>Ga0136617_10001605_pt1 | contig 20049 bp, 22 predicted proteins | sample AntDrymUQ3222106_2_FD_129672 | JGI IMG/M metagenome (GOLD analysis project Ga0136617, IMG submission 129672) | Polar desert sand microbial communities from Dry Valleys, Antarctica - metaG UQ322 (21.06) | ecosystem: Environmental > Terrestrial > Soil > Desert | place: Antarctica: Dry Valley...
AAAATAATAAAAGAACTCGATTCGGCTGCCGCCGAAGCATTGCTTACCCGCATTAATCGATAACACATTAAAATAACACATTAAAATTATGGCAAAAGAAGGAATTTCAATGGAATACGATATTAAAGACATAAACCTTGCGCCGCAAGGCAAACAACGAATCGAATGGGCTGACCGGGAAATGCCCGTATTGCGCTTAATCCGCGAGCGTTTTGAATCGGAGAAACCGCTTGAAGGCGTCAAACTCGTTGCCTGCGCTCATATCACGACTGAAACAGCGAATCTGGCTCGAACATTGCAAGCAGGCGGCGCAGAAGCGATTTTGATCGCATCCAATCCGCTTTCGACGCAAGACGATGTTGCGGCATCTTTAGTTGCTGACTGGAGCATTCCGGTTTTTGCGATGAAAGGCGAATCAACCGAAACTTATATGCGGCACGTGCGGATGGCGCTGGAATCGAATCCGAACATCATTATTGACGATGGTTCCGACGTGGTAGCGACAATGCTTAAGGAAAAGAAAGAGTTGTCCGAAACGATTATCGGCACGACCGAAGAAACTACAACCGGCATTGTCCGCCTGCAGGCAATGGCAAAAGCCGGAGTGCTGAACTTCCCCGCTATGGCGGTAAATGACGCGCAAACCAAACATTTCTTTGATAACCGTTACGGAACGGGGCAATCAACGCTTGATGGAATCATCCGCGCGACCAATATTTTGTTGGCGGGCAAAAATTTCGTCGTCGTCGGTTACGGCTGGTGCGGAAAGGGCTGCGCAATGCGCGCCCGTGGCTTAGGCGCAAATGTCATCGTGACTGAGATTGATCCGATTAAAGCTATCGAAGCCGTGATGGACGGATTCCGCGTGATGCCGATGTCCGAAGCCTGCAAAATCGGTGATTTCTTTGTTACCGTCACGGGTAACCGTCACGTCATTGACAAAGAGCACTTCGAAACGATGAAAGATGGAGCAATCGTCTGTAATAGCGGACACTTTGATTTGGAATTAAATCTCGAAGCCTTGCGCGAAATGTCAACGGAAGTAGCTAATCGTCGTCCGTTCGTCGAAGAATATGCCGGCAAAAACGGTAAGAGCGTAATTGTACTCGGCGAAGGTCGTCTCATTAATTTGGCAGCGGCGGAAGGACATCCGGCGAGCGTGATGGATATGAGTTTCGCCAATCAAGCTCTTTCGGCTGAATACCTGGTGAAAAATAAAGGCAAATTGTCGTCAGGAGTTCACGTTTTGCCAGCGGAAGTTGATCAGGAAATTGCCAGTTTAAAACTTCGTGCGCTTGGTATTTCAATTGATACGTTAACACCTGAAATGCTTGAGTATATGACCAGCTGGGAAACAGGAACTTAATCGTTGAGCAAATTATTTTAGAAAAGAAGGCATTCACTCAATTGTGAAAATGCCTTCTTTTCTTATGTTCTGACCTTTGAGACCAAGTATACCCCAAGAATCGAAAATAAAATCAACGGACTCCAAACCGCAAATCGCGGTGGAATGTAACCGTTAAGCCCGAATTGCTCGAAAGTAATCGTCACGCCCATGTATAAAAGCCACACACCGACCGCGTAGCCGACTGTGACCACTCTTCCTTTACGGCTCAGAGACAATGCAAAAGGTGCTGTAAAAAGAGTTATCACAAATGGAAGAAATAGTGTTGTATATTTTTTTTCTAATGCGACTTCCAAATTTCTACGCTCTGTATCTGATTCACTGTCAGCTATTTGTTCCTTAGTTTGCCGGCGATTGAGGTGACTTGGCTTCTCATTAAAATTATTAAAAGGATTCGTCGCCTCTTCTATTTCACCATTTACGATTTGGATCGTTTCAACTTTTCCTCCATTTAATACCTGTTTTTCCGTCTTACCGGCAAATTTAATTTTATCTTTTTCCCAAATCGCTTCGGTTGACCGATAAATCGCCTGGAGTCTGGTGTCATCGTTTGAAAACTCATAAATTGAGAGGTTTTTTACTTTTTGATTGTACTGAGTTTGGTTTTCCATCAATTCAAAAGCGAAAATTCGTTTACTGTTTGCCACCCAAAACTTTCCTTCTTTATTAGGAATAATTCCACGACTGCGAATTTGAGCGCGCAATTCATCCTGTTGGATATTTGTCCGGGGAGCTATCATTTCCTGAATACCAAAGTTAATCGCGCCGAGCAGAATCATTAGGCTAAAACATGGCAGTAAGAGGCGGTAAACGCTTTGTCCGGCAGATGTCCAAGAAACAATTTCGTTCTGTCTTGATTTGATAACAAAAGTGGTCAGAGTCGCAATCATCAAAGCCGACGGCGCCAGTTGAAGATAGATAAATGGAAATAAAAAGAAAAGATATTGCGCCAAAAGCACAAAGCCGTTATTTATTTCTCCGGCAAATTTCCAAAGCTCGAAAGCCGTAAAAATCATATATATGGCGGTCAAAAAAATAACCGTCAACGAAAAATATTTCAATAAATTACGAATAATATCAAAGTCCAAAATACCGGTCCTCAAATGAAAATAGGAATCTGTCTTGCGATGGAATTTCCAATTTGTGATATTTAGGTTTTCTTTGATTTTATTAAAGATATTGACCAAGATCTTGCCTAAAAAAACTTTTCTCGAAAGAAAAAGCCAGCATATTACCAGTGAGCTTATCAAAATCGGAAATAGGCTTGCGGTGAAAACCTTGATTTGGTTGGTTCGCGCCAATTGTTCCCCCAAAAGGGTTATTAAATAATAAATAACCAGACCAATCATGGCTAAAAAGATTCCAAATCCTCTTCCCCCGCGATTGAATCTCAAAACCAGACCCGTTCCCAATAAAGCGAAAATTAAAGGGGTAATGGAAAGAATTATTCTTCTCTGCCAAAGAATTTGCGCTTCTACTTTCTCCTTTCCCTCTTTACCTCTGGCATACTGGGCTAGTTCGCTTAATCCCAATTCCTCGGGTGTTCCTTCAGTCGCCGTTAATTTATCAATGATCTCGCCGCGTTTGGTGTTGATTGCTACTCGAAACTGCCTGATATTTTCCGAAGCAAATTTAGGTAATTCCTTGTTGAGGTTTAAGGTAGTGACGACGGAATTTTCCAAAACTAATTCTGATTTTTCATCTTTAGTATCAATTCGACCACTTTTTGACGTTATCAGACGCGCTTCGCCGGTCTTTTTATCTTCATTATAAATAAAAATGTTTTCCCAAGTCCCTCTTTCTAAATCACCGTTTTTAATATAGATCGTGTAACCATTAATTTCGCTGTTGAAAACACCCGGTTCAATCGGTGACTCGAGTTTATAAAGAGCTGTTTGAAGCGCTATCTGACGGACAATTCGAGCGGCAAAAGGAACGCCGTAAAGATTTATCAAAAAGGTAAAAAATGAAAGTAGGATTCCTAAAAATATGATCGGGATCGTAATTTGAATGTTGCCGACTCCCGCACTGCGAATAGCTATCAATTCACTGTCCCCCAACATTCTCGATAAACCGATTATGACGCCCACTAAAACAGCCATCGGACAAGTAAAGGCAATGACGTTCGGAACCAACGCGATAGTCAATTGCCAGATTAAATTTTTTGGAATATTAGCGCTGAATAATATATCGGAAAACCGACTGGCTTGTTGAACGAATAAAATAACGCTGAGAAGCAGCCAGGAAAAAACATAGTAAGGCAAAACCGCTTGAATCAGATATTTTGAGATTAACCAACTGACGCGCTTCATTAATTTTATAAACCGGCGGTTAAAATTTTCTCCTCGACGGTTTTTCTCCCGAGGATATTTGAAATTAAGCGCCGCAAAATCGTCGAAACCTCCCGAACGTTTTCACCTTGATTTTTAGCCGTCTCGGTGAACTTTACCGGAGAATTTTTTTGGGCATCGGCAAACAACCTTCTTTGTTCAGCGGTGATAATCGAGTTACTGCGGCTTATTCGACACTGTTGGCAAATAAGCTGGAAATTTATCTGCAATCCGGCGGAAGCATTGGCAAATTGTTTTCCGCAAATTTCACATTTGCTCCAATCCGGCAGATAACCGCCGAGTTTGAGAATCCAAAGTTCAAAGTATAAACCGATACTGTCAAGTCTTTCTGAATCTTCCGCGGCTGCTTCGAGACAAACTTTTGCCATTCGATAAAGTCGTTCGTTAGGGTCGTGCGGCGGAGCGAATTCCAAAAGCAATTCTGCTAAATAAGAAAACTTTTGCAGAAATTTCGGGTTGGCTGCCGCTTCAAAAAAAGATTTGACCAGTTCAACCTGACCGATGGAGACGAGTTCCCTTTCTTCTTTTTGAAAATATGAAATGTTAATAATAGAAAATGGCTCAAGCCCGCCGCCGAAACGACTTTTCAAGCGTTTCGCGCCTTTCGCGACACCACGCACGAGACCTTCGGTTTGTGTTAGCAAAACGATAATTTTATCCGCTTCGGCTAAGCTGTAAGTCTTCAGAATTATTCCTTCTGTATCAACTAAACCCATTATTCTGCTACCACGGAAAAAAATAAAAACCCCAAGCCAAAATTAGACTGATGATGAGAAATTGTCCGAAAATTTTCAGCCCGTAAATCGCCTTCTCCTTTGAGCCACCCGACGCAAAAACCCCGAAAGCGATACCGACCAAAAAGGCAAATCCGGTTAAATATAAAAAATGAATCATTTTTTTCTCCCAATTTGGATGTCAAAAGCATCCAAAACGGCTAGATAATTCAGCAGACCGGCTACTTCCAAAAACCTGCCGCCGTATTCGAACGTCGCCCAAGAAGCCACATTCGGCGGAGGATTAGTAAAAAAAAGTAAACTGATCGCGGTTCCTAAACCGTTACCTAATCTGGCAAATACATTGAGCAGATAAAGTAACGCACCATCCTTAAAATCGAATCCGGGATAATACGCCCCGCCGCTTAATACTGCTATCACAAACATTGACCAGATAACCAGGGCTAAAATTATCCCCCGTTTCCAACGTCCTTGCATCAAATGTCCGAAACCTGGTAAAAACCATGAAATCATTCCAAATAAAAATGGATTAGTCATATAAAATTGTTCCTGATCACTAGATAACACTTTAATTGTCCTTATTCAGACAGATAAAGCGATTTCCGTTTTTTTCTTCTAATCTACTGTATTTATTAAACATTGCCTATTCTAAGACAATACTTTAACTTTAATAAATTAGGTATTTGTCCCTCAATTGATTAAATTCATTTACGTCTGCCTGCCAGGAAAGTTTTATATCATTGATGCTAACTCCTTTTTCAAGTTGTTCTCTTATCCGGCTAGTTCCGGCAATTACGTCAAACGGATTTCTATTAAATGCATATTCGTATGCTGTAGATTTCCATTGAAAATTCTCTTTATACAAATCGTATGCGGTTTTGATCATTGCTAACCCGGTAATTACCGGCTCAAATATGTTCCTGTCCGTAATATGCAGAAAAACTCCCTCACAATTTTGATTAGCAAACTTTTGGAATGTCGGTAAAAAGTTTATCGGTCGGAAGATAACTCCGGGAAGTTCAAGTTTTGAAAGAACTTCGGAATACTCATTGGCATTAAGATAAGGAGCGCCAATAATTTCAAATGGACGTGTGGTGCCACGCCCTTCCGAAATTTCAGTTCCTTCAAAATAAACTGTTGCCGGAAAAACTACCGTCGTATCAACAGTCGGCATATTAGGCGATGGCATAACCCATGGCGCATCAGTTTCATCATAAAAAACCTCTCGATCCCAATTCTCCATCGTTACAACTTCCAACTCGCAATTTATATCGAATTCTTTATTAAATAATTGAGCGAGTTCGCCGGCGGTCAAACCGTGACGCATCGGTATGGGGTATTGCCCGACAAATGATTCGTGTCCTCTTTCTAATAAATTACCTTCAACTGCTAACCCGCCAATCGGATTCGGTCTGTCTAAAATAATCATTTTCTTACCGAATTCGGCGCAGGCTCGCATCGTATTTGCCATTGTATATACAAAAGTGTAAACGCGGCAGCCAACATCTTGTAAATCAAACATAAGAACGTCCAGCCCCGAAAGCATCTCTTCAGTCGGTTGCCGGGTTTCACTATACAAAGAATAAATTGGCAGTCCGGTTAATTTATCAAATGTATGAGGAGTCTCAATCATATTATCCTGTACGTCGCCTCGTATTCCATGCTGCGGTCCGAAAAGCGCAACTAGTTTGATCCCGGAATGTTGATAGAACAAATCAGCTGAGTGTTGGAAAGAATGATTGACTGACGCCTGATTACAGATAAGCCCGAATCGAGCACTTTCAGCAAATTGTATTTGTCCATCTAAAATCTTTTCTAAGCCTAGTTTAATAGGTTTACGTTGAAGTTTTGCCACGCCTTTTTACCTGCCTCTTTTGTATAAACATTTAGCTTCATTTTTTCTGAAAGTATGTTGCATTACATCCGGCTCACGGACATTTTGTAAAACCTTATAATGTTCGGACATAAATGCTTTGTATGTCAATTTGAGCATTTCTACTTAAAGAATTATCATTATTCTTTATATGAAACTCAAAGAGAAGTTTACAAAAATCCGCTCAACCACTGTTTTACTTGTATCGAGAAACGAAAAAATCGCGATGGGTGGCGACGGTCAGGTAACCTTAGGCGAAACCGTGATTAAAGGCAATGCCAGAAAAGTTCGGCGAATATTCAACGGTGAAGTATTAGTGGGTTTTGCCGGCGCTACTGCGGACGCCTTTTCACTTTTAAGTAAATTTGAAGCCAAGCTCGAACAGTATCAAGGTCAGCTTGAACGCGCCGCAATCGAACTCAGTAAAGATTGGCGGACGGATAAATATCTGCGCCACCTGGAAGCACTTTTAATTGTCGCCGACAAGAAAGACGCTTTTTTAATTTCCGGCAAAGGAGATGTTATTTCTTCGGATGAGGGTTTGCTCTCGGTCGGTTCCGGAAGTATGTTCGCACTTGCAGCAGCACGAGCTTTATACAAAAACACTGACATGACAGCAAAAGAAATTGTTGCCGAATCAATGCGGATTGCCAGCGAAATCTGCATTTATACGAATTCAGACGTTATCGTCGAGGAATTATAAATTTACATTTCCATCAATTATTTAAATGGCTATTTATTTAAGCGGTGAGATAACTGAAACCGCTCCGAAACCAAAATTGGATGACTTAACGCCGCGGCAAATCGTTGCGGAACTTGATAAATATGTAGTTGGACAGGCGAATGCAAAACGCGCTGTCGCAATTGCGCTTCGAAACCGCATTCGTCGTCAGAAACTTCCTCCTGAAATTGCGCAAGACGTGCTTCCGAAGAATATTCTGATGATCGGCTCGACCGGTGTAGGTAAAACCGAAATCGCGCGCCGTCTCGCGCGGCTCGCTAATTCCCCTTTCATCAAGATCGAAGCATCGAAATTCACCGAAGTCGGGTATGTCGGACGCGACGTTGAAAGTATGATTCGGGAATTAACAGAAGTTGCCGTAGAGATGACAAAACAATCGGCATTTGAGGAAGTTTTGGGTCGGGCGTTAGAGAATGTCGAGGAAAAAATTTTGGATATTCTGCTTCCCTTCTCGAATCCCTCTTCGACTAATTTTGAGCCGGACGGTTTATCAGATTTTTCAGATAAACTACCCGCCCACCGAACTCGAGAAAAACTTCGCGAACAATTTCGAAAGGGCGAGTTGGATGAACGTCTGATTGAAATTGAAACGACCGAACGATCGAATGCGACGATAGATTTCGTAGGCGGGCAAGGAATGGAGGAAATGGGCGTAAACTTCCGGGATATGTTCGGAAATTTATTTCCATCTAAATCAATCCGCCGGAAAGTAAAAATTTCCGAAGCAAAATCATTCCTGCTTCGAGAGGAACAAGAGAGTTTAGTTGATTCCGAACAGATTAATAGGACAGCTATAAAAAAACTAGAATCATCCGGGATAGTTTTTCTCGATGAAATCGACAAGATTGCCGGTCGTGAATCAGGAAGCGGCAATCCGGATGTCTCCCGCGAAGGGGTACAACGCGATTTGCTACCGATTATAGAAGGCACTACTGTTAACACCCGTTACGGAATGGTCAATACTGAACATATACTTTTTATCGCCGCCGGAGCATTTCACGTATCTAAGCCGTCTGATTTAATTCCCGAACTTCAAGGTCGTTTTCCAATTAGAGTCGAACTTGAATCATTAACGCTTGATGACTTTAAGCGGATACTTATACAGCCTAAGAATTCGCTTATTAAGCAGTACCAAGCACTGCTTAACACGGAAGAAATCAATTTGGATTTTTCAGATAGCGCAGTCGCCACGCTTGCTGAAATGACGGTCACAATTAATAAAAACACTGAGGATATTGGAGCTCGGCGACTCCACACGCTGCTCGAAAAACTTTTGGAAGAGATTAGTTTTCTGGGCAACGAGCTTGAAAATAAAGATCAGTTGATAGATGAAAAATACGTCCGTGAAAAATTAGATGACCTTGTTAAAGATCAGAATTTACGCCAGTATATTTTGTAAATTAAACAGTGATTAATCAGTATGCTTAACACAAAAACCTTAAGCAATATATGCTTTTTTAAAGCTAATGTGGCGTTTATAATTTGCGCTATGTTTATTGGTTTAAGTTGCGGAAAGCGGAAACCGCCTCAACCACCGATTGAAAAAGTTGCGCAGCGGACTGAAATTGCCGGAATGCAGCGTGGTAATGTTATTTTGCTATCCTGGAATCTTCCTGCCCGGAATGCTGATGCGGGAAGCATTTTAAATCTTAGCCGGATTGATGTGTATCGTTTAGCCGAACCACAGAACTCCCCTTTATCACTATCTGAAGAAGACTTCGCGGCGCGAAGCACTTTAATTTCGTCCGTGCCGGTTTCTGAGAGAGACTTCCAAAAAAGTGAATTGAACTTTGTCGATACTTTGGAATTTGGCAGTCAAAATGCCAGGCTTCGATACGCTATTCGTTTTGTTAATGCCTCAGGACAGAAGGCTGCTTTCTCAAACTTCTTGCTTATTGAGCCGACGGCGAAAGTCGCAGGCAGCCCTTTTTCATTAAGCGGCAAGGTGTTAGAGGAATCAATAGAGCTAGATTGGAAAGCTCCGCCTGAAAATGTTGACGGCTCAAAACCCGCCAACATCATCGGCTTTAATGTTTACCGATTTGACGGTGAAAGCAGTTCAGCTAAAATTTTGAATAAAAACCCAGTAACCGGAAATAATTTTATTGACCGAACATTTAATTTCGGAAAAGACTATAGATATTTTGTTCGGACGGTGTCATTAGGCAGTAATAGCCAGCCACTCGAAAGTTTGAACTCTACGATTATTGAAATAAACCCCAGAGATATATTCCCGCCAGGCGCGCCGAATTCGATAACCATTGCGGCGGCTCCAAATTATTTATCAATCTTCTTCGCCGTTAACTTTGAAAAAGACGTAGTTGGCTATCAAATATATCGTTCGAACAATTCAAAATTGCCACTTTCGGAATGGAGTCTTTTAACAAAAGATTTGTTGACCACCAATACTTTTCAAGATACTAATGTAGAATCGGGTAAAACTTATTTTTACTATTTAACAGCAGTTGATAGAAACGGTAATGTTAGCGATAAGTCTGTGATAATCTCCGAGACCGCGCCGTAAGACTCATATGAAAATTTGCCAGTTTGAGTACAACAATTCAAAATATTGGGGAACGGTTCATAAACAGATAATTTCGCCTTTGGAGAATGTGCAAATTCCTTTTGTACGCATTAAACCAATGAGTTTAAGCCAGCAAATAGAAATTGAACAAGTTAAGATTCTACCGCCGGTCAATCCCTCCAAAATCGTTTGTGTGGGGCGAAATTATGCAGAACACGCAGCAGAATTGGGTAACGCGGTTCCGAAAGAGCCACTCTTATTTCTAAAAGCGCCCTCCTCTGTAATTACTGATGGCGAGATGATAATAATACCCAAACAGTCTGACCAAATTGAACATGAAGGCGAACTTGCTGTTGTTATCGGACGCAAGTTTAAAAACTTGCCTAATGATGAAGATCCGCTTGCGTATGTTTTTGGATATACCTGTTTAAACGATGTTACAGCCCGGGATTTACAGCGTAAAGATGTGCAATTTTCTCGGGCTAAATCATTTGATACTTTTTGTCCGATTGGTGGAAGTATTGAAACTGACTTAGATGTCTCTGATATCCGCTTGGTGACACGGATTAATGGTGTGATAAAGCAGGACGGACGTACCTCGCAAATGGTATTCCCCGTCCCTTTTTTAATAAGATATATTTCCAATCAGATGACTTTAAATGCCGGAGATATTATTGCTACCGGAACTCCTGCGGGTGTTTCAAAACTAAATACCGGAGATTTGTGTGAAGTGGAAATTGAAGGAGTTGGCATTTTAAGTAACTTGGTGGAATAATTATGAAACGCTGTCCTACGTGCAATATTGAATATTTTGACTTATCTCTCGAGTTTTGTCTGGAAGACGGAACTAGACTTGTTTCAAGCGGTTCACAGGAAGTGAAGAGATCCTCCATCACTTCTCCAAATAAATCCAATCCTTTGACCGAGAAAACCCACATTTTACCATTTTCAAGTTCCGCTCAAACACAGAAAATAAGCGATTCAAGAATTATCCAGCCGACTTCTCAAACGGAGTTGATAAATGTAAACGTTGCTCAACAAAGCTTAAAAATCCTGGAAATCGCTCCGCTTACCATTGCTCTATTACATAACTGGTGGCAATGGATTTATCTAAATAATCAATATTATTCTTCTTTTACAAATTATGTTTTCTCAGGGAATTTTTTGATGTGGTTGTTTTTGCTGTTAGTCGGTGCAATTACTGGTCTGATTGCTGTTAAGCGTTGTCGAAATAAGGGATTTGTTTTTGCAGGTCTGGTTATCTTATCCATAAATCTTATTTTATTTTTAGTCCCGAAGCGATAAAGGACAAATATGTGAGAATAATCCGAACGAAAAGTTATAATGAAAATTGATCCGACAATTGTTATATTTATTACAGCAATCTAAATAGGAGATAAGATATGAAATTTTTTATTGATACGGCTAATTTGAATGAAATAAAAGAATCCGGCGAAATGGGGTTAATTGATGGCGTTACCACGAATCCTTCCTTAATTGCCAAAGAAGGAAAAGTTGATTTCAAGAAACACATTGCTAAAATTTGCGAACTTACACCGGGCGATGTTTCCGCGGAAGTAACCGCCCTGGACGCGGAAGGAATGTTGAAAGAAGGACGCGAATACGCCAAAATCGCGCCGAATGTGGTAATAAAATGTCCGCTGACCCTCGACGGTCTGAAAGCTACCAGTACTTTCCGCGACGAAGGAACAAAAGTAAATGTAACACTGTGTTTTTCGGCAGCACAGGCGCTTTTGGCAGCAAAAGCCGGCGCCACATACATTAGTCCGTTTGTCGGGCGGCTTGACGACATCGGACAAAACGGTATGTCGCTGATTTCCGACATTCTACAAATTTATGAAAATTATAATTTTTCTACACAGGTTTTAGTTGCCAGCATACGTCACCCGATGCATATAGTGGAATCCGCTTTGCTAGGCGCGCATGTTGCAACTATTCCCTTTAAGATCATCCAACAGCTCGTTAAACATCCACTGACCGATAAAGGTTTGGATTCATTCTTAGATGATTGGAAAAAAAGCGGGCGGAAATAACTTTTGCTTTCTGGTAGGACAGAGGTGAATTGTTTACGTCTGTCCTATACATCTATTAACAGTTTTTTTAATTCGTTGTGTTTTATTGAAATATCAGTATGGTCTCGCATAAAAGCATTATATTTAACCTCAAAACTCTCATCTGCTAATTCGTGATTGATCAAATTCAGTATTTGCGAAAGGTATTTTTCCACCAAAATTTCTGGATGCCCATCTTTCAAATCAAACATTTCATCAATCTCAACTATGAGAATTGAAAACTTTCTCAACCACTGAAAATTAGCGTCATTCACCAATAGATTCAAAAACTGACCGCTTGATATTTCTCCATTTATTTTTTCAAATTCTCTTCTTTCAGCGTCAACAAATAATTTGTGTAATTGCAGTAATGTTAATCTAGCTTGTTTTAATAAACCTACTTTTGACTTGATAAATTCATTTTTATTTCTCATATTCAAATTTTATAATAATCCGGCAAAGATTAGAAACCTAGTTCTTTTACTTGAAAGTTAGTATGCTAAGAATATATAGTTAGTATGGTAATAATTCGTTGGCTAAGAATATAAGGTTTGTTTACTAAGCAATTTTATGGATTTCGAGAACTCAGTTACATACAATTTGACCCAGTTGGCAATTGCTTATCGTTCCTATTTGGAAAGGGCGATGAATGAAATAGGTCTCCACAGCGGGCAAATTTTCGTTTTAATTTCCCTTTGGAAAAATGACGGGCAGAGCCAAATTGATCTGGTTAAAAACCTCAAACTGACTGCTCCGACGGTTAATAAAATGGTTAAGAGTTTGACAGCGGGCGGCTTTACAAAGTGCCAAAAATGTTCTGCTGACGGTCGTATAATGCGAGTCTTTTTGACTGACAAAGGCGTTCAATGTCAAAGTTTAGTTTCCGAACAATGGAATAAACTCGAAACTCAGTCTTATTCAAATTTGACTGAAACCGAAAAACTCGTTCTCTCGCAGCTTTTCGTAAAATTGCAAGAAAATTTAAATCGTCCGGCGATTGCGACCGAACCCAAAATATAGTTTCAAGATTTTATGCGTTTTGCCATCGAAGCATCAAATTTAGTCAAAAATTTTCGGGAGATCCCTGCTGTCAATAATATTTCTTTCAATGTGAAGCACGGCGAAACATTTGCAATTTTGGGAGAAAACGGCGCGGGAAAATCAACAACAATGCGAATGATTGCCTGTCGTTCGCCTTTAACGGCAGGCGAGTTGCTTGTTGAAGGATTAAATGTCAAAAAGGAAGACCGCCAAATCCGCTCCCTGATTGGCGTAGTTCCACAGGAAAACAATCTCGACCCTGATTTGAATGTCCGCGAAAATTTGCTGGTTTATTCAAGATATTTTCGCCTGCCGAAAGCTGTCGCTCAAAATAGATGCGATGAGTTATTAGAATTTATCAAATTAACCGAAAAAGCTGGTGCCAAAATAGATCAATTATCCGGTGGAATGAAACGGCGTTTGATTATCGCTCGTGCCTTGCTTCACCGTCCTAAAATTTTATTGCTTGATGAGCCGACGACCGGGCTTGACCCGAATGTGAGACAAGAAATTTGGGAAAAGTTAGAAGAATTACGCCGAACGGAAAATTTGACGATTGTGCTTTCCACACATTATATGGACGAAGCCGAAAAACTGGCTCAACGTTTATTTATAATGGCGCATGGGAAAATAATAGTCGAGGGTATCCCACATAACATTATTAAAGATAACGTAAAGAATTTTGCGTTAGAAGTGAGAGAGGCTGGTAATTTGGAATTACAAAAGGTTAATGGAATTCTTTCTTACAAACGTGGATTAGCCCATATATATTTTGCCGAAAGCTTTGAAGAATTAACTCCATTGACAAGAGATTACGCTTCAAAACAAATAATTCTACGTCCTTCAAATTTAGAAGATGTTTTTTTACTTTTGGTAAATTAAGTTCAAGTTCGGCAAATAACAACAATGGTGGAGAGTAAAGAAATCATTACTATTAACTCCCGCAAATATGGCGGTGTGTTAGATAAGTCCTGGAAAGCTACCTTTTTAGGAAAGAATGGTTCTCAATTACTATTTGTAGGAGAATTTAAGGATGAGGTTTCACATCCATTTCTTGGCGTTATCAGACGCGGAACCATAAGTTTTGAATATTATTGGCTTGACCGTTGGTATAATGTTTTCCGTTTTCACGAACCTGATGGTAAGCTGCGAAATTTTTACTGCAATGTAAATATGCTGCCAAATTTTCAAAATGGTTTTTTGGATTATATAGATTTGGATGTAGATATTTTAGTCTGGAAAGATTTCTCCTATCAAATTTTGGATATGAATGAATTTGAAGAGAATGCCCAAAATTTTTCCTACCCGGATTATTTACGTGAAAAGGTTTGTTCAAGTTTAAGCGAACTTATTTTATTAATTGAAAATAAAACATTTCCTTTCGATTACAAATTTTGAATATTGCTTTAACTAAAATAGATTTTACTGACGCGAAGGCAGTATGGCGCAGAAATTTTCGGGTATATATCCGTCTTTGGAAGACCGAATTAATCGCACCGATTATCGAACCGATTTTTACTTTTTTCGCTTTCGGTTTTGGCGTTGGCGCGTTGGTAACCTCCGAGGTCGAGAACTTGAGTTATCTATCGTTCGTTGGCGCTGGCGTTTTAGCGTTCACCGTTTTGATGCGAACGATATTTGAGACGACTTACGGCGCATATTTCAGAATGGTATATCAATCTACATACGATGCCATTCTCGCTACGCCTGTCAACGCCGAATCGCTTGCTTTTGGCGAGATAATTTGGGCGGTAACTAAAGGTGTGGTTGATTGTTTTTTTATTTTGCCGCTCGTCGTCATTTTCGGTTCGGCGACTTCCCTTTTTACTCCTTTATCAGTGTTGCCCTTAGTTTTCGGCTGCATTTACCTGGGCGGTTTGGGATTGGCTGTGACGGCTCACGTATTTGAAATTGATTATTTTAATATTTTCTTTGCACTATTTTTCTCGACGCTTTTTTTATGCGGGGCGTGGTTTCCAGTTGAAATGTTACCGGGCTGGCTGCAAATCATTGCCTATATTATACCCACTACCAGCGTTATTGATTTGTGCCGCGCATGTTTGACCGGAAATTTTGCCGTCAGACATATTTACGAATCGATTTATCTTTTGATTGTTTCCATAATACTTCTCGAATGGGCTTTGCGAAGTATTAGAAAACGAATGGTTGTTTAATATTTACAAAAATCATTATAAACAGTGAAGCATCGCTATTATCGGAATAACCAGAGATGAATAAAATGCCGGAAAACCGTTGGAAGACTTTAGACGCGGAACGGCAAAGCCTGCAAGATGTTTTAGCTCAACTTAGACGCGATTTATTACAGACTAAAGATGAACTGCGCTCGCCGAAAATTTTAACCATACCTTGTGCAGAACAATTTTGCCGCCAAATAAAGCTGATATTTCCAATTTTTAACATTTGCAACTACACTATTTAACCCTTGCCGCGCATTGCAAAACTGCAAGAAGACGTTAAAATTTACATTTATGCAACCTAAACAAGAATCGTTTTCAAAACTCGAATTACTTCGCAAAAAATCGCGGCTAGCGGAACAAGGCGGCGGGACGACGCGGCTGGAAAAACAACGCGCAGCGGGGAAAATGACCGCCCGCGAACGCATCGAATTTCTGCTTGACGAAAATTCATTCGAAGAGTTTGATAAATTCGTGGTACACCGTTCGGGAGACTTCAATCTCGATAAACAGAAGTTTCCCGGCGATGGAGTAATCACCGGACACGGTTTGATTGACGGACGCGAGGCGTTTGTTTTCGCTCAGGATTTTACGGTTTTTGGCGGTTCTTTATCAGAGACGCATGCACAAAAAATTTGTAAGATAATGGATTTGGCGATGAAGACCGGCGCGCCGGTAATCGGGTTAAATGATTCAGGCGGCGCACGAATTCAGGAAGGCGTGGTCAGTCTGGGTGGTTACGCAGACATTTTTCTGCGAAATACTTTGGCGAGCGGAGTCGTTCCGCAAATAAGTTGCATTATGGGTCCCTGCGCGGGCGGCGCCGTGTATTCTCCCGCAATTACAGATTTCAATGTAATGGTCAAAGACACTTCTTATATGTTTATCACCGGTCCCGATGTGATTAAAACCGTCACGCACGAAGAAGTAAGTAAAGATGAACTCGGTGGCGCGATGACCCATAATCAAAAAAGCGGTGTCGCCCATTTCGCTGCTGATTCCGATGAGCATTGTCTTCGGTTGACCAGAGAATTATTTTCGTTTATTCCATCGAACAATATGGAAAATCCGCCGTTTGTCCCAACCATTGATCCGAACAATCGCGCTGATGAACGATTAAATTCAATTGTCCCGGAGAAATCAACCACTCCTTACGACATCCGCGACATTATTCATAATGTCGCAGACGAGAATTACTTTTTTGAAATACAAGAGCACTTCGCGCCTAATATCGTGATCGGATTCGCTCGGCTCGGCGGTTATTCGGTCGGAATTGTTGCCAATCAACCGGCATATCTGGCTGGCGTTTTGGACATTGACGCATCGATTAAAGCGGCGCGATTCGTGCGGTTTTGTGATTGCTTCAACATTCCCTTGATTACATTCGAAGATGTTCCGGGATTTCTTCCAGGCGTAAATCAGGAACATTTAGGGATTATCCGACATGGCGCGAAACTTCTCTATGCCTTCGCGGAGGCGACCGTTCCGAAAATAACGGTTATCACGCGTAAAGCTTATGGCGGCGCATATTGTGTAATGGCTTCCAAACATATCCGAACTGATATAAATTTTGCTTATCCGACGGCTGAAATTGCCGTTATGGGTGCCGAAGGAGCGGTCGGCGTTTTATACCGTAAGGAAGTTTCCGAACACGATGAACAATATCGTCAGGAGAAAGTCACAGAATTTGAGGAAAAATTCGCCAATCCATATGTGGCGGCGGAAAAAGGATTTATTGACGAGGTTATCGAACCGAGCCAGACGCGACCGAAGTTAATACGCGCGTTATCCCTTTTACAAAACAAGCGCGATAGTAATCCGCCAAAGAAACACGGCAACATCCCTCTTTAGAATTTACTTTAGCCGTCGGCAATCAGACAGTTAAGGTAAGACTTCAGTAACGTTAAAGTAAAAAGTAAGGTTTAATTTTGCAAGTAATAGAAAAGATGTCTGTATCTTTCACCAACCGCCCGACTTGGGTTGAAGTCAATTTACACAATCTCGCGCTTAATTATCATTCCGTGAAAAAATTCGTCGGTGCGGATTTAGGGTTTATGGCAGTAGTCAAGGCTGACGCATACGGACACGGAGCAGTTTGCTGTGCGAGAAAACTTGAAGCCGAAGGTATAGATTGGTTTGGTGTCGCCTTGCCGGAAGAAGGCTTAGAATTACGACAACACGGAATTCGCAAACCAATTCTTTGTTTAGGAAGTTTTTGGGCTGGTCAGGAAAAAAGGTTGCTTGACAATAATCTAACTTCCGTTGTCTATCAAATTGAACAGGCTAAATTATTAAATCGGGCTGCTAAAGAAAAAAATATCATTGCTGATATTCACGTTAAGGTGGATACGGGAATGGGCAGAATCGGTGTTCGGTTTAATGAAGTTAAGGATTTTGCTGAGAAATTGCGTGATTATAATAATCTGCGCGTTGACGGAGTAATGACCCATTTTGCGGCGGCTGATAATTTATCAGAGAACGATTTTACCAATGGTCAAGTAAATAAATTCGACGAAGCAGTAGCAATATTTGAAGCCAAAGGTTTCCATCCGACTTACAAAGATTTAGCGAATTCACCCGGCGCGGTCGCGCATAAAAACTCGCGCGGAAATTTAATCCGTATCGGCGGTATTTTATACGGTTTGGGCGGCGATATATTGCCCGCTGGAATTGATAAGCCGGAACTAAAGCCTGTAATGTCGCTGCATTCCCGAATTGCTCATCTTAAATTAGTCCCAAAAGGTGAAACTCTAGGTTATAGCAGAACTTTCACCACTGAAAGAGATTCGCTTATCGCCACTATTCCTATCGGTTATCATGACGGGTACCGACGTTCACTTTCAAACGTCGGTCGCGCGATCATTAATGGTCAATTTGCTTCTGTAGTCGGACGTATCTCTATGGATTGGACGATTTTAGATGTTACTAGCCTAAGCAATGTTAAGGTAGATGATGAAGTATTTTTGATTGGAAAAAGCTCAACTCTTAAAGTAACGGCTGAAGAAATTGCGCAGGCTACGAACACAATTTCATATGAAATTACCTGTGGAATCAATCGCCGCGTACCCCGAAAATATGTTGGCAGCTAAAAAATCCCGTTTGTTTGAAAAAATCTTTGCCTTATATAATCGAAATCTAATAAAGCGTCGTTTTCATTCGTATCAAGTCTCGGGTTTAGATTATTTGATAAATAAGAATCCGTACATACCGCTTTTGATTTATGCTAATCATACGAGTTGGTGGGATGGATTGCTGGCTTTCGAGATTTCCCGCGCCGCCCGTCTCGACAGTTTTATCATGATGGATGAATTGAATCTCCGGCGTTTTTTTCTCTTTCAACGACTCGGAGCTTTTTCCATATCCCGAGACTTTCGCGGAATGAGGGAAAGCATAAAATATTCAGCGGATTTAATGCTCGCTGATTCGACCCGAACCCTGTGGATTTTTCCACAAGCAGAAATTGTTCCGACCGATTTTCGACCGATTCATTTTTACAATGGCGCGGCAAGAATCGTAGAAAAAGTCGGTAAATGTTTTACCGTTCCGCTCGCTTTTCGTTTGGAATTTACAGGTGAGTTTAAACCGGAAATTTTTGTTAACATTGGCAAACCGAATTTACTTGAAACGGATAAGGGTTTTAACTCGAAAAGTTTAACCGCTGATTTTTCAAAAATAATGACTTCGCTGCTTGATGAATTAAAATTCGATGTAATAAATAAAAAAACTGCACATTACCGTAAGCTCTGGTAATCGGAATAAAAGTTTAATTTTTAATAAAATCTGTGTCTCTACCGAAATCAACTAACATCGAAATGCCGATTTTACACGAATTGATTGCTGTCGGCGGCGCGGATGAAATACGTTTTTTGTACGAACGATTAATTGCTTATTTTCCGCAACTCATTGAACAGGAAGTTTTAGCGATTAAAAGCGGTTCGAATAAAAGTTGGCGTAAGGCGGTACAGAACGCCGGTAAAACACTTGATGATAACGGCTTTCTTAATAGAAAAAATGGTTTTTGGACGGTATCGGAAAAAGGAAGAGAAATCGTTCATACTGAAACCTTAGATATCACTTTAACTAAATCTGACGATAGCCAACTGTCGCACGTGGAAGTTCAAAAATTGTTGATCCAAATTGGTGAAAGTTTAGGCTTTTATGCGGAAGCGGAATTTGAATACTTTGACGTTATCTGGCGCGAAAACGTGAAAAGCCCACGCATCTCGCACGTATTCGAGGTTCAAAGTAAAGGCAATATTGATTCGGCTTTTGCTAAACTCAAACGCGCTTATCATAGTCAACGCACCAAACCGTTTCTTGTTCTCGCCTCGGAAAGAGACTTAAATCGCGCTCGCCAATCGCTCGTCCGCGAATTTCAAGACATCGCGTCGGCAGTTACTATTATGACTTTCGTTCAGGTAAAAAAAATCAATCGTAATCTGAAATCTATCGGGGAAATTTTACCGAAATTATTGGATAGCTAATTTACGAAAATGCTGTAAAATATTCGGAACTTGGTTGCCGCTTTTATCTGATATTAAAACATTTCCTACAACAGTTACTATCCGAATTTTAATAAAAGGAGAATCCGATGAATTACCCGATAACTTTAACATTCAAGCTGCTGGCACTCGCCAGCCAAATTTACGTGCGCGACGCTAACGGCAATTTGCTGGGTTATGTCAAACAAAAACTTCTGAAATTAAAAGAAGACATCAACGTTTTCGCCGACGAAAATCAAACGCAGCTTTTATTTAATATCAAAGCTGACCGCGTGTTCGATTTTTCCGCCAAGTATAATTTTACGGACAGCGCCGGTAGAATGTTCGGCTCGATCAAACGTCAGGGAATGCGTTCGATATGGAAGACGCATTATCAAATTTCCGATGCGAACGACCAGATAATTCTGGAAATTCACGAAGAAAATGCCTGGGTAAAAGTGATTGACGCTCTTGTCGGTGAGATTCCGATTTTAGGAATGTTCACCGGTTATATGTTTAATCCGGCTTATATCGTGTCGCGCACGGACAACACGCCAATCGTTCGGCTGCAAAAACAACCGGCGTTTTTTGAAAGCAAATTTGAAGTTTCAACCCAGGCGCATTTATCTCA
>Ga0136617_10001606_pt1 | contig 20048 bp, 24 predicted proteins | sample AntDrymUQ3222106_2_FD_129672 | JGI IMG/M metagenome (GOLD analysis project Ga0136617, IMG submission 129672) | Polar desert sand microbial communities from Dry Valleys, Antarctica - metaG UQ322 (21.06) | ecosystem: Environmental > Terrestrial > Soil > Desert | place: Antarctica: Dry Valley...
CCGGCCCCGGCCCCGGCCCCGACGGCGTAGCGATGGCCCGGCTCGACGCGGCCCGCGTGACGGCGTGGCGCGAGTTGCAGGCCGTGGCCGGAGCGGTCGAACGTCGCCTCGACGCCGCCCTGGTCGCCGAGTGGCAGGTGCCGCTGGCGTCGTTCGACGTGCTCGCCGCGCTCCATCACCTCGGTGGTCGGGCCCGTCCCCAGGCGCTCGCCGCCTCATTGCGGCTCTCGCCGTCCAGCCTGAGCCGGCGTCTCGACCGCTTGCAGGAGGAGGGCTGGGTCGCCCGCGCTCGACCGCCGACGCCAGCCGACCATCGCGCCGTCGTCGTCGCGCTGACCCCGCGCGGCCGGGCCCTGTGGCGGGCGATGAACGTGACGTACCGCCGCGGCGTGCAGCATCTCGTCTCGGCGCCGCTGGACGATCCCGACATCGCCCGCCTGCGCGACGTGTTGGGCCGCCTCGGCGCCGCCCTCGACTCAGAGGTTGCGGATGGCCAAGGTGGGTGAGCGCGCAGGGTTTGGGCCGCGCTCGGCGCCGACAGCAGACTGACTTGATCGGTTCGCCGGGCTCGCCGCCGGACCTTGGTCGCTCAGGAGTTCCCCCATGACCAGTGCCGTCATCGTCGAGGCCATCCGCACACCGCTCGGCAAGCGCAACGGCAAGCTCAAGGACTGGCACCCGGTCGACCTGGCCGCCGAGACGCTGAAGGCGCTGGTCGAGCGCACCGGGGTCGACCCCGGCCTCGTCGACGACGTCGTGATGGGCTGTGTGATGCAGGTCGGCGAGCAGGGCGTCAACATCGCCCGCAATGCCGTGCTCGCCGCCGGCTGGCCGGAGACGGTGCCCGGCACGACGATCGACCGGCAGTGCGGGTCGAGCCAGCAGGCCGCCCACTTCGCCGCCCAGGGCGTCATCGCCGGCGCCTACGACGTGGTCGTCGCCGCCGGCGTCGAGGTGATGACGCGCGTGCCGATGGGGGCGTCGATGGCCGACGGGAAGTTCGGCTACCCGTTCGGCCCGAAGGTCGGTGCCCGCTACGCCGAGCACGGGGGCCTCGTGCCCCAGGGCATTTCGGCCGAACTGATCGCCGACAAGTGGGCCCTGACTCGCGACGACCTCGACCGTTTCGGGGCTCAGAGCCAGGACCGGGCGGCGCGGGCGACCGAAGAGGGTCGCTTCGAGCGCGAGATCCTGCCCGTGCTCGGCGCTGACGGGGCGATGATGACGAAGGACGAGGGTTTGCGCGAGACGACGATCGAGTCGCTGGCCAAGCTCAAGCCGTCGTTCCGGCCGGAGGGCGAGGGTGGTCGGGTGACGGCCGGCAACTCGTCGCAGATCACCGACGGCTCGGCCGCGCTGTTGATCATGAGCGAAGAGAAGGCCGCCGAGTTGGGGGTCACGCCGCGGGCCCGCTTCGTCGAGTTCGCCCTCGCCGGGGCCGATCCGCGGCTGATGTTGACGGCCCCGATCCCGGCCACGGCCAAGGTGTTCGAACGGTCCGGCCGCCTGATCGGCGACATGGATGTCGTCGAAATCAACGAGGCGTTCGCCTCGGTCGTGCTGGCGTGGGAGCAGGAGTTCCACCCGGACATGGAGCGGGTCAACCCCAACGGCGGGGCGATCGCCATCGGCCACCCGCTCGGCTGCTCGGGGGCCCGCCTGATGACGACGCTGCTCCACGAGCTGGAGCGCACCGGCGGTCGCCTCGGGCTGCAGACGATGTGCGAGGGCGGCGGCATGGCCAACGCCACGATCATCGAGCGACTGGGCTGAGGCCGCGCCGTTGTCCACAGCCGGGCGGGCTGGTGACGGCGCTGTAATCACATCCCCGTCATTTGTCCGCAGGGTTGTTCACATAGTGTGAATAACTCGGACGGGGGGCGTCACTCGATGATCGGCGCGACGAGGACCATCTCCTCGAGACAGTGCGTGGGGGGCGGTGGATCTTCGTCCGGAGCCATCAGCAACTTGAGTTCCACCCCGCAGACGTCGCACCGATACCGCACGTTCACCTTGCGCATCTCGCCGGCCGGGGGCGGCGCCGGCAGGGGTGTGGACAACGAACGGATCATGGCGATGCCGGTTTTCCACACCACGTACGTCACGACCAGGCCGAGCAGGCCCCAGAGCACGAGTCCCAGCGAGGGCACGCGACGATGTTACCGAGCGGTCTCCACAGGCCGGCCGGCGCCGTCGCCGACCGGTAGCGCGGTCGTCAACGCCACTTCGTGGCCGCGAACAGCCCGCCGAGGAAGCAGGCCAGGCCGATCAGCATCGGGATGTTCGAGCCCGTCCAGATGAGGTAGCGGCTCATGATCGCCAGCGCCCCGATGACGAACAAGGCCGTCATCAAGATCGGCACCCACGTCGGGCTCTCCAGCTGATGCTGGTCGACTCTCGGCGTGTAGCGGCGGGAGCCGCCGACGCCGGGCTTGCCGCTGGCATCGTCGGTGACGGCGTGGTCCTTCGTCGCTTTCACCCCGGCCTTCACGACCGCGTCCTTGGGCGAGCGACCGGTGCGCAGGTCGACGCGGCTCCCGCCGGGGGTGACTCGGCTGGAGGGGGTGACCCGGCCGCCAGTCTTGCGCTTCGGGGGTGCCACGGCCCGGCAGTGTACGGCCCGGCGCGGACGTCGAAACGTCGCCGGGGCCGTCCTCGGGCGGTGCCGTAGCCTCGGCCCGATGGGCGCGCGGGCGTTGGTCCTCGACAGTTACGACAGCTTCGTGTTCAACCTCGTCCAGTACCTCGGTGAGCTCGGCGCCGAGCCGATCGTCCACCGCAACGACGCGCTGTCCGTCGACGACGCGATGGCGCTGGCGCCCGACGCCGTCGTGCTGTCGCCGGGCCCGGGCCGTCCGGAGGACGCCGGGATCCTGTGCGCAGCAATCCCCGTTTTCGCCGCCGCCGGTATCCCCGTGCTCGGCGTGTGCCTCGGCCACCAAGCCGTCGGTCACGTGTACGGCGCCGTCGTCGTCGCTGCCCCGACGTTGATGCACGGCAAGACGTCGCCGATCGAGCACACCGGCGAGGGGGTGTTCGCCGGGCTGCCGTCGCCGCTGACGGCGACCCGCTACCACTCCCTGACGCTCGACCCGGCGACGATCCCCGACGAGCTGGTCGTCACTGCCCACGGCCCCGACGGCACGGTGATGGGCGTGCGCCACCGTCACCACGACGTCGAAGGCGTGCAATTCCATCCCGAGAGTGTCCTCACCTCCGCCGGTCACGACCTCCTGCGCAACTTCCTCGCCCGCATCCGCGCCCCCGCTTGAGCGCTTCTTTGGAAGCTGGGCCGCGTGTGACACGTGCCGCGTGCCACAGAACCGGGGAGCGCCGCCTCAGGTGGTGGCGGGTGTGGGCTCAGTGGCGGGGGCGGCGGTTGCTGGCGGATCTGTCTCCGCCGGGGCCTCGGTGTCGACCGGCGCCTCGGCGTCGCCGATCTCCAGCGTGATCCCCGTGCCCGGCGGGGCCTCGGCGCCTGGTGTCAGGCTCTGCGTGACGACGAGCCCATCGCGGTCGTCGCCCGCGGGCAACTCGAGCGGCACCACCGAGACCGCGAAGTCGTCCAGCTCGAGGCGGGCATTGGCCTCCGTGAGGTTGCGCACATCGGGCACGATGACCGGGGCCGGCCCGCTCGACACGATGAGCGTGAGGTCGCTGCCGGCGGCCAGCAGCTCACCGACGGCCGGGTCCGTCCCGACGACGCGGCCGGCCTCGACGGTCTCGCTCGACTCGCGCTGCACGGTGACGTCGAAGTCGTACGGGTCAGCCTGGAGGAGGTCGACGGCGTCCTCCTCGAGCATCCCGAGCACGGCGCTCGGCACGGCCTGGAGCTCCGGACCCGACGACACGAAGAGGTTGATCGTCGTGCCCTGGCGTTGCGACGAGCCGGCCGCCGGGTCGGTCCGGATGACCTCGCCATCCTCGAACTCGGCGCTCGTCTCGGTCGTCTGCGTGCCGACGGCGAAGCCGAGCGCGCCGAGGGCGCGCTGCGCTTCGTCGACCGGCTGGCCGGTCACGTTCGGCACCTCCTGCAGCTGCGGCACCGGGTTGTAGAACAGCGTGATCACCTGGCCGTCGACGACGACGGTGCCGGCGACGGGGTCGGTGCGATGGACGATCCCCTCGCCGACCGTGTTGTTCTCTTCGACTTGGGGCCGGTAGTTCAGTTCGAGGTCGTCGAGCTCGGCCGTGACCTCGGTCAGCGGGCGCCCCACGTAGTCGGCCAGCGTGCGGTCGCCGCTGGCGTCGTCGCCGCTGAGCGCGTCGAACAACAGCAGGGCGCCGATGCCGAGGGCGACCAGGGCGAAGAAGGCGGCCAAGGCGTACCAGCCCGTCCGCGAGGCCCGCGGTTCGTAGTACCGGGCGGCGGCCGAGGCGCCGCTCGGATGGGCGCTGGACGGCGGCACCGGTCGCTCGGTGCGCGTCATCGCCCGCGTCGCGCCGGTCGTGGTGGCGGCCATCGGGATGGTCGCCGCCGTGGTCGACCCGACGGCCGTCTGGGACCCGGTCGCCGTCGCCGACCGCTGGCTGATGACAGCGGCCAGCGCCATCACCTGCTCGCCGTTGCGGAATCGGCGCAGGTCGTCGCGCAGCGCTGCCGCCGCCGGGTAGCGCACCCGTGGGTCTTTGGTCAGCAGCTTGGCGACGATCGCCTCGAACGGTCGCGGTACGTCGGCGACGAGGCGGTTCAACGGCTGCGGGTAGTCGTGGACCTGCTTGTAGGCGATCGACACCGGGTTCTCGCCGGTGAACGGCGGGCGCCCGGCGATCATCTCGTACATCACGACGCCGAGCGAGTAGAGGTCGCTGCGCGGGTCGGGTTGCGCCCCCTGGGCCTGCTCGGGCGAGAAGTAGGTCGCCGTGCCCATGACGGCCCCGGCCTGGGTGAGGTTCGACTCGGTCGGCGCGTTCATCGCTCGGGCGATGCCGAAGTCGGCCACCTTCACCTGGCCGTTCGAGCCGATAAGGATGTTGGCCGGCTTGATGTCACGGTGCACGAGGCCGGCCTCGTGGGCGAAACCGAGGGCGGCGGCGACCTCGCTGGCGATCTCGGCCGCCTGCTTCGAGGTGACGTGGCCGTTGGCCCGCAGGATGTCGGCCAGCGTGCGCCCCTCGACGTACTCCATGGCGATGAAGTAGGTGCCCGAGTGCTTGCCCCAGTCGTAGACGCTGACGATGTTCGGGTGGCTCAGGTTGGCGGCGGCCTGGGCCTCGCGGCGGAAGCGCTCGACGAAGTTGGGGTCGCGGGCGAACTCCGGGAACAGGACCTTCACGGCGACCTGACGGTCGAGCAGGCGGTCCCGCCCGAGGAACACGTCGGCCATGCCCCCGCGCCCGATGCGGCGGAAGATTTCGTAGCGATCGTTGATGATCGCGGTGCGGTCGTTGCTCGCCATCAGGTCAGCCCCAGGGCGGCGTCGAGCATCGTCTTGGCGATCGGGCCGGCCAGGCGTCCGCCGGTGCTGGCCGAGATCTCGGCGTCGGTGCCCTCGAGCATGACGGCGACGGCGAACTGGGGGTCGTTGGCCGGGGCGTAGGCGACGATCCAGGCGTGCGAACGCTCGGGCTGGCCGGGCCCGTTGAGCTGGGCCGTGCCGGTCTTGGCGGCCACCGGGACGCCGCCGTTGAGGCCGATGCAGCAGCTCGCCGTCCCCTCGGCGGCGACGTTCTCCATCATCGAGGCGATCGTCGCCGACACCGCCGGCGTGATCGGTGTCTTCCACACGGTGGGCGTCGTCGTCGCCAGCACGTCGCCGCTGTGGGCCAGGGTGGCGTCGACGACGTAGGGCGTCATCATCTGCCCGCCGTTGGCGATGGTCGACGCGACCATCGCCATGTGCAGCGGGACCATCTGCACGTCGTTCTGGCCGAAGCCGCGGATGGCCAGCAGGGGCAGCGCCTGGTCGAGGGCGCTCGTGTCGCCGAACGTGCTTGCCGCCGGCCGGGGCAAGTCGATCGGCACCGGCTCGCCGACGCCCCAGGCGGCCACGCCGGCGGCCATCCGGTCGACGCCGAGCTCCAAGCCCATCTGGGCAAAGGGGATGTTGCAGCTGCGGGTGAACACTTCCAGCAGGTCGCCACCGCAGACGGTGCCCTCGTAGTTCTCGATCGGGTCGGTCGTCTGCGGGGGCACGAACTCGGCGACATCCTCGTAGACGCGGGCCGGCGACGTGACGCCGTTGGTCAGCGCGATCGCCGTGGTCAGGACCTTGAACGTCGAGCCCGGCATGTAGCGCTGCTGGTAGCTGTTGGCCAGCAGCGGGTCGCGGGGGTCGTTCTGGGCGAACGTGAGCACGGCTTGGGCCTGGTCGAAATCGGGGCTGACCACGAGGTTCGGGTCGTAGCTGGGATAGCTCCACATCGCCAGGACGGCGCCTGTGCGCGGGGACATCAGGACGATCGAGCCCTCCCGCGGGCCGAGCGCCTGGCGGGCGACCTCCTGGAGGTCGGCGCGCATCGTCAGGCGGACCGAGCCGCTGTCGTCGGCGCCGGTGATCAGGTTGGGCAGGTTGCGTAGCTGCTGCTCGCCGGTCTCGCCGGTGAGGACGTCGTTCTGGGTGCGTTCCAGCTGGGTGGCGCCGAAGGCGAACGTGTAGTAGCCGGAGACGTGAGCGAACAGCTCGCCGGTGGGGTAGCGCCGCTGGAAGGCGAAGTCGCCGCCGGGCGGCGCGGCGACCGAGTCGGCGATGACGACGCCGTCGGCCGTGACGATCGGGCCGCGCGGTTGGTCGAATTCCCGGCGCACGGCCCGGGTGTTGTCGAAGCGGGCGTTCATCTCCTCCTGGCGTCCGACCTGCCAGTAGTTGAGGGCGACGAACAGCAGCATGTAGCAGAGCATGAGGCCGGCGGCCAGCTGGCGGATCTGGCGGTTCATGCCGGTGCTCCGCGTCGGCGCAGGCGCCAGGCCTGCCAGCGCTCGCCCGGGGTGGGGTCGTCGGGCAGCTCGTGGCGGCGACGGGCGCTGGCGTCGCTGAGGCGGATGAGCAGGGCGAGGATGATGTAGTTCGACAGCAGCGACGAGCCGCCGTAGCTGACGAACGGCAGCGTGATGCCCGTCAGGGGGACGAGCCTGGTCACGCCGCCGACGATGATGAAGGCCTGGACACCGACGATCGTCGTGAGACCGGTGGCGAGCAGCTTCTCGAACGTGTTGTCGGTGCGCAGCGCGATGCGCAGACCGGCACCGATGAGCAGCAGGTAGGAGATCAGGATGGCGGCTCCGCCGAACAGGCCGAGCTCTTCGCCGAGCGACGTGAAGATGAAGTCACTCTCGGAGTAGGGGACGGTGCTCGGGCTGCCGAGCCCGAGCCCGGTGCCGGTCAGGCCACCGTCGGTCAGCCCGTACAGCCCCTGCAAGATCTGGTAGCCGGTGTCCTGCGGGTCGGCCCACGGGTCGAGCCAGCGATCGACGCGCGTCTGCACCTTGGAGAACATGCGGAACGACGCCCACGCTGCGCCGGCGAACAGGACGCCGCCGACGAGCAGGTACCAGAGGCGTTCGGTGGCGACCCACAACATGACGACGAAGAGCGTGAAGAACAGCAGCGACGAGCCGAGGTCGTTGAGCCCGACCATCACGAGCACGGAGATCCCCCAGGCGGCCACGATCGGCAGCAGGTGGCGCGGCTCGGGCAGGCGCAGGAACCCCACCTTCCACGTGCCGGTGGCAAGCAGCTCGCGCCGTTCGGCCAGGTAGGCGGCGAAGAAGACCGCCAGGGCCAGCTTGGCGAACTCTCCGGGCTGGAAGTTGATCGGCCCGAGGCTGACCCAGATGCGGGCCCCGTTGACCTCGACGCCGACGCCGGGAACGAGGGGCAGCACAAGCAGACCGAGGCCGCTGGCCAGCAGGATCCAGCGGTAGCGGCCGAGGTCAGTGGCGCGCTGGACGACGACCAGCGTGACCACGAACGCGGCGATGGCGAGGATCGACCACGTCGTCTGGAGGCCGGCTAGCTCCTCGTCGAGGCGGGTGATCATGACGTAGCCGAGGCCGTGGAGGATGGCGGCCAGCGGCAGCAGGGTGGGGTCGGCGCCGCGGGCGAACAGGCGCACGGCGCAGTGGGCGAGGACCAGCAGGCCGAGCAGGAGGGCGAGGAACGGGATGATCCGGGCCGGGATGGCGGCGAACTCGCCGAGCGACGCCAGCGTGTATGCGCCGGCCGTGATCGTGCCGGCCATCACGACGAGCGACAGCTCGGTCGAGCGCCGAGCGCGGGCGATCGGAGCCGGTGACACCATGGTCAGCCTCCGACGACGGTGGTCGATGTCGTCGAGGTGGTGGTGGTCGACGTCGTCGTCGTCGTGGTCGTCGTCGTCGTCGTCGTCGTCGTCGTGGTGTCCAGGCGGGTGGCGACGAACTCCTCGGCGTCCTCAAAGGACTCGAAACGGATCTCCCGGTCGACGAGCTCGATCGACTCGTCGTCCAGCGCCCCGCGGGTCAGCGCCGCTTGGGCGCGGACCGTGGGATCGAACCAGAGGAAGCTCTCGCTGCGCCCGCGATAGATGACGACGTCGCCGCTGTCGTCGAAGGCCACGAAGTAGCCGCGCCGGGCCCAGCTGGCGGCGATCACGAGGGCGAGCACGAGCACGGCGATGACGCCGAGGCCACCCAGGAACCCAGCCACGCGGCGCCGCCGACGCCGAGGGGACGGGCCCGCGGCTGCCGCCGTTGGGGCCGGCGCGCTGTCGACGGCCGGCACTTCGTCGGTCGGCGTCACGGCGCGCGGGTCGTCGTCGACGTCCGTCTCGGAGACGAGGGCGGCCAGGTCCTCGTACTCGGTGGCTTCGTCCTCGGGCGCGTCGACGGCCCACGTGCTGGCGGTGGCGTCGTCCTCCCACGCCGGCTCGAGATCGAGCTCCTCGTCGGGATCGGGCGGCTCGGCCCCGTCCAAGACGTCGAGGACGACGACCGAGATGTTGTCCCGCCCGCCCTCCTGGTTGGCCAGGGCGACCAGTTCGTCGGCCGTGGCCTGGGGGTCGTCGCTCCGGCGCAGGACGTCGGCGATGGCGTCGTCGCGGACCTCGTCGACGAGACCGTCACTGCACACGAGGAAGCGGTCGCCGCGCACGACGGGCAGGGTCCACGCGTCGACGCGCACGGTCGGGTCGACCCCGAGGGCGCGGGTGACGATGTTGCGGCGGGGGTGGGTGCGGGCCTCGTCGTCGCTGATGTGGCCGGTGGCGACGAGCTCTTGGACGTAGCTGTGGTCGACGGTGATGCGGCGCAGCCGGCCGTGGCGGTAGAGGTAGGTGCGCGAGTCGCCGACGTTGACGAGCGCCCATGTGGCGCCGTCGGCGGGCTCGCCGTCGTCGTCGCCGTCGACCTCGGCGTCTTCGTGGTCGGCGACCTCTTCGGCGACGTCCTCGGCGTCGGGTTCGGGATCGTCGGCCGAGATGCCCCGATCGCCGAGCAGCACCAGGCCGGTCACCGTCGTGCCCATGCCCTGTTGCTCGGGGTTGGCGGCCGCGGCGGCGAAGATGTCGCGGTTGGCGTCGGCGACAGCGGCGACGACGTCGTCGAGCACGGCGCCGGGCTGGCTGAGGCGGGTGCGCAGCAGGTTCACCGTCAGCGCGGCGGCTACCTCGCCGGCCTTGTGTCCGCCCATGCCGTCGGCAACGAGGAAGGCGCGGCCCTCCGCCAGGAGGTCGTCCTCGTTGTCGACACGCACCCGCCCGGGGTCGGTGACCGCGCCCCAGCGCACGCGCACCGTCATCGGGCCACCCCCCGAACCGGACCGATCACTGCGCCTCCAGGACCGTGTAGCCGAACTGGACGCGATCGCCGGGATGCAGGAGCGTGGCGCCGTGCAGGCGGTTGCCGTTGTGGAACGACCCGTTCGTCGAGCCGAGGTCCTCGATCATCGCCTGACCGTCCACCACGTAGACCTTGGCGTGGTGCTGCGACACGAACGTGTCGTCGTCGATCCTGATGGTGCTGTTCGGGTCGCGCCCGATGGGGACGTCGCCACCGACGGCGTAGGCATTGCCGCGCTGGGCCTTCGGTTCGAGCACGACGAGACGGGCGACGGTGCCGTGGCGGCCCTTGGCCGGCCGGCGCAGGCGGGGCTGGGCGGCGGCGACGGTGGCCGAGTGCTCGTCGGCGAGGACGCCGCCGGTCGAGGCGGCCGGGCGCTGGTCGCCCCGGCGGACCTCGCTCCACACGGCCCACAGCACCCGTGCGAAGAACAGGTACAGCAGTCCGAGGAGGACGAACTTGAGGATGTCAAGGGCCTGGTCGGAGATGTCCATGGGGAGTGGCGGGCGCCGGAGCCACTTACAGCGCCTCGAACCGGATGTAGGTGGACCCGACGTTGATGATGTCGCCGTCGACCAGCAGCTGCTCGTCGCGGATCCGCGTGCCGTTGACCATCGTGCCGTTGGTCGAGCCGAGGTCGGCGACGGCGTACCCCCGGGAGCTGGGCCGGACCTCGGCGTGGCGACGGGACACGTTCTGATCGCTCAGGCTGATCGCACATTCGGAGCTTCGCCCGAGGTCGAGAGGACGGTCGCCGAGCGAGATGCGCTGCCCGGAGGGCATGACGAGTGAGCCCGCCCCCGCGCCGCCTTTGGCCTGGCGCAGCTGGGAGAGCACCTCGAAGCGCCCGGGACGCCGGTCGGGATCGCTAGACAGTTCGACGCGCACCGGACCCATGAAGTGGTAGCCCTCCTCACGGGCGTACTCGCGGGCCGCCTCGACGAGCTCGGCCGTCAGCACGTCGTGGATGTCGTCGAACGAGGTGAGGTCACCTTCGCTCAACATCACCGTGAAATCGTTGGGCACGATCCGCCGGCCCTTGACGTCGACGCTGCGCTGGTCGTCCATCGAGCGGACGAGCCGGCGCCCCAGCTCGATCGGGCGGATGGCGCTGCGCGAGCCACGGAACACACCCTCGACCATACGCTCCAAGCGCCGTTCCAGTGATTGCAAGCCCATGTGGAGCGGGATGTTACCGGCGGGGTCGGAACGGCTTCCGGCGCCGCCGCCGGGGAGGGATCTAGGGTCCGTCGACGTGAACGGTCCGGTGGCGCACCCGGCGGGCCGGTCGTGATCACCGGGCGAGCGGCCGGCCGGGCGGTGATGGTCGCTGCCGTCGTCGCTGCCGTCGCCGTGCTTGTCGGCGCGGTCGTGGCGTGGCAGCTCGTCGGAACCGTGCGCGACGGGGCGACGGAGACGCTGGCGATCATCGACGACACCATTGTCACGGTAAGCGACACGCTGGCCGTGGCCGAGGATGTGATCGTCACGGTCGACCAGTCGCTGGGCACGCTGGCAGCGTCGCTCGGCACGCTGTCGCAGGCCGTGGCCGACGGCGGGGCGACATTGTCGATTGTCGCCGACCTGACCGAGTCGATTCCGCCCAATCTGGACCGGGTCGACGGCGCGCTGGGCGGGCTGGCGGATGCCGCCGGGGTCGTCGACGACGTACTGGAGGGACTCGACAACATCCCCCTCGGTCCCGACTTCGACGCTGACGCCGGGCTCGGCGCCGCCGTCGAGGACGTGCGCGCGGACCTCGCCCCGATCGCCGAGCAGCTGCGCGGCTCCACGGCGTCGTTGCGCGATCTCAGCGCTTCGAGCACGGAGTTGATCACCCGTCTCGAGGTGCTCGGCGAGGACCTGGCCCAACTCGACACGGACCTGTCCCGCAGCCGGGAACTGCTCGATCGCTATCAGCAGAACGCGGCCGACGCCCGCCAGCTCACCGTGTCCAGCCTGGACGACCTCGACCGCCAAGTTGGCTGGTCGCGCGTGCTGATCGTCATTCTCGCCGTCGCCATCGCCGTCGGCCAGATCGCCCCGTTCCGCATCGGCCGCGAGCTGGCCCGCGGGCCGGCTGGAGCTGACTGACCCGGCGGCGATCCACGGCGAGTTCGCAGGGTGCGCTGCGGGAACCGTGAGGCGGGGGGCGTTGGGTGGTCATCGTCCCAACCACACCCGAGGAGGGTCCCCTGATGCAACCCCGATACCTGATGGCCGTGGCGGCCGGCGTGGCCAGCCTCGCCGCCGACGCCGGCATCACCGCCGCCCAGTCCGACGACGCCAGCCTGACCGACGCGGTGACGCCAACGACGGTCGACGACGGCGCCGACACCACCACCGACACCGACGTCACGACCGAGGACGGCACCGATGCAACGACGCCAGAGGGTGATCGCCCGGCGGGCCGTTCCGGCGCCGGCTGCGACGACGCAGCTCGTGACGGCGAGCGTGCACGGCCGCCGGCGGAGACGCCGACGACCGCCGGCGGCAGCTGACCGCGACGACCGGCCGGGCGCCGCTGGCGCTCAGTGGCTGAGGAGTGTCCTCACGATGCTGTCGACCTCCCGGCTGGTCACCGATTCAACGGACGGCGATGTCATCTGGACCGAGTGGGAGATGGGCGGCACCCGGGTCGACGGCGTCCCGCAGCAGCTGCGGGGCGTCATCATCTGGGGCGTGTCCGGCGACCGCCTCGACTGGTCCCGCTTCTACCTCGAGCCGGTCGATGCCGGAGAGGACGGAGTCGAGGGCGCCATCGGCGCATCGCCGGGGCGCCGGCGACGACCACCGACGAGGTCGCTCGCGACACCAAGCCGCCCCTCCTGCTGGTGCGCGTCATGAGCCCCATCTTGCGAGTCGCGCTGCGGACGCCCCTCGGGCGAGCCATCCGGCCGTTCGCTCTCCTCGAGTTCACGGGGCGCCGGAGCCTGCGGACCTATCGGGTGCCCGTCGGCTGGCACTCGATCGGCATCGGGCCGGCGGTCTTCACCCCCGCCCCGTGGCGGGCCAACTTCGCTGGGGGAATCCACGTGACCGTCCACCACTGCGGTCGACCTCGGTCCCTCAGGGGCACCCTCGAACCCGACGCGGCCCACGTCGCCACCGCCATGCAGTCGCTCGTCGATCGGCGAGGCTCTTTACGCTCGATCGGCGGCACCATCCCGACTGGCCACCGCGTGACCGAAACTGACGTGCGAGCCGTCGATCGCGCGGTAATCACCTTCGCCGAGCCGTAGGAGCTGCCGCCGGCGTCACGACGCCAACGGTCACCTGCCCCCCGATCCCACGAGAGACGGAATCCAATGTCACGTTCGCCGTTCGCGCCCTCTGCGGCGCTGACGCCCGCCCACAAGGAAGAGGCCAACACAGATGCCGAGCCCCACTTCACTCATTCGAAATCGCGGCGACCGCGAGAAGCGATTCGGGCGGGCGGCCCCGCTACGCGCACAGCACGGTGCCGGCGGCTACGACATCCGACACCCCATCGACGATCAGCACAAGTTGAGCACCCAAACCCGCCCGCCTTTCGCGACAGCAACGGGCGCCGCCCATGACGCCAGGGAACTCTCGTGAGAAGAGTTGCGTTCGCAGCAATCGCCCTCGCTTTGGTGGCGGCGTGTAGCGGCGGAGCGGATGACGACGACACCACGTCCGCAGAAACCACGACGACTGAGGGTGCTGAAGCGGCGCCCACCACCGCAAGCGACGGGTCGCTCGACCCCTGCAGTCTGATCACGGCCGAGGAGGCGGAAGACGTCCTCGGTGCTGAGCCAGGCGAACCGACCAACGTCAACGCTGGCGGGGTGGGCGCGTGCACCTACCGGCTCGAAGATGGCAGCGCCGCCGTGCAGATCAACGTGGAACCGGGCGACGCCTCGGTGTTCGAGTCTCGGACCGCGCAGATGGGTGGCGGGTCCGTCGACGGTGTTGGCGACCAGGCGCAGGTCAATGGCACGATCGGGCAGATCGCCGTCGTACAGGACGACGTTGTGTTCGCCATCTTCGTGATGCTGCCCGGCGGTGCGGACGTCGACCACGCGACCCTGACCGACTTGGGCGGCGCCGCCGCCGGCCGGCTCTAGAGGGAAGGCGGTCCGAGGAGGTAGTTTCGGCGTGGTCGCGACCGACGGGAGGCGTCGATGGGCCGGTTTCACTACCACGCCGACGGCACGGCGCACGACCACGACCATGACGACGCGGTAGTCGATCATCATCACGGCGCTGACGACCCCACCCGCCCCGATGGAGCGTCGCGCGAGTCGGTCGGCGATCACTCCGGCTACGCCACCGGCACGTTGCGCGTCGACGTCCTCGAGCGGATCCTCGGTGAGAACGACCGGACGGCAGACGCCAACCGGGCCGACTTCGCCCGTGCGGGGGTCCGTGTCATCAACCTGATGTCGTCCCCCGGTGCGGGCAAGACGACGTTGCTGCGGGAAACCCTGATTCGGCTCGGTGACTCGCTGCGGGTGGGCATCATCGAGGGTGACATCGAGACGTCGCTCGACGCGGCGCGATTGGAAGGTCTCGGCGCGCCGGTGTCGCTCGTCAACACCGCCAACGGCTTCGGCGGCGAATGCCACCTCGACGCGACGATGGTGCGCAACGCGCTCGGGCGTCTCTCCCTCGACGAACTCGATCTCGTCGTCATCGAGAACGTCGGCAACCTGGTCTGCCCGGCGGAGTTCGACGTCGGCCAGGACGTGCGGGCGATGGTGTACAGCGTCACCGAGGGCGAAGACAAGCCGCTCAAGTACCCCGTCATGTTCCGATCCGCGGATGTGGTCGTCGTCAACAAGATCGATCTGCTGCCATACCTCGACGTCGACATGGGTCTGTTCGAGGCCAACCTCCGCGCCGTCAACCCTGCCGTCACCGTGATCGAGGTCTCGGCGAAGACGGGCGCCGGGATCGATGCGTGGTGCCAATGGCTGACGTCCTCGCTCTGACGTCGCCTCGTTGACACGCGCACCGGGCCGGCCGAGGCCCCGGTCAACCCACGGTGACGTCGACCGAGGTCACGTTCAGCTCATCGCCGGCCAGCACCGTCGTGTCCGTCGACCGACAAGCCGAGCACACCAGCGTCAACTCTTGGAGGGCCGTCGACGCGCCGCACGATCGGCACTCGATCACGGTCGGCACTTCCCGCACCTCGAGCGTGGCGCCCTCGAGGAGCGTGTCGAACACGACCATCTCCCAGCAATGGCGCAGCGTGTCGGGGACCACCTGGCGCAGATGGCCGATGTCGACGCGGACGCGCTCGACCGGCAGCCCGTCGGCCGTGGCATGAGCAATCCGCGCGATGGCGCTGCAGAGCGCGACCTCGTGCACGGCGGCGGCGGTCAGCCCCCCTGGTCGCCGCTGGGCGTCGTGGGCGCCCCCTCCTGGGAGTCCTGGGGGTCCACGGCGGTGGAGTCGCGTTCGTCGGAGACACCGACCGGCCGGTCCGTCGGGCCTTTCGTCCCGGCGTCGTGACGGCCGGGCTCCTTGCCCTCGTCGTCGATGATGTCCTCGCCGCGGCGCGTCGTGCTCTCACCCACACCCTTCGGTGAGTCCGGGGTTGCTTCCGTCACCTCGGCGTCGCTGACGGTCTGCTCGTCGGGCGGCGTCTCGGTGGTCCCGGCGTTCGCGTCCTTGGTGTCCGCGAGCATCCGTTCCACGCTTTCGGCGCGCGCCTCCCCGCTCGGGGTGTCGGCGCTGTCGGTGCGGTCGTCGTAGGGCGGCACGAGCCCGCCCGGCTCTTCCTCGCCGCCAGGACTCGGATTCGGACCGCGCGACGATCGCCCGCCCGGCTCCACGTTCTTCCCGGCTGTGTCGGGCGTCTGTCCTTCAGTGTTGTCTGCCACGAGTCGCTTCCTCTCTCTCGTCTACCTCATGCCGATGCTCGACCCAGGGTCACGGCCGCTTCCCGGTGGAGGCGACCGAAGTTGTAGTACGCCGCGCACGCGCCTTCCGATGACACCATGCACGTGCCGATCGGCGTTTCCGGCGTGCATGCGGTGCCGAAGACTTTGCACTCCCACGGCCTGATCACGCCCTTCAGCACCTCTCCGCACTGGCACGCCTTGGGATCGGCGACGCGCACGTTCGGTACCGCATAGCGCAACTCGGCGTCCCACGGCGCGAACTCAGGGCGCAGCTTCAGCGCACTCTGCGAGATGAACCCGAGACCGCGCCACTCGAAGTGCGGCCGCAACTCGAACACCTCGGCGAGCATGCGCAGCGCGCGCGGGTTTCCTTCGTCGCGGACGATGCGGGTGTACTGGTTCTCGATCTCGCAACGACCTTGGCGGATCTGGACGAGCAGCATGACGATCGCCTGGAGGATGTCCAGCGGCTCGAATCCCGTCGTCACCAGCGGCTTGCCGTACCGCTCGCTGACGAATCGGTAGGGGTGGTTGCCGATCACCGTCGAGACGTGGCCCGGCCCGAGGAACCCATCGAGCCGCAGATCCGGCGACTCCAGGATCGCCTTGATCGGCGGCACGATCGTCACGTGGTTGCTGAACACGCTGAAGTTGCGGACTTCGTCGGCGCGGGCCTTGAGCAGCGTGACGGCTGTCGAAGGGGCGGTCGTCTCGAAGCCCACGGCGAAGAACACGACCTCCCGTGCGGGGTTCTCGCTGGCGATGCGCAGCGCATCGAGGGGCGAGTAGACGAAGCGCACGTCAGCACCTCGCGCCTTCGCCTCCAGCAGCGTGCCCCGACCACCAGGCACGCGCATCATGTCCCCGAACGACGTGAAGATCGTGCCCGGCGTCTCGGCGAGGGCGATCGCATCGTCGACGCGCCCCATGGGAATCACGCACACCGGGCAGCCAGGACCGTGAACGAGCTCGACGCTGCGGGGCAGGACGTGCTCGATGCCATGGCGATAGATCGTGTGCGTGTGCCCCCCGCAGACCTCCATGAACTTGAAGCTGTCGTCGCCGGCGAGCTCGGTGATGCGGGTGACCAACCCGCGGGCCGCCGCCGGGTCCCGGTACTCGTCGACGAACCTCATCGGCGCCGTCCCCGCTGGCTCATCGTGTTCACCCGAGTCGCTCCCGTTCCTCGATCCTCGACGCCAACAGGGCCTCCAGCTCGTCGTCGTAGCCCTGCCCCATCATCCGCAGGGCCGACAGCGCCGAGGCCGCCTCCTCGGCGTCGATCTTCGACATCGCGAAGCCAACGTGGATGAGCACCCAGTCGCCGACGTCGATGCCTTCGTCCTCGAGCAGGCCGATGTTGATCGTCCGCCGTACACCGGTCACCTCGACGCGGGCGAGCTGGTCGTCGCCGGCAACCATCTCGACGATCTGCCCGGGGATTCCGAGGCACACGGCCGTTACATCTTCCGCATCTTGAGATAACGAGCGATGTCGGGCCACGTGGCCTTCACCACCACACCGAGCACCGCCACGACGGCCACCGGCATCACGAATCGCATCACGTCGCCTCCCTTTCAGTCAGGATCTCTTCGACCATTCGTATCGCGTCGTCGACGGCGGCCGACACCGGCGCCGACATCCCGATGCCGTCACCGACATCGGCGGGCTCGCACCCGACGACCAGCACGCGCCCGATCTCCCCGCCCAACTTGGCGACCATGGCGAGCACCGCGACAGGATCGAGCTGGTGGCTGTCGACCGGGGGTACGTCACCGAAGTCGAGATCGGGCTCGATCACGCTCACCGTGCCCGCCGGTTCCCCCCGCGGCAACGCGTCGACGAGCACGAGCAGGTCGTAGCCCTCCAGCAACTCGTAGGCGAGGTGGACGCCGCGGATGCCGTAGTCCTCCACCCGCACGCCCGCCGGCATCGACCGGGACGCCAGCCGCTGGGCGACCTCGCTGCCGAAGCCGTCGTCACCGTTGAAGATGTTGCCGATTCCGGCGACGAGCGTCCTCGTGGCCATCAGCGCACCGGCTCGATCTCGTCGGGGTGGAAGTACATGAACCGCCCATGCCACCGGTGGAGCTCGGCCGCGGGATCGTCGTCGATCGTGACGGCAACGTGGTGGTCGCCATCGACGTCGGCGAACACCCCCTCGACGGTCGCGGTCATGCCGGCGAGGAAGAGGTCTTGGGCGTCGGTGCGGCGGTGGCCCGGGCGCAGCGTCACCTTCGTGCCCTTGCCCACCTCGACGCCGGCGACGAGCAGGGTGTCGGTCCACGGGTCGACGGCGGCGTCGACGGCCGGCTCCCACCAGGGCAACGGTTCGCCCGCCGGGTCGAGGGCGGCGGCTGGATCGATGGGCGGCGCCGACGGCGCCGCCGGTCGGAGCGTGCGGATCGCGCCGTGGAGGCGCTCGAAGATCTCCGGCGCGAAGTCGTCCACCCGGTCGATGATCGCCGCGGCGCGGGCGTCCGTGGAGCGCGCCTCGACCTTCTCCTCATCGGTGAGCGTGAGCACCCGTAACGCAAGGATCTCGTCGATCTCCGTCGCGTCGCACATGTCACCAGGGCTCTCGTCGGCCACCTCCGGCCGGTCGTAGAGGATGATCGGCGACGACAGGACAGTGGTGTCGTCACCGGCGTCACCGATCAGCACCGGGAACGCGTTGAGGTTCTGGCACGAGGAGACGGCGCCGCGCGCGAACTCGGGTGGCTCGAGGGAGGAGAGGAACGCGGCGCCGTGCGCATGCAGCAACACGTTCACGCCGACCAACGCGTGGCGGTTTGCTTCGTCGCGTCGGTGCCCCGCGTCCCCCCACTCGGTGATGTTCTCCACGCGCACCCTGAGACGCCGCAGCGGGTACGGCCCCGGAACGTCTTCCACCACGGTGCGGATGACACCGTCGACCGGCCACCGCTCGCGGACCACCCGGCCCCGGTCGCCGAGCGCTTCGACTTCCCGGAACGCGGAGGCGCTGAACGGCGTGTCCCTGGCCCCGACGGTCGCCATGTCGACGCCGGTGACATCGACCGCGTGCTCCACCGCTTCTTCCCACGTCGCCCAGCGACGGCCGTCGACATCGAGGTGGGCCACCGGGGCGAAGCCGTCGGGCCCGGCCGCAGCCACCGTGCGCGCCTGGACCTGGAGGAAGCGCACTTGGACGTCGACCGTCGCCGCGCCGCGGACCTCGGCGATCAGCTCCGTCTGCTGCTCCCACGTCTCCGACCCGTCGACTTCGGCGAAGCGGCGAGGGGCGAGGACGCCGAACTGCCACCGCACCTGGTTCTTCGCGGCCGACGCGCGGTACGGGTACAGCACGTACCCCTCGTAGAGCACCGCGTCGGCGACTCGGCCAGCGCGCTCGAAGGCCTCGGCCGTCGAGCGCACCGACGGCGACGCCGTGCTCATGCCCCCGCCTCCTTGAGGAGCATCTCGAACGCGTCGTCCCACGACGGGATGGCGCGCTCGGCCTTGAAGCGGGTGAGCTCGTCGATCGTCTCCCGGCGCAGGCGGATCCAGCCGCTGTTCGGGAAGTACATGTCCATCAGGTCGCGCCACACCTTCGCCGGCATCGGATAGTGGGCGTCGACGTGCCAGGCCACGGGCTGGACGACGACGATTCCGTCACGCCGGGCGAGCACGGTGCCGCTGAACAGCAGCGTCAACGGGACGTCACCGTCATCGAGGGCATGGAGGTACTTCGCCGCGGCCACCTCGAAGTCGTAGGTGCACGTCACCGGCAGATCGACCTCGCGGCGGCCGCTGAACCCGGGGAGCAGCGCCGACGCGTGCGTCCAGAGGAACGGCCGGACGGTGTCGCCCCACTGCGGCTGGTCCCCGAACAGCTCGAGCAACCGGGCCTGCTCGTCCGGTGAGTAGCGGCGGCGCTGCGGCTCGATCTGGATCTGCGCCCGGAGGGCGATGGCGTGGATCGGGTCGCCGCTCGGCTCGCTGAGCGCGAGCCGAAAGATCAATGTCGGCACGGCGGCGTACGGCTCGGGCCGCACGTCGAGCACCTCGATGGCGAGCTCGCTCATCGAGAGCGCGCCCCGAGGTCGCCGAAGAAGGCCTCCAGCGCATCCTTCGCCTCCCGCCCGCCGTCGAAGCCCTTCCAGAGCCGGCGCATCTGCCCGACGAGCTCGTAGCACGCGTCGATGGGGACAATGAACGCATCGTGATGTTCGTCGCTCCACCTCACGAGCAGCGCCTCCACGTCGGCGCAGAGCGTGCCGAGCAGCGGGTTGCCGGCAACCAGGTCGTCCCACGCGCCCAGCTCGAGCAGTGACTCGGTGGCGCCGGCGGGGCTCGGGTAAAAGGCGGTGACCTTGCCGAGGGCCGAGTTGTGGAAGAAGAACGCCACGCTGACGGGGATCTGGAACGAACCCCATGTCCCGCTGGCCATCGTGAAG
>Ga0136617_10001607_pt1 | contig 20044 bp, 24 predicted proteins | sample AntDrymUQ3222106_2_FD_129672 | JGI IMG/M metagenome (GOLD analysis project Ga0136617, IMG submission 129672) | Polar desert sand microbial communities from Dry Valleys, Antarctica - metaG UQ322 (21.06) | ecosystem: Environmental > Terrestrial > Soil > Desert | place: Antarctica: Dry Valley...
AGCTCCGCCGGCGCGGGGAGAATCCCTCCGGGATGGGGCGCCAGCTCCGCCGGCGCGGGGAGAATCCCTCCGGGATGGGGCGCTAGCTCCGCCGGCGCGGGGAGAATCCCTCCGGGATGGGGCGCCAGCTCCGCCGGCGGTGGGAGAATCCCTCCGGGATGGGGCGCCAGCTCCGGCGGTGGGAGGATCCCCCCGGAATGGGGCGCCGGCGCCGCCGGCGGGGGGAGGATCTGCGGGAGGCGGGCTTCCTGCCGCATGACGGCGACCTCTTCGGCCAGCCGCAGCGGGTAGTGGGTGCGCACCTCGGCGCCGAAGCGGTCTTTCAGCGGGGTGATGATCCGCCCGCGGTTGGTGTAGTCCTCAGGATTGGCGGTGGCCACCACCAGCAGGTCCAGCGGCAGGCGCAGGGAGTACCCCCGGATCTGCACGTCGCGCTCCTCCATCACGTTGAGCAGCGCCACCTGGATGCGCTCGGCGAGATCGGGCAGCTCGTTGATCGCCACGATTCCCCGGTTGTGGCGCGGCACCAAGCCGAAGTGAATCGTCTCCTCGTCGGCCAGATGGCGTCCTTCGGCGACCTTGATGGGATCAACGTCGCCGATGAGGTCGGCCACCGCGATGTCGGGCGTGGCCAGCTTCTCGGCGAAGCGCTGCTCCCGCGGCATCCAGGCGATGGGAGTGTCGTCGCCGTACCGCGCCAGCGCCGCCCGACCCTGCGAACTGAACGGGCGGTAGGGATGGTCGTTCACCTCGCTGCCGGCCACCACCGGAACCAGTTCGTCGAGCAGCGTCACCAGGGCACGCAGGATGCGGCTCTTGGCTTGGCCGCGCTCCCCGAGCAGGATGAAGTCGTGGCCCGCCAGCAGCGCAGTCTCCAGCGCGGGCAGCACCGTCTCGTCGAAGCCGACCAGCCCTTCGACCACCGGCAGGCCCTGCGCCATCCTGGCCGCGGCGTTAGCCGCCACCTCCTGCTTGACGCTGCGGTCGGCGTACCCCGAGGCGCGCAACGCCCCGAGCGTGGTCGGGCGACTCGTCATCGAGTCCTCTTCGGTCGGGCAGGGCTACACGCGGTCGTTCCGGTGTACCGCACGGGCGGTCGCGTCGCCACGGGGTGGCTTCCCGGGATCCAGCCGCTCGTCGGGACAGAATGACCGATCTGCGGCCGAAGGTGCTGCCCGGTGATGGGAGCCAGCCATGACGACGACACACCGACGCTGTGGCGCCTGAGCGCCGACCGCGCGAAGGAGCGCTCCTGCGCCTGGAGATCGGTGAGGCGCACTGGGCCGAGGAGCTGCCGCCGGTCCCTCGAGGCTGCCGGGTCTCAGTGTCGTTCGCCGACGCGGGCGACGCCGCGGAACACGGTGACGCCCTTGGTCTACTGGGCTACCGCGTGGTGGCGGCCCAGCCGGCCGGCGCCGTGCGCGGGACCGCCGACATCCTGGTCGATCAGCAGGTCATCGACCGCCATCCCACCTACTGGCGCTCGTTGGCGATCCTGGCCACCCGTGCCTACAGCCTGGCCATGGGCCCCGTCGTCAAGACGTTGGGTGACGTACTGGGTGCCCACGCCGGTGCCACCGTGGTCAGGAATCGCTCGGTGCAGGCTCCGGAAGCTTGACGCCGGGCCAGCGCTTCACCAGGCGAACGTGGGTTGCGTGATCCTCACGGATGAACTGCAGATCGTCGACCAGCGCCTGGATCAGGTACAGACCACGCCCTGTTTCGAAGTCGGCATGGGTCGGGCTGGTCAGCGGGGGCGGGTCGAAGCCGGGTCCCATGTCGATGACGTCGACCTCGCAGGCCTCCACGCCAACACCGAGACGCACCGAGTACTCGGCCGCGCCGGTGGCGTGGCGCACCGCGTTTCCACACGCCTCGGTCACCGCCAACTGGATGTCGTCGATGGCCTCGGTGGGCACGCCGAAATCCGACATCACGCAACTGGCCACCTGGCGCATGAGGGCCACGTACCGAGCGTCTCGAGGGAGCGACAACTGCATGCGAACAAGCACGCCGTGCTCCGGTTCCACGGGGTTGAGGGCGTCTGGAAGCGCGAGATTCACTGTGTCGTTACGGTTCCCGGGAGCATGAGACCCTAACCAAAGGCAGACTCCTGGCGCGGGCGCTTCGCATCGTTTCATACAACCTGTTGCACGGCATCGACGTCGCCTCGGGGGTCACCGACCTTGCCCCGGCGTTGGCGGCGATCGTCGCGCTGGGAGCCGATGTCGTGGCCGTCCAGGAGGTCGATCGCTCGCTGGAGCGCAGCGGTGGGGTCAACCAGGTCCAAGCCATCGCGGAGCATCTCGGCTGGGAGTGGGTCTTCGGACCGGCATTGCTGGGCAGTCCCGACGCCAGCTGGCGGGCACCTCGACGGAACGAGACCGAAGGGCCTGCCTACGGCGTGGGAATTGTCAGCCGCTTCCCCGTTCGCCACTCCGAGCAACGCAGGCTGCCGGGCGGTGGGGCCGGCCGGCGCACGCTGCAGGCGTCGCCACAACGTCCCGGCTGGGACTTTGAGCCGCGCACCGCCTTGGCTGCCGACCTGGACGTCGAGGGTCTGGCGTTGCGGGTGACGACCACCCACCTGTCGTACCTGCCCTGGCGCGGTCTCGCCCAGCTACAGGTGGCCGCCGGCCTCGCCCGCGCCGCCGGCGGACCGTCGGTGCTCCTCGGTGACCTCAACCTGCCGCGTTGGTCGGTCCGAGCAAGTCTCCCGAATTGGCAGCACGCGACGCACGGACCCACCTATCCGTCGTGGGATCCGCGCGCGGCGCTCGACCAGATGTTGGTCCACGGTGGCGTGCGCTTGCTCGAGGCCGCTGCCGGGCAGCGGGGACCCAGTGACCACCTGCCGCTGGTGGCGACGATCGCCTTACCGGCCTGACAGCACGCGGTCCCGGTTCAGGTCACCGCTATGCAACGTAGCCACTGTCCATCCACCTCGAGCTCCGCGCAGCCGCAGTAGGCTCGGCGCGCCATTGGTCCCTCGAGGAGTGAGTTATGCCCACCAACCCCGAAGCGCTTGTCAGCACCGATTGGGTCGCCGACCATCTCGGTCAACCCGGCACCGTCATCGCCGAGGTCGACGAGGACGCCGCGGCGTACCACCGCAACCACATCGAGGGTGCCGTCGGCTTCGACTGGCAGGCCGACTTCCAGGACGGTGTCCGCCGCACGTTCCTCGATCGGGAACGCTTCAACGAGCTGATGGGTTCCCGGGGCATCGGCAACGACGATCACGTCGTGCTGTACGGCGGCAACAACAACTGGTTCGCCGCCTATGCCTACTGGTACTTCAAGGTCTACGGCCACGACCGGGTGAGCTTGATGGACGGCGGCCGCAAGCTGTGGGAGCAGCAGGGTCGGCCGCTCACGGGCGATGCGACCAGGGTGGCGCCCGGGTCGGGCTACCAGGCCAAGGAGCCGAACGCCGATATCCGCGCCAAGCGCGACCAGGTGCTGAGCACCTACGTGGGCGCGCCGGAGGGCACCGCGATGGTCGACGTGCGCTCTCCCGCCGAGTTCGCCGGCGAACTCGTCACGCCGCCGCACCTGCCGCAGGAAGCGGCGCAGGTCGCCGGCCACATTCCCGGTGCGGCCAACGTGCCATGGGGCACGGCCGTCAACCCTGACACCGGTGCATTCCTGCCCGCCGACGAGCTGGCGACCATCTACCAGGCCAAGGGCGTCAGCGGCGACAAGGACGTCGTCGCCTATTGCCGGATCGGCGAGCGCAGCGCACACACCTGGTTCGTGCTGCACGAAATCCTGGGGTACGACAAGGTGCGCAACTACGACGGATCGTGGACCGAGTACGGCTCCTTGATCGACGTCCCCGTCGAGCGCTGACGGAGCCGGACGCTGGCGCACCGAGCACCGCGCGCGGCTGCGACGTGGGGGTTAGCGGCGGGACCGTCGCTGCGTGAAGTTCGGGTTGTTGTCGAACAGCTGGACGTCCTCCAGCTCCAAGGGCCGCCAAGCCCGACTCTCCACATTGATCCCGGCGCGGGCGCTGCCGGTGATGCTGCTGTGGACGATCGACCACCTTGAGCGGTCCTCGAAGTCGACACCGATTCCCGGGTTCAGCTTGCCGACGCCTGTGGTGTTCTTGCGGAAGCCCGAGGCATTGACTTGGCTGTTACTGATCGACACCTTCGCATGCCCCTTGACGCGGATGCCGTAGTTGAGATTGTTCTCGGAGATGACCTGGTCCAGGTGCAGATGTGAGAAGCCGCGGTCGCCGTCGTAGTCGCCGCAGGTGCCCGGCTCGACCGGCGACTGGCGCGGACCGGTGGCGGTGTCGCCCATTCCCAGCCCGAAGCAGTTGCCTTCGACAAAGATCGGGTGGTTGGCCCACGCGCCGTCGTCGCCGACCAGACCGACGAGGTGTTGCGCGCGACTACGCGGAGATCGCGCCGCTGGCGGGGCTGCTGGCCGGCGTCGACGTGATCGGACGCAGGACCCCACCGTCGAGGCCGACATCAACCTCGTGGCCCATACCTGGGGAACGGAGTTCAAGCTCGTCGGCTCGGGATTCGACGACGACCGCACCCATGTGGTGACGTTCCGGCGGGCAGACGGGACCACCGTCGCGGCCGGAACCTTCATCGGCGTTGGCGACAAGACGGTCACCTGTGACCTGAACGCGGCCCTGCTGCGCGAGGACGCCGTCGGCGTGACGGTCTCGACCGGCAGTGGGCGGACGGTGTTGCAGGCCGAGCTGTAGTTCGCCTGGTCAGCGGTGAGTCTGCACGATGTCGTCGCTGCGGCGGTACTCCAGCCGGGCAGCCACCCGCTCGGCCACCTCTGCGCCAGCGTGGCGCTGCACCAGCCACAAGGCCAAGTCGATCCCGGACGTGACGCCGCCGGCGGTGACGATGTTCCCGTCGTCCACGACACGGGCGTCGATCACCTCCGCACCCGCCTCGGCCAGCTCTGGGAGTGCACCGTGGTGCGTCACGGCCGGGCGCCCGCGCAGCAGGCCTGCCGCCGCCAGCAGCATCGCACCGGTACACACCGACGCCAGCGGCACGCCGGCGCTGGCAAGATCGGCCAGTGCAGCGGGCAGCGCGCCGCGCTGCGTCTCAATCCGTGCGCCAGCGGGTTTGGAGGCGTTCCAGCCACCGCCGGGCACGATCACCAAGTCCCAACGGCCGTCAGCCAGAAGACCGTCCGGGCGCACCGACAGCCCGTGGGAGGCGACGATCTCGGCGGTGGGCTCCAGGGTCACCAGCGACACCTCGAAGCCGGCACCGGACTCGGCGGCGGCGCACAGCACCTCGTAGGGGCCGATCGCGTCGAGCTCGTCGAAGCCGGGATACAGGATGATCGCGATTTGCATAGCTTCCTCGGCAGCGAAGCAGAAGACCCTGCGAGGCTAGCGATATGGACGCGCTGGACTCGGGGACGGCTACCGCCTCGACCGCGCGATGCTGCATCGCTTCTTCCGCAGCGACCAGCTCGTGGAAATTCCCAGCTCGCGCGGCTAGCGGCGGCCACCTGGGTGCGGGCATCATTCCGGGTGAGAGGGGGCAGGTAGGAGAACATGGACAATGACGTCGCGTTCGCCGACCACAACGCCATCGCCACCTTCCCGGATCTGCCCGCCGCGCGGGAAGCCATCGGGGCCTTGGAGGACAGGGGCGTGGACGGCTCCCGCATCTCCCTGCTGGGCCGCCAGGGCGAAGAGGCGGTCGAAGACCCCGACACCGCCGGGCGCGACGAGCGGATGATGGACACCCACGCCAAGACGGCCGCCGGGGGGATCGCCGGAGGCGCGGGGGTCGGTGGAGCGGTCGGTTTCCTGGCCGGCATCGCCGCCTTCGGGATCCCGGGGGTTGGACCAGCCGTGGCCGGCGGCATCTGGGCGCTGACCCTCGGCGGGGCGGCGGCCGGCAGCGGCGTGGGCTTGGCCGCGGCCTCCTACGCCAAGATCAAGCAGTCCGAGGCCTGGGACCTGAGCTACGACACGGTCAGCGAGGGCCAGGTCGTCGTCGGGGTCCACACCGCCGACGAGTCCGAGCTCGAGCTGGCCGTCGGCGTCCTACGCGAGCACGGCAGCGGCGACCTGACGCACTTCGACGGCGAGGGCAACCGCCTGCCAGCGCCCTGAGTCCCCAACGTCGCCCTGAGTCCCCATGTCGCCGTGAGTCCCGCACGTCTCATCTGCCGCCCGAGCTGCAAAGGGACGGCATGGCGCCGGTGATCCCCGGGGCACAGACCTGGTCGGCGCCTGGTGCGCCAGGGCCGCCGGGCGACGTCGGGATGCTGCTGCTGCACGGCTTTACCGGCAATCCGGTCAGCCTCCGACCACTCGCCGAGGCACTGTCGCACCGCGGCTTCGCCGTGCACCTGCCTCGGCTGCCGGGCCACGGCACCCGTTGGCAGGACCTGCAGCACACCACCTGGCATGACTGGGTGCGAGAGGCTGCTGGCGCCTACGAGCACTTGCGGACAAGCACCGACGCGCAGGTCCTGGTCGGCCTGTCGATGGGCGGAACGATCGCGCTCCACCTGGCGCAGACCAGCGCCGCCAGGGTCGCTGGCCTGGTGGTGATCAACCCCTCCTTGTTCTCCACCGACCGGCGGCTCAAGGCGCTGCCGCTGCTCAAGCTGGTCGTCCCCGGACTTCCTGGCATCGGCAACGACATCTGTAAGGCGGGGGCCGACGAGCAGCCCTATCCCACCACCCCGCTGAAGGCTCTGGCCTCGGTCCTGGCCTTGCAGCGGCAGGTGCGCCAGCGCCTCGCCGAGGTGACCGCACCGACGCTGATCCTCACCTCTCGCCAGGACCACGTGGTCGAGCCCGCCAACAGCGCCTTGGTGCTCGACTCGATCGGCTCGGCTGACAAGGAGCAGCGTTGGCTGGAGCGCAGCTACCACGTGGCGACCCTGGACCATGACGCTCCCGAGATCCTGGAGGCGACCGCAGCGTTCGCGCTCCGCGTTGCCTCAGATCGCTGACCAACATCGAGCAGCTGGAGGCCCACCCGTGACGATCAACTACTTCCGCAGCGTGGGCAGCGTCACCGAACGTCCCGCGCGACTGCGCCGGTCCTGCCTGGCCGTGCCGGGGTCGAACCCTAGGAGGATGGCCAAGGCCGCCGGCGGCCAGGCCGACCAGATCTTTCTCGATCTGGAGGACGCGGTGGCTCCCGAGGAGAAGAAGTCGGCGCGCGCCAAGGTCGTCGAAGCGCTCAACACCAACGACTACCGCGGCAAGGTCGTGGTGGTGCGAGTCAACGACGCGACCACGCGCTACTGCTACGACGACATCATCGAGCTCGTCCGTGGCGCCGGTGACGCCATCGACTGCCTGATGATCCCCAAGGTGCAGGACCCCGGCCAGCTGTGGTTCGTCGAGTACCTGCTCAACCAGCTCGAATCTGATTCGGAAACCTTCAAGCGGGTGTGGCTGGAGGTGCAGATCGAGACGGGCACCGGTTCGGTGAACATGAGCGAGATCGCCCAGGTCACCGACCGCACGGAGACGCTGATCTTCGGGCCAGGTGACTACGCGGCCAACATGGGCGTTCCGCAGCTGGACCTCGGCATGATCGAGCCGCAGTACGCCGGTCACCAGTGGCACTACATCTTGGCCCAGATCGTCAACACGGCCAGGGCCATCGGCGCCGATGCCATCGACGGGCCCTACGGCGACTACGGTGACCTCGACGGGTACCGCGAATCGGCGACCCGCGCCAAGCTGCTGGGCATCGACGGCAAGTGGTGCATCCACCCGTCGCAGGTCGCCGTCGCCAACGAGGTCTTCACGCCCAGCAACGAGCAGTTCGATCTCGCCGAGCGAATGCTGGCGACCTACGGCGAGGCGGTCGCGGCCGGCAAAGGCGCGGCGTCGCTGGACGGCAAGATGATCGACGAGGCGTCACGCAAGATGGCCGAAAAGATCATCGCCCGCGGCAAGGCGGCAGGCCTTGGCTGACGCCCGCGACCTCGACCGGCTTCGGGGAGGCTGACCGTGGCGATCACCGCCGAGCTGTACCAGGTCAGCGGCCGCACGCCCGCGCAGCTGTGGCAGGTGGTCGGTGACCCGTGGCGGCTTGCCGAGTGGACCGACGCCGAGCGTGTGGACCGCGTCGAGCCTGCGCCCGTGGCGGTCGGCACCCGGATCACCACCTCGCAGGACGGCGGCGAACGGGTCTGGCGCGTGATCACCGTCGAGCCGCGCTTGTTGGAGATGACGGCGGAGACCAACCGGGGCACCCTCGGCGTCGGCATCCGGGTGGTGCGTGATCCCCTCGGAAGTCGGCTGATCATGGCCGCGCAGCTGGCAGCGTCGGGGCTGCGAGCCCAGATGGTGGACGGCCCGGCCCTGCGTCGCAGCCTCGACCGCTGGTGCTCGGCGGCCGTGCGGGTCGCCCGCGCCTCCACCGGGTAACGCCATCTTCATGGACATCGACAGTAGCGACGCGCAGTACGCCCGCGATCCATCCAGCCTCACCGCAATCCTCGCCGACCTCGAGGCTCAGGGCTACGGCGGCCAGTTCGCGGCTCGGGAAGGCGGCCGGCTGGTGTGCTTCACCTGCTCCACCGAGCACGACGCGGCGACCACCGCGATGACCGCCCTGCGTCGTACCGAGGGCGCGTCCGACCCCGACGACATGCTGGCGATCGTCGCCCTGACCTGCCCGTCCTGCCAGGCCAAGGGCACCGCGGTGCTCAACTACGGCCCCGAGGCCCCGATGGCGGACGCCGAGATGCTGCGCGCCCTGGAAGATGACCGGGGGGGCACCGGCATGCTCGATTAGGGACGATCTGGGGCGAGCAACTAGATGGCTCGGGGCGAGCAGCCGTTCAGGAGGCGAGCAGCTCGTTCAGGGGCGAGGCACTCGTTGCGTTGCCGCGGTGCCCGCACGCTGGCGGATGACGACCGTATCGCGCAGGAACCGCGTGTTGGGCACCTCGGCCTCCGTGCCGTCCTGCGCTAGGCGAACGCTGGCGTGGCCCAGCGCCACGACCGTGCCATCGCGTCCGTCAACCTCGACGATGTCACCCACCGCGATGATGGCGGCCACGTGGCGGCCGGCCACGATCGCGCCAATAAGGTCACGGCTTCCCAGGCCCAAGGCCAGCGCCAACGCCACCATCAGCCCGCCGAAGACGATGAGGACCAGGCGCTGCACGAACCCTGTCTCGATGCCCAACTGGTCGGCGGCGAGCAGGACGGCCAGTCCGATCACCAACCAATACGTCAACGGCGCGACGATGTCGGCGAAGCCGCCGCCGCCGACCCGCGAGAGACCACTGTGCACCAGGCTGCGCAGCGCCGGTGCCACGGCGATACCCAGGACCACGAGCAGCACCGCGGTCACCACGTTGGGCAGGGCGAACAGCAGCCGTACCGCGGCGGTGTCGCCGGTCAGCCGTCCGATCAAGGTCAGCACGAACACCAGAAGCAGCACCCAGACCGTGGCGCGCGACAGCTGCCTCGCGCGTGCCTCGTCGCCCAGCACGCGCACCGCCACGAACCGGACGAGCACGCCGACGACGGCGGTCACCAGCAGCGCCATGACGGCGTAGGCGATCAGGACGAACACGGGCTGGGCGGTGTCTGCGAGCACCTGGCCTCACTCATCCCTTCTGTGCCGGAGCACAAGGTAGTCGACGGCGGCGGAGGCGACGCGTGCGCCGGCGTCGACCAAGGCGGCGGCCAACGCCGCCGCTGTGCGTTCGATCCGAATGCGTCCCGCGGCCCGTTCGGACACGGCCACGGGCGCGGCTGGACCGGCGTGACGCAGCACCAGGCCCACCGCATCGCTGCCGGCTACCGCGGCAACCACCGCCTGGCAGGCCGGACAGGTCGCCACGTGGGCCGGCATCTCGACGTCGTCGACCGGCTCGCCGTCGGCGGCCCAGGCGGCGACGTCCGCAGGCGACAGGTCCAGCGGACAGCGTGCGGCCTGGCTCACGGCACGTCCTTGGTCGGGGTGTCCTCATTCGGGGTGTTCTCGGTCGGGGTGTCCTGGTCGTAGCGTGCCAGCGCCGCGGTCAGCTCGGCCCGCGCGCGGAACAGCCGGCCCTTCACCGCCGCCAAGGTGAGCCCCAGCACCTCGGCAAGCTCGTCGTAGGACAGACCCTCCACCTCGCGCAGCACCCAGCAAGCCCGCTGCTGGGGCGCAAGAGCGGCCAGCGCGGCGATAGCCACGGCCAAACGCTCCCGCTGTACCACCCGGCCGGCCGGGTCCAGATCCGGCCCGGGCGGCTCCGGGAGCTCGGCCATGACGACATCCGTTCGCCGGCCCGCCCGTTTCAGCGCGGTGTTCGTGGTGATGCGGTACAGCCAGGTCGAGAAGGCGGCGTCGGACCGGAACCGGCCCAGCGACCGCCAGGCGCGGACCAGCGACTCTTGGGCGATGTCCTCCGCCTCGGCTGGGTTCAGGCAGATGCGCAGCGCCACGCGGTAAGCGGTGTCGCGATGGCGGCGCAGCAGCTCGTCGAGCGCCACCCCGTCGCCGCGGTCGCGGGCACGCACGACGAGCTCTGCGTCGCTGATCTGCTCCAGGTGTGCGGCGACCACGGGCTCCTGAGGGGAGGACGAGTTGCAACTTCTACTCCCGCGAGGAACCGAGCGGGGTGAACAGCTGCGGCGATGGGCTTCGTGGCCGCGTACTGTCTGCGCCGTGCCCGCCCGCCCACCACCGCCGCCGCTGACCGGGCTGGTCCTGGCCGGGGGGGCGAGCCTGCGCATGGGCGGCGACAAGGCCTTGCTGATGGTCGACGGCCAGCCGCTGGTGCAGCGCGCTGTGGACCTGCTCGGCGGGATCTGTGACGAGGTGCTGATCGCCAGCGGGGACGGTCGCCGCCTGGCGGTCGCGGGAGCGCAGCAGGTTGTCGATGCCGTACCCGACGGCGGTCCTGTGGCGGGCATCCTCGCCGGGCTGCAGGCGTCGCGTACCCCGCTGGTGGCCGTGGTGGCGGTCGACATGCCCTTCGCCAACGCGGCGGTACTGGCCCTGCTCGCAGACCTGGCGGCGACCGGAGACCATCGCGTGGTCGCCCCGGTCGCCGACGGGCGGCTGCAACCCCTGCACGCGGTGTGGGCAGTTCACACCGCCCCGATCCTGCAGCGCAGCCTTCGGCAAGGACAGCGGTCGGTGACCGCCGCGGCCAGGGTAGTGGGAGTCCACCTTGTTCCGGAGCGGATATGGCGACCTGCGGATCCCACGGGCCGGTTCGCGCAGAATCTCAACCACCCAGGCGACGTACCTCGACCAGGCGGCGCGCGGTGATCACGGCGGCGGCCGCGGCGACCGCGCGGAGGTCCGGTGCTCCGCTGAGCCGCAGCAGGGCCGCGGCCACCCACAGATCCAATCCGAACATCAGGCCGGCACGCCAGCGCCCGCCGGTCATCCCCTCCAAGGCCACCGCGAGCAGGCCCGCGGCGGTGCAGGCCAACGCCAGCGCGTCGGTCACGGCGGTCACGTCGCCGACGAATCACGTTCGAGTTCGGCTCGCTGCTCGGCGATCTCACGAGCCAGGAAGAAGTTCAGGGCCGTCCGGATCGCTGCCACTGCCGCCAGCTGGCCGATCTCGACGAAGGTCGGGGCGATGGCGGTCCGCAAGATGTCGCCCGCCAGCTGGAACTCCAGGCCCAGGGCCAGGTAGCGGCCGAGTTCCAGCCGCAGCGGCACGAAGGCGCCAGCCGACCGGGTGCGCACCGCCACGGCGACGAAGCGGACAAAGCCGATCGACGCTCCCGCGAAGATGACGATGGCGCCGGCGGCCTCGACGAGGCGCACCAGCACGTCGACGATCGCGCGCACCGTCGCCTCGCTGAAGAAGCCCTCCACCGCGGACACGCTAACGCCCAAGTAGTGAAGCGGTAGGACACAAGAGAATGGCATCCTGTCGGCTGGCTTGGCGCCGCCGACCCGGGGGAACCATGCGAACGTTGTTCAGCATCGCCGTGATCGTCACCGTGCTGGCGACCGCGCTGCTGACCGTGGACGGCTGGTACCCGTTGGTCGCCGGCGCCCCGAGCCGGCCGGTGCCGACCGCAACCGCGCGGGCGTTGCTCGACCGGGCGGCCACTCACGCGCTGGCGGGCAGGATCGACGAGCTGTGCGCCATGGGGGACTCCGCCCGTTCCTGCCAGCAGTCCGTCGCGGACCTCGGGGCTCGGCGTGGCATCCCGCGCCAGCCGCCTCGCGTGCTCGCCACCGAGATCATCCTGCCCAACACCGACAACGGTGGAGGGACCGTGCTCGTGGTGGGCGGAAGGCGGCGCGACGGGACGCGGTATCGCACCGACTTCTTCGTCCACGACGCCGGCGTGTACGGCTTCAAGCCCGCCGATCCGGTGTGGTGGTCCGGTGATCGGGTGGCCAGCCCTACGGGTTCTCGGGCGATCCCCAAGGGCGCCGTCGGTCGCCCGAGCCCTTCGGCGCCCGCTCCACGCAGGAGCGAACGGCGAGGGTGACGGCGTCAGGACGCGTTTTGGAGTCCTCCCGCTTCGCTACGTGAGGACATACACCGGAAACGGCAACGGCTTGCGCGCATGCGCGCGATGCTCATCGAGGTAGGCGGCCAGCTCGTCATACACCGCGTCGCTGGTCATCGCCCGCAGCTCGGCGGCCATGCTGACGTACACGGGATCAACACCGACGTGCGCCAGCGGTGAGTCGGTGCACCACCAGCCGAAGTCGGAGCCGCCCGGCCCCCAGGCGCCGCGGTCGTAGGAGGTGATGGTGGTCGTCACCAGTGGCTCCCCGTCGTCGGCGACGCCCTCGCTGATCTCGCGGCGAAGGGGCACGATCCAGCAGACCTCGGGCTTGTAGGTCATGTAGTGCTCGCCGCGCGCGAGTGCGTACTGGTGCAGGGCGCAACCCGGTCCGGCGTGCCACTCCCCCCGGTTGAGAAAGATGCAGCCGCCGTCCTTGACGCGGGTGCGGTACTCGCCGCCGGGCACTGCGGCCGTGACCCCGCGACGAGCGGCATCGGCGTAGTACTGCATGTGCTCGCTGCCCAGCACGTCCACCATCGCCTCGACGCGCTCGCGGTCCTCGGCGTCGACGTAGTGCGCCCCCAAGCTGCAGCAACCCATCACGGCGGACGGCTCGGCCGCGATGCTGGGACAGCCCCGCCCGTAGATGCAGGTGTAGGCCGACAGCAGGAAGGTGATGTCGAACGTGTAGCGGTCGTGCGGATCGTCCGGGTCTGTCACGGAAAGCCACTCGCGAGTGAGCATGTGGGCAGCGTAGGCGCTCGGCGCTCGCTGCGTGGAATACTGCTCGCCCATGGATCACGACTACGAGATGGAAGACGACTACGGGCCGCGGGTCCTGTGGGGCCGGGTCGTGTTGTTCGTGATCGTGGCGTTGCTGTTTGCGTTCCTCGGGCGCTGCACGGCCGGCGGGGGCGTGGCCCAATCGCAGCTCGAGCTCGAGCGGGATCGCGTTGCGGAGCTGACCTCGCAGAACGCGGTGCTGCAGCAGCGGCTCGACGTCGCCGAGGCACGCCAAGCCAATGAGGGGCGCGGCGGCGGGGGCGGCAACGAGCAGGACCGCGAGGCCAGCGAGGACGCCGAAGCCACGGAGGAACCGGCCGAGGAAGGCGAGACCTACACGATCCAGCTCGGCGACACCCTGGCGGGCATCGCTCAGGAGTTCTACGGCGACGCCAGCCAGTACGAGATCATCGCCGAAGCCAACGACATCGACAGCTCCACGCCGCTGCGAGAGGGCGACGAGCTGACCATCCCGCCCGAGCAGTAGGCGCCAACGCCCGAGCGTTCCGGGCCGGTCGCTATCCTCTCGACTGCCACACCCGCCGACCCTCGCGCGCGCTGCACGCCCGCGGGACCGGTCCCGTCCGCCGCAGGAGGCCACATGGACCCCTCGACCGCACCCGACGAACCCCAGCAGGACGACACGGGCGTCGCGCCCGGCGCTGACGACACCGAGACCACACCGACGCAGGACGCTGCGGTCGAGGCGGAGACCGACGGGGCCCCAGCGCCGACGGACCCCGGCGCCGACGCGGCCGGCGACCACGACGAGGACCACGACAACGAGGACGCCGCCGAGCCGAGTGAAGTGGAACCCAACCCCGAGGCCACTCCCAGGCCGAAAGACGAAGCCGAGCCGGCGGCCAGGGGCGAGCAGAAGGGCGCCAAGTCGAAGCCGAAGCCGGCGCCCAAGAAGCCGCCGGGCCCCGACCCCGCCGCCGTCACCAAGCGGATCGGCACGTCCAACGAGGCGGCGCTGCGCTACGTCCTGTCCCCTGACCCGTCACTGACCCGGCTGTCGCGCAAGGTCCGCGAGTCGCTGATCACCGACGTGCCCCCCGTGACGGCAGGTGCCCTGCTGGGACCTGACGCACTCGCCCGCCACTTCGTGGCATCGGCGGCGGCTGGGCGCTACCGCGATCTGTTCTCGCTGTGGGAGCTGTTCCGCGTCCGCCCCGACGAGGTCAAGCCGGTCCTGGCCGAGCGCCAGCGTGCCTTGGAGCGTGCCCGTGAGATGCTGTCCAAGGCCGCGCGCCTCGGCATGGGCGGTCGTGCGGAGCGTGTGGCCGAGGACATCGCCAGCGCTCAGGGCCTCATCTGGACCTGGCTGCGCGAGATCGTCACGGCCGACCTCGTCGCCGTGGGACGTCGACCACAGATCGTCACGGCGCTCCTGGAACGCGAGCCGAACCTGGACATCCCGCTGCCAACCGAGCCGACGGATTCCTGGCTCGCCGAGGCCGCCACTGTCCGGCAGGCCAAGCCGCTGCCGGCCGAGGTGGATGCGCTGCTGTCCGCCCACGTCGACCGCCTGCCGGCGACCGTGGCGACGCTGTCGCTGACCGCCGAGCACTACCGCGACCGCCTGCCCGCGCTGCTGGACCGGGTCGACCTCGACAGCCCGGACATCGGGTCGATCATGGCCTGGGCCCGCGACCACGGCATGGGCGACCGGCTGCGCGAGCGCATCCGCGAGTCCGTCGAGGCCGCTTCCGGTGACCGGGCGCAGGGTCTCGCGCGGTGGCAGTTCTGGCGTGAACGAGGTGTCGACCTGCCGCTGCCCGACGCGGTGCGCACCCCGACGATCGAAGGCTTGGATCTGGCTCGGCCCGAGTCCGCCCACCTCATCGCCGGCCTGGTTTCAGACGGCGTGTCGATCGACCCCCAGGGCGAGCTCGACGCGCTGGCCACCCGCAACCGCCAGCTGGCCGAGAAGGCCTACGAGGCGTTCGTGTGCGCCGAGCTCGACGTTCATCTGCCGCTGGCCCTTGAGGGCAACCCGATCGTCCGTGACGGCACCCGTTGCCCGTCCTGTCAGGCGTGGACGTGGGTGCGACCGGGTCACGAACAGCGCTGCCCGCGGCGGCGCGAGGAGGAGCTGGCTCGCGCGTGAGCGTGTCCTTCCCGCGGCAGTCCGCACGGACCCAGCGGTTCACCCTCGGCGCTCCCCGCAGCTTCCGCGTGGCCGACGACGGCTCCCGCGTCGTGTACCTGCGCAGCAGGGGCGGCGAAGATCCGCTCGGCTGCCTGTGGGCGCTGGACCTGGCTGATCGACAGGAGCGGTGCATCGCCGACCCGCGCGACTTGGGGGCCGACGACAGCCAGCTGCCGCCCGAGGAACTGGCACGCCGTGAACGCTCTCGCGAGTCGGCGGGCGGCATCGTGGCCTTTGCCACCGACGACCAGGCCACCGTGGCCGCGTTCGCCCTCGGCGGTCAACTTTTCGTCGCCGACCTCGTCTCCGGGGACACCCACGCCCTTGCGGTCAGCGGTCCCGTCATCGACCCACGACCGTCGCCGGACGGCAGCCGGGTGGCGTTCGTGCGCGATGGTGCCCTGCACGTGGTCGGCGTCGATGGCAGCGGCGAACGCCAGATCGCGGGCGACGGCCCGGCCCTGAGTCCTACCGCTTCGCTACATGAGGACAGGGTGACCTGGGGTTTTGCCGAGTTCATCGCCGCCGAGGAGATGGACCGGCTGCGCGGCTTCTGGTGGTCGCCGGACTCCCAGCGGCTGGCGGTCGCCCGAGTCGACACCACCCCAGTCCAGCGCTGGCACATCGGCGACCCAGCCGAGCCGTCCACGGTACCCGTGACCCTTGCCTACCCCGCCGCCGGAACACCGAACGCCGACGTCAGCCTCTTCGTCGTCGACCTCGACGGGCAGTCGTTCGAGGTGGCCTGGGACCACGGCGCCCTGCCATACCTGGCCGAGGTGGTCTGGTCGGCGTCCGGTCCTTTGACGCTGGTCGTGCAGTCGCGGAACCAGCGCCAGCGTGTCGTCCTGGCCGCGAACGCCGAGGGCGCCGATGCGGGCGCTGTGCGCGTGGCGAGCCGGGTCACCGACGAGCGTTGGGTCGACCTGGTGGCCGGCGTGCCCCGCTGGTTGCCTGACGGCCAACTGGTGGACACCGCCGACGGGCAGGACACCCGCCGCTTGACCGTGGGCGGACGCCCGGTCACTCCGGTGAAACTGCAGGTCCGCGCGGTCGTGTCGGTGTCGCCATCGGGCCTGATCTTCACCGCGTCACAGGACGATCCCGCCGCGGTCAGCGTCTGGCGGGTCAGTGTCGACGGCCAGGAGCTCGAGCGGCTGACCGCACCCGACGAGGTCGCGGCGGCGGTCGGCGACCCCGCCACGCTGGTGACCGTCGCCCGCCGGCTCGACCGGCCCGGCGCGATCACCATGGTGCGGCACCGGTTGGGCACGCTTCCGGTGCGATCGCTGGCCTCGACGCCGGTGATCACCACGCGCGCCCAGTTGTTGTGGCTGGGCCAGCGCCAGCTGCGGGCGGTGCTGTGCCTGCCGTCCGACCACCGGCCCGATGCTGGGCCACTCCCTGTTCTGCTTGACCCCTACGGCGGTCCGCATGGCCAGCGGGCCGTGGCCAGCCACGATGCGCTGCTGGGTTCCCAGTGGTTCGCCGACCAGGGGTTCGCGGTGCTGGTGGCCGACGGCCGGGGCACGCCGGGACGCGGACCCGCCTGGGAACGTTCGGTGGCCGGCGACCTGGCGACTGCGCCGCTGGACGACCAGGTCGACGCGCTGACGGCCTGCGCCCAGGCCCATCCCGGGCTGCTGGATCTGCGGCGCGTCGCCATCCGGGGCTGGTCGTTCGGGGGCTACCTCGCCGCCCTGGGGGTGCTGCGCCGGCCTGACGTGTTCGCCGCCGCCATTGCTGGCGCGCCGGTCACCGACATGGCGCTGTACGACACCCACTACACCGAGCGCTACCTGGGGCTGCCCGACGAGCAGCCGCAGGCCTACGCCGCCAGCTCGCTGCTAGGCGACGCCGCGTGGCTGCGTCGGCCCTTGCTGCTGATCCACGGGCTGGCCGACGACAACGTCGTGTCGGCCCACACGCTGCGGCTGTCCCGCGCGCTACTGGAAGCGGGCCGCCCGCACACGGTGCTGCCCTTGTCCGGTGTCACGCACATGGCCTCGCAGGAGGCGGTCGCCGAGAACCTCTTGCTCTTGCAGTTGCGGTTCCTGCAGGACGCCCTGGGCTTGGTCAGCACCGGCGATTGAGCCGCAGCCCGACGGCGTCGGTGAGGGGCCTCCCGACAGTGCTCGGCCACGACGGTGGCCGGGTGCCGAAACGGACACCGACGTCCGAACCCGCACCCGCTCACGAGGTAGGCGGCGCCGAGGAAGTGGCCGGGTGCCACAACGGACACCGACGTCCGAACCCGCACCCGCTCAGGCCGCCGCACCCGCTCAGGGAGCCGGCGGTGGCGCGGTGGCCTCCAGGAGGATGTAGTCGAGCAGACCGCGGCGGCGCAGCAAGCTCCATTGCGCCAGCATCAGGCGCGCCGCCCAGCGTTGCGAGCGGGGTGCGGGCACCCGCTGGACCTTGCTCGCCGCCCACCGCAGCATCGGCTCGAAGACGCGACGCCCGATCCGCTCGACGCGGACGTCGACCAGGCCGGCGTCGCACGCCTGCTGGCGAATCACTGTCGCGCTGGCGGCGGCGGCCAATCCCAGGCCCCAGAACCGCAGGCTGGTGGCGCCGGCCAGCACTTCGGCCGCTGTGCGGGGCAACCGCTCCGTGCTGATGTCGGACATCACCAGCCGGCCGCCGGGCCGCAGCACCCGCCCCACCTCGGCGAAGAACGCCGGGCGCGACGGGAAGTGAAACGCCGCCTCGACACTGATGACCGCGTCAACCGTGCCGTCACCCAGCGGGATCCGCGTCGCGTCCCCCACGACCGGGTGCCCGCTGGCCTCCGCCAGGCGGAAGCGCCCGGCATGCAGCTGCGACTCGGTGATGTTGAGCGCGACCAACGTGTGCGGCAAGGCCACCTCGGCGATGACGGGGTCCTGTGCTCCCAACCCGTTGCCGACGTCGAGGATGACACCCCCGCGAGGCAGCCGTCCCGCCATGGTCTCGACCAGCCGGCGGGGCGCCACTGCGGCCTCGGCCTCGTCGCCCGGGCCCTCCCACAGCCCGAGGTTCAGCCAGCCAGGGGCCGGAGCCAGGAAGAAGTCCGCGCCAAGGCTGTCATAGACCGTCGCCGCCGGATTGGTCGAGAAGCGCCACAGACGCCCGACGTGTCGCAGCTGTGCACGCGTCCATGTCCTCACGTAGCGAAGCGATAAGACACAAGACGACGGGCCATGGGCTATGACAGTAGCGCGCTCCACGATGGGCTCGAAGGCCGGAGCCGAGCTGAACCCGCAATCGCTTCGCTTCTCCTGGTCAGAACCGGCCCGTCGGCTCGGACGGCCAAGCCGGCAAAGTCCTCGGGAGTCCAAAGCCGCACTGACGCGTCGCCGCTGATCAGCAAGGGTGAGGAGGTGTGGCTGCCATCACCACGCTCGTCGGCGGTTGCCGCGTGACCGACGACGAAGGCGGCGTCGAAGGGGAAGGGCAAGGCCATCGTCGGCGTGTACTACCTGGAGGGCTGGCGCGCTCCCTGCAGCGAGAGGGACCGCGCGTAAGCGAACGCGCTGCTACGAATTGACCAGTGCCGCGAAGTCCGCCCCCTCCAGCGGGCGGAACAGATGGTAGCCCTGAACCAGGTCGCAGCCGAGCTCACGGGTCCGCGCCAGCTGTGTCGGGGTCTCCACACCCTCGGCCACCACCGTCATGCCAAGGCTGTGAGCCAGGTTCACCACCGCCGTGACGATGGCGGTGTCCTGCTGATCGGATCCCAGGCCCGCGACGAAGGTCCGGTCGACCTTGACCGTGTCGGCGGGAACGCGCTTCAGGTAGGTCAGCGAGCAGTAGCCGGTGCCGAAGTCGTCGATGGCCAGCCCGATGCCAAGTTCCTTCAGCTCATCCAGCGTGCGGAGCACCTCTGGGCCCTCGTCGACGAGGACGTGCTCGGTGACCTCCAGACAGACCTGAGCAGCGTCCGTTCCGGTGTCGCGCAGAGTCGCCGCCACCGAGACGACGAAGTCGGGCCGCGCCAGCTGCAGCGCCGACATGTTCACCGACAAGCGGAGCGCCTCGGCCCCGGTGTGGTGTCGCCAGCGTTGCAGCGCCTCACAAGCCTGCGTCAGCACCCAGGCACCGATCGGCACGATCAGCCCGGTCTCCTCGGCCAATGGCAGGAAGTCGGCGGGAAGCAGCAGCCCACGGCGCGGATGCTGCCAGCGCAGGAGCGCCTCCACGCCTTCCAGCTTGCCGTCGGTGGCCGAAACAATCGGCTGGTAGACCAGCCGCAGCTCGTCGCGCTCGATAGCTCGACGCAGATCGTTCTCGCGACCCAGCCGCTGCTGGGCTTGCGACCGCACCTGCTCGTCGATGACCTCGTACCGCGCGCCGCCTTGCTCCTTGGCCCGGTACATGGCGGTGTCGGCGTCCTGTAGCAGGATCTCGGGTGTCTCATGCCCTTCACGCGCGTACGCCATCCCGATGCTGGCGGTGATGACGACCTCCTCATCGTCGAGCTGGAAGGGTGATGTCAGCTCGTTGGAGATGCGTCCCGCCAGCGAGAGCGCCTGCCCGGCTTCGGCCAGGTCATCGCACAGCACGACGAACTCGTCACCGCCCAGCCGGGCCAGGGTGTCGCCGGGGCGCAGGGCCTGTTGCAGACGCTCGGTGACGGCCACCAGCAGCCGGTCGCCGGC
>Ga0136617_10001609_pt1 | contig 20038 bp, 17 predicted proteins | sample AntDrymUQ3222106_2_FD_129672 | JGI IMG/M metagenome (GOLD analysis project Ga0136617, IMG submission 129672) | Polar desert sand microbial communities from Dry Valleys, Antarctica - metaG UQ322 (21.06) | ecosystem: Environmental > Terrestrial > Soil > Desert | place: Antarctica: Dry Valley...
CACGTCGAGCAGCTCCCGCACCCGGCGCCGCCGCTGTCCCTTGGGCGCGACCTCGGGGTGGATGTCGAAGGGTTCGCCGACGATGTCGCCGACGGTCATCCGCGGGTTCAGCGAGGAGTACGGATCCTGGAAGACGATCTGGATGTTTCGCCGCATGGCCTTGAAGGCCTTGCCCCGCAAGGAGTAGATGTCCTGACCCTTGAACCTTGCCTCGCCGGCTGTCGGCCGCTCGAGCGCCATGATCAGCTTGGCTAGCGTCGACTTGCCGCAGCCGGACTCGCCCACGATCCCCAGTGTCTCGCCCTGACGCAGCTCGAAGGACACCCCGTCTACCGCCTTCACCGCGCCGACCTGACGGCGGAAGACGATGCCTCTGGTCAGCGGAAAATGCTTGACGAGGTCGCGGACCTCGAGCACCACGTCAGCCGATGGAGCCATCGTGGACCTCCTTCCAGAAGTGGCAGGCGCTGCGATGACCGCGGTCCACGTCGTACAGCGGCGGGTCGTCCGCGCGGCAGATGTCCTGGGCGTAACGGCACCGTGGGTTGAACGGGCAACCGGCGGGGACGTGCATCAGGTTCGGCGGGATGCCCTTGATCGCATAGAGCTCCTGTCCCTTCATGTCGATCCGGGGGATCGATGCGATCAGTCCTTCCGTGTACGGATGGGCTGGATTGCTGTAGATGTTCATGACGTCCGCTCGCTCGACGATGCGACCGGCGTACATGACAGAGATGGTGTCCGCTACGTCTGCGACCACCCCGAGATCGTGGGTGATCAGGATCAGGCCCATGTTGCTCTCCTGCTGCAGTTCCTTGAGCAGCAACATGACCTGCGCCTGGACGGTGACGTCGAGCGCCGTTGTCGGCTCGTCGGCGATCAGCACGTCGGGATCGAGCGCGATGGCCATCGCGATCATGATCCGCTGACGCATCCCGCCGGAGAACTGGTGCGGATAGTCGCCTACTCGCTGCTTGGCCGCCGGGATCCGCACCCGTTCCATCAGCTCGACGGCCTTGGCCAGAGCGCTTTTCTTGCTCATGCCCTCATGGACCCGGAACATCTCCGCGATCTGCCACCCCACCGAGAAGACCGGGTTCAGCGAGGACAGTGCGTCCTGGAAGATCATCGCGATCCGGCGACCGCGGAACGTCCGACGTTTGTCCTCGGGCATTCCGAGCAGGTTCTCGCCGCGGAAGCGCACCTCACCGCGGGTGACGAAACCCGGCGGGGTGTCGAGAATGCCCATGATCGCTTGAGCGGTCACGGACTTGCCGGAGCCGGACTCGCCGAGCACGGCGAGGGTTTCCCCCTCGTGCAGCGTGTAGGTTACCCCGTTGACGGCGTGGGCGACTCCCTCGCGGGTGCGGAACTCGACGTGCAGGTCCTCGACCTCGAGCAGGGCGGCGGAACCTCGCGAGGGCTGGCCGGCCGGCAGCTTGTCCATGAGGGTCACAGCGGATGCTCTATCGCAGCTTGGGATCGAGAGCGTCGCGCACGGCGTCACCCAGCATGATGAACGCCAGGACCGTGATCGACAGGAACAGGCTGGGGAACAGGAGCATGTGCGGCGACACGCGCACGAAGGTCGACGCCTCACTGATGGCCACCCCCCAGGACACCACCGGAGGCGTCAACCCGAGGCCCAGGAAGGACAGCGTCGCCTCCACCGCGATGTAACCGCCCAGGGCGATCGTCGACACGACGATGACGGGGGCCACCGCGTTGGGCAGGATGTGCCTGAGCACGATGCGGACGGGGCTCGCGCCAAGGGCCCGAGCTGCCTGCACGTAGTCTGCCTGTTTCACCCCGATGACCGAGGACCGCATGATGCGCGCCACGGGCGTCCAGCCCAAGATGGCCAGTGCCGCGACCACCCGCAGGATGATGACTATCGACGGGGTCTCCGGGGGAGTGGGAAAAGCGAACACGACGAGAATGGCGCCCAGTAACAGCGGGATGGCGTAGAACACGTCGGTGAGCCTGGAGATCACCGAGTCGACCCATCCACCCGCGTAACCGGCGACAATGCCGGCAAGGGACCCCAGCAACAGGGTAATCGTGGTGGCGAGGACACCGACCATGATCGACGCCCGTGCGCCGTAGACGGTCAGGGTGTAGATGTCGTTGCCCTGGAGGTCATATCCGAACCATGCCTGCGACGACGGTCCCACCCGACTCTTCGTGAGGTCAGCGGATTCCGGCGTCTGGCTGGTGAACAACCCAGGAAACATGGCCATCGTCAACAGGACGACGATGAGGGTGGCCGAGATCAGGAAGATCGGGTTGGTGCGCAGGTCCAGCCAGGCGTCCTTGCCGAGCGACCGCGGTTCACCGTGCCCTTCCTGCGGTCGACCCGGTAGGGCGGTGCTGATCGCCTCGTGGTGCTGGCTGCCGCCCCTGGCCGTCGGTGCGGTCGCGGCGGCGGAGGCGTCGATGTCACTCATAGCGGATCCTCGGGTCAAGAACGGCGTAGAGAAGGTCGACGAGCAGGTTGACCAGCAGGAACACCAGGACGAGCAGGGTCACGACGCCCACCACCAGGGAACCTTCCTTGAGCCGGATCGCCTGGAAGGTCAGCCCGCCAATACCGTTGATGTTAAAGATTCCCTCGGTGACGATGGCACCTCCGAGCAGGGTTCCGACATCGCCGCCGATGTAGGTGACTACCGGGATCAAGGAGTTTCGCAGGGTGTGGACACCGATCACTCGCGTTCGGGACAGGCCCTTGGCCACCGCCGTGCGCACGTAGTCAGCGCGCAGGTTCTCAGCGAGGCTGGTCCGGGTGAGGCGGGACACGTAGGCCAGCGACAGGGAACCCAGCACCAGCCCGGGCAGGATCAGTTGCCCCCAGCTGCCGTCGCTGGCGGTAACCGGGAAAATCCCCAGCTTCACGCCCAGGGTGAACTGCAGCACATAACCGATGACGAAGATGGGAATGGAGATCACCACGAGGGTGGATATCAGCGCGAGGTTGTCGAAGTAGCCGTTGCGGCGGATGCCGGACAGGATGCCGGCACCGATCCCGATCACAATCTCGAAGGCAACTGCCAGCGCCGTCAGCCGCAAGGTGATGGGAATGGCCTGCTGGAGCTGGGAAGCCACGGTGATGCCGTTGTATGACTCGCCGAAGTTCCCCCGTAGCAGATTCTTCACGTAGTTGAAGTACTGAATGAGAAGCGGGTCGTCGAGCCCGAACTTCGCCCGCTGGGCGGCGACGTAGTCGGGGGGGCAAGCGCGATCGCCACACTTGCCGGCGAACGGGTCTCCCGGCAACGCGTACACCATGGCGAAGATCAGGAACGTTGTCCCGATCAAAACCAGAACCATCTGCAGGAGCCGCCGGATGACGTATCTGCCCACGAGCCCTCCCACCTGATGACTTCGCACAGCCGCGGGTATCGGTGATGGCGGTTAGGACCATACGCCCTCCGCCGGTCTCACGGTGGAACTCTGCGTACGCAATCCGGCCCGTCCCCGGGGAGGGATCGGGCCGGATCGGGCACACAGCTCCAGCTACTTCTTCTTGATCGTCTCCAGGGAGGGGGTGCCGAAGGGATTGAACTGGATGGACGCGATCTTCGTGCTCCAGCCTGCCTGCAACTTGCTGTGCCAGAGCGGGATGACCGGCATACCGTCTGCCAGGATCGCCTCTGCCTCCTGGTAAAGCTTGTTGGCGTCGTCGCCCTTGGCGGCGGCCGCCTCCTTGAGCTTGCCGTCGAAGGCCGCGTTGGAATAGTCGCTGTCGTTCGAGCCGGCACCGGTGCCGTAGATCGGCGCCAGGAAGTTCTCGATGGACGGGTAGTCCATCTGCCAGCCGGTGCGGAACAGACCCTTCATCTTCCGCTCCGTGATCTGATCGCGGAAGATGTCGAAGTTGGCGATGGGCACGGCCACGCACCTCACGCCTAGGGTCTTGGTGATGCTGTTGCAGACGGCCGTGGTCCAGGCCTTGTGGTCGCCATCGGCGTTGAAGGACAGGGTTATCGTGCCCTGGAATCCACCTGCCTGGGCGAAGAGTTCCTTGGCCTTGGCCGGGTCGAACGTGCAGAACTCCCCGCAGGCTCCCTCCTTGTAGCCATCGACCACCGGTGAAGCCCAGCCGGACGCCGGGAGGCGGGTCTTGTTGAAGATGGTGTCCGTGATCAGCTTGCGGTCGATCGCCATGGACAGCGCGTGCCGCAGGTCCTTGTTGTCGAACCTCGGATCGGCCTTCGACGATGGGAACGAGATCGACTGGAAGACACCCTGCGCCTGATCGACGGACCGACCGGCCAGGTCGGTCTTGTACCTTTCACCGGCAATGGCTGTGGTGGGCAGCGTCGCCATGACGTCCAGGTTGCCCGCGAGCAGATCGTTGTAGCCGGCATCCCGGTTCTGGTAGATCTTGTAAATCACGTCCTTGACCACAGGCTTGTCCGGGCCCTGGTAGTTGGCGTCCGCCGTGAGCCTGATCTCCTTGTTGTCCGTCCAGGAGACGAACTTGTACGGACCATTGCTGACCGGCTTCCGCCCGTATGCCTTGGGATCTTTGAAGAAGCCGTCCGGCAGCGGAACGTACGCTTGGTAGCCGAGGCGGACCGGGAGGTTCGACACCGGCGAGGTCGTCCGCACCGTGAAGGTGTGGTCGTCGACGACCTTCAGACCGGACATCTCTTTGACCGGTGCCTCGTCGGCGGTGACCTTGCCGTCGTCGTTCTTGTCCTCGCCTTGCACCTCGGTGAAGCCGACGAAGGGCTCGAAGAAGTAGGAGGCCAACGCGGCGTTCGGGCCGTAGGCTCCGTAGTTCCAGGCGTCGACGAAGTGCTTGGCCTTGACCTCGGTGCCGTCGTGGAACTTCCAGCCCTTCTTGAGCTTGATGGTGAAGGTCGTGTTGTCCGCCGATTCGATGGACTCGGCCATGGCGTTCGTCGGCGAGGCATCCTTGGGGTCGTAATTGACCAGCCCGGTGCTGAGCGAGTCGAGGACGTCGCCGCCGCCGACCTCGTTGGTGTTGACGGAGACCAGCGGGTTCTGCGGCTGGGTGCCGGCGATCGTCACGGCACCGGTCGGGGCGCTGCCGCCGGCACCGCCGCCGTCGTCACTGCCACAGGCAGCGAGGATCAGCGACGAGGCCGCCGCCGCTGCCACGAGTCCGGATGTCCGCCGATGTGCACGCATTAAAATACCTCCTGGGTAGGGGTGGCGCCCTCGATCAACAGGTCACCTGCCCGGCCCGACTGGCCGGATACGGCCTCCCCCAACGCAATGCGAAGGGTCGCGCACGCTCTCACTGTCTACCACCCCCGCCATGTTCGCCCGACGCGGACGAGTTGCGATTCGATTACAACGACGAGTTGCGATTCGATTACAACGGTGTGCGTTGCGCGGTGTTCCCCAGCACCCGCCTTACCAGGCGCCTCAACAGGGGCGTCCGCAACCAGCGAAAAGTGCGTACTCTTCCGTTCGTGGGCGATGTCGCCCCTTCCCCCGAGAGGAGCGTGCTGCACCACGATGGTTATCGCGTTGTCTGTGATTCTCGTTGTCACCAGTCTGCTGCTGATGGTGCTGATCTTGCTGCATCGCGGCAAGGGAGGCGGTCTGTCGTCGATGTTCGGCGGCGGCGTCAGCTCCAACCTGTCCGGCTCCTCGGTCGCCGAAAAGAACCTGGACCGCATGACCATCATCTGCGGACTCATCTGGGTGATTTGCATCATCGGCGTCGGGTTGCTGCTGAAGGTAGAGAGTTAACTCGCGTACACTCGCCGTCTTGCGGCCCTAGACCGCGGTTTCAGCACCTGCAGTCAAAGACAGGAGTAGCAATCCCGTGGCCGGTGGAAATGCCATTCGTGGCACTCGAGTTGGTGCCGGACCCATGGGGGAAGCCGAGCGCGGTGAATCCGCTCCGCGCCGCCGGATCGCCTTTTTCTGCGCGAACGGACATGAGACGCGCCCCGTGTTCGCAGCCGACGCCGTGCAACCTGACCACTGGGAGTGCCCGCGGTGTGGCTTCCCGGCCGGGCGTGACCGGCAGAATCCGCCGCAACCGCCGCGCGTCGAGCCGTACAAGACCCACCTGGCCTACGTGCGGGAGCGGCGCAGCGACTCAGACGGCAATGCCATCCTCGACGAGGCACTGACCAAATTGCGCGGCAAACGAGGCACCTGAGCGCCCGCGCAGTTCAGAGAAGCCGTTTCAGCGAAGCCGTTCACCAGGGCGTGCGTAGCTCCGCCGGGAGCTGGCTGGCCGCCGCACGGTCGAGCAGCCATAGGGTGCGGCCCCGGCCCCGGACTCCGGCTGCGGGAACCTGGACCCGACCGGCGCCCCCCAGGGCGAGTCCGACGATGGGCGCCTTTTCCAGCCCGGCGGCCAGGATCCACACCTCGGTGGCGCTATTGATGGCCTCGAAGGTCAGACTGAGCCGGGTCGGGGGGGGCTTCGGGGCGCCACGGACGGCGACGACCGACCGTTCGTCGTATGCGGCTGGAGCTCCGGGAAATATCGACGCGACATGCCCGTCCGGCCCGACGCCCAGCAGCAAGACGTCGAAGGCCGGGACATCCCCGTGGTCCTCAGGCCGGGCGGCGGCCTTCAGTGCGACTGAGTAGCGTTCGGCCGCTGCCTCCGCATCATCGTCGTCCGAGCCATCCGAGGGTGGCATGGGATGAACACGCTCCGTCGCCGTCGGCACGGCATCGAGCAGTGCCAACCGGGCCTGCGTCTCGTTGCGTTCCGGGTGGCCCGAGGGAAGAAAACGCTCGTCTCCCCACCAGATGTCCAGTCGCCGCCAGTCGACGGCGTCGCGCGCGGGGCTCTCGCGAAGCTCCTCGAGGACGGCCATGCCGATCCCCCCGCCGGTGAGGACCGCCGAGGCGGAGCCGCGGGCGGACTGTGCGTCGACCAGCCGGGTCACCAGCCTCGCGGCGACCGCGCGTGCCAGCAACGCCGGATTGTGGTGGGCCACGACCGAAGGGGCACTCATGAGGATGCGCGTGTTCGGCCGCCGCTGTGCTGGCTGAGCGGTTCACTGGCAAACAGGGCCGGCTCCTTGGCGGCCTGCGAATCTTCAGGGTCGAGCCACTTGTGTATGCGGCCGGGCTCACGGCGGTTGAGGGCAGGCTTGCCCATCGCTGCGCCCAGCGCATCCCCGTAGGTCTGGTCCGCGTCGAGCCGGTGCAACTCCTCCGCCAACAACTCACCGAGCTCGCGGCGCGGCAGTGGAAGGCTGCGATCCGGCATCCCATCCCGATGGACCGTGGCGTTGTGGCCGTCCTCACGTTCGAGCCAGACATAGGACTCGCCGTCGAGAGTGATGCGTACCTCGGTCAGCCCCGGCCCACTGGAGTTCTTCAACTCGATGGGCGCGTCAAGCCGATGGCCGAGCCAGCCGGCCAGCAGCGCCGCGCTGGCGCTGCGGGGCTCCGCGGCGACTCCGCCCTGGCGGACCCGCCCACTGGCCGAGTCGAATGCGCTGGCCAGCAGGCCCCGCCAGCCCGTGATGCGCGTCCACGTCAGGTCGGTGTCGCCTGGCGCATAGTCCTCGGCCCGGTTGGCTAGTGCGGCGATGGGGTCGTCCGCCCGGGCGCAGTCGGTCACCCGACGCGCGGCCAGCACGCCGAGCGGGTCGTGCGCAATCCGGTACGGGGGCTTGCCGTGCCACCAGGTGATCACCGGGGCATCGGGGGCGAGCAGGGGCAGGACGACTGATTCGGCGTGCAGGGACAACCGACCGAACATCCGCAGGACGACCGCCTCACCGGGTCCCAGACGGCCACCGACCTGCACTTCGGCGTCCAGGCGGGACTCGGACTCCAGCCGTCGGCGGACCACCACGAGCAACCGGCACGGGTGCATGGCGGCGGCAACCGCAGCGGCTTGTTCGGCCTCCTCGACGTGCTCTTCGGAGACCACGGCCACCAGCGTCAGAGCCAGTCCGGAGGTGACCGCACCAGCCGACCGGCGTGCGGCGGCAAGCGCCTTCACCACCGCGGAACCGGTGGTGTCCGACAGGGTGGTCATGGTCGCCTCGGGCGAGGTGTCATGGTCGCCTCCAGACGCGGCCATCATGGGCGAGCATGTCGTCGGCTGCGGCCGGACCCCATTCGCCGGCCCGATACCGCCGCGGTTGGCTACCGGACCAGTACTCCTCCAAGGGGTCGACGACGCGCCAGGACGCCTCGACCTCTTCGTTACGGGGGAACAGCGTCGCATCACCGAGCAGGACGTCGAGCAGGAGCCGCTCATAGGCTTCCGGTGAGCTCTCGGTGAAGGCCTCGCCGTAGAGGAAGTCCATCAGGACATCGCGTACCTCCATGTAGGTGCCGGGGACCTTGGAGCCGAACCGCAAGGTCACCCCTTCGTCGGGCTGTACCCGGATCACCAGCTGGTTCTGGCCCAGCTCCTCGGTGTCGGTTCGAGCGAATGGAAGGTGCGGGGCCTTCTTGAACGACACGGCGATCTCGGTGACCCGGCGGGGGAGTCGCTTGCCGGTACGGAGATAGAACGGCACCCCCGCCCAGCGCCGGGTTTCGACGCCCAGCCGCACCGCGACATAGGTCTCGGTGGTGGACCGATCCGGGACGCTGTCCTCCTGCAGGTAGCCCTTCACCCGTTGGCCGGCCAGCCAGCCCTCGGCATACTGGCCGCGGACTGCGGACCGTTCGAGGTCGTCGGGCAGGGCGATCGCTCGGAGCACTTTGAGCTTCTCGGTCCGCAGTGCCTCGGCCGAGAAGGCCACCGGCTCCTCCATCGCCGTGAGGGCGAGCAGTTGGAGGAGGTGGTTCTGCAGCACGTCGCGTGCGGCGCCGGCGGAGTCGTAGAAGGCGGCCCGGCCGCCGATCCCGACCTCCTCGGCCATCGTGATCTGCACCGAATCGACGTAGTGAGAATTCCACACCGGCTCGAACAACGTGTTGGCGAACCGGAGGGCGAGCAGGTTCTGGACGGTTTCCTTGCCCAGGTAGTGGTCGATGCGGAAAACGTCGCCAGGTGTGAAGACATCGTCGACGAGGCCGTTGAGGTCGAGACTGCTCTTCAGGTCGTGGCCGAAGGGTTTCTCCACGACGACCCTGCGCCATCCTCCGCAGGCCTCGTTGTCGGCGATGTGCGTGCGCTCCAACTGCTTGAGCACAACTGGGAAGGCAGCTGGCGGGATCGACAGGTAGAAGGCTGCATTGCCGGCGATCCCGTGGCTGTCCTGAAGCGACCTCAGCGTCTCGGCGAGACCGTCGAAGGCGGCGTCGTCGTCGAAGGAGCCGGAGACGAACCGCGCGCTGTCACCCAGCCGCCGCCACACCTCCTCGCGCCAGGGAGTACGTGCGTGCTCCTGGGCTGACTTCTTTGCCAAGTCGGCGAAGTCGCCATCGCCCCAGTCGCGGCGGGCGAAGCCCAGCAGGACGAAACCGGGCGGCAGCAGGCCGCGGTTGGCTAGGTCGTACACGGCGGGAAGGAGCTTCTTGCGGGCGAGGTCACCGGTCACCCCGAACACCACCAGCGCGCACGGCTCCGGCACCCGTGGCAGTCGGCGATCGGCTGGGTCGCGCAGTGGATTGTGGCCTGTCCCGGCCACGGCGCCCCGCCGGCTCATCGAGCCGCCTCGAGCAGGCGGCGCACACCGTTGGACCGGTCGGTCAGATGCAGTCGCACGAGGGGGCGGCCGCGTCCGGTCAGCGCCTCCCGGTCACCGGCGGCCTGCGCCGCCTGCAATGTGCCGAACGTGTAGTCCCGCCCGGCTATTGGCAGGTCCTCGTCCACCACTCCGGTGACCTGCAAGAACACGCCGACCTGTGGGCCGCCCTTGTGATACTGGCCTGTCGAGTGCAAGAAGCGCGGTCCCCAACCGAAGGTCACCGGCCGGTCGGTGCGGGCCGCGAGCGCATCGCGCACACCGGCGGCCCAGCTGTCGGTGTGCCGGTCGAGGAAGGCCATCACGGCGAGGTAACCACGTTCGGGAACGCTGTCCAGGAGCGCGGCCAGCACATCGGAGAGGTCGATGGCGCTGCCGAGCAGTCCCGGATCGGCGTAAACCTCGACGGCCTGGTCGATCACGGCGGGGGATTCCGGCGACAAACCGGCCTGGAGTATCCGAGTGGTGTTCTCCTTGGACTCTGTGACGTTGGGCTGGTCGAAGGGGTTGATGCGTAGCGCCCAGCCCGCCACGGCGGTGGCATACTCCCAACCGAGGAACTGGGCGCCCAGTGGGCCGGCGACGCCGGTGTGTTCCTCGCCTGAATCTGGTCCGCCCTCGGTCGCCTGCAAACGGATCAGGTGAACATCGAGCCCAGGTGCGGCTCCTGAAGAGTCAGGCCTGTCGATGATCACCGGTAACAGCCCGGTCCCGGCCTTGCCGGTGGACTCGGCGATGAGTTGCTCAACCCAATCGCCGAACCCGGAGCTGGGTGAGCCGGCATCGGCGATGACGACCTTGTCACGTCCGTCCTGCGCGGCGCCGGCAAGCACCGCACCTAACTCGAGCGCCGGATTGCCGGCGACTCGTCCCAGCCCGGCCGACAGCACCGCCGCTTCGTCGAGGAGGGTGGCGACGTCGACGCCGGCCAGCGCACTCGGCACCAGGCCGAACGCCGTCAGGGCGCTGTAGCGGCCACCGACGTTGGGGTCGGCGCGGAACACCGCGCGGAATCCCTCGTCGTGGGCTATCCGCTCGAGTGCGGACTCGGGGTCGGTGACGGCGATGAAATGCGGACCTGGCTCCAGCCCGGCGTCACGAAATGCCTGCGCGTAGGCCCGTCGATGGCTGTCAGTCTCGATGGTCCCCCCGGACTTCGACGAGACCACGACCACCGTACCGGCGAGCCGGTCGGCCAGCGCCGCCCTGATCTGTCCCGGATCGGTGGTGTCAACAACCGTGAGCTCGACGCCTGCCGTGCGGCAGATGACCTCGGGGGCCAGTGACGAGCCACCCATGCCGGCCAAGACGACATGGTCGAGGCCGTCGGCCAGCAGATCGGCCCGCAGCGCTGCGAGCCGGGGGAGCAGTTCACGTGAAGAGTTGGGCAAGTCGAGCCAGCCGAGCCGAATGCTGGCTTCCGCGCGCGCCTGTGATCCCCACAGGTTCGGGTCCTTCGAGGCGAGGGCACCGGCCAGCCCGTCGGCAACGGCTGTGTCGAGCACTGTGTCGCGGGCCGCGCTGAGCGTGTCTCCGGCCACTGTCACCGTGAAGCCGGCGGCAGACCTCATCGAGCGGAGTCCTGCCGACCGCCAGCAGACGGGCCGGAACCGGCTGGTTGGGCCGCGCCGTCGGAGTCGACGTCGGCGCCGGCCCGTTCCAACTGGTCGGTGACGGTCTCGACCAGCTCGGCAAATGAGTCCTCGAACTTCTTCACGCCGTCGTCCTCGAGCGCCTGAACTACGTCGTCGTAGTCAATCCCGACCGCTGCCAGGCGGTCAAGGACCAACTGTGCGTGCTGGTCATTGCCGGTGATGGTGTCGCCACGGAGCTTGCCGTGATCGGCAACTGCTTCCAGGGTGGCTTCCGGCATCGTGTTGACCACGCCGGGAGCGACGAGTTCGACGACGTATCGGGTGTCGTCGTAGGTCGGGTCTTTGACCCCGGTCGAGGCCCACAGTGGGCGCTGCGGTTGCGCACCGGCGTCCGCGAGGACCTGCCAGCGCTCGCCGGCGAAGACTCGCTCGTAGCGCTGGTAAGCCAGCCGCGCGTTGGCGATCGCGGCCTCGCCGCGCAGCGTCTTAGCCTCCTCCGAACCGATCTTGTCCAGCCGCTTGTCGCCCTCGGTGTCGACTCGAGAAACGAAGAACGACGCCACCGAGGCGAGCCGGGAGAGGTCGTGACCGGTGGCGGCGGCTTCCTCCAGGCCCGTGAGGAACGCGTCCATCACCTCCTCGTAGCGTTGCAGCGAGAAGATCAAGGTGACGTTCACACTGATGCCGGCTGCCAGGGTCTGCGTGATCGCCGGCAGGCCTTCCTTGGTCGCCGGGATCTTGATGAAGAGGTTGGGCCGGTCGACCAGCCACCACAACGCCCTGGCCTCGGCAACCGTGCGCTCGCAGTCGTGCGCGATCCGCGGATCCACCTCGATCGACACCCGGCCGTCGCGACCATCCGTGCGGTGATAGACCGGCCGCAAGACGTCGCAGGCCCAGCGCACGTCGTAGGTCATGATCGCCCGCAAGGCCTCGCCGACATCGACACCACGCAGCGCAAGCTCGCGGGCCTGCTCGTCGTACGACGATCCCTTCTCGAGTGCCTTCGCGAAGATCGTCGGATTCGTGGTCACGCCAACGACGTGCTGGTGATCGATCAGGTCCTGCAGGTTGCCGGCGACCAGGCGTTCCCTGCTCATGTCATCGAGCCACACCGCGACTCCAGCTGCGGACAGCTCGGCAAGGACGTTGCTCATGAATCCTCCTTTAGGTCCCCGTGGTTGAGCCTGTTTCCGCACCCACGTTCGACAAACTGGCGTGGGCCGATGCGACTGCGCGTTCCGCGGTCAGACCAAACTGCTCATACAGCACCTTGTACGAGGCACTCGCACCGTAGTGCTCGATGCTCAGTGACTCGCCCGCGTCACCCACGATCTCGCGCCAGCCCTGCGCGACCCCGGCCTCGATGCTGACCCGGGCGCGCACTGACGGCGGAAGCACCTCCTGCTGGTAGGCCCGGTCTTGGGCGCGGAACCACTCGAGGCACGGCATGGAGACGACGCGGGTGGGCCTGCCCTCGGCCTCGAGGCGCTCACGGGCGGCGACGGCGATCTGCACCTCGGAGCCCGTGGCCACCAGGATCACCTGGGGGAGCCCTTCGCTGGCCTCAGCGAGGACGTAACCGCCCTTTGCCACGCCGTCAGCCGAGGCGAATGCGGACCGGTCGAAGGTCGGCACATTCTGCCGGGTCAGGCATAAGCCGGCCGGGCGGTCGGTGTGCTCGATGATGGTCCGCCAGGCGATCGCGGTCTCGTTGGCGTCACCCGGCCGAACCACATCGAGGCCGGGAATCGCGCGTAGCGCGGCCAGGTGCTCGATCGGCTGGTGCGTGGGACCGTCCTCGCCGAGGCCGATCGAGTCGTGTGTCCACACGTAGATCACCGGAAGTTGCATCAGCGCCGCCAGCCGCACCGCCGGCCGCATGTAGTCGGAGAAGATGAGGAACGTGCCACCGTAGGGCCGGGTGCCCCCGTGCAGGGTAATGCCGTTCAGCGTCGAGCCCATCGCATGCTCCCGGATGCCGAAATGCAGCGTGCGCCCGTAAGGGTTGGCGTTCGCCGCTCCGCTCTCCTTCGGCAGGAAGGACTCCGAGCCGCTGATCGTCGTGTTGTTGGATTCGGCAAGGTCGGCAGAGCCGCCCCACAACTCGGGAAGGGCCGGGCCGAGCGCGTCGAGGACCTTGTTGGAGGCCTTCCGGGTCGCGATCTCCTCGCCGGCCGGGAAGGTCGGCAGGGTGCCGGCCCAGCCCTCGGGCAGCCGTCGCTGCCGGAGTCGTTCGAGCAGGGCGAGCTCCTCGGGGTGGGTCTGCGCCCACTCATCGAATCGCTGCTGCCACTCCTCGTGCAGTTTGCGGCCGCGCTCGACCACCCCGCGAGCCCGCACGAGGACCTTCTCAGGCACGTCGAAGGTCTTCTCCGGGTCCAAGCCCAGGATCTTCTTGGTGGCAGCGATCTCCGCTGCGCCGAGTGCCGCGCCATGCGCCTTGCCGGTGTTCTGCGCGTTGGGGGCCGGCCAGGCGATGATGGAGCGGACGGCCACGATGGATGGCCGCTCGAGTTCGTCGCGGGCTGCAGTCAGCGCGGTGTAGAGCGCATTGACGTCCTCGGCGTCGTCCACCCGCTGGGTGTGCCAGCCATACGCCTCGTAACGCGCGAGCACATCTTCGGAGAAGGCGACGTCGGTGTTGCCCTCGATGGAGATGTGATTGTCGTCGTAGAGCAGGACCAGGTTGCTCAGCCGCTGGTGTCCGGCCAGGCTGGCCGCCTCCGCCGCGACGCCCTCCTCCATGTCACCGTCGCTGGCGAAGCACCAGATGGTGTGGTCGAAGACGCTCGTGCCCGGCCCTGGGTCGGGGTCGAAGAGGCCGCGCTCCCGGCGCGACGCCATGGCCATCCCCACGGCGTTGCCGACACCCTGGCCCAGCGGGCCGGTCGTCGTCTCCACCCCGGCGGTGTGCCGGTGTTCCGGATGTCCTGGCGTGAGCGAGCCCCATTGCCGAAGGTGGCGGAGGTCGTGCAGGGTCAGCCCGTAGCCGGACAGGTACAGCTGGATGTACTGCGTCAGGCTGGAATGTCCGCAGGACAGGACGAAACGGTCTCGGCCGAGCCACTGCGGGTCGGTCGGATCGTGCCGCAGAAGCCGTTGGTAGAGCAGGTAGGCCACCGGCGCGAGGCTCATCGCCGTCCCCGGATGACCGCTCCCGGCTGCTTCTACGGCGTCCATCGCCAGCGCCCGCACAGTGTCCACGGCCGTGCGATCGAGATCGGTCCACTCGAGGCTGTTCGTGGTCACGCGGGAGGGCTCCATTCATACAGGGACCAGAGTGTTTCGGGTGAGGGGGTCGAGGCGTCGGTGATGAGCCTACCCAGGGCGCCGATCGATGAACTCCTGGCGTGGCTAGCATGATGCGGTGACCACGCTCGCCCAGCCGCCGCTCACCGACGGCGCAGCGACTCCCCCTGCATCGACGCGCAGCCGATGGGCTCGGCTGTCCGCGAACGCCGGGACCTATGTCGCGCTGACCAAGCCGAGGATCATCGAGCTCCTGCTGGTCACCACCGTGCCCACGATGATGCTGGCGGCGCGCGGCATGCCATCGTTGCGGCTGCTGTTTGCCACGCTGGTCGGCGGAGCACTCGCCGCTGCCAGCGCCAACGTCCTGAACTGTTACGTGGATCGCGACATCGACTCCATCATGCGCCGGACCCGCCACCGGCCGCTGGCCCGGCAGGCGGTGAGCCCGCGCAGGGCGTTGGCATTCGGGACCGGTCTGGGAATCGTCGCGATCGCCGAATTGGCCGTCACGACCAACCCGCTGTCTGCCGCGCTGGCCCTTGCCGCGATCCTGTTCTACGTCTTCGTCTACACCCTGGGACTTAAGCGGCGCACGTCGTCCAACATCGTCTGGGGCGGCGCCGCGGGATGCATGCCGGTGCTCATCGGCACTTCCGCCGTGACCGGCGGGCTGTCCTGGGCCGCCGGTGTCCTTTTTGCCGTCGTCTTCTTGTGGACGCCATCGCACTTCTGGGCGCTTGGCCTGCGCTACCGGGACGACTACGCAGCCGCCGGCGTGCCGATGCTCCCGGTCGTCGCCTCGGCCGAGGTGGTGGTGCGCCGGATGCTGGGCTACTCCTGGGCGATGGTAGGTGTGTCGTTGCTGTTGTGGCCGCTGGCCACCACTGCGGTCTACGGAATCGCCGCCACGATCCTGGGAGCGGTGTTCCTGCTCGAGGTGGGCCGGCTGCACGCGGCAATCCGGCGTGGCCTGGCAGCGCGGCCGATGCGCCTGTTTCACCTGTCCAACAGCTATCTCGCACTGCTCTTTTGCGCGGTGGCGGTGGATGCCCTGCTTCGCTGACCGCGGGACTGTGCCGGTTAACCTCGGCGAGTGACCACCCGCCTTCGAGTCGGCCTCGCCACATGCGCGGAGCTTCCCGACCTCGACGAGGACGGCTCCGTGCTGCGCGCTGCCCTGGCCGCCGGAAACGTGCTAGCGGAGCCGGTCCGGTGGGACGACCCTGCGGTGGACTGGGACGGCTATGACCTGGTCGTGATCCGCTCGACGTGGGACTACCCTCCGCGGCGGGCCGATTTCGTTGCCTGGACGCAGCGGGTTCCGCGCCTGCTCAACGCGGCCGGCATCGTGGCGTGGAACACCGACAAGGGCTACCTCGCCGAGTTGGCGAGCGCCGGGATCCCGGTCGTCCCTACCGTCTTCCTCACTCCCGGCGGGTCCGTCGACCTGCCCACGGCGGGGAAATACGTGGTCAAGCCGGCGGTGGGCGCCGGGGGCAAGGACACGGCGCGCTACGCCGCCGGCGGAGACGTGGCAGCGGCCGAACTGCACGTCGCCGGACTGCACCGGACCGGACGCACGGCCATGATCCAGCCCTACCTGTCGGGGGTGGACACCCACGGCGAGACCGGACTGGTCTTTCTCGGTGGGACCTACAGCCACAGCATTCGCAAGGAGCCTCTGCTGGCGGCCGGCGCCGCTGAGGTCGAGGGCCTCTATCGCGAGGAAACCGTCTCTGCTCGGGCTCCCGATCCTGCTGAGCTCGCGCTGGCCGAGCAGGCACTGCAAGTAGTGCCCGGAGGACCGGCGCAGCTGCTGTACGCGCGAGTCGACCTGCTGCCGGGTCCCGCCGGGACACCCGTGCTCATCGAGCTCGAGCTGACCGAACCTTCGCTGTTCCTCTGCTGCGCACCGGGCGCCGCCGAGCGATTCGCGGCCGCCATTGCGGCGGCCGCAGACGGTGCTGCCCGGGCAATGGCCCCGTGACGGCGCCGCGCCTGGGAGCCTGGCCGGTCGCGCCACCGCCCACCCCCCGACGGTGGCTGGCCCCGGTCGTCTACTGCGCATTGGCCGTCGCCGGCTTGCTGGTGCTGGGGGTGATAGTCCTCACCTCCGGCCCGGTGCCGTTCGCGGCGGGAGTGGCCCTGGCCCTGGTCCCGGTGCCACTGATCGTCCTGGGACTGCTCGCCCTCGACCGCTACGAGCCGGAGCCGCTCAAGCTGTTGCTGTTCACATTTCTGTGGGGCGCGACCGCGGCCACGCTCATCGCATTGATCGTCAACACCGCAGCACTGATCGCACTGCGGGTCGCGATCAACGAGGACACGGCCGACTTCCTCGCCGCTGCGGTCAGCGCGCCGGTCGTGGAGGAGCTCGCCAAGGGCGCGGTGTTGCTGGGCCTCCTCCGGATGCGCCGGCGTGACCTGGACGGACCGATCGACGGCATCGTGTACGGCGGCCTGGTCGGCCTCGGCTTCGCGATGACCGAAAACGTCCTGTACTACTCTGCCGCTGCCGTGGAGAACGGGGTCGCGGGCCTGCTAGGCACCTTCATCGTCCGGGGCGTGCTCTCCCCGTTGCTGCATCCGCTGTTCGCCGCGGCGACCGGTATCGGCCTGGGCTACGCGGCGGTTTCCCGCTGGTCGGCGGCTCGGCGGTTGCTGCCGCTCCTCGGGCTCGTCGTCGCCATGTGCCTGCATGCCACCTGGAACGCTGCGGCGACCCGAGGCCACATCGTCCCCGTCTACTTTCTGATCATGCTGCCCGCGATCGTCGGCGTCTTCGTCTTCGCGGCCCTCGACCGACGGCGACTCCGGCGGCTGATGCGGCGGATCCTACCCACCTACGTGCAGTCCGGATGGCTGATCATGGCCGACCTGCCCATGCTCGAGTCGCTCAAGTGGCGTCGCCGCGCCCGGGCCTTCGTCAAGCACGCTGCCGGGCCGAGTGCGGCGAAGGCCATGCGTGACTACCAGGTCGCCGCGACGGAGCTGGTGCAGCTGCATGACCGGACCGAGCGTCTACAGTTCGATCCGTCGGCCTTTGTCGCTCGCCAGCAGTCGCTGCTGCACCGGCTGCGGGCCGCTCGGCACGCTTTCAGCGTTCCGGTACGCCCGTCGACGTGGCGGTGAGCGCGGACGGTCGTTCACCGGAGGAGCGGTTGGCGGGCCGAGGCGCTACCGGAGCGTGAACACGAGATACCAGGCGGCCAGCCACACTAGGCAGGCGCCCAGGACATGCGCCGCGACGAGGACCACCGGCAGGCCGGTGAAGTACTGCAGGAAGCCAACCGTCCCTTGGGTCAGCTCGGCGAGCACCAGCAGGGCGGCGGCCGCCTGGGCACGCCTGTGTGCGCCGGTGACTCGCAAGCCGACCAGCGTGGTCAGGGTCAGGCCGATGAGCAACATCGCAGCATTGGCGTGCAGCTGGCTGACCGTTGCCGGGTCGAACCCGATCCGAGCGACCGACCCGTCGCCGCCATGTGGGCCGCTGCCGGTCACCACCGTGCCCAGCACCAGGACGACGGCGGCCACCACTAGAGTCGCACGACCCAACCAGCGTACCCGCGCCGACGACCCGACCGGCCACACCGCGCCATGGGGCTCCGAGGACCGTACGTGGAGGGCCACCGCGACCGCCATCAACGCCATGGAGACGAGGAAGTGTGCTGCGACGATCCACGGGTTGAGGTGGGTCAGGACGGTTATCCCACCCAACACGCCTTGAGCCGCAACCCCGGCGAACAAGCCCCAGGACAGCAGTACGAGGTCACGCCGGCGGGAGCGCTGAAGTGTCGTCGCGGCGACGCATGCCATGACCACGATGAGCACCAGAGATCCCAGCAGCCGATTGCCGAACTCGATGACACCGTGGATGCCGTACTCCGGTGTCGTCACAAAACTCGAGCCGGCACACTGTGGCCAGGTCGGGCAGCCCAGACCCGAGCCGGTCAACCGCACCAGGGCGCCGGTCACGACGATCACCGTGTTGGCCACCACCGCGGCCAGGCTCAGGCGTGTGACTGCACGTGGGGAGGGCTGCGGCCGCTCGAACACTCCTGGATGGTAGGTGCTGGCTGTCGCAGCGTTCGCGCGGTCATCATGTCGGAGGTGGCGCCATGGTTGTCCCCGCCGACGAAATAGGACACACTGTTGTTGTGAAAACATTGGCGCGTCCGGATGGAGCGCTCGACGTCCGCACCCGCGACCGTGTCATGCGCCTGCTGCTCGAGAGTGGCCCGACCACCGCCGCCGACCTGGCTCGCCAACTGGGCCTGAGTGCGCCAGCGGTCCGGCGACACCTCGACGCTCTCCTGGCAGTCGGCGTGATTCACGGTCAGGATCGTCCAGTCCGTGGCCAGCGCGGCCGGGGCCGACCAGCGCGGGTCTTCACACTCACCGACGCGGGTCGCGACGGTTTCCCGCACACCTACGACGACCTGGCCACGGCGGCCCTGCGCCACCTGGCGGCCCACGGTGGTGTCGAGGCGGTCGAGCGGTTCGCGGCTGAACGCGTCGCCGCTCTGGAGGACCGCTGCCGCGAGGCCATGACCGACGTCGCCGACGAGCCGGCGGCCCGCGCCACGGCGCTGGCCGATGCGTTGTCTCGTGAGGGCTACGCCGCGAGCGCCTCGACGATTGCCAGCGGTGGCCAGCTGTGCCAGCATCACTGTCCCGTCGCACACGTCGCCACCGAGTTTCCCCAGCTGTGCGAGGCCGAGACCCGGGCGATCTCCCGCCTGCTCGGCACTCATGTTCAGCGGCTCGCCACGATCGCCCACGGCGACGGCGTCTGCACCACGTACATCCCCACACCAGCCACCGTCGCGAGGACGCCGTCATGAGCAGCAGTCCGTCGATCAAGCCCGCAGGCCTGACCCAAGACGAGCAGATCGAGGCACTGTCGAAGTACAAGTTCGGCTGGGCCGACTCCGACACGGCCGGCGCCGCGGCCAAGCGCGGGCTGTCCGAGGCGGTCGTCCGTGACATCTCGGCGAAGAAGAGCGAGCCCGAGTGGATGCTGCAACGCCGGCTCAAGGGCCTGAAGCTGTTCGGTAAGAAGCCGATGCCCACCTGGGGTTCTGACCTGTCCGGTATCGACTTCGACAACATCAAGTATTTCGTCCGCTCCACCGAGAAGCAGGCCGCGACCTGGGACGAGCTGCCTGCCGACATCAAGAACACCTACGACAAGCTGGGGATCCCGGAAGCCGAGAAGCAGCGGCTCGTCTCCGGTGTGGCGGCGCAGTACGAGAGCGAGGTGGTCTACCACCAGATCCGCGAGGATCTCGGGGAGCAGGGCGTGCTGTTCCTCGACACCGATACCGCGCTGCGCGAGCAGCCCGAGCTGTTCGGTGAGTATTTCGGCACGGTGATCCCGGTCGGTGACAACAAGTTCGCCGCACTGAACACCGCGGTGTGGTCAGGTGGGTCGTTCATCTACGTCCCGCCAGGCGTGCACGTGGACATCCCGCTGCAGGCGTACTTCCGGATCAACACCGAGAACATGGGCCAGTTCGAGCGCACCTTGATCATCGTCGACGAAGGTGCCTACGTGCACTACGTCGAGGGCTGCACCGCGCC
>Ga0136617_10001610_pt1 | contig 20028 bp, 18 predicted proteins | sample AntDrymUQ3222106_2_FD_129672 | JGI IMG/M metagenome (GOLD analysis project Ga0136617, IMG submission 129672) | Polar desert sand microbial communities from Dry Valleys, Antarctica - metaG UQ322 (21.06) | ecosystem: Environmental > Terrestrial > Soil > Desert | place: Antarctica: Dry Valley...
CTCTCGACGCGCTCGATCACCTCGTCGACGCTCGCCCGCTCCCACGTGTCGAGCATCTCCTCGAGCAGCGCGCGCCGGTCCTCGAAGTGCCAATAGAAGCCACCCCTGGTGACGCCGAGCGCTTGGGCCATCGGTTCGATCCGGACGGCGTCCGGGCCGCCGGCGGCAAGGGCGCGCAGCCCCTCGTCGATCCAGCTGCTGCGGGGCGTGCGGGTCGGGGGTGCCATCGCCCATCTCTATCGCGTCCCGCGCGGGATTGACACCGTCGCGGGTGATGTCTAGTCTCCATCCATACACTACTGTATGGATGGAGGTCCACGAAATGAGGCTCCCGAACACGGCGCACACCTCCCGGGCCTGGCGGATCCACGAGCTCACCGCCGATTTCCGGCTCGAGGACGTGTGGGCGCTGCCGACGCCAGGTGGCCCGGACGACCTCCCTCGCCTGGTGGCGCAGATCGCCGCGGGCGACACGTCGACGAGCCCCTCCCGCGCCGCCCGCGCGCTGTTCGCGATCCGGTGGAAGGTCGGGGAGCTGCTCGGCTGGGATGACCCAGACGTCGGCCACGGCTCGCAGCGCCCGATGCTCCGCGACCGGTTGCCGGTGGATCTGCGCGAGGCCCCCGGCCCGGACTTCGACACGCTTCCCTTCAGCTCGCTCTACCAGCTCGACGACGAGTGGGCCGCGGAGATCGTCAACCGGACCGTTCACGGGGTGATGCACATCGGCTGGGTCCCGGACGGGACCGGCGGCTACCGCGGCCAGATGGCCGTTCTGGTGAAGCCCAACGGGCTGCTCGGGACCGCCTACATGGCCGCGATCATGCCGTTCCGGCACCTGATCGTCTACCCGCCGCTGATGCGAGAGATCGGGCGGGACTGGCGGGCGCGCGCCGGCGATCCGACACCGGCGCACGCTTAGGCAGGAGCGCCGCCCACTGGGATACTGGCGCCATGGTCGTGCACTCCGCGCTGCCCGAGCCGCTGACGGCAGCTGTCGAGGAACGGCTTCGAGCCGCCAGCGTCCAACATGTCGCCCATGGCAGCGCTCGCCCGATGAGGGCGGCAGAGGCCGCGGCCGGCGATCCACGATCGCTCGCGCTCATCGGCCCCTACCGGTCGGCGGACGTCGCCGAGGCGGTTGAGGCGACAGCCCCCGTCGGACTGCCGCTCCTCGCTCCCGTCGCGACCTGGGCCGGCGTTACGCGCGACGACGAACCTGGCTGCGAGGACCCTGCGCAGCACCACGGCACGATCCTGCGCCTCATCGCCAGGGATACCGAGGTAGCCGCGAGGATCGCCGCCGATGTACGCAGCGCCGATCGGCGCGCGTTCGTCATCGCCGGCGAGCACTCGTACGGGCAGCAACTCGATGGGCAGCTGCGGCTCGCCGGCCTGCCGCGCGCCGACGACCTCGCCGAAGCGGATGTCATCGTCCTGTGCGGTCTCGCCGGCGAGCCAGAAGCCGACCGGGCCACCGCGCTCGTACATCTGCCCATCATCGCGTTCGACGGCGTGCAGGACGCCACCCTCGATGACGCGTTCGATGTGCGCCTCGCGCTGCCCATCGCGCCGGTCCAGGGGCTCGCCGAGGCCGATCTCATGGCCGGCGTCGGTCAGGCCCGGCGAGCGGCGGAGCTCATCGCCACGGGTCTGCGCGGCGGCGCCCGCGACCGCGCGTCGCTCCTGGGAGCGCTCCGTGCTCTCGGGCCCCTTCGACAACCACGGGGACCCGATCGATCCGCCCGTGTGGCTCTGGCGCGCATGCGCGGACTGGGCACTCACGCCCGACCGGCCTCTGGCCAGCAGCGGTTGAGCCGGCAAGGGCCGCAGGCAGGGGGCCGGGCGGTGCTCGCGGTGCGGTGGCACCGTCGGCGGCAGCGGGATTCGAGTCAACCGCCGGGTATCAAACTGATATCATGCCCCGGATGGACGTCTTGATCAGAGATCTTCCGGACGAGGTGCATGCGGAGTTGACTCGCCGCGCGGCCGCGAGCGACGTGAGTCTTCGTGCCTACCTGCGGGAGGTGCTGTCTGATCATGTGGCTGTTCCCTCGATGGGCGAGTGGCTGCAACGCGTGCGAGACCTCGGTCCGGTGCAGGCCGGCGGCTCGACCGGTCCCGAGCTTGTTGCCGCCGCGCGTGCCGAGGACGACGAGTTCGTCGGCCGGTGAGCATCGCCGTCGTCGACGCTGCCACGGTCGTCGATCTGATCTGCGACTTCCCTGCGGCCGAGCCCTACCGCGGTGCTCTCGCGTCCGCCACGGCGGTGGCAGCGCCCGCCCACCTCGACGCCGAGGTCCTCTCGGCGTTGGGTCGCCTCAAGCGATCCGGGCAGCTGACCCGGGCGGCGGAACGCGTGGAAGCGCTGGCCGCGTTTGGGGCCAGGCGCTGGCCCCTACAGCCCCTCTTGGCGCCAGCGTGGGCGCTGGTGGACCGGATCGCGACGCGCGACGCCCTCTATGTCGCCCTGGCGGCGTCGCTCGGCGCCATCCTGATCACCTCCGACGGGCGCCTTCGTAGAGCCGCCGCGGGGATCGTCGCCGTCGCCGACCCCGACGAGTGAGTCGGCTCGCCGAGCACTCGAGACCGTGGCGCACGAAGCCGGCTGCGAGACGTCCTTCCTAGCGGCGATCGCCGCTAGGCGGCGGCTTCGCTGAAGTCGGCCAGGCGGCCGCTGCGGTCGGCGGCGACCAGCTCCTGGTAGCCGCCGATCGACTCCCCGTCGATGACGACCTGGGGGAACGTCATCATCCCGGTCATGCGCACCAGCTCCGCCCGGCCGTCCGGGTCCCGAGCGAGGTCGACCTCGTCGTAGGGGACGTTGCGCTTGGCCAGCAGGGCCTTCGCGACGCGGCAGTAGCCGCAGGGCTCGGTGGTGTAGACCGTGATCCGACTCATTGCTTCACTGAGGATAGTTCGATGCCCGGCTCGCTGAAGACCGAGGCGATCGTGCTGCGCGGCATCCGCTACGGCGAGGCCGACCGCGTGCTGCACCTGTATACCCCCGAACGCGGCCGGGTGAGCGCGATCGCCAAGGGGGTGCGGCGGGCCAAGTCGCGCTTCGGCGGGCGCCTGGAGCCGTTCTTCCGCCTCGACCTCGTGCTCTACGAAGGCCGCAGCGACCTGCTGACGGTCACGAGCGCCGAGACGCTGGCGGGCCACGCGCGCCTACGCGAGCACGAGGCGGCGCTGGACGGCGCCGCGCGCGCGTGCGATGCCGTCAGCCGGCTGTTCGCCGACGGCGAGGCGCACCCCGGCGTCTACCACCTGCTCGCCAACCACCTCGCGCTGCTGGACGGCGAGCCGCAGCGCGCCACGCGCGCCACCGCGCTCGCCTTTCGGCTGAAGCTGCTGCTGGCGGCGGGCTTCGCCCCGCAGCTCGCGGCCTGTGCGTCGTGCGGCGAGCCCGAGCACCTCGTGGGCTTCTCCGGCGCGGCGGGCGGCGTCGTCTGCGGCGCCTGCGAGGCGGGCAGCTTCGCGCTCGACCAGGACGGTCACGACTTCATCGTGGCCGCCCTCGGCCGTCCCCTGTCCGCGGCGCCCGACGCCCCGCCGCGCGCCCTCGCCCAGGCCGACCGCGCGATCCTCGAGACCTTGGAGCATCACGCGCACGTCCAGCTGCGGGCGGTAGGCTCCGGCCGTGTCTGAGCAGTGGGTCTACGACTTCGCCGAGGGCTCGCGGGAGATGCGCGAGCTGCTCGGCGGCAAGGGCGCCAACGTCGCGGAGATGACCCGGGTGCTGGGGGAGGAGCGCGTCCCCGGCGGCTTCACCATCACCACGGCGGCGTGCGTCGCCTACATGCAGGCCGGCCTCCAGGAGCCCGACGGGATGGCCGACCAGGTCGCGGACGCCCTGACGCGCCTCGAGCAGCGCTCCGGCAAGACGCTCGGCGACGACGAGGACCCGCTGCTGGTCTCCGTGCGCTCCGGCGCGCGCGAGTCGATGCCCGGGATGCTCGACACCGTGCTCAACCTCGGCCTCAACGACACCTCTGTGGAGGGGCTGGCGCGCGCCACGGAGAACGAGCGCTTCGCCTGGGACTCCTACCGGCGCTTCGTACAGATGTTCGGCAACGTCTCCCACGGCATCCCCGGCGATCAGTTCGAGGACGCCATCAAGGCGGTCAAGTCCGATCGCGGGGTGTCCGAGGACACCGAGCTCGACGTCGACGCGCTCAAGGAGCTGACGGAGCGCTTCAAGGACCTCTACGACTTCCCGCAGGACCCCCAGGACCAGCTGCGCCACGCGATCCGCGCGGTGTTCGACTCCTGGACGGGGGAGCGCGCGGTCTCCTACCGCCGGCTGAACCGCATCCCCGACGAGTGGGGCACGGCCGTCAACGTCCAGCAGATGGTGTTCGGCAACAAGGGCGACACGTCGGGCTCCGGCGTGGCGTTCAGCCGCGACGAGGTGACCGGCGCGCCCGAGCCGAGCGGCGACTTCCTGATCAACGCCCAGGGGGAGGACGTCGTCTCCGGCGTGCGCAACACGCTCGACATCGCCGAGCTGGAGGACCGCCTCCCGGAGGCGCACGCGGAGCTGATGGAGATCCTGCGCACGCTCGAGCGCCACTACAAGGACATGCAGGACACGGAGTTCACCGTCGAGGAGGGGCAGCTGTTCATGCTCCAGACGCGCAACGCCAAGCGCCCGGCCCAGGCGGCCGTGCGCTTCGCGTGCGACGCGGTCGACGAGGAGCTGCTCACGCGCGAGGAGGCGCTGGCGACGATCGACCCCGGGTCGCTGGACGCGCTGCTGCACCCGACCTTCGACCCGAAGGCGGAGTTCGAGGTGCTGGCGAGCGGCGTCAGCGCCTCGCCGGGCGCGGCCAAGGGCGAGGTCGTCTTCACCGCCGCCGAGGCGGTCCAGGCGGCCGAGGACGGCCGCGACGTGATCCTCGTGCGCCCGTTCACCGAGGCCGACGACGTGGCCGGCTTCCACGCCGCGCGCGGGATCCTGACGAGCGAGGGCGGCAAGGCCTCGCACGCGGCGCTGGTGGCGCGCGGCATGGGCCGCCCCGCCGTGGTCGGCGCCGGCGCGCTGGCGATCGACCTCCGGGCCAAGGAGATTCGGGTCGACGGCACGACGGTCGGCGAGGGCGACCGGATCGCGATCGACGGCACCAAGGGCTGCGTGACGCTCGAGGACGTCCCGCTCGTGGAGGCCGAGGCCAACGAGCACTTCGAGCGCGTGCTGGAGTGGGCCGACGAGATCCGCCGGCTCGGCGTGCGCGCCAACGCCGACACGCCCGAGGACGCGCGCAAGGCGCGCGAGCTGGGCGCCGAGGGCATCGGGCTGTGCCGCACCGAGCACATGTTCATGGCCGAGGACCGCCAGCCCAAGATGCGGGCGATGATCATGGCCGAGGACGAGGACTCGCGCCGGGCGGCGCTCGCGGAGCTGCTCCCGCACCAGCAGGAGGACTTCGTGGGCCTGTTCGAGGCGATGGCCGGGCTGCCGGTGACGATCCGCCTGCTCGACCCGCCGCTGCACGAGTTCCTCAAGAACCTGCCCGACCTGCGCGCCCAGGTGGAGCGCGCGCGGATCGAGGAGACCGACGACCTCGAGCAGCTCGAGAAGACGCTCAAGCGCGTCGAGGAGATCCACGAGGAGAACCCGATGCTCGGCACGCGCGGCTGCCGGCTCGGGATCCTGATGCCCGAGATCTACGAGATGCAGGTCGAGGCGATCATGCGGGCCGCGAAGGCGGTGCGCGAGCGCTCCGGCGACTCCCCGCACGTCGAGGTGATGATCCCGCTCGTCGACTACGAGCAGGAGCTGGAGATCCTGCGCGCGCTCGTCGTCCGGATCGGCGACGCGCAGGGCGTGCGCGAGGGCGAGGACTACACGGTGGGGACGATGATCGAGCTGCCGCGGGCGTGCTTCGTGGCCAACCGGATCGCCGAGCACGCCGACTTCTTCTCGTTCGGCACCAACGACCTCACGCAGACCGCGCTGGGGTTCTCGCGCGACGACGTGGAGTCCAAGTTCGTGCCCGCCTACATGGAGCTCAAGATCATCGACCGCTCGCCGTTCGAGACGATCGACAAGCCCGGCGTCGGCTGGCTCGTGCGCCTGGCCGCGTGGGTGGGGCGCGAGGCGAACCCGATGCTCAAGCTCGGCATCTGCGGCGAGCACGGGGGCGACCCGGAGTCGATCGACTTCTTCCACATGGCCGGGCTGGACTACGTCTCCTGCTCGACGTACCGCTTGCCGATCGCCCGGGTCGCCGCGGCACAGGCGCAGATCGCGCATTCTTCGTGACGTTTGTGCACCGTCACCGCTGAAGCGACGCCGCGGGCTGTGAGAATGGAGGGCGTGCTGCTCGAGGCCCAGCTCTCCCCGCTCGCCACTCCCTCCCTGCCCGCGTCGCGCGTGCACGAGGAGGAGGAATGCACGTTGCGCACGCCGTTCCAGCGCGACCGCGACCGGATCGTGCACTCGAAGGCGTTCCGGCGGCTCAAGCACAAGACGCAGGTGTTCGTGGCACCCGAGGGCGACCACTACCGGACGCGGCTGACGCACACGCTGGAGGCGACGCAGATCTCGCGGACGGTGGCCCGGGCGCTGCGCCTGAACGAGGACCTCGTGGAGGCGATCGGCATGGGCCACGACGTCGGCCACCCACCGTTCGGCCACATCGGCGAGGACGTGCTGGACCGCTGCGGGCGCGAGCGCTACGGGCGCGGGTTCCGCCACAACGAGCACTCGCTGCGCGTGGTGGACGTGCTGGAGGCCCTGAACCTCACCGAGCCGGTGCGCGACGGGATCCTGCGGCACTCCGGCGGCGCGGGCGAGCCCGCGACGCTGGAGGGCAAGATCGTCCGGCTGGTGGACCGGATCGCCTACATCAACCACGACATCGACGACGCGCTGCGCGCCGGCGTGCTCGCGGTCGAGGACCTGCCGCTGGAGGAGATCGCCGTGCTGGGGGAGACCGGCTCGCGGCGGATCGACACGCTGGTCCACGACCTGGTCGAGCACTCCGAGCGGGCCGGGGACGTCGTGCAAGGCGAGCTGGTGGGCCCGGCGATGCTGCGCCTGCGCACGTTCATGTTCCAGCACGTCTACCTCGGGCCGACCGCGCGCGCCGAGCACGCGAGGATCGAGCGCGTGCTGACCGGGCTGTTCGAGTGGTTCGTCGCGCATCCCGACGAGCTGCCGGAGACGGTCGATGGCGCGTCGGAGGCCGACCGGGTGATCGACTACCTCGCGGGCATGACCGACCGGTTCGCGATCCGGGCCTGGTCGGAGCGCTTCGTGCCGCACGGCTTCGCGCTCTGATGGCCCGCCCGCCGCGGGGGCCGCGCTGATGGCCCGCTACACCCGGGAGTCCCGCGAGAAGGTCCGTGACGCGGTGGACTTCGCCGAGCTGGTGGGCGCGCGGACGGAGCTCAAGCGGGCCGGCGCGAACCGCCTGCAGGGGCTGTGCCCCTTCCACGAGGAGCGCACCCCGTCGTTCGGGATCGACCCGGTGGAGAAGCTCTACCACTGCTTCGGCTGCGGCGTCGGCGGCGACGTCTTCTCGTTCGTGATGGAAACCGAGAGCCTGGACTTCGCGGGCGCGCTCGAGTGGCTCGCCGACCGCGGCGGGATCGAGCTGGAGCGCGAGTCCGAGGACCCGCGCGATGCCGCCCGCCGGGTCCGGCGCGACCGGCTGCTGGCGCTGCTGGAGCGCACCGCGGCCTACTACGTGCGGGTGCTCTGGGAGGGCGCCGAGGCGGCTCGGGCGCGCGAGTACCTGGTGGGGCGCGGGCTGTCGGAGCCGGTGCTGCGCGAGTTCCGCGTGGGCTTCGCGCCGTCGCGCTGGGACCGGGTGCTGGTGGCCTCCCGCTCGGCCGGATACAGCGAGGAGGAGCTGCTGGCGGCGGGGCTCGCCTCGCGCTCGCGCGAGCGGGCCGGCGGCGTGTTCGACCGCTTCCGCGCGCGGATCATGTTCCCGCTGTGCGACGAGCGCGGCCGCGTGCTCGGGTTCGGCGCGCGCGCGCTGGGGGAGGGTCAGCAGCCGAAGTACCTCAACACGAGCGACGGCGACGTCTTCCACAAGGGCCGGCTCGTCTACGGCGCCGACCTCGCGCGCGCGGCGGCGGCGCGGGCGGGTCGCGTCGTGCTCGTGGAGGGCTACACCGACGTGATCGCCCTGCGTCAGGCGGGTGTGCCGGAGGCGGTCGGCTCGATGGGCACGGCGCTGACCGAGCAGCAGGTCGACGCGCTGGCGAGGTTGGCGCCGCGCGTGCTGTTCTGCCAGGACCCGGACGCCGCCGGGCAGAAGGCCGTCGACCGTGGCCTGGCGGGCCTGTCGGAGTTCAACCGCCGCTCGGGCTCGCGCGTGGAGTTCCGCATCGTGCGCCTGCCGGGCGGGCGCGACCCTGCGGACGTCGTCCAGGGCGAGGGGCCGGACGCGGTCCGCCGGCTGCTCGACGCCGCCGTCCCGGTGGCGCGCTACACGGTCGAGCGGGCGCTCGAGGGCGACGCCTCGAGCACCGAGGGCCGCGACGCGATCCTCACCGCGGCGGTCGGCGCGATCGCCCCGCTCGCGCCGAGCGTGCTCCGCGACGAGCTCGTCCAGCACGTCGCCGGCCGGCTGGGGCTCACCGAGAGCCTCGTCGCCCAGGCCCTCGCCGACCCCGCCCGCCACCGTCCCGCCGCGCCCGCCCGCGCGGGCGGCCGGTCCGACCGGGCGGCCCCGGGCGGCGGCTCCGGGTACGACGACCCAGGGTGGGAGGACGCCGGCCGCGGCGCCACCAACGGCGCGCGCCACGCGCTCGACCGCCGCGAGCAGACCGAGCGGGCGTTCCTCGCCTATTGCCTCGCGCTCCCCGACGAGGGCGAGCGCCGCCTCGCGGAGGCCGACCTCGACGAGCTGTTCGCCTCACCGGAGACGCGCCGCGCCGCCGAGTACCTGCGCGGCCGCGTCCGCACCCCGGCCGCCGACCTCCCCCCGGGCGACGAGCCGCTCGCCCGCCTCGTCGCCGAGCTGGTCATCCGCGCCGGCCAGCTCGAGGCCACGCCGGCCAAGCTCGAGCTGGAGGCCCTCCAGCTCGACCTCTCCCACCTCGACCGCCTCATCGCCGGCGCCCGCGTCTCGGGCGGGGAGGGGGTCCACGACCTCGCCACCCGCCGCCAGACCGTCCTCGACCAGATCCGCCACCGCCTGACCTGACCGCCGAGGCGCCCTCGCAGTCGTGTGTCGGAGCTACAATCCCGCCCGCCGCCCCGGCTCCGAGGGCCGGCGCGATCCCCGGTGATGTAATGGCAACATGCTTGACTGTTAATCAAGTCATGGTGGTTCGAATCCACCCCGGGGAGTGCGGCGGTGCCGCGACCGTCGCATAGCCGGCTCCACTTCGGCGTGGCAGGTGGCGCAGAGCAGCACGCACTTCCGAGCCTCGGCTCGGATCATCTCGAGTGATCTCGTCACGCCACGCAGGGAGAGGTGGAACGCCTTCTGGGCCGGATCCAGATGGTGGAACTGGAGCGCCGCTTCGCAGCGGCTATAGCCGCAGAGCATGCACGCGCCGCCGGCCTCGGCAATGAGCACGCGCTTGATCCGTCGCCGATGTTCCGAGACCCGTTCGGCGCGGCATCGGGTGCAGCGATAGCTGCCGCGGTTCTCGAGCACGTGCACGACGACGCCGTGGTGGAGGCACGTCAGCGCTGCTGACCGTTCTCCCCTGGCAAGGGCGGCGCGGCTGGCGTCACGATTATGGGCCTGCCGGCTCCTGAGGCCATGGCGGCGAAGCCAGGTTCGCAGCTGTGACGGCGTGCAGTCCAGGCGCCTCGCCATGCTGGGAACCGAGAGACCCTCATCGATCAGCGCGACGACGAGCTCCAGGGCCAACGGAGGCTTGGGACCGTACTTCTCTGCGCCGTGAGGGCGGCCCGCCCGTGAAGGGTGAGCGGCTGGCGACCAGCCAGTCGATCCCGCTGCGCTTCCTGGAGAACATCCTGCTCCAGCTGCGCCACGCCGGCATCGTCGAGAGCCGCCGCGGCGCCGACGGCGGCTACCGGCTCGCGCGCCCCGCCGCCGAGATCACGCTCGCGGACGTCATCCGGGCGATCGACGGCCCGCTGGCCGGCGTCAGCGGCGCCCGCCCCGAGACGCTGGACTTCCAGGGTCGCTCGGAGCCGCTGCGCGACGTCTGGGTCGCCGTCCGCGCCTCGCTGCGCTCCGTGCTCGAGCAGGTCACGCTGGCCGACGTGGCCGCCGACGAACTGCCCGAGCACGTCCGCGAGCTCGTGGCCGAGCCCGACGCCTGGCTCCCGCACTGAGCCTTCCGCGCCCGCCAGATCTCCTCGCACGGCCAGCGGCTCGACCACTCCGGCGTGACGAAGTCGTAGCGCGTCGGCGGCGCGTCCTCGGGCCGGCGCAGCTCGTGCAGCGCCTCGACGGCGAAGCCCGCCTCGCCGAGCACTCGGATCATCTCCCCGTGCGGGAGGTGGAACTCGATCCCGTCCTCGTCGGGCCACTCGAAGCGGTACATGCCGAACTGGTCGCGCGCGAGCCGCTCGGTCGCGCGGGCGCCGTCGGGCGCCGTGCACAGCATCAGCAGCGGCGCGTTGGTGAGGAACACCAGCCGACCGCCGGGCCGCAGCAGCCGTGCGGCCTCGCCGATCCAGCGTGCCGGCTCGCACCACAGGCTCGCGCCGTACTCCGAGAACGCGAGGTCGAAGCCGGCGTCGGGCAGTGGCACGGCCTCGGCGCTGGCGCGGATCAGCGGGAACGCGAGCGCGTGCTCGGCCTGCAGCTCGCGCGCCGTGGCGAGCTGGGCCTCCGTGATGTCCACGCCGACCGGCCGGGCGCCGCGGCGGGCGAGCCAGGCGGACCAGTACGCCGTCCCGCAGCCGAGCTCGACGACGTCGAGCCCGTCGACGGCGGGCAGCATCCCGACGTCGGCCTCCGGCACCTCCCAAATGCCCCAGTGCGGCTCCGCCTCGGCCCAGTGCCGGCGCGCCTGCGCGGCGTAGTCGGGTGCCTGGGTCGTCCAGTAGTCGCGGTTATGCCGGGCGTGCGGCGTGAGCTCGGACACGCGCCCAGTGTTCCAGCTCGCGCGCGGCCCGCTCGCCGCCTTCGTGCTCCGCCGCCCAGCGGGCGACCTCCGCGGCGCGCGCCCGCAGCGGCTCTTCGCGCAGCACGCGGCCGACGGCCGCGCGCACGCCGCGCGGCGTGGCGAAGCGGCGCGGCAGCCGCACGCCGACGCCGGCCCAGTCGACCCGCGCGGCGTTCTCGGCCATGTCGCCCCCCGCCGGGCACACGACCACCGGGCAGCCGCTGGTCAGCGCGCGCGCCAGTGTCCCGTGGCCGCCGTGGCAGACGACGGCGTCGCACGCCGGCATCGTCTTCGCGTAGGAGAGCCACGGCACGAGCACCGCGTTCGCCGGGACCTGCACGGGCGGGTCGAGCGCGCGGCCGTCCCAGGCGGCGATCACGCGCACGGGCTCTCCGGCCAGGCCCGCGAGCGCCGCCCGCAGCAGCCGGTGCTCGGAGTCCTGCGCCGTGGACGGAGCCACGAGCACGACCGGCCCGTCGCCCGGCGGCGGGTCGACGCGCTCGCTCGGCGGCTCCCATAGCAGCGGCCCGACCACCCGCGCCCACGACGGCCACTCGCGCGGGTACTCGAGCTGGGGCAGCGTGGCCACGAGCGTGCACTCGCGCGAGAGCCCCGTGTGCACCCACGCGACCGGCGCGAGCCCGAGCCGCCGCCGCGACTCGTTGTACTGCTCGCGCCCCAGCGCGAGCGCGGGCGCTACGAAGCGCTCGCCGGCACGCCGCCACAGCGCCGCGCCCAGCCGCGTGCGCGGGAGCCGCGCGCCGATCGAGTAGATCGGGAACCCGGGCGCCGTCTGCGGGTGCACGTGCGGGACGAGCGTCGCCACCGGCACGCCGGCCAGCTCCGCGGCCAGCGCGGCGGCCGGGGTGAGGATGTCGGCCACCGCGACGTCGGGCCGGATCCGGTCCACCGTCGCGACCGTCTCGCGCGCCGCCCGCACCGCCGCCGCGTACGGCTGCACGTGCCGGCTCTCCGGCGTCGGGAACACGTGGTACTCCGGCGCCGCGGCGAACTGCAGGCCCGCCGCCTCGGCGGGCTCGCGCCAGCGCCGCCAGGTCTCCAGGTGAACCTCGTGACCGCGCGCGACCAGCGCCCTCCCCAGCGCCAGCATCGGGAAGGCGTGTCCGGGGTCGCCGAACGCGCCGAGGAAGATCCGGAGCCGGCGGCGAGGCGCCGCGGGAACCGGTGGATCCGGGCTCAAGAGGCCAGTTCGGTCACGTGGCGCAGCTGCTGCAGGCGCTCCTCGAAGGTCCACGCCATGGGGGAGACCATCAGGGTGCCTACGCCCGCGTCGCGGTAGATGCCCAGCCGCTCGCGCACCACCTCGGCGGGCCCGCACAGCGAGACGGTGTCGAGCAGCTCGCCCGGGATCGCCGCGGCGGCCTCCTCCTTCTTGCCCTCCAGGTACAGGTCCTGGACCTCGCGCGCGGCGGCCTCGAAGCCGTAGCGCTGCACCAGCGCGTTGTAGAAGTTCTGCTTGCGCGAGCCCATGCCGCCGACGTAGAGGGCGACGTAGGGCCGCATCGCGTCGCGCGCGGACTCGCGGTCGTCGGAGACGAACACGTTGACCGTGGGGGCGATCTCGAAGTCCTCGAACGACTTGCCGCCGCCGGCGGCGGCGAAGCCCTGCTGGAGCAGCGGGCGGAACTCGCCCACGTGCTCGGGGGAGAACAGCGTCGGGATCCAGCCGTCGGCGATCTCGGCCGCCAGCGCCGTGTTCCTCGGGCCGATGGCGGCCAGCAGGATCGGGATGCGCTCCTGCACCGGCGCGATCGTCAGCCTGAGCGCCTTGCCCGGCCCGTCGGGCAGCGGCAGCTCGAGCGTCTCGCCGTGGAACTCCACCCGCTCGCGGGCGAGCGCCATGCGCACGACGGCGATGTACTCGCGCGTGCGCTGGAGCTGCTTCGCGAAGCGCTGGCCGTGCCAGCCCTCGGCGACCTGCGGGCCGCTGGAGCCGATGCCCAGCAGCATCCGCCCGCCGGAGAGCTGATCCAGGGTCGCCGCGGTCATCGCGGTCATCGCGGCGCTGCGGGCGGGCATCTGGAAGATCGCCGAGCCGATCCGGATGCGCTCGGTCGCCTGCGCGAGCCAGCCGAGGATCGTCGCCGCGTCGGAGCCGTAGGCCTCGGCGGTCCACACCGAGTCGTAGCCGAGCCGCTCGGCCTCCTGCACGAGCATCAACTGCTCCTCCGCGGTGAGCCCGAGCCCCCAGTAACCGATGTGCACGCCGAGCTTCACGCGGCGCGCGACGCTATCAGCCGGGCTGGCCGAGCCGGTCGACCAGCCGCAGCAGGTGCAGCGGCGAGAACGGCTTGGTGAGGAACAGGTCGGCGCCCGCCGCGCGGGCGTCGCGCTCGGCGCCGTCGTCGGCGTCCCCGGTCAGCATCACGATCGTCGCGTCGGCCGTCGTCGGCTCCGAGCGGATCCGCCGGCAGGCCTCGATGCCGTTCAGGCGCGGCATGTCGATGTCCAGGAACACGATCGCCGGCAGCGCGGCGCGTGCGCGCTCCACCGCCTGGAGCCCGTCGCCGGCCTCGGCCATCCGGTAGCCGGAGACGTCCTCGAGCGTGGCGGCGATCAGGCGGCGGATGCCGGGGTCGTCGTCGACGATCAGGATCGTCCGGTTCATCACAGGGCGCCGCGCAGCCCCGCGAAGGTCTCGTCCGGGACCTCCTCGTAGGCTGCGACGACCGCCGGGTCGAACTGCGTCCCGGCGCCGGCGCGGACCACCGTGCGCGCGTCCGCGAACGTGGACGCGGGCCGGTAGGGGCGGTCGGTGGTCAGCGCGTCGAGCGCGTCGGCGACCGCGAACACCCGCGCCGCGAGCGGGATGTCGTCGCCGCGCAGGCCGTCGGGATAGCCGCGGCCGTCCCAGCGCTCGTGATGATGGCGGACCACGAGCTTGCCCTCGCCCAGGAAGTCGACGTCGCGCAGGATCTCCGAGCCGATGACGGGATGGCGGCGCACGAGCGCGTACTCCTCCTCGGTCAGCGCGCTGCTCTTGAACAGGATCGCGTCGGGCACGCCGACCTTGCCCACGTCGTGCAGCAGGAAGCCGAACTCGATCTGCGGGGAGTTGCCGACCTCCAGGCCCGCGACGCGGGCCAGCTCCATCCCGTACGCCGCGACGCGCTCGGCGTGCTTGCCGGTGTAGGCGTCGCGCGCCTCGACCGCGTTGGAGAGCGCGCGGACCGTGGCCATGTAGGACTGCCGCAGCTCCTGGGCGCGGGCGCGCTCCTGCTTGAAGACCTCGCGCAGGTCGGCCGCGTAGCGCTCGAGCTGTCGCTGGCGCGCGGCAGCCTGGCGCTCGGTCTCCTCGAGGCGGGCCCGAAGGCCGGCGACGGTGTCCTCTCCGGTGATGGGGCTCACGGCACGGTCTCCGTCCAGGGGGTGCAAGCGTACTGCCCAGCAGAACGGGCCTGTGGGCGGATCCTTGCGCTCATTCGCGCGCCGTCACGCCACGGTTCAGCGGGGGCCGCGGGGCGATCTACAGTCTGCCCCGGGATGCGCACGCCGTTCGCCGTCATGGCCGTCATCGGGGCGGCGCTGCTGGGGCTGTGGGCGCTGACCGACGATGGCGCCGCGCCGCCCGCTCCCGAGGCGCCGCCGGCCCCCGTGGCCGTGATCGCCGAGCGCGTGCAGGCGATCCGCGGCCTGCGCTTCGACCGCGTGCCCGAGCCCGCGTCGGTCACCCCCGAGCAGGCTCGGCGCGAGGGGCTCGAGGACCTCGACCGCACCTACCCGTCGGCGCGGCGCCGCGCCGACGAGGAGGTCCTCAAGCTGCTGGCGCTGATCGAGCCGGAGGTGAGCCTGCGCGAGGTGTCCGCCTCCACGTTCTCCGAGGGCGTCGCGGGCTACTACGACCCGCGTACCGAGCGGCTGCGGACGGTGCGGGGGCCGGCCACCGGCTCGCGCGTGCTGGCGGAGATGGTGCTCTCCCACGAGCTGGACCACGCGCTCGAGGACCAGCGCTTCGACCTCGACCTCGCCGGGAGCGGGGGCGGCGACGACCGGGCGCTGGCGCGCCTCGCACTGGTCGAGGGGAGCGCCACCGCGCTCATGTACCGCTACGTCGAGGAGCACTTCACGCGGGAGGAGGCGCTGGCCGGCGCGCTCGGCGGCGCGTTCGGCGGCACCGCGTCGCTGCCGCCGTTCCTGGAGGCGCAGCTGGTCTGGCCGTATGTCGGCGGCCAGCGCTTCGTCGAGGCGCTGCTCGAGCGGGCCGGCGGGCGCTGGACCCTCGTCGACCTCGCGCTGCGCACGCGCGGGCCGGCCAGCACGGAGCAGGTCCTGCACCCCGAGAAGTACCTGCGGGTGGAGGCGCCTCGGCCGGTGCGCCTGCGCGTGGACGCGCTGCTCGGCGAGGGGTACGCGCGCACGAGCGCGGGGACGTCGGGCGAGCTGCAGACGCGCGCGATCCTCGCGACGGCGGGCGGGGGCGGCTCGACGGAGGCGGCCGCGGGTTGGGGCGGCGACCGCTACGAGCTGTGGCAGCCGGCGGGCCGCGGGCGAGCGGACTGCTCGGCGCCGTGCCGCGCGGCGAGCGTGCTCGTGCTGCGCTGGGCGTGGGACACGGCGCGCGACGAGCGGGAGTTCGCCGCGAAGCTGCGCCAGTGGGTGGTCGACGGGCTCGGAGCCCGGCCCGCCGGAGCGGGCGTCTGGACGCTCGACGGCAGCGGCGTGGCGGTGGTGCGCCGCGGCGGCGCGGTCACGCTGGCGCTGGCGCCGCGGCCGGCGCTCGCCCGCCGGCTCGCCTCGGCGCGGTGAACGTCGAGCCGCCCACCCTGCGGAAGACCGGTTCGACGTCGAATACCGCATCCGGCGCGAACGTCGAGCCGCCCGCTCGCCGGAGCACCGCTTCGACGTTCAAGCGAGCACGGCCTCGATCAGGTGGGGCCCCGGTTCCGCGAACGCCTCGCGCAGGGCGGCGGCGAGCGCCGCCGCGTCCTCGACGCGGCGGCCGGGCACGCCCATGCCACGGGCGAGGGCGGTGAATTCCAGGTCCGGGCGCCCGATCTCGAGCAGGCTCCTGGCGGCCTCGCCGGCCGTGCCGGCGCCCGTGCGCGACAGCTCGAAGTCGAGGATCGCGTAGGAGCGGTTGGCGAGGATCAGCGTCGTGACGTCCAGGCCCTCGCGGGCCTGCGTCCACAGCGCCTGGATCGTGTACATCGCCGAGCCGTCGCCCTCCAGGCTCAGAACGGGGCGGTCCGGGCAGGCGACCGCGGCCCCGGTGGCGACGGGAAGGCCCTGCCCGATCGCGCCGCCGGTCAGCGTCAGCCAGTCGTGTGCGGGCGCGGCGGCGGTGGCCTGCAGGATGGGCGCGGAGGCCGTCACCGCCTCGTCGACCACGATCGCGCCCTCCGGCAGCAGCGCCGCCACCGTCGCGCCGATCGCGTGCGCGTCGAGCGGGCCGCTCGCGCGCGGCTCCGCCTGCCGCCCGCCGGCCCCACGGCCGGCTCCGGCGGGCGCCCCAGGGCCGGCTCCGGCGGGCGCCCCACGGCCGGCTCCGTCTCCGGCGCCACGGCCGGCTCCGCCACCGGCCCCGAGCAGCTCGGCGAGCGCCTCGAGCGCGGCGACGGCGTCCTCCTGCGGGCCGGCGAGCACGTGCACGTCGGTCTCCTCCGAGGCCAGCCGGCTGGGCATGCCGGGGTAGGCGAAGAAGGCCACGGGCGCCTGCGTGCCGGCGACGATCAGGTGCTCGAGGCCGGCAAGCGTCTCGGTCGCCATCTCGGTCAGGTACGGCAGCGGCTCGGCCCGCGGCACACCGGCGCCGCGCTCGAGCCGCGCCGGGAAGGTGTCGTGGATCACCCGCGCCCCGGTGGCGGCCGCGATCCGGGCGGCGGCGCCCTGCCCGGGCCGGCGCGTCGTGGCGCCACCGAGCAGGATCGCGGCCGGCGCGCCAGAGCGCAGCGCCTGCGCGGCCCGCTCGACCGCCGCCTCCGGCACGGGCGCCGGCGGCAGCGGTGCGACCGGCGCCGCCGGCCCGGCGCTCGCCTCCCAGCCGGCGTCGGCCGGGAGGATCAGCGTCGCGACGCCCCCGCCGCGGCCGCGCGCCGCCGCCACCGCGGCGGCCGCCTCCCCCGCGGCCGAGCGCGCGTCGCGGGCGCGCCCGAGCCAGTGCGACGCCGGCCGCGCCACCGACTCGACGTCGCTCGCCAGCGGAGCGCCGAGCGGCGCGTGCAGCACGGCATGGTCGCCGACCAGGTTGACCAGCGGCGTGCGCGCCTTGTACGCGTTGTGGAGGTTCGCGAACGCGTTGCCCAGGCCTGGCCCGAGGTGCAGCAGCGTCGCCGCGGGCACGCCCGCCATACGCCCGTACCCGTCGGCCGCACCGGAGGCGACGCCCTCGAACAGCGTCAGCACCGCCCGCATCTCCGGCACCCGGTCCAGCGCCGCCACCAGGTGCATCTCCGACGTGCCGGGGTTGGCGAAGCAGGTCCCGACCCCGCTCGCCGCCAGCGTCCGCAGCACGCTCTCGGCGCCGGTCATGGGCTCGCTGGCGTCCATCGAGGCCCGGCATCCTACGCACCCCCGCGGCACGAACCTCGTCGGCGGCTAGCGCCCGCCGCGAGCAGCGACGAGCAGCGGGGTGTCGAGCATCGCGGTCCCCAGCGCGTCGATCAGCTCGTCGCGGAAGGCGCGGATGGCGGTGGCCATCAGGTGCTCGGCGCGGGCGCCGTCGCCCGCCTCGAGCGCGTCGAGCAGCGCGTGGTGCTCGGCGCGGGCGCGCAGCCCTCCTTGGGCCGCGCCTCCGTACAGGGCGACCAGCCGGGCGCGCTCGGAGTCGTCGAGCAGGCGGGCGACGATCGCCGCCGCGCGCCGGTTGCCGGCCGCCGCGGTCACCGTGACGTGGACGGCACGGTTGCCGGTCATGAAGCGGTCCACCGACGCCGGGTCCCCGAGGTCGAGCACGGCCTCGGACCGGGCGCGCAGGCGCGCGAGCTCGGCGGGCGGGACGCGACCCGCCGCGGCGGCGGCGGCGGGCGGTTCGATCAGCAGCCGCAGGTCGTAGATCTCGCGGACGTCGCGCAGCGTGAGCGGGGCGATCACGTGCCCGCGCCGCGGCTCGGCCACCACGAGCTCCTCGACCCGCAGCCGCGCGAGCCCGCCACGGACCGCCGCCCTGGAGAACCCGAACCGGGCGACGAGCTGCGTCTCGGAGACGGGCGAGCCGGGCGCCAGCTCCAGGCGCGTGATCGCGTGGCGCAGACGCTCGTGCGCGGCCGCGCTCGATGCGACCACGGTCGGGTCCGTTGGCAGGGCTCGGATTGACATGTCAGACGAGGAATGATGACATGTCAGCCATGACCCTGCACACGAAGCCGACGTCCGCGGGGGAGGACGTCCGTCGCGCCGGGCGCGACCACCTGATCCGCTACGGCGGCCCGTTCCCCGACTTCCTCATCGCCCGGGCCGACGGGAGCTGGCTCACCACCGAGGACGGGCGGCGGGTGCTCGACTTCACCTCGGGCCAGATGTGCGCGACGCTCGGCCATGGCCACCCGGCGATCCTCGACGCGATGCGGGCGGCCGGCGGGCGCGCCGTGCACCTGTTCAGCGGCTTCCTCTCCCGCGACGTCACCGAGCTCGCGCGCGAGCTGATGGCGCTGCTGCCGGAGCCGCTCGCCCGCGCGATGTTCCTCTCCACCGGTGGCGAGGCGAACGAGGCGGCGCTGCGGCTCGCCAAGCTCCACACGGGCGGCCACGAGGTGCTCGCCTTCGCGGGCTCCTGGCACGGCATGACCGCGGGCGCGGCCTCGAGCACCTACAGCGCGGGCCGGCGAGGCTACGGGCCGGCGTTGCCGGGCACGATGGCGCTGCCGACGCCGAACGCGTACCGCTGCCCGATCGCCCATTGCCGCGACCGCTGCGACCTGACCTGCCTCGACACGGGCCTCGCGCTCGCCGACGCCCAGTCGGTCGGCGCGCCCGCCGCGGCCATCGTCGAGCCGATCCTCAGCGCCGGCGGCATCGTGCCGCTGCCCGACGGCTACCTCGCGCGGCTCAAGCAGCGCTGCGAGGAGCGCGGCATGCTGCTCATCGTCGACGAGGCGCAGACGGCGCTCGGCCGCGTGGGCACGATGTTCGCCTTCGAGCAGCACGACGTCGTGCCGGACTTCGTGGCGCTGTCGAAGACGCTCGGCGGCGGCCTGCCTCTCTCGGCGACGATCACCACCGACGCGATCGAGGCGGATGCGTTCGCAAAGGGGTTCCTGCACGTCACCTCCCACGTCTCGGACCCTCTGCCGGCCGCGGTCGGCCGAGCGGTGATCCAGACGGTGCTGGCGGACGACCTGGCCGCTCGCGCGGTCACCATCGGCGCGCGCCTGCGCGCCGGTCTCGAGGAGCTCCAGCGGCGGCACGAGCCGATCGGCGACGTCCGCGGCGCCGGGCTCATGCTCGGAGTCGACCTCGTCCACGAGCGCGAGTCGCGCGAGCCGGACACGGCCTACGGCAGCGCGGTCACCGAGCGCTGCCTCGAGCTCGGCCTCAACGTCAACATCGTCAAGTTCGCCGGCCTCGGCAGCGTCCTGCGCATCGCCCCGCCGCTCACCATCGCAGCCGAGGACATCGACCTCGGGCTCGAGATCCTCGACCGGGCGCTCACGGACTGCCGCCGCTGAAGGCGTGACCGCGGCGCGCTACCGCTCGAAGGCGACGTCGTGCCGCTCGCTGAGGCGCGCGAAGACCTCCGCCGGCGGGCGGCCCGTCTCGAGTTCCTCGGCGAGGTCGCGCATGTAGCGCTCCCAGCCGCCGGGCGTGCTGAGGTTCAGGAAGCGGACTGGGGCGTCGCCGTCGTTGGCGAACGTGTGGAGGGTGCCGGGCGGGACGCAGACGAACGTCCCGGGCCCGGCGTCTCGCGTGTCGTCGCCGACCCGCACGGTGAGGATCCCTTCGAGCACCCAGAACATGTCGTACATCCGCTCGTGCCGGTGCGGCGGTGGCGTCGGCGACCCCGGGGGGACCGTCGCC
>Ga0136617_10001611_pt1 | contig 20026 bp, 16 predicted proteins | sample AntDrymUQ3222106_2_FD_129672 | JGI IMG/M metagenome (GOLD analysis project Ga0136617, IMG submission 129672) | Polar desert sand microbial communities from Dry Valleys, Antarctica - metaG UQ322 (21.06) | ecosystem: Environmental > Terrestrial > Soil > Desert | place: Antarctica: Dry Valley...
CGCCCAGCCGGCGGCCGCCCCCGGGTCCGACCAGAAGGCACCCGCGTAGAGCCGCTCCTGGCCGGTCGAGTCCGGTGTCACGAGCCGAACCGACCGGGACGTGGGGTTGTTCAGCCGGGCGTCGGAGCGGGACATGGAGAGGGCCCGGGGGCCGGTGGGAACCTGCGGCATGATCGATCTCCTGCTTCGGTGGTGGCTCGCGGCCCGACGATGGACGTCAGGCGCCAGGAATGCGCAGGAGGCGCGCCGCGGTCCCGCCCATGAGCATCGTCAGCTGCCCGGCAGCGAGGAACGTGGAGTACCGCTCGATCCAAGCGCGCGACTGGCGGTACGTGCAGAAGCGGTTCTGGAACGGCATGTCCGTGCCCCACATGAGCCGGTCCGCGCCGATGTGGTCCATCATCGCCTCGAGGACCGGCTGGCAGGCCGCCCACGGGTAGTCGAAGAGATCCCCGATGCGGACGGGGAAGCTCACCTCGAGGGACAGGTTCGGCCGGTCGCGAAAGGGCTCCCACATCGCGTCCGGGACCTCGATGCGGTCGTCCACGACCAGGTCTCGCCAGGGCAAGCCGTGCGTGATGCTCGCCTGGACGTCCGGGTAGCGATCCATCCAGCGAGCGAGCGTCCACATCTCGTCGAGAAAGCCCTGCCCCGGGTCGATCGACCCGGGCTTCGATCCGAGGGTGAAGAAGATCGGCACGTCGAGCTGGCTGGCCGCATCCCAGAAGGGCCGCCAGGCGGGCTCGTCGAAGCTGCGGGCGCCCGCCAGCCGATAGGCGTGGCTCGGGATGATCTTGAGCGCGTGCAGGCCCAGGACCTCGATCGCCCTGGTGGCCTGCGCGATGACGGCGTCGGGCTCGGTCGGGATGCGCCACTCGTCCACGGGCGCCATCGCTCGCAGGCGCTCGGGATAGGCCCGGACGCACGCCGCCATGTAGGCGAGGTCTCGCGACAGGGTCGCATCGGCATGGAGCAGCGCCCAGTCGACGCCCGCGTAATCCATTTCGCCGATCAGCTCGCCCGGCGAGAACGCGAGCGTGTTGGGCGGCAGGAAGTGCTTGGTGTAGTCCTCGCCGTCGACCGTCCAGACGAGGCGACCGTGATCGTGATCCGCCCGGAAGGCGCGATCGAGCGCCAGCCGGAGTCCCTGCCCGGCGCTCCGCTCGATGAGCAGCGCCGCATCGCCCGGTGCACGATCGCGCACGCGGAAGGCGGGCTGGTGGTGCTGGGAGTATGCCCACTGCCAGCTGGCCAGGTGCTCGTCGACCGACGCATGACCGGCCGGCGTGTCGGGCGCCGTGAAGCAGTAGGCGTGGGAGTCGACGATCATCCGTTCTCCGGTCGGCGCGCATCCGCGCGGTGGGTTCAGCGCTCCTTGGAGCCACGGGGATCGAGTGCGTCGCGCAGCCCGTCGCCCACGAAGTTGACGGACAGGACGAAGACGACCGTCGCCACCGCAGGCGGAACCCATTGCCACGGGTTGCGTTCGAGCGTGGTGACGGAGCGCGCCGCGTTGAGCATGTTGCCCCAGCTGGGCGTGGGCGGCTGCACGCCCAGTCCCAGGTAGCTGAGGCCCGCCTCGAGCAGCACCGCCCCGGCCACACCGAGGCTCGCGTAGACGAGCAATGGCGCCATCGCGTTCGGCAGGATGTGCTTCATGACGATGGCCCGGTCGCCCAGGCCCACGACCCGTGCGGCGGTCACGAAATCGGCTTCCCGCAGCAGCAGGAACTGGCCGCGCACGATCCGGCATGGGATGGTCCACGTGATGAGCCCGATCATGACCATGAGGTTGACGATGCCCGGCCCCACGACCGAGACCGCGATGAGCAGCAGGATGATCGACGGGAAGCTCATGACGATGTCGACGATGCGCATGATCACGTGGTCGGCCTGGCGATAGAAGCCGGCGAGCGCGCCGAGGACCGTCCCGATCAGGGTCGAGAACACGGTGGCGATCAGCCCAACCGCGAGGGAGACGCGGCCACCCACCAGCGTCCGCGCGAGCATGTCCCGCCCGTTTCTGTCGGTCCCGAACCAGTGCGCCTCCGATGGCCCCTGGTTGGCCACGGCGAGCGACTGCCTGAGGGCGGCCTGCTCGCTCCCGATGATGGCGAGGATGACGAGGAGGATGATCGTCAGGAGTCCGACCACCGCCATTCGGTGGCGGCGGAACCGACGGACCGTCCGGGCCAGCGGCCGCTCGACCGGCCGGCCAAGGAGGGTGTCGGTCTGGAGCGTCCCGGTGCCCGTGGTCGTCGCCATCAGTCGTACCTGACCCGTGGATCGGTGACCGCGTAGGCCACGTCGGTCAGCAGGTTGGCGCCCAGCACGGTGATCGCCACGACGAGGCTCAGACCCATGATCATGGGGTAGTCGCGAGCGGTCACGCCCTCGACCATCATCAACCCCATGCCCGGCCAGCTGAACACGGTCTCGATGATGACCGCTCCGCCCACGAGATCACGCAGAGACAGGCCGATGACCGTGACGATGGGGATAAGCGCGTTGCGCAGCGCGTGGCGCACCACGACCACGCGCGGCGGCAGGCCCTTGGCCTCGGCCGTGGTCACGTACAGCGACCCCAGGACCTCGAGCATCGCCGACCGGGTGTAGCGCATCAGGATCGCCACGTAGCCGAGGCCCAGAATGAGCGCGGGGAGCGCGAGATGGGCCAGCAGATCGGGGATCGAGAACGGTCTGCCCGCGGTCACCATCCCGCCGATCGGGAAGATGCGGATCTGGAGGCCGAAGAGGTAGAGCCCGCCCAGCCCCAGCATGAATGACGGCGTCGAGATGCCCAGGAAGGCGATGCCGGTCAACGCGTAGTCGAGCCTGGAGTACTGGCGCATCGCGGAGAGCATGCCCAGCGGGATGCCGACGACGATGCCGATCAGCAGCGCCGAGCCCATCAGCAGGACCGAGGCCCCGAGACCGCGAGCCACAGTGTCGAGGACCGGGAGTCCGCCGATCGCCTTGTAGCCGAGATTGCCCTGCGCGGCCTCGGCCAGCCAGCGCAGGTACCGGATGGGCAGCGGCTGGTCCAGCCCATAGCGCTGGATGATGCTCTGGCGCAGCGCTTCGTTCGTCGCGAGCTCGGGGCGGATGAACGCGGCCACGGGATCGCCCGGAGCGAGGGCCAGGAACAGGAACACGAGGATCGTGATGCCGAAGAAGATCGGGACGGCGATCAACAGGCGGCGGATGATGTAGGTGATCAAGGGGCGCTCCGCGCCGGTACATGCGAGGGGCGGAACCGATGGCTCCGCCCCTCGTGATGGTCGATCCGGCTACCTGCTCGGCGTTACCGGATGTGCCAGGTTTCTGCGGCCTTGTAGTAGTTGCCCATGCCCGGGCCGGGGGTGCTGACGAAGTTGGCGATCCGGTCGTTGATGAACCAGTACCGGGTCGTCGCCCACAGGTTGATGTAGGGCTGCTCCTCAGCATCGATCCTGCACACCTCTTGCAGGAGCTCGATCCGCTTCGCGTCATCGAACTCGACCTGGACCGCCTCGAGCGCGGCGTCGAGCTCCGGGTTGCTGTAGTGGTAGTCCTGCCAGCCGTTGCCGCCCTTGGGCCACGCGCTCTCGGAGTGTCGGCTGCCGTAGCCGTAGCCGGCGGCAGCACCGCCGCCATCGCCACCGATCATCGACATCTCGGACTCAGCGTCCTCGTAGTAGCGCTTGGTCCACGCGGCGCTGTCCATCTGCTGGATCTGGACCGTGATGCCAAGGTCGGCGAGGTTCGACTGGACGGCGGTCATCGCGTCCAGCGACCCCTGGTCGCCGTAGTACGTGTCGAAGGTGATCTCGCCCCAGCTCGCGGGGTCGACGCCGGCCTCCTCGAGCAGGGCCCTGGCCTTGTCCGGGTCGTACTCATAGACGGGAACATCAGGCGGGTTGAGGGCTGGATCGCCGAAGAGGCAGCTCAGCAGCGTCGGATCCGGGATGTGGTAGATGTTCTCGAGGATCGACTTCCGGTCGATACCGTGCATGAACGCCTGACGGACTCGCTTGTCTGCCCAGTCCTCGTTCTTGTCCGGGTTGAGCACGATGTCCAGGTTCACACCGGAGGGACCGGGCAGGACCGTTCCGGTTTCGATCGAGGACGCCCGCTCCACCTCGTCGGCCGTGACGTAGGTGTAGTCCACCTCACCGGTCTCGAAGGCGATGAGCGCCGACGCGGTGTCCTTGAACTCGCGGCGGATGATGTTGTCGAGATGCGGCTTCCCGCGCCAGTAGTCGTCGTAGCGGACCAGCTCCATCGACTGGCCGGCGCTGTACGCCGAGACCTTGAAGGGGCCCGTGCCGATCGCCTTGCCGGGCGTACGGAAGTAGTCGTTCTTCTCGATGGTCTCGCGCGGGATGGGCTCCACGCTCGACTTCTGGAGGATGAACAGGTCCATGACGTTGTACGGCAGGAGCGCATTCGGCTCCGAGGTCTTGATCGTCACCGTGAGCGGATCCGGCGCCTGGACGCCCACGAGATCCGTCGTCGTGCCATCGATGACTTCGTCAGCGCCCTCGATGCTCTTCATGCTTCCGCCCGGGTAGCACGGCCCGACATTGGCGTCGAGGCACAGCTCGAAGGAGAACTTGACGTCAGCCGAGGTGAAGTCGGTGCCGTCATGCCACTTGATGCCCGGATGGAGCTTGAACGTCCATGTCAGCTGGTCGTCCGAGACCTCCCACGAGTCGGCCAGCTCCGGAACGAGATCGCCGTACTGCCCGGAAAAGGGATTGGTCGCGACGGTGTCCGGCACGACGGTGAAGGTGACGAGGTGCTCCCAGATGAAGTGCAGGAACTCGTAGTCCCCGCCGGCACTCATCGGGTTCATGTTGTCGACGCCGACACAACACGGCCCGACGAAGGCACCCGTGAAGGTGCCGCCCGGCGTGCCCGGCACGAGCCGGGGATCGCCGGGCACGATCGCTTCCAGGTCCCCGGCAGGCGCGCTCGGCGCGACGCTTGCGGCTCCGCTCGCCGCGGACGTGGGTGGCTGGCTCGCCACGGGACTGGCACAGGCGCCTACGACCAGGGAGAAAATCACCAGGATCGGTAGCAGCGTCCGGCTGCCCGTCCGGCGCGACAGGATCATGTTTGCTCCTCCTCTACGCCCCGGCAAACGCCGTTCGCGAGCCTCGCCGGTGAGGCTAGCATATGGTCATCGCGCAACACCGCTGCAAAGTGCAGCCCACAATCGAGTCGTAGTGAAGGTTCGCGGGCAGCGGGCGGGGACAGCAGCCCGTGCCGCACGCCCACGGACTGCGACCTCAGTGGAGATCGAGGACGTGCGTCGACAGCTCCGCGTGCTCTGCATCGGCGGCCATCCAGCCGACACCTTCGACGCGGCGGGTGGCACGCTCGCCCATCACGTCCAGGCCGGTGACGAGGTGACCGTCGTGGCGTTGACCGCCGGCACGCGGATCCACGACGTGGTGATCTCCGACACGCTGCGGTTCGCGGACCGGATCCCCGATGCGCCAGACCTGACGGCGCTGATGGCCGAGCGCGCGAAGGTGAAGGAGGATGAGGTCCGCCGCGCGTGCGCGTTCCTGGGCATCGCGGACGTCCGGTTCTTCGGGTACGACGACGCGGTTCTGACCCTGAAGGAGGAGCTCATCCTTCGGATGGCCGCCCTGATCCGCGCGGTGCGGCCGGACGTGGTCGTGACCCATCACCCCAACGAGCTGGGCGAGTACGGGAACCACCACGCGATGACCGCTCAGCTGGTCCTCAACGGGATCGGCGCCGCGCACGGCGTGGGCATGGGCGATCCCAACCCGCCGCACCGGGTCGCCCAGGTCTTTTTCACCACGTCCGCCCTGGTGATGCCGTCCAACGTGCTGTCGGCCCCGCTGCACTGGTATCCGGACCTGATCGTGGACATCACCGACGTCGTCGAGGCCAAGGTGCGGGCGCTGGATGCGATGCGCAGCCAGCAGTACGGCGGCGACTACGCTCGCAAGACGATCGAGATGGTGGACGGTGCGATCGGCTCGGCTGGCGGTGTCGCCTACGGCGAGGGCTTCGTGACGTATCAGCCCGAGGTCAGCCGGCTGTTCCCGGTCTCCGACTGGCTGCTCCTCCGGGCCTCGGAGTCGGAGGCCGACCTCATGCAGCGGCGATCCCGGATCATCGCCGCCAAGCTGGACCTGCCGGACTGACGGGGACGCATCAGCGCCGGAGCTCGTGGAGCAGGCGGACCGCGCTCTCGGCCATCCGCTCGCCCTGACCCTGCCGGATGTAGCGCCAGCCGCCGTCGACCTCGTAGCCGCCGTCCGGAAAGGCCGGCGCGGTGGGGATGTACTGGAGGGTGTTGTCGTTGTACGCGGCGACGAGCGTCTCGGCGAACGGCGAGCCGGCCCGGATCGCCAGCCCGTGCCCCAGGAACACTTCGCCCGGCAGGATCGCGAGCGCCAGATCCGCGCCGATGGCGATCGCCGTGATGGCCGCGCCGCTCAGCTCGTCGAGGCGTCGGGCAAGGACAAGCGCATCGCCGATCGACACGATCACGTCGAACGCCCCTTGGTGGGCCGCGCGTTCGAGTTGCTCCTCCAGCTCGGCGACGGTCGGAAGAGGGTCGAGCTCGAGCGCCAACCGGGTCCGGGCGACCCGCAGATCGCCATCCTCGACCGTGCGGGCGGAGGCCAGCGCGGCGACGATGCTGCGGGCGAAACGCTCGCCCATCGCGACCGTGTCCTCCCACGGCGTGCCGGACACCCACTTGCCGGTCCCCTGGTCGCCGGCGCAGCCCTGGAGGAAGACGCAGGTGAGACCGAGCCCCTGCTCCACGGTCGTGCGGCCATGGCCCACGAAGTCGCCCGACACGTTGATGGGGATGCCCACCCCGGATGCGGTGGGATGGCAGCTGTAGGACAGGATCGCCCCGAGGGCGCGGCCATCGGACCGTTCGAAGCGCACGACGGTGACGTCCGGATCGATGAGCCCCTCGGGCAGCTTCCGCAGGTCCTCCGGCGGACGGCCATGGCGGTGGACCGTCCGCCCGTCGGGAAGCCGCGGACGACGATTGCTCGCGACCCGATCCACGACGCCGCGGCCCACGGTCGTCCGAACCGGGACCGCCCGATCGCCCGCCTCCACGACCGCCTGCACAACTGCCTCCTGGAGGGCGACGGCGTACTCGGCGTCGTGCACCCGCAGCCCGAACGGACGCAACAGTCCCTGGAGGTCCGCGCTGACGTACGGCGCGCTATGGCTGTGCGACACGTTCAGGACCACCTGGTCGGCGGTGATGCCGGTCGCCGACGCCACGCCCTCACGGATCCTGCGGTGCGAGGCTTCCAGCAGGCCGCACAGGTCCAGGCCGACGATCGCGATGCGCGCGCCGTCCGACTCGAGCACGACGGCCGTCGCGGTCAGCGCATCCCAGATCTCGGTGACCAGCGTGTAGAGCCCCAGGCTGGAGGGGCTGCCCAGTGGCTGGGTGATGTCTCTTCGGGCGAAGCCGGCGCGCAGCGAGCCCATCGTCGTCGGCTCAGCCCGTCAGCTCCGACGGGTCGAACCGGTCGGACGAGCCGGTCGGCTGCCAGCCGAGGATCTCCTTGGCCGGTGAGGTGTCGCGCCAGCGGGTGCTGTTCTCCGAGATCGCGTCGAAGATCCCGAACCTGACCGTGGCCGGCGCCGAGAGGCAGCGATCGATCATCTGGACGGCGTCCTGCTGGTCGAGGAAGCCGGGGAAGTGCCGGACCAGCTGCGGGCGGTTCGAGGCCAGGACCGCCCCCAGCCGGATGACCAGCACGCTGAGCGGCGTGCGATCGGAGAACCAGCGGGCAGCGGCCTCGCCGAACAGCTTGGCCACGCCGTACGGGCTGTCCGGTCGGGGCGGTGTGGTGTAGTCCAGGAGATCCCACTCGGGCAGATCCCGCTCGCCCCTGGCAAGCCGGCCGTACGGCAAGCTGTCGTCCCACTCCCAGCCGCACATCGTGCTGCCGGTGCTCATGAACACGACCCGCCGGACACTCGCCTCGGCCGCCGCCCGCAACACGTTGATCGTGCCCCCGGCGGTGACCTGGAAGTGGTCGTCCCAGTTGTCGTCGTTCTTCGTCTCCCCGGCCAGGTGGAGGACCATGTCCATGCCGCTGACGGCGCCGCGCACCGCCTCGAGGTCGGTGACCGGCGCTTCCGTGTACGGGATGCCGTCGACGGCATGCCGGCTCAGGCCGCTGAACTCGTAGCGGTCGTCGAGGTGGCGGAGGACGAGGCCCCCGATCAGGCCGCTCGCGCCGGTGACCAGGACCCTGGGCTTCGTCACGCTCATCCTCCGTTCGACGTGGGGCAACTTCAGGCGGCTACTCTATCGGCCGGTCGCCCGGGCGGCGGCCAGCGCGGGGGAACACGATGGCGACCCGGCAGCTCTACCTCGCGGCCCGGGTCGCCGAAGCGGCGCTGAACGGCTGGCTCGTGGATACCGCGGTCCTGGTGCAGGACGGCCGGATCGAGGCGGTCGCCGCCCGGGGTGACCTGCCCTCCGACGCCGCCGCGACCCACGAGGTCCACGACCTGGGCGACGTCGCGGTGCTGCCGGGGTTCGTCGAGACCCACATCCACATGCACTTTGCCTCGCCGCTGGACTTCGTAGAGATCGCACGGGCGGACCCGGTCGAGCGGCTGCTGATCCGGGCGACGGCCGCCATGCGCCGGCTGCTGCTGTCCGGTGCGACGACGGCCCGCGACACCGGCAGCCGCGAGGAGGTCGCGCTGGCGATCCGCTCGGCGGTGCGCGACGGCGTCATCCCCGGGCCGCGGCTGCTCGTCGCGGGTGCGCCGATCACCACGACCGGTGGCCACTACTGGTTCCTGGGTGGCGAGGCCGACTCGACCGAGGCCGTGGTGCGGCGCGTTCGCGAGGGCAGGAAGGCCGGCGTGGATGCGATCAAGGTCATGGCCTCGGGTGGTGGCTACACGCCCACCTCCAACCCGCGCTCCCAGCAGTACGGCCTTGAGACGATGCGCGCGGCGGTGACGGAAGCGGCCCGCCTGGGCCTCCCGGTCCTGGCCCACTCGCTGACCGCGGCCTCCAACCGCATCTGCGCGGTGGCCGGGGTGGACACGATCATCCACGGCGGCGTCTGGTGGACCGAGCACCCCATCCGCGACCGCGCGTATGCCTACGATCCCGCGGCCGCCGATGTCATCGCGGAGCGGGGCATCTGGGTCGATCCCACGATCGGCGAGGACGAGCTCCATCGCGAGCACCATGACGCCGGGCTGCCCGCCAGGCCGGCGTTCGAGCACTGGGCGCTGCCGGACGTGCCCAGCGACCTCGAGCCACGCCTGGAGTTCATGCGCGACATGGCCGCTCGCGGGGTGCGCTTCATTGGCGGCATGGGCATGGGCATGCCGATCGTGACGTTCGATTCGGTCGCCTGCAGCGCCCAGGTCTACGCGCGCTTGCTGGGCTTCGACCCGTGGCGGGCGATCGCGACCATCACGACGGACGCGGCGGCGGCGCTGGGACTGGGCGGCCTTGTCGGCGCCCTCCGGCCGGGTCTCGCGGCCGATCTCGTCGCCGTCGAGGGCGATCCGATCGCGGACCTCGGCGCGCTCCGTCGGGTCCGCGATGTGGTCCAGGGCGGCCGGCTGGTCCTGCGCGACGGACGAGCGCTGGTCTGAGGTCGCGGCTCGCTGGACCGCTCGGGGCGTCGCTGGACCATCGTTCAGGTCCGGTCCCGGAGCCGCAGCCAGTGGAGCTGGGTGCCGTCGCTCGAGGGGTAGGCGTGGAGGACCGCCCCGATCTCGCCCGAGCCGAGGCGCACCAGGTCCGGGTAGCCGCACACGCTGCCCGGTTCGTGCAGCGCGTCGGCCGCCGCGGCATAGAGCTGGCCCGCGAAGGCCCATGACGCGCCGCCGTCCCGGGTGACGCTCAGGCTCACGCCACGTCGCGTCGGGTCCTCGTCGCGATAGGCGCACACCACCGCGCCCGAGCGCAGCCGGAAGAGCTTGACGTTCGAGGCGAGGAAGGGCGTCGGCTGGATGGGCGACCAGGTTCGTCCCTCGTCGTTTGAGTGCGACGACACGCTCTGCCGCGTCTGGTGCTCCCGGATCACCGCCAGGAAGCGGCCGTCGTCGAGTCGCACGACGTCGATGTCGCTGTAGTCGCGGCCGTCGGCCCGGGCGATGATCGTGGGCGGCCCGAACCGCTCGCCGGCCGGATCGCTGATACTCACGCCGGCGTGCCAAGCGACGTCGCGACCCATGGTGCCCATCACGGCCCACAGGAGCCGACCATCGGCCAGCGGGTGCGGGTTGCTCGCCCCGTACAGCTCGGTCCACTCCGGGAAGAGCCGGATCTCCGGGGAGGGCTCGGACCAGCTGTCGCCGCCGTCGCGCGTCGTGGCCGAGGCGACATACCAGCCGGTCATCGGCTCCGTTCCGCCGAGCGAGAGGTCGATGCGGATGCGGCCCAGGAACACCTTGACGTCGTCGTCCGCGATCCGGGCCAGGCCGCCCATCGCCAGCGAGAACCAGCCCGGAACGGCGTACAGGGCCAGCGGCTCGGCCCAGGTCAGGCCGTCGTCGTCGGAGCTGGTGAGCATCAGCGCGGCCTGGTTGCGCAGCGCCACGCCGGCGACATGCGAGTAGCACAGCAGCAGCCGCCCACTCGACTCGAGACGCACCACGCTCGCCGCCGAGCGGCGGCCCGGCGGGGCGTCCGCGAACAGCGTTTGCGCCGCGACGAGCTCCAGCGGGCCGTCCGGGTGGAGCTTCGGGCTGGGGGCGGCCATCGTGGTCTCCTCGGCCGGGGTCAGAGCAGAACCCGTGGGATGCGCTCGTCCCAGCGTCGCGTCACCGGGGCAGCGCCGTCGATGGTGATGGCCACGTCGATCGTCACGTGGAAGTCCCGCTCGCTGGAGGCGATGACCACCTCCGCGTGACCCTCCGTCGTGTGGCCGTCGAGGGTGCTGCTGCAGCGATGCCAGCCGCGGGCGACGGCGCTCGCGGGATCCCCGGGATCCACCTCGCAGACACACCCGGCATCTCGCTCGATGCGGGTGCCTTCAGGCGTGACATGAGCCGTCTCGACGCGGATGGTGGCCGCCGCCTTCCCGGTCAGCGCGTCGCGCGTGACCGTCCAGGTGGCGGGAGGATCGAAGGCGACGGCGTGGCGGGCCGCGACGGGTGACGGCGCGAAGACCGGCGGAGCGACGGGGCCGTCGTCCGGCACGACGGGCAGGATGAGCCTGGACGGCGCCTCGGATCCTCGGTGAACCGCCAGGCTCGCCGGCTCCGGCGTCGGCCACACGTTGGGCCAGTCCGCGCCGGCGATGGCCAGGCGGATGCGATGGCCGGCCCCGAACCGCCAGCCGGTCGCGTCCAGGTCGATCGCGAGCGGCTCCACGACGCCGGGCTCGAGCGGCACGGGCCGGGTGAGCGATTTGCGGCGGGTTCCATTGAGCATGCCCTTGGCGACGAGGTGCGACGCCCCGTCCGGCGCGACGTCGGACAGGCTCACCGCGACGCCCAGCACGGTCACGCTCGATGCGACGTGGCCGACGGCCCGCGCCCGGCCCAGGATCGACACGGCCGCGTCGAGCGGTGCGGAGGTGTAGACGAGGGCGTGGGCCTCGTCGCCGCGCTGATCGCCGGCGAGGCCGAACGGGACGCCACCCGACCACAGCCCGCCACCCACGCCGACGGTGGGATCGACGGTCAGGCGATCCGGGCCGGCGCCCTCGTGGGCCCCGCTGCCCGCACCGGCTGCATGCTCCGCCAGCGTCGCGGCTCCGCTCAGCCACAGGATCAGCTCCGACGCATCGGCCGGCGGCCAGGACCGTTCCGCCCGCCAGCGCCCGGCGCTCTCCGTCCGCCGCGACGAGAGCGAGCCCGCCTCCTGCATGAAGGCCACGACCGGCGGCTCGGCCATGACGCCGGTGTCCAGCCCGCGGCACCAATGGTCGAGCCAGCGCACGACCTCGCGCAGGTGGTCGATCCGCGGGCCGGGGATGGCGTTGTCCGGATAGCGGTGATCCCACGGGCCCATCAGCAGCTTCTTCGGTCCGCTGAGGCGCTCGAACAGGCGCAGGGGCGGGTTCGGGTAGCCGTCGCGCCAGCCACCGATCAGGAACGCCGGGCAGACGATCCGCTCGGCGATATCCGCAACCGACCCCTGCCGCCAGTACGGACCATCGACCTGGTGACGTAGCCAGGTAAGCAGGTACGGCTCGTCCTCGTCGACGTGGCGCTGCCAGATCGCGCGGGCGCCGTCGGCGGCGAAGGTCGGGTCGGTCGGCATGGCGTTCCAGGCGACCATCCGCGTCCCGTACCACCCGATGTCGTAGTACATGCGCAGGAGCCCGCCGCGGTAGTGGCAGTCGTCCGTGTAGCGGTCGTCGGTGAAGTCGACCGGGATGATCGAGGTGAGGTGGAGTGGCTGGAGGGTCGCGACCTGGAGCGCCGTGAAGCCGCCATACGAGATACCCATCATGTTCACGTGGCCGTCGCACCATGGCTGGGCCGCGAGCCACTCGATCGCGTCGTAGCCGTCCGCCTGCTCCTGCGCGACGTATTCGTCGACGGCGTGACCGCCGGAGCCACCCGTGCCCCGGATGTCGACGCGGGCCAGTGCGTAGCCATGCCTCGGCAATTCCAGGTAGTGGCGCATCGCTGCCGGGTCCACCTCGTCCTTCCGATAGGGCAGGTAGTCCATGACCACGGGCAGCGGCGACCCCGGCAGACCGTCGGGCCCGTCGTTGTCGTCGGGCAGGTAGAGGTCGGCGGCCAGGTGGACGCCGTCGCGCATCGGGATGAGGACGTCGCGGACGAGGCGCACGCCCTCGCCCGCGCGGAGGGTCTTCATCGCGCCGGTCCCGCCACTCAGGCCGGGATGGCGTCGGCGCCGCGGACGGGCCTGGGCCGGGGCGGGGTGGGCTGGATGCGCTTCCCGCCCTTGAGGATCAGTCGCGTCCTGCGCAGGTCGCTGATCTCGCGGTCCGGCGCACCATCGACGATGAGCACATCGGCCTGGAGGCCCGGCCGCAGCGTGCCGGCCTCGTTCTCGATGCCGAGATGGCTGGCCGCCCGCGCCGTGGCGCAATGGATCACGTGGCCGGGGTCCAGCCCGATCCCCACCCAGGCCTCGAGCTCGATGAACAGGTCCTCCCCGAAATCGGTGTAGTTGATGCCGACATCGGTCCCCGGCACCATCGTCACACCAACATCGAACAGCGCCCGCGCGTTGGCCCACCAGTCGGCACGGGTCATGCGACCCGGGTTGGGCTGCAGCTCGGCAATGGGCCTGCCGGTCTCGACCTCGTAGCGGGTGCCCGCCGAGATCGTCGGGATGGCCCTGGTGCCTCGTTCGACCATCCCGCGTGCGACCGCCTCATCGAAGGACCACTCCCAGTCGGGCCCGAGCATCGTGCAGTGCTGAATCGAGTCGATGCCGGCCCGGGAGGCGTTGTCGATGCCCGGGACGCCGTGAGCGTGCGAGGTGACCCGCTTCCCCAGCCGATGCGCCTCGTCGACGGCGGCCGCCAGCTCGGCGATGGAATACGAGGCGTGCCGGGAGTCCGTGCCGGGCGTCAGCCCGCCACCGGTCGCCATGATCTTGATGCCATCCGCACCCTCGTCCTCGAGCAGCCGGCGGACCGCGTCGCGAACCCCGGCGACACCATCGGCCTCGCCCCCGAAGAAGTGGCAATGGCCACCCGTCTGCGTGACCGGGCGCCCGCTGACCAGCAGCCGCGGGCCAAGCGCGAGTTCCCGGGCGATGGCATCGCGGATCCGATAGGCGGTCATGCCCCGCGCACCGCAGTCATACGCGGTCGTGATCCCGGCCCGAACCATCCGCTCGCTGGCAGCCACGCCGCGCACGACGAGGTCCCCGTCCGACTCCGCGTCCATGCTTCGCAACGGATCGACGGTCGGCGGCAGGGCGACGTGGACGTGCGCGTCCATGAGCCCCGGGAGGGCCGTCGCATCGGGCAGATGGAGGACGTTCGCATCCTCGGGTTGGGGGACCTGCCCGTTGGGCCCCACCGCGACGATCCGGTCGTCCACGACGAGCAACGCCGCGTCGTCGATGGCCGGCGTATCGGTCCCGTCGAGCAATCGGCCCACCCGGACCCGGAAGGCCCGGCGGCGACTCGCCTCGATGCCCATTGGTTCCTCTCCTGTGCCGCCTTGCGGGCCCGCCCATCCGACGACCTTGGCGTCCGGGTTCAGGTTGCGATATGCATCTCCACTGCAATAAGTTGACACACTCGCAGTTGAGTTGCAGGATGCCTTTCGCACTTGCCCGTGCGGGCAACTGCCTGAGGAGGAGATCCATGAGAGCCCGTCTTCCCGTGCTTTTGGCCGTGGTCGCGTTGCTTGGAGCGGCGTGTCAGAGCGCCACCCCGTCGGGCACCCCCACGACAAGCAGCGCTCCGCAATCGTCGGCGCCCGCGTCGGCTCCGGCGTCGCAGGCTCCCGCGTCGGAAGCTCCGGAATCGGAAGCTCCGGAATCGGCGGCGCCGTCCGGCGACGGCGGCGAGACCGTCCTGCGCTTCGCGCGCATCTCGGACTTCCTGCCGAGCATCCACCCGGCCGACCTCGGCACCGGCAACCAGGAGCTGATGGCCGACATCGTCTTCAGCACCCTGGTCGACGTCGACAGCGACGAGGTCACGATCCTGCCGGACCTGGCCACGGAGTGGACCGCATCGGACGATGCGACGACGTTCACCTTCAACCTGCACCCGGACGCGGTCTGGAGCGACGGCGAAGCAGTCGACGTCGACGACGTCATCTTCACCATCGCCTGGTCTGCGCAGAACCCGACGGCGTTCAAGCAGATCCCAGTCACCATGTGGACCAACGTCCTGGGCGGCGACGCGGTGGTCGGCACCACGGACATCCCGGAGGGCCTCAACAGGATCGACGATCACACGATCGAGATCACCCTCAAGGCGCCCGATTCCACGTTCCTCCGCCAGATCGCCGGCGCCGTCTACTACATCCTTCCGGAGCACCTGCTCGCGGACCTGACCGCCGAGGAGGCGTTGACCTGCGGCTTCTGCCTGGGCACGGTGGGCGAGACCATCGGCTCCGGGCCGTTCGACTTCTCCGAGTCCATCTCCGCCGGCGGCGCGACGTTCACGGCGAAGCAGGACTACTGGAAGGGCAAGGACTCCGAGATCGACACCCTCGTCTACAAGATCCAGGAGTCGAACGTGTCGGTCGCCCAGCTGGCGGCCGGTGAGCTCGACCTGGTCATCCGCGTCCCACCCGCCGAGGGTCCCGGGCTGGCCAACACGCCCGGCCTCGAGCAGCTGAACGTCCCGGGCGTGGGGATCTTCAACATCAACTTCCACAACGGCAACACGGACAAGGCGCTGCGCCAGGCGATCGCCTACGCGATCAACCGTCCGGAGACCATCGAGCAGGTGCTCGGTGGGCTGGCCACGATCAACTACACGATCCCGCCGGGCTTCACGGTCTACGACGACATCAACAGGTACGAGTTCGACCTGGACCGCGCCAAGGAGCTCCTGGCCGAGTCGAGCTGGGACGTCAACCAGACCTTCCGGCTGGCGCTGCTGGCCGAGGATCCCAACTTCACCGTCCCGGCACCGGCACTCCAGCAGTACCTCCAGGACCTGGGCCTCACGGTCGAGCTCACGGCCCTCCCGACGGCCCCCTATTCCGCCCTGATCCAGGAGACCGACGACTTCGAGGCGTTCCTGAGCTTCGGCGGCAGCGAGGGCGTCGGCTGGTTCCAGTCCGGCATCTACTACGACTGCGACGGCCTGGGCACCAGCCAGCTGAAGCTCTCCGACGAGCGGGGCGAGTGCATCTACACGGAGCAGTTCGAAGCCGCGGCCGCCGTGACCGGCGATGCCCAGGACGCGATCCTGCATGACCTCGCGCTCGACCTGAACGAGAACCTGCCGGAGATCTACCTGTGGCAGCCCAACTATCTCCACGTCCATTCGGACAGGCTGGGCGGCGACTTCACCATCTACCCCAACGAGCGGGAGTCGTTCCAGAAGATCCTCGATTGGACGTACGCGCCGTAAGCTGGTAGCTCCCCGAGCTGACCCCACCCAGGCGCCCATCGGCTACCTTCCGTTGATCGCATAGGGGACCGATGGGCGCCTATATCCTGCGTCGCATCCTCATCTCGATTCCGGTCCTCATCGGAATCACCATCCTGGGGTTCGTCGCCCTCAAGCTGTCACCCGGTGACCCGCTGTTGACCTCCGTCAACCCGGAGGTGCTGGCGAACCTGATGGCGAACCCGGAGCTGCTCCAGGCCGAGCGTGCACGGCTCGGCTTCGATCAGCCGGTCTTTCCCAACCAGTACTTCCGCTGGCTGGGGAACGTCCTCCAGGGGGACCTGGGCTTCTCGATCACCTCGCGCCGGCCGATCGTGGATGAGATCGGCGCCCGACTGCCGCAGACCCTGCTGCTGATGGTCGTCTCCCTCACCCTGGCCATCTGCATCGGCATCCCGATCGGCGTGATCACGGCGGTGCGCCAGTACTCCAAGCTGGACTACGGGCTCAACGCGGCGGCCATCTTCCTGGCCTCGACGCCGGTCTTCGTGCTCGCCCTCATCGCGATCTACGTCTTCGCCGTCAACCTCCACTGGCTGCCGACCGGCCAGGTCCACACCGTGGGACGGACGGACCTGCTCGACCTGGTGCACCACCTCATCCTTCCGGCCAGCGTGCTTGCCATCGTCAACGCCGCGCCGTTGATCCGCTACACCCGGGCCAGCATGCTCGAGGTGCTCAACACCGAGTACGTGACGACGGCGCGCTCGAAGGGCCTCGTCAACCGGCTGGTGATCGGGCGACACGCGTTCAGGAACGGGCTCATCCCGATCATCACCATCGTGGCGTTCCTCGTCCCGGAGGCCGTCGCCGGTGCCGTCATCACCGAGCAGATCTTCGCCTGGAACGGGATGGGCCAGCTCGCCGTCAAGGCGGCCGGCGCGCGCGATCCTTCGCTCATGATGGGGATCATCCTCATGACCGGGGTCGCCGTGCTGGCGGCCAACATCGTCGCCGACATCGGCTACGCCATCGCCGACCCACGGGTGCGGTATGACGCAGCTAAATGATCCGGGCGCCCTCCCGGCCTCGATGCCCGAGCTGGAGCTGGCGAGCCAGCCCATCGGATCAGGGACGCCCCAGGCCATCGACCGGCAGGTCTCCCCACGGCGTGCCGCGGTGCGCCGATTCTTCCGCTATCGGCTGGCCATCGTCGGTGTGATCATGCTCTCGGTGATCATGCTGCTGGCGCTCTTCGCTCCGCTGCTCACGCCGTGGCCGTCCAACTTCGTGGACTTCGCCGCCGGGGCCCGCCAGCCGCCCAGCGCGGAGCACGTCCTGGGCACGGACGTCTCGGCCCGTGACATCTGGGCCCGCGTGCTGTACGGCGGTCGGACGTCGATCATCGTGGGCTTCGGCGCCGTCGCGCTCTACCTGGTCATCGGCACGCTGTTCGGATTGGCAGCGGGCTACTACGGCAGCTTCGTGGACCAGGCGATCATGCGCTTCACGGACACGATCATGGCCATCCCGCCGCTGCTCCTGATCATCGTGTTCGTGTCGGTCGTGGGACCCAGCATCGCGTCGGTCATCGTCGTCATCGGGCTGCTTGGCTGGCCGGTGACCGCGCGCCTGGTTCGCGGCCAGCTGCTCGTCCTGCGCGAGTCGGAGTTCATCACCGCCGCCCGGGTCATCGGCGTCCCGGATCGGACGATCCTCCTGCGCCACATGGTGCCCAACATCCTGGGGCCGCTCACGGTCGTGGCCACATTCGGCGTCGCGACGGCCGTGCTGCTCGAGTCGAGCCTGAGCTTCCTGGGCCTGGGCGTGCGTCCGCCCGAGGCGAGCTGGGGCAATCTCATCACGGAGGCGGTCAGCCCGGTCGTCCTCACGATGCTGCCGTGGCAGTGGGTCCCTGCCGCCATCGCGATCACGGCGACCGTGCTCGCGGTGAACTTCATCGGTGACGGGCTGCGCGATGCGCTCGATCCGCGGGCGGCGAAGAGCCGATGAACGGCCTGCGGGCGCTGATCGCGGCGTGCCTCGTCCTGTGCGCGATCGTCGCCTGCGAGCCCACCATCGCGCCGGGCGCCGTGGGGACGCCGGGAGGACCGTCCGCGACCGGCTCCCCGCCATCGGCGTCGGTGCCGGCTTCCGGTCCACCCGCGCTGACCGTGGACGGCGGCGTCGTCCAGATCACGGGCCTGGGCACCGCGCGATCACCCGAGTTCGAGCTCCCGGCGGGCTCGGCCGGGATGACCGTCTCGGTATGCGCGTCGAACCAGGTGATCCCGTTCGTGACGCTCTTCGACGCCGACAACAGGAAGCTCGGCATCATCGTCGAACCGGAGTACGAGCTCAGGAACCTGGCCGGGGGGACGTACTACGTGGACGTGGCGACCAACCCCAGCTGCGTCTGGACCATCGTGGTGACGCCGGCGTAGCGATCGGCGCCGGGGTGGCGTCAGCCCGTGACGGGGGCGATGACCGGCGACTCCTCGACCTCGGGAACCACGTCCTGCGGGCGATGCTCGACCAGCTCGCTCGCGAAGTGGCAGGCCACCGTCTGCTCCGGCGTGGCCTGGGCGATCGGGGCCAGCGGCGGATCGGTCGTCGCACAGATCTCCGGGTTCTTCAGCCGTTCCCGGAGCCAGCAGCGGGTATGGAAGCGGCAGCCGGTGGGCGGGTTCGCCGGACTTGGGATGTCACCCCTGAGGATGATCCGGCGGCGCGATCGCTCCGTGCGTGCGTCCGGAACCGGCACGGCGGACAGGAGTGCCACGGTGTACGGATGGAGGGGCTGCTGATAGAGCAGGTCCGACGGCGCGACCTCGACGATCTTTCCGAGGTACATGACCGCGACCCGATCGGCAATGTGGCGCACGACCGCGAGGTCGTGGGCGATGAAGAGGTAGGTCAGGCCCAGATCCGCCTGGAGGCGTTCGAGCAGGTTGATGACCTGCGCCTGGATCGAGACGTCGAGGGCGCTGATCGGCTCATCGCACACGATCAGCTCGGGCTCGACCGCGAGGGCCCGGGCGATCCCGATCCGCTGACGTTGCCCGCCGCTGAACTCGTGGGGATAGCGCTCCACGAACGATGCGTCGAGGCCGACGAGGTCCAGGAGCTCGGCCACGCGGGCCTGACGCGCCTTCCCGGATGCGAGGTTGTGCACCCGCAGCGGCTCGGCCAGGATCTCGCCAACGGTCTGGCGCGGATCCAGGCTCGAATAGGGGTCCTGGAACACCATCTGGAAGCGTCGTCGCCGGCGCCGCAGCTCCTCGCCCTTGAGCGCCAGGAGGTCGCTGCCGTTCAGGTCGATGGAGCCCCGGAGCGGTTGGGTGATCCGCACGATCGTCCGTCCGATCGTCGTCTTCCCGGAGCCGGACTCGCCCACCAGGCCCAGGGTCTCGCCGCGGTCGATGTGGAACGAGACGCCGTCGACGGCCTGGACCCAGCCGGTCCGGCGCCGGAGGACACCGGTCAGGATCGGGAAGTAGACTTGGAGGTCCTTGACGGTGAGGAGCGGTCCGTCGGGCCTGCGGCCGTCGGTTGGCGCAGCGCTCGCGGAGCCGGGTAGCGCGGCCGTTGGCCCTGTGCTCATACCGGGTCCTCGGCGAGGACGAGCGTGTCGGGCGGCGGCGCCGGGACGAGCCCGGGCGTCAGCGGGACACCGGCGAGGGCCTCTTCGCGGGTCGGCTGGTTGTGGCACGCGACCTCGTGGCCGACCCGGGCCGCGTCGGCGAGCCGCTCGCCGCCGGCGAGGACGAGCGGCGGAGCGTCCGTCCAGCCGCGCGGCACACGCCACGCGCAGCGCGGCGCGAATGGGCAGCCTTCGAGGCTGGACGCGAGGTCCGGCGGCGAGCCCTCGATCGGCGTCAGCGCCGCCTGTCGCGGGCGATCCAGGCGCGGCAGGGAGCGCAGCAGCCCGATGGTGTACGGGTGGGCGGGATCCGCGAGGATGGTCTCGGTGGGCCCGATCTCCACGAGCCGACCGGCGTACATCACCGCGAGCCGGTCGGCGA
>Ga0136617_10001612_pt1 | contig 20006 bp, 21 predicted proteins | sample AntDrymUQ3222106_2_FD_129672 | JGI IMG/M metagenome (GOLD analysis project Ga0136617, IMG submission 129672) | Polar desert sand microbial communities from Dry Valleys, Antarctica - metaG UQ322 (21.06) | ecosystem: Environmental > Terrestrial > Soil > Desert | place: Antarctica: Dry Valley...
CAGGTGCGTCGAATCGGAGGCCGCGAGAACATCTCGTTTGACGTGCGGGTCATCGCGGCAACCAACGGCGATCTGGCCCGAGCCGTCGCGGAAGGGAGGTTCCGCGCAGACCTCCTCTACCGGCTGCGCGTCGTGCCGATACAGGTGCCGGAACTGTGCAAGCGGGGCGACGACATCAAATTGCTCGCCGCACATTTCTTGAACCGATTGGCGGAACGTTACGGCGCTGCTCCACGGCGATTCACTCCCGCGGCCATGCAAAGACTTTGCGAGTACCCGTGGCCCGGCAACGTGCGCGAGTTAGAGAACACAGTCGAGTACGCACTGGCTATCGGCAGCGACGAAGAATTAGGCGTCGAAGATTTGCCGCCGGAAATCAATGAGGTCGGCGGCGGTAACGATTTGAATGATTTCAACCAAGTCCTCGAAGCATATATGAGCGGGAGCGTGCCATTAGCCGAGATCGAGCGGCGTTACATCCTCTCGGTGCTGGAACGCTTCGGCGGTAATCAGGTCAAGACAGCCGCGGCGCTTGGCATCGACCGCAACAAACTCTATCGGCGACTCAAGCAGTACGGCGTGCGCGCGGTCAAATTCCTGCAGGACGAGGAACTCGACGGTCTACAACTGCGCGCCCGCTGCTTGGAACAATGACCTTTCCCTAAGGCTTGTGTTCGTCCGACGAGCGCAGGCGTCCCTGCCCGCAGCACGCGCCGGCGCCGGCCCTCTCACTCAGCGTGGAGGGTGTCCCCATCCTAGCTTTCGCGTGAATCAAGAGTAGAAAAAACACCTCGCATTGAAAACAAAAGGCTTATCCAATCCGCTTTGTGGTTTTGGCTGCGGGGCAGTTTGTAGGTTGTTGATTTATCATGCCTGATTTCAACTTTTGATTCGCATTTATAAAGTGTCTGTAATTCACACCATTGTTGATTCTGATGCGATTAATTACTACTTCACTTTTCACCGCGCTCGCCATCATTGCTACTTTCTCTTCGGCCTATGCCCAGGAAAGTAGCGAAGCAAGTAAGATTGAGCGAGATAAACCCGCCGCCGCTCCTGTTACGGAAGCAAACGAAGCCACTATCACACCGGCCACACAAGCAGCGCCTCCCGTATTCATTCATCTGGTCGGGGGGTCGCGGATGCAGGTTGATGAGGCGACGGAGAGTGCCGACAGCGTTTGGTATCGGCGCGGTAATGTTTCGACATTCCTTGATCGGGTGCGAGTCGAGCGGATAGAACGCGGCGAAGCTATCAAACCACCTTCCATCCCCGCCCCCGCCCCAAAGTCCGGCAACTGGAGTATTTCCGACTCAACCAAGGTTGAAGGCTTTTTCATGGCTAAATTCGGTCGCCGCCTGCCGTCAACGGCCTTCGGCCAGTCGGAACTACACACTCGATGGGGACTCGATCATCGTCAAGGAATTGACGTTGGATTGCACCCTGACAGCCCGGAGGGTAGAGCTTTAATCAAATTCCTGAGTAGCGAGGGAATTCCTTTCCTCGCTTTCCGCAGTGCCGTGCCGAATGCTGCCACGGGTCCGCACATTCACATCGGGAATCGCTCACACAGGCTCCGCGCCCGGTAGGGAAGACGTACCCGTCCATCTCTTATCGGAGGTTAATGCAGATATGAAGTTTATCGAAGTGGCTCACCCCGAAGGCGGAAGAATTTTGCTTCACGTAGATCACATAACCAGCGCGCACTACCGCCCCGCCGAGGGCGACATGAAGACACGGCTGGGCATGGACTTGGACGAGCGCCAGAACGACATTGTTCTCTTCGGCGATGAGGCGGAGCGAGCGTGGCAGGTCCTTCAGAAAGTAATAGCGGCGACGACCAATTCAGACTGATATGAAGCTGATGGGACTCACAAACCCGGACGCCCACTGAAGGCTAGACAGGAGGCTATCAAAAGGAAAAAGGGTCACACTGGCCGGTGAGCAACGCATTAATGGAAGCTGTTCCTACGTTAAGCGAACTTCACCGCTGGTTAGAAGAATTGCAGGATGGGTGAATTTCTGCTCACTCTGACTGATGAGAAGATGTTTAGAGTCCGAATCCTTCTGAGATGAGGCTCCCGCACGACTCCATGAAGCGCGAGATGCTCCGGTCGGAGATGTAGAGGATTAGCCCGAGGCCGAACAGCATGAGAAACACTAGCCCACTTAAAAGTCTATCCCTCATCGCATTACTCCATTAATGCATGGCCGGGGCGAGAGTTACGGGTTGGCGGCGGATGACGACTCCGGCGCGAACCGCCCGGTAATTGATTTAACACGTCCACTTTCGACGAAAGTGACAAGTCCGTTGCGCCTGTACCAAATACCCTGCGTGTCTTCCCATGCCGCATCCGCTTCGATAGCCGTCCCATTCTCTAATTGGATAACGGTGCGGACGCTTTCACTTTCCTTGTTGCCTCGTCCCGTCGAAACCGGCCCCTCGTTGATGTTAGCTCTAATTGTTGTGCTCTGCGGCGCGGCGGGCGGCAGCCCGGACGCCACGGCGGCTGGCGTCTCCGCTTGTTCGACGGGGGTCGGTTCATCCGTAGGCAGAGGCGTCGGCGCTTCACCGGTCGTTTCATTAAACGGCGTTTCGGGTGCTGACCGTGCGGAAAGACGGGTTGGCTTTCGCACCGGCGGCGCCGGATAGGCAAGAGCAGTATCCTGTGCTGCCGGGTCGGTGTTGCGGGTCAGGGCCGTATAGGCGGCCAGCAGGCTGATGCAGAGCGCTATTCCGGCAACTATGCCGACAGTCCCGATGAGCCACGCCGTTCTCATCGGGTATTCAGCGCTTGTATGTGTCGTGGAACTTCGCGACACGACGCCTCCATGAGGCGCATCGGCGACGAGCGGCTCGCCGTCTTCCTCGCAAAAATGTTGCGCGTCGTCGTAAATCCCACGGCATTCTGGACACCACTTCATCTGTTGTTCTCCCCGTGCGGAACATCAATGCTCTTAACTCTTCAAGTTCAATGCCTTGCGCTTCCGGCGGGCTTTATCGCAAACGCGCCGGGGCAACCAAAAATCTCAACACCACCCTCTCCCACCCTTTAATACTTCCGGCGGGAAGGACGGGACGCCTTCGCACGCTCTGGCCGCCGGCTGCTGCCTCGCGCGCCGCGACTGGGGGACGAAGTCGTGAGGATACCCATCTGCTTCAACTGCTCCGCGTAATGATAGATCGGCTGTTCAGCCAAGTCGTCGGCGCTACTGCTTTCTAACGAAGGCCCGTAGGGAGACTCGATCATCGCTTGGAGGACAGTTTCAGGCACTCCGCGCCGCTTCAAGTCCTGCAAGACCGGCGGGAAAGTGTCGAAGGTGCAGGGCGAAGACTTGATTGTTTTAACTATCACCTCGGCCTCGATCTTTCTCTCAACCATGATGAGTACGTCTTTGTTGCTCAAGGGCGTGACGTTAGAACGAGGGCTCGCCGGCAGATCGGCGGCGAAAGCAACGGCTTGGCTGAGCAATAAAAGCGTGACGAGGGACAGGCGGATTTTTTTCATTAGAGAGTGTCCTTATCGGGTTGACCTGGAGGCGCGCCGCGCGGAAGTTTGGCGAAAAACACCAACCGATGTTTAGCAACAGATGTGCCACTCAAAATTAAGCGAATAACCTGAGTATGAACACCATCCGACTCCCACGCGGTCTTCAATTCACTGCAAGGTTTTGGCGCAACTGCTCGCCAGCGCGCACCCGTCATTCCCCATTTCATGGCCTACTGAAGACGACGGCCATGTCATCCTGAAATACCTGCTGCCAATCGGGTGAATCTTTGAGTTCTCTGCCAAGTACAGATTTAGGTTTTACGATTACTATCCGCACACCCTGACGGTCGAAGGGGCCGCGCCAGTCCGTCACACCGGTGGTAATGTCAACATACTCTTTGACGAATTCCTCGGGGTACACGTCGCGCCCATCAATGTAAACCGGGTTGGATGGCAATGCCCAGATCAGGTATCCACCCCAAATATTGGGATGAGTGAACGTGTTTCCGGTGATTTTCCTTTCTTTCAAATATTCGACGGCCTTTAGCGGAACTTGGGCCATCTCCTGTTTGAGCGGAGCATAAACGGTTGATTTCAGTTTTACGGCGGAGGCCACCAGAGGAAGTAGCAAAATCAGACTGAGCAACAGGAGCCGCCGCGCCGCGCCTGAAGACTGCGTTTGGCCGAATAGTTTTCCGAAGCGGGTTGAGGCTAGCCAGTTTTGTGAATAATCAGCCAATAGCGGCACGGCGACTAACGCGAAGATCGCTCGGTTGCGCTGCGCTTTCAACGTTGCGTATAGCGTCGCCAGAAAAAGCAGCAGGTCGCTGGGCCGGACCCGTTTTGGCGAGAGCCCAAATGCCGCGATGGTCAATAAGATCAATAATAGAAGAGGCCGCGACGTGGATTGATGAAAATTCGGGGACAACCAGTCTGATATCAATTCTTGAAAAACCGATGATTGCAAGACCCCGAACACGAAAGTGTAGATTCGAATGCCATAAGGGTTCAACAGCGAAGCCAACAGACCTCCAAGCAGCACGATCCCTAATGTCCGCAGACGCGGCCACAAAGGACGAATCTTCTCGCCAGCGACCCATGCATCGAGTGGAATTCCTATGATCGTCAGAGCAATCAGCGCCAGGCCGATCAAAAAACCTCCATGCAAGTTCACCCACAGGGTCATCAGCGGCACGAGCCACCAGATTGCCCGCCCTTCGCCGCGTCGAGCATAACGGGTGAGCAGGGCGAGGAAAACACTAGCCAAGAGTAAAGTAAAAACGCGGGGCCGGACACCGATGGTGGGGAGAACGGTCACTATCCCGAGTAGCGTCGCAAAGCCGCCGATAAAAGGGTGACTATCAGAACGCCTGTAAACAATCCAAAAAGCCAGAGCGGCTAAGATGGCGAAGATGAAGATCAGGGAATTAAACCCGAGCCGGGAGTAGATGGCATAAAAGATCGTCCCGGACAACCACCCATGAGCTATCCACGGCCTACCATAATGCGTAAAAGAAAAGAGCTCCATCCTCGGGATTGAGCCATATTGAAAAATGTATTCGCCTGTTTTTAAGTGAAACCAGAAGTCGCCATCGTTAATTGGGCGAGACGCAAAGAAAAACGCATAGGCGAACACATACACTTCAAAAATCTTGTTGAGGGATTTGTTCATAGATTATTTGATGAAGGTGAGTTGACCTGTAAGGGCAACTAAAGGGCCTGTTAGGAGCGCGATGAGAGGCACACGGAGTTTCCTCGCTGGTTCTTAACTTTCGGACTGACTGAATGATGTAGCGGTACGAGAGATCAGGCAAACAGTACCGGTTGTTTTAGAGGGGCAAAAGGTATGCCATCAGAAGCCCCGGATAACTTGAACACAAATAGGGTTTTGAGTTTGAGATGCTCGCGTTTGACTGCGATGTTTTAACCCAACTGCTCGCCAGCGAGCAGTTGGGTGATAAGTTTGATACTCGATTGTAATTCGCCCTCACTTATCCATCTCTCGAAAAGCGGCAAAAATCCCTTTAGATTCAATCATTTTTTATTATCCGTAAACCTTATATAAGACTTGTTGTTCACTGGCATAGGCATTGCCCTAGAAGCGACGTGCAGATTGAAGTGTTGCTGTGATCGGCAGGAAGCGATCAACTCAGATTTCCTGAGATGACGCCTGCACTTCAATAGGCAATCCTCTGGCCTCGATGTGAGTGCATCGCACGAATCAACGTAGGCCCTAATCACTAACAACTATTTACTAAGGAGCAAATGAAAATGTTGAAGAACTTCTGGCAAGACGAAACTGGCGCTGAGTTGGCTGAATACGCCGTCGGCGTCGCCCTCCTCGTGGCTATCGCTGTGGTCGTTTATCAAGTCCTCGGCGAAGCCATCAACACCTCGAACACGACGACCGCGACGACCATCACGGATGCGTCGTTCACCCCGTAATCTTCAAGGTGTAAAAGGTGAAGAGGCCGCGCGAGATGGCGCGGCCTCTTTACAAACTTAGGTTAGAGAAAACCAGTCATCAGTTTCTCTAATGAATACAAAAATTACTAAGAGGTAAGCGTCATGAGAAAAATCATTGAGTTCATGAGAAACGAGACTGGCGCTGAGTTGGCTGAATATGCCGTCGGCGTCGCCCTCCTCGTGGCTATCGCTGTGGTTATTTACCAAACACTCGGCGACGGCATCGCAAATAGAAATAGCGGCACGGCGGCGCAAGTTGAAAATGCGGCAACTACGCCTTTTACTCCCTAACTAATGGCTGCTGGGGGGCAGTTCTTTTGCGCGAAATTCGCTTATAAGCGAATCTCGCCTTTGTATGACGTTGAGAAATCTCGTTAGCTTCTTATGAACGAACATCGCAACTCTCAGGGACACCAACGGGTTGGAGTTAAACAAGTGAACAGACTAGAGAATTTCCTACGTGACGAGCGCGGTGCGGAGCTGGCGGAGTATGCCGTCGGAACCGCGATTCTGGTCGCCATCGCGATCATCGTTTTTCAAGTCCTCGGCGATGCCATCAATAACAGGATGAACGCGGTGGCAAATGAGATTGATGAGTAAATTCCGACCGGCGGAAATCTGCGGCGCGGAATTACCAATCCCGGCTATAGACTTAACAAATCAACCTGTGCGGAGCGATACGAAATGTCGGTGACACAAAACACCATCACCTTGATGCTGCTCGTCCCTCTGGCCGCCGTAATTATTTATTACGACGTGCGATACCGACGCATCCCTAATGTCGTTGTTCTTTTAACACTACTCGCCGGTCTATCGCTCAACACCGTGTTCGGTAGCTTTCACGGCGCACTCTCTGGTGTGGGCGGACTCGTCTTCGCTTTCGTCCCGATGTTCTTGCTGCATACGTTCGGCGCGATGGGCGCCGGAGACGTAAAACTTTTCGGCGCGGTCGGCGCAGTCCTTGGCGCAAAATTAGTTCTCCCGACCTTAATTATAGTCGTGTTGCTCGGCGGGATACTTGCGCTCATTTCAATGCTGCGCTCCGGCACGGTCTTTTCCACTTTGCACGGCGTCTTGCGAATCTTCGTCGGACTGTTGCCGGGTTGGGATATGCCGCGCTTCGCGATGCCGCCCGACCGCCGAAAGACGATCCCCTACGGGGTGGCGATCACGATTGGCAGCCTTATTTCGGTGCTTATCTTTCGCGCCTGACGCTTAACGCGAAGGAAGCTTTAGCTTGGATGGAGATTAAAACATGATGCGGAATAAAAAATTAATCATCGCGCTGGGAGCAGCCCTCGTCTTCGGCTTGATCGCTGCCGTTTCTGTCAGCCGCTACCTGACCAGCGCGCAAGCCTTCACGAAGAATTTGTCCAATGTCGTCGTCGCCAAAGTCGAGATTCCGCTCGGCTCGAGGATTATCGCGGAGCAACTCACCGTCGCGCAGTTCCCCCGCAACATCATCCCCGAAGGCGCGATCATGAAGATTGACGACAAGCTCATTGGCCGGGTTGCCGTGACAACAATCGCTCCCCGTGAGCCGTTAACGGAAAGCCGGCTCGCGCCCGTCGGGGCGGCGGGCGGCCTCTCGTCAGTGATCCCCGAAGGCTACCGCGCGATGACGGTCAAGGTGGACGACGTGGTGGGCATCTCCGGCTTCATCCAGCCGGGCACGCTCGTTGACATCGTGGTGGTGATCGATCCGCCGGAGCAGAGCACCAAACAGGAGAAGATTTCAAAGATCGTTCTCCAAAACATCAAGGTGCTCGCCAACGGCCAGAATCTTGATAAGCCGAAGAACGACCGCGAAGCGGAGCGCGTCAAAGCCATCACGCTGCAAGTGACGCCTGAGCAGGCGGAAAAACTCGCGCTCGCCACGTCCGAAGGCAAGTTGCAACTCGTGATGCGTAACTTCGGCGATCAGAACGATGAGCGCACACCGGGAGCCAATAAGACTTCGCTTCTTTCCGGCGAGCGGGCGCTGCCTGTGCCGGAACCGGGCCTCGGAACCAAAGTAGCCGCTTCCGCTGCGGTGGTGGTGCGGCGCGCAAGGCCGCGCGTCATGTCGCTGCCGCGCGAAGTCACAGCGGCTCCGAAAATCACGGCCCCGCCTCCCGCGCCCCCGCGCCCGTCCATCGAAGTCATCGAAGGGATGAAGAAGCGCAGCGTGGATTTCCCGTAAAGTCGCGCCGGCATTACGAAGCGCAAGATCATAGGCACAATTGTCAACGAGACTGACCCTGTCCCACATTGCAAGGAGCAAGAAAATGTCAACCCCGTTCCCCGTCCGACACGTTATCGTCGTGGTACTCGCGGCGATCCTCTTCGCAGGTATCACCCTAACCGCTCATGCGCAGGAGACGTCTTACAGCGCCTCTTTTGCAGGTTCAATGAAAGAGTCGGTCGCCGTCAACGTCCTCGTCGGCCAATCGCGCATCATTAACTTCGACCGCCAGATCGGACGCTTCTCCATCTCGAATCCTGAGATTGCCGAGGCGGTGATGGTCTCGCCCACGCAAGTGCTGGTCAACGGCAAGGGTTTCGGCCAGGTCAACTTCATCGCGTGGGACAAGACTGACACGTTCATCGTCTTCGACGTGTTCGTGCGCGCGAATCTCTCGTTGATCGATTCACAAATTCGCGCTCTGTTCCCCAAAGACGACATCCGCCTCAGCCAGGCGAACGGCTCGGTCGTTTTGTCCGGCACGGTCGCCCAGCCGCAGTCGGCCCAGCAGGCGGAGGCAGTGGTGCAGGCCGCCGGCTTCAAGACCGTCAACATGCTTCAGTCGCCCGTCAGCGACATGACGCAGGTGCAGTTGCAGATTCGCGTTGCCGAAGTCAGCCGCAGCAAACTGCGTAATCTCGGCGCTTCGTTCGCGCAATCAGGCGGCGGCACAACCACGTTCACACAGGGCGGCGGACCCGGGACACTGGGGTCTGACGCAAGGGACAATTCACTGCTGACCGAATTTGCCGGCGAGGCGGTCAATCTCTTCTTGTTCAACCGGGGGCTTGGCGCGTCGGCGTTTATTCGTGCGCTGCAAACTAATGGCGCTCTGCGCGCGCTGGCCGAGCCGAATTTGATCGCGATGAACGGACAGCAGGCCAGCTTCCTCGCGGGCGGTGAGTTTCCCGTGCCCATCGTCCAGGGCGGTCAAAACGGCTCTTCCGTCTCGGTGGTCTTCAAAGAGTACGGCGTGCGCCTCAACTTCAAGCCGACGATCATTGACGAGGATCACATCCGCCTCGAGCTTGAGCCGGAAGTCTCGACGATTGATTTCGCCAACGGCGTCCGGTTCAACGGCTTCGTGATCCCTGCCCTCCGCACGCGGCGCGCTAAAACCGGCATTGAACTGCGCGACGGCCAGAGCTTCGCGCTCGCCGGTCTGCTGGACAACAACGAGTCACAGTCGCTCTCTAAAGTTCCTATCCTCGGCGACATCCCCATCCTCGGCAATTTGTTCAAGTCGAAGTCTTTCCAGAAGCAGGAGACCGAGTTGATGTTCTTCGTTACGGCGCAACTGGTGAAGCCCCTCAACCGCGATGATCTGCCGAACACGCGCGGACTCGACGGTTTGAAGAACGGCTCGCCGCTCGGTGTTGAGCCGAAGGGCGAAGGCATCACCGGCGATAGCGGATTCTCGACCGACAACAGCAGCGCCAGCCCTGCACCGGAAGCCGTATCACCGATGCCTATTAAGGCATCGCCGATTAAGACAGCGCCGAAGGCCGGCACCGCCCCCGCTCCGGTCGTCACTGGAGCTGCGGCAGCAACGGTGAAGAAAGATGATGCCGCCGCAGTCGTGCAGCTTCCCCTCCCGATTAAGGAGACACCATAAGGAGCCACGGCGTCATTACAACGAGCGTGCAGCGCCACGTCTCGGTTTCGCAGTGGGTGGCGGCTCGCTGACGACCGCCACCCACTAATGTCTCACCTCACAAGAGGGCAATCGTAAGGATCACAGAATAAAGACCATGAGCACAGCGAAAGAGAAAACCACATCTCGCCGGATGAATGAGCGCGGGTCGGTCCTTGCCTTTACCGTCCTTTCAGCTCTCTTCCTGTTCTTCGCCGTCGGCCTCGGCGTTGATCTGAGCCACCTGTATATGGTGAAGACGGAGTTGCAGAACACGGCTGACGCTGCCGCTCTCGCCGGCGCTTCCGCGCTGACGCTTCCGAATGCCGAAAGAATCACGACGGCGGTTGACCGCGCCGTGAGCGTGATGAATCAGAACAAATACAATTTTAACAACAAGAATTACGTTGACGTGATGAGCCTCGCCGACCAGCGCGCTCTCGTCCGTTTCGCCGTCAACTTGTCCTCATTCGACAACGGGGGAACTGGTGTGAGCGAGGCGACCGCGACGGCGGACCCTGATGACATTCGCTTTATTCGCGTCCTCACCCCGGATGTGCCTGTTAGTATCTTTTTCGCCGGTCCAATTTTGGGTTCAGAGCGGGATTTGAGAGCGCGGGCGGTCTCTGGTCTCTCCGTTCCCGGGAACGTCAGCGTATGCATCGCTCCGCTCTCGGCCATTCAATGCAATCCCGGCGACGTGAACTGCGATCTGGGTCAATTTCGAGGGACGTGTCCCCTGCTTGGTGGGCGAGGGGCAAATGACCCACAGCCGGTCCCGTCGCCCTGCAATCCCGGTCAATATTGTAGCGGCCCCGACCCGGACGAGGACGGCTTCTGCGATCCCAAAAAAGAATTCTGTAAGGGCTGCACCTATACTATTCGCGCTGAACCGTCCGGCGGGCCGTCGCCCGGCAACTACCAGATTCTCGCCTGCGCCGGGAACGGCGCCAGCGATGTGAGGGCCGCCTTAGCGGCGTACAACAACTGCCAGTGCGGCCTCAAAAGCGTCGGTGATAATGTGGAAGTCCCCACCAAACCGGGCGTTGTGGCCGGTCCGGTGAGGCAGGGCCTCAATGTGCGATTCGACGTCTACGGCGGCGGCGGTCTCTCATATAGCTCCGACATTCCGCCCGATACCAACATCGCGCAAGGGACCCGCTCGGGGCAAGGTAATAATCAGACGTGGTCTGGCATCAATTGGTCGCAATATAGCGCCGGCAGCCCGTTCACCGGGCCATCCTCGTCTCATCCCGGGGTGTCGAACCGCCGCGTATTAATCATTCCCACCATCTCGATCGGCGAATTCGGCAACGGTCGCAGTGATGTGCGTATCGGCGGACTCGGCGGGTTCTTCATGCGGAGCCAAGTCGGCAACGGGAACAATGGCGATATTAAAGCTGAGTTCATCGGGGATGACATCGTTAGTGTCATCGGCTTCGACCCGAATGACACGACCACGACCAATATCGTCACGCCCGTTCTATACCGTTAGTGAGAGGTCGAAGATGAAAAGCAGGCCCTCAACAATTAATCAACTGCGCCGCTTCGCGCATTGCGAGCGCGGCGGCGCTTTGGCCGAACTTGCCATCATGGTCCCATTCCTCGCGATCATGCTGGCCGGTGTGACGGAGTTCGGGCGCTTTTTCCAGACCTATACGACGCTCGCTAAAGCAACCCGCACTGCGTCGCGTTACCTTTCCAATCATTCTTTCGTCGACGCAGAAAAGAACAAGGCGAAAAATTTGGTCGTCTGCGGCAAGCTGACGTGCGCGGGCGGGGACGAGCTGGTTTCAGGCCTTACGACCGCCAACGTCTGCATTGAGTCAACCGGCGCGGTGAACCCCGAAACCGTCACGGTGAGCATCCCGCGCACGGCGGGCGGCTGCGGCACGCCCTACACATATCAACCCATCTTCGACATCGGGGCGTTACTCAACAGCGAAACCTTCACGCTCGACCTGCCAGTTAGTCCGAGCACGACGATGTACTACATGCTGGACAATTGATGAAGGAGATCGAGCAAGCCATGCGGGGTAAAATTTTCTACAAAGATGAGCGCGGTTCGACCATGGCCGAGTTTGCGGTGGTTGCCGGCCTCTTCTTCCTGATGATTTTCGGCATCATCGAATTCGGTCGCCTGCTCTACACGCACAACGCGCTGACAGACGCCGCCCGGCGCGGGGCACGCTACGCCGCCCTCCATCCTGAGAGCGCACCGTGCGTACAAAATGTGGTGGTCTACGGAGAGACGCATATTGATCCCGCTACGTGTGATCCGACAGGTCCGGCGTTGATCAACAATCTCACGGCGGCAAACGTCCTCGTCCAGTACGAGGGCGCCGATTTAGACAATGATCCGGGTACGCCCCAGACCAACTATGGCATGAACTTAGGGACCGCTACTGTGACAATTCAAAACTACTCGTTCAATTTGAGCCTCCCATTCATCGGACGGAACTTAAACATGCCTGCATACAGCACAACGCTGACAGCGGAGAGCGCCGGCCTTGAGCCGCCTAATATTTAACGATCATTATTCTTTAGCCATACCTGACGTTCAATAGGGATTGTATCAAATGAAACGGACTCTGACATTCATCGTTCTAAGCAAAGAGGAAGAAAACTCCAAAGAGTTGAGCCGGGCGCTCGGTTCGTTCGGCGGGGCAAGTCTGCTGATGTTGAGCGACAACGCCGAGCAGGTCTTTACCGAGGCCTTGCGCCTGCGCCCATCGGCGGTGATTATTGCGCTCCCGGCGTCGTCCGAGCCGATGCTGAAACTCGTCCACCGCATCTCTGTCGAGTGTCCGACGACGGCGGTCATCTGCGCCTCGCGCGAAGCTTCGCCCGACCTCATCCTACATAGCCTGCGCGCCGGCGCGCGCGACTTCTTACGCTTGCCGGCGCGCGAGGATGAGTTCGAGACCGTGTTCGCCCGCGTCGCCGAGTTCGCCACTGATAATGTGAGCACCGAGCCGAAGAAACGAGGCAAAGCCCTCGCCGTGTTTTCGAGTAAGGGGGGATGCGGCTGCTCCTTTATCGCCACGAATCTGGCCGTCGCGCGGAACGCGCCGACTGTCCTGCTCGATCTCAACTTGCAGTCCGGCGAATTGGATATGTTCCTGGGCCTGCGCCCGAAGTTTTCTTTCGCGGATGTCGTCGAGAATCGCGAGCGGCTTGACGACTCGCTGCTCACCAATTACCTCACTCCGCACTCGAAGAACCTCAGCTTGCTCGCCGCGCCGCTGGAAACGGAGACGGCGGAAGACATCGAACCGAGGCACGTCTTCGAGGTAATAGAACTGTTGCGCGAGCGCTTCGAGCACGTGGTGATCGACACGCCGCACTCGTTCGATCCCGTCACAATTGCGGCTCTCGACCACGCCGACGAGATTCTCGTGGTGCTGACCCTTGAGATTAACGCGATCCGCAGCACGCGCCGCGCCCTTGAAGTCTTTGACCGCCTCGGCTATCCGCGCAGCAAAATCCGCCTCGTCGTCAATCGTTGGAGCAAACACATCGAGCTTAACCAGCAGCAGGTCGAACGCTTCCTCGGCGAGCGTGTGGTCGGCTTCATTCAGAGCGATTACAAGGCGGCGGTCAACTCGATCAACCTCGGCCAGCCGCTCGTCGAGTCGGCTCCGTCCGCGAAAGTCTCCATGGATATTAAGCGGATCGCCGACAGCCTCTTCGGCGGTGGCGGAACGTCGCCATTGCCCGCCCCCGCCTCTCCGCGTAAGCCGGCGCTAAACTCAATTTTTCGCCGCCGGACAGAGACCGCCGACGATTTCGGCCTCCGCGTGGCTCTCGACAAAGCTACGCTCGACGAGGCTTAGGAACGGGAAACCAAGTGTTATTAGAATTTTGGGAACAGAGCAACTATAGGAACAGAGCGTTATGTCACTTCGTGAGAGATTAGTCAGAGACAACATGACAAGCGGTAATTCGTTTGTCGCCGATGATCCGGTGAGCGCCCAGCAGGGCTATCAGGAGATGAAGTCGCGGTTGCACCGCGCGCTCATCAACCGGATGGATTTGACCAAGCTCGGCCAGTTAGAGCCGGAACAACTCCACGCCGAAGTCGCGCGGCTTGCCACCGCTTTGCTGGTGAACGAGGAGACTCCGATCTCGGTGGTTGAGCGCGAGCGCCTCATCCATGAAGTGCGCCACGAGTTGTTCGGCCTCGGCCCGCTCGAACAACTCCTTGCCGACCCGACCATCTCGGATATTCTGGTCAATTCGCCTAACAACATCTACATCGAGCGGCGCGGCAAGCTCGAACGCTCGGCCATCGCCTTCAAGGACGACGAGCACTTAATGCGCGTCATCGAGCGGATCGTTTCGAGTGTCGGGCGGCGCATTGACGAATCCTCCCCGATGGTTGACGCGCGCCTGAAAGACGGCTCACGCGTCAACGCCATCATCCCGCCGCTCGCGCTCGACGGTCCCGTGCTCTCGATCCGCCGTTTCGGGACTGATCCGCTGCGGATGGAGAAGCTCATCGAGATCGGCGCGCTCACCAATGACATGGCGGAGATGTTTGCGATGTGCGTTAAGGCGCGCCTCAACGCGCTGATCTCCGGCGGCACCGGCGCCGGCAAAACGACCCTCTTGAATGCACTCTCCGCCTACATCCCCGAAGACGAGCGCATCGTCACGATTGAAGACTCGGCGGAGTTGCAGATGCAGCAGCCACACGTCGTCCGCTTGGAGACGCGTCCACCCAACATCGAAGGCAAAGGTGAAGTTACCCAGCGCGACTTGGTGAAGAACGCTTTGCGTATGCGGCCCGACCGCATCGTGATCGGCGAGGTGCGCGGCGGCGAAGCCATAGACATGCTGCAAGCGATGAACACCGGCCACGATGGCAGCTTAACGACCGTCCACGCTAACACTCCGCGCGACGCGCTGGGTCGTCTTGAGACAATGATCCAAATGACGGGAATGCGTTTATCTGATCGTGCAATGCGACAGCAGATCGCGTCGGCACTCGACATCGTGATTCAAGTAGCGCGCCTCTCGGATGGCACGCGCCGGATCACTTCCATCTCCGAGATCACGGGCATGGAAGGCGAGACGATCACGATGCAGGAAGTCTTCATGTACGAGCGCAAGGGCATCGACAAAGACGGCAAAGTCATCGGTCGTTTCCGCCCGACGGGGGTGCGCCCGCGCTTCGCCGAGCGGCTGAAAATTTACGGAATGCAATTACCGCGTTCGTTCTTCGAGGAGATATAGGAATCATGGTCCCCTTCTACGTTTTTCTGGCCTCCCTCTTTTTCACCTATGCGCTTTTCTTGCTGGCGACGCGCAAATCGGATGCGCGCCGCACCAGATTGAATCAGCGGCTCGAAGAAGCGATCCGCACTTCCGCCGACTCGGACGACGTGGATGTGCGCCTCGCGCGTGAGGAATTACTGAGTGAAATCCCATGGCTGAACCGCGCGATGCTCAATGTACAAGTGGCGGCCAAACTCAAACGCACCATCGATCAAGCGGACCTGCACATCACTGTAGTACGCCTGACGCTGTTTTCGTTGACGGCGGGCGTCCTCGCCATCCTCGCGGCCTCGATGTTATCTACTTCGTATCTCTTGATGGCTCTTTGCGGTCTCATCGCCGGATCGCTCCCGTTCATGCACGTCCTGAGGACGGGGAAGAAGCGGCTGCACAAGTTTCTTCAGTTGTTGCCGGACGCGCTCGATTTAATGGCCCGGGCATTGTCCGCCGGCCATGCCTTCACTGAGGCGCTGCATATGGTGGCGACCGAGATGCCGGAGCCGATTGCGACCGAGTTCCGCAAAGCCTACGAAGAACAAAACCTCGGCCTCTCTTTGAAGCTCGCCTTAGAGAATTTAACGCACCGCATTCCCTTGCTTGATCTCCGCATGTGCGTCACGGCGATCCTGATCCAGAAGGAGACCGGCGGTAATCTCTCGGAACTCTTGGAGAAGGTCGCGCACACAATCCGCGAACGTTTCCGCATCATGGAAGACTTGAAGACCCTGACCCTGAGTTCTCGCTGGTCGGCGTGGCTGCTCTGCGCCTTGCCGATCCTCCTCGGCATCTATGTTTCCGTCATGAACCAGGACTATATGAACGTCTTGTGGACAGACCCGCGCGGCCACAAGCTCATCGCCGTCGCGGCCATTATGCAGATTGCCGGCATGCTCATGGTGCGGAAGATCATGCAAATCAAAATCTGAGGCGGCAATTCGCTTCCGGCGAGCCGCTCTTAATGATCACTTCTAATCAGGTGCGATTATGTTGATTATCACAATTTCCACTTTCATTTGTATCGCGGGCGGCGTCATGGTGGTTTACTGGCTGATGTTTCGCCCGATGACGGCGACCGCCGAGCGCTTACAGGAAATCCAAGACTCGCGCTCCGTGGCCGCAGCCGTCGCGACACTCGACAACCGCACAGCCCCGACCTTGGTCGAGCGCATCGCCGAGCCGCTTAACCGGCTCGTGCCGCCTTCGGCGGCTGGAGCGCATAAGCTACAGAAGAAACTGATGCAGGCGGGCTATCGCGCGGCCAACGCGCCACTCATCTTCCGCGCCGTTCAACTCTTGATGATGGTCTTTCTTCCCGTGATGCTCTTACTCATCTGGACGGCGCTTGCGCGACCTCTTAACGGAGTTGCCCTCCCTGCACTTTGCGCCCTAGCCGCTGGCTTCCTTTTGCCACGTTTCGCCCTTAATCGCATGATCACCAACCGCAAATTGCGGATCAGTTGGGGGCTGGCGGACGCGCTCGATTTAATGGTGATCTCGATGGAAGCGGGCCTCGGGTTGAACGCCGCGATGCTCCGCGTTTGCGAAGAGTTGATGGAAGTGCATCCAGACATTAGTAAGGAGTTCGAGATCGTCAATTTGGAAATTCGCGTCGGGCGCGAGCGCAGCGAAGCGTTACGCAACCTCGCCGAAAGAACTGGTGTCGAGGACCTAAACAGCCTCGTCGGCATGATGATCCAAGCCGACCGCTTCGGCACATCCATCGCCCGCGCCGTGCGTGTTTACTCTGACTCGTTGCGGACGAAGCGCCGGCAGCGGGCCGAGCAAGCGGCGCAGAAGGCGGCTTTCAAGCTGCTGCTTCCGCTCGGCGCGCTCCTGTTCCCAACCATCTTCATTATCATCCTCGGCCCGGCACTGCTGAATATCTCCGACATGCTCGGCGGAGTGAAGTAGCGGAAGAAGACAAAGGAGTACCGATCATGCTTAAGCGAACACTCGCTGCGTTATTCATCACTGTCGCCCTTTTCGTCGGCGTCTCTACCCCCTACGTTGCCGAAAGCGCCGGGACCGATGGCGAAGCGGGACCCGTCATCGAAGATGTCGCCAAAGCGCCGAAGAAAAGCGGCAACGCTTTCACGCGCGCTGTGAAAGCGCCATTCAAAGCGATCTCCCGACTCTTCGGCGGCAACAAGGATGACAACAAGCCACGGCGGATAACAAAAAAAGATGCCGAGAAATTCGTGAGCGCCGGCGCTTATCGCGTGGACGACGCGCTCAGCCCGGCCCCGTCGCCGCTCATCGCGGACGGCGATAACGCCGCCGAAGAGTTGACCGCGGAAGGACGTGCGCTATTGACGAATGGGCGTGTAAGTGAGGCCATCACGCTGCTCTCTCGCGCCGCTTCACTTCAGCCTAGCCTTGCCGAAGCGCACCACTTCTTGGGCGTAGCTTACAGCCGCAAGGGATTGCACGATTTGTCGAAGAGTTCTTTCGAGCGGGCGGTCCGGCTCGTGCCGAATGATCTCCGAACTTTGAACGACTACGGCTATGCCCTCTATACGGTCGGGGATTACAAAGGCGCCGTGAAGTTCTTGAAGCGGGCCGCGAAGATTGCCCCCGCGAACGAGCGCACCTGGAACAACCTCGCGCTCGCGCAATGCCGCATAGGCAAGTATGACGACGCTTATAAAAGCTTTGCGCGCGCCGTCGGAGAATATCAGGGGCGGATGAACGTCGCCCGCGTCCTCATTCAATCAGCTCAAATCGAGGACGCCATCAAGCACTATGAAGCCGCACTCCGCCTTCAGCCCGCGTCGCCCGTTGTCTTAAAGAAACTGGTCGAACTCTATGTACGCACAGGACAGAGTCGCGAGGCGGAGGCCGCGCGGCGCGCCCTCACAACTCCCGTCGGTAAAACCGAGGCGCTGGCCGGCGGCGGGAATTGAGAGACTGACGAAGCAACCGGAGGGACGCGCACTTTCTCGCGCGGCCCGACTGTCACGGAAGGAAAGTTGATGACCCAGACCTGCATCCTCTCGCGCGCGGAACTCGAGGTCATGGGGCCGCCCATGCCGGAAGAGCTTTCCGATACGAACGTCTCCGCCAGCTTTTTGTGCGACTTGGCGCTGAAGCACATCGCCGAGTTGCCGGAGCCGACGACCACCTCCATCGCGGAGCGCATCTGTCTCCCTCGCTCTCTGACCGAAGAATTGGCGCAACTCCTTTTTCGGGAGAAGCTGATCGAGGTCAAGTCGCAGGCCGCGATGGGGGCGACACGCTATGCGATGCTGGACCGCGGGTGGGAGCGCGTCACACGCGCCCGGGGTATGTGTGGCTACAGCGGTCCTGCGCCCGTCTCGCTCCATGATTACACCTCCATGATACGGCTTCAGGCTACCCCTTCGCGTGCCGCAACCATGGGGACAGTTCGCGCGGCGCTGAGCGATCTCGTACTCCCGGAGTCACTACTTCAGACCATCGGGTGTGTTGTCAACTCGCGCCGCTCGCTGTTTTTGACAGGCCCGCCGGGGACCGGCAAGACCGCCATCTCCGAGCGCGTCAACGGCGGACTCCCCGGCCTCATTTGGATTCCTTACGCGATAGAGATCGACGGGCAGGTGATTCGGGTCTTCGACGCACATAACCACTGTCCCGCCGGGGAGACAGACACTTCCTTCGAGTATGATCGTCGCTGGGTGTGCATCCAACGCCCGCTGGTGATCGTCGGAGGCGAACTCACGTTGGAGGATGCAGACCTCGCTTGGAGCGAAGTGTCACGCTTCTACGAAGCGCCCTTCCAGATGAAGGCTAACGGCGGCACGCTCGTCATCGACGACTTCGGGCGACAGCGCGTCGCGCCGCACGAGCTATTGAACCGTTGGATTATGCCGCTGGAGCGCCGCATCGATTTCCTGACTTTCAACAATGGTAAGAAAATCGAAGTGCCGTTCGAGCAGTTAATTATCTTCTCGACCAACCTCAACGAGAATGACCTCGTTGACGAGGCGTTCCTGCGTCGCATGGGCTACCGCGCGCGCATCGAACCGCCGACGCCGGACGCTTACGTCGATATCTTTAAGGCCGTGGTTTCGGCGCGCGGTTTATCGGTAGAGCAGTCGTGCCTCGCACACGTGCTGAATAAGTATCTAGTCGAGAATAAACAGATGAAGGCGTGTGAGCCGCGCGACCTCGTTGACAGGGTTACTGATATTTGTTTGTTTGAGGGACATCCGTTGGAAGTCACCCCCGAATTAATAGATAGCGCATGGCGCAATTATTTCGGGTCGTCCCACGGCTTCTAAAGGACTGACGCAGAAGAGTAAGATAACACCGACGCATGTCAATTCTATCGGCACACTCCCCGAGTTGTTTCTTCCGGCACCCGGCGGCGCGCGTGTTAATCGTCGGTGTCATGTTGCTATCGCTGGCGAGGATTGCTTGCGCCGAGGTACGCATACACCTGAACGACGGAAGAACCGTCACCGTCGATGAGGCGTGGGAGGACGCGCAGGGAGTGTGGTATCGGCGGAATGGTATTTCGCAACTCATCGAGCGTTCCCGCGTGCGCCGCATTGAGCGCAGCGAACCTGTCGCCGAGGCAAAGCCTCAGCATGATGAGCTGGCAATCAAGCCAAAGTTAGACGCTCAGGAGACGAAATCGTCCGAACTGCCTCCGGTGTGGATTCACCTTGTCGGCGGCGCGCGCATGGAAGTTGAAGAGGCGACCGAAAGCGCCGACGGGGTGTGGTACAAGCGCGGTAACCTGAACCGCTTTCTTGAGCTCGCGAGGGTTGAACAAATCGTGCGCGAGGTATCAAGAGAGGATGATCCGGTGCTGCCGAGCGCCGACGGTGGCAGAGGCTTCGGCTGGACTACTGGAAGGGCAAACCTTGACGCGCTAATCCGGCAGAACGGGGCGCGCTACAGTGTCGATCCATACTTGATCTTCTGTGTC
>Ga0136617_10001613_pt1 | contig 20001 bp, 20 predicted proteins | sample AntDrymUQ3222106_2_FD_129672 | JGI IMG/M metagenome (GOLD analysis project Ga0136617, IMG submission 129672) | Polar desert sand microbial communities from Dry Valleys, Antarctica - metaG UQ322 (21.06) | ecosystem: Environmental > Terrestrial > Soil > Desert | place: Antarctica: Dry Valley...
CGCAGTGCTCCCGTGCAAGATATTGCGTTTATCCCTTGCCGGCACGCAGGTAAACGCTCCGCGAAGAACTCAATTGATCTCAATTTCCTCAATTGTCCTCAATTTTCACTACGCTCTTGAATAGAGAGCCGGCGTTTGGCAGTATGCATCGACTAGCACCGTCGCCTTAACTTCGGAGAACGACAATGGCTGCGCGCGCAATTGCTTCGCTTACGATCTCGTTCGGTTTGGTTTCGATTCCCGTGAAGCTTTATTCGGCGACCCAGGCCAGCGGGGGCGTGTCGTTCAACTTACTTCACAAAACTTGCGGCTCTCGGCTGCGGCAACAATACACGTGCATCAAGGAGGACGTCATCGTCGAGCGGGCCGACATGGTCAAGGGCTTTGAATTCAGCAAGGACCAATACGTGACGTTTACGCCGGAGGAATTGAAGGAGCTCGAAGAGAAAGGCACGCAAACCGTCGAGATCAGCGAATTCGTTCCGGCGGAAACGGTGAATCCGATCTATTACGATAAAGCCTATTACCTCGCCCCGGACAAGGGGGGTGCGAAGCCCTACGCCCTGCTTGCAGCCGGGATGCGGGAAACGGGAAAGTCGGCGCTAGCGCGCTGGGCCGCCCGCGGCAAGCAATATATCGTGCAGTTACGTGCCGTGGAAGGTGGGCTTGTCATGCAGCAGCTGCTCTATGCCCCTGAAGTCAGGAACATCTCTGAGATCGAGATTCCCGAGGCCGCAGTACGCGACCAGGAGCTGCAATTGGCGAAGCAACTGATTGCGCAGATCTCCTCGGACAGCTTCGACCCGACGGACTACGAGGACGACGTCAAAAAACGGATCGAGGCCGCCGTGCAGAAGAAAGTGGAGGGGAAAGAAATCGAGGTGTCGCCGAGCGCGCCCGATTCAGGCGCACAGGTCATCGATCTCATGGAAGCGTTGCGCGCGAGCGTGAGCAAGAGTGCGCCGCGGCGTGGGGAATCCGCACCCGCGACAGAAGAGCCCAAGACGCAACGCAAGCCGCCGAAAAAAGTCGCTGTCGCGGAGCAACCAACTCGCCTCAAATCCGCGAAGAGATGAGCGACGCTTAAGAGCTGTTTCGCTTTGTGAAAGATCGCTACTCGCTGCGTGAGCTCGCAAACATTCTGGGGACGACCCCAGCGCGCATAACGAGTTTGATCCACGCCGGCTTTGTGACACCGGGGCGTGGACCGCGGCGCCAATTTGTCTTCACATTCCGGGATTTGGTCGTTTTGAAAATGGCGCACGGGTTGATGAGTGCGCAGCTATCGACCCGCCGGATCGCGCGTTCGCTGAAACTCTTGCGTGCCCAGCTTCCCGACGAAACTCCACTGACCGGCCTGCGCATCGAGGCCGTCGGCAACGCTGTGGTCGTGAACGACGGCAACAGCCAGTGGGCCGCCGACACTGGGCAATATTTGCTGGGCTTTCAAGTGCTCGCCCGCGACGATGGGGTCTTGGTTTTGGAGCGAGATGCGGGCGAGGGGAAGGCAGAATCCTGGTTCGCCCTCGGTGTCGAAACGGAGCAAGCCAACCCGCGTCAAGCGGATGACGCCTACGAGTCGGCGATCAAATGCGACCCGGCTCTAGCAGCCCCCTACTCGAACTTAGGAAGGCTTCGCCACGAACAAGGTAGGCTCACCGACGCGGAGGAAGTCTACCGGCGCGGGCTCGTGCACTGTCCGATGGATGCCACACTGCTGTTTAACCTCGGCGTGCTCCTCGAGGACTTGCGCAAGAATGATGAGGCGGCTCATTGCTATCAGCGGGCGGTTACGGCTGCCCCGGACTTCGCCGACGCGCATTTCAATCTTGCCCGGCTGTATGACGCTCTCGGCCGGCAACGCGACGCCGTCAGACATTTTAGTGCGTACCGCCAGTTGCGCCCGCCAATCTAGACGTCTGCAGCAAGCCCGCTTAAGGTGGCTAACTCTTCGCGTTTGCTCTCGCGTCACGACCGCGTTTTTCTTGCCGACTTGGTTCCACTGGCGGCGCGCGATGGCGTCATAGCATTCTCGAGTGCCTCCTTGCGTTTCGCCATCGTCATGCCCAGCGCATCGAGGTCGACGTCCGAGGATTTGGCTTCCGGAAAAAGCTCGTTTTCCTCTTCTTTGACATGATGTTTGACGTACTCGCTCAATACTTTCACGCCGGCGTCGTATAACGGATCGTCAAGCGGCGCATCTTGCAGCCGACCGATAATGTCTTTCATCGATTGATGTTCGACTGCTGCCTCGTCGACTAGCTCGCGCGCATCTTTTCCGTGCTTGCGCATCACCGGGTAGAAAATTTCCTCTTCGATTTGCGCGTGCACGGAAAGCGCGCTGCAGACGCGTCTCGCCAATTCGCGTTTGGCCGCCTTGTCCGAGTCGTCCTTTGCGTTCTCGTATTGCTTGAATAGCTCCTCGACCTCACGATGGTCTCGTTTGAGCAAGTCGATGGCATTCGTACTGTTTGGATCAGCAAGTCCGAACATGGTTATCTCCACTTTTTGACCAAATGATATCTTGCTACCATGACTCCCAGGGTAGCAGATCGCGGCTTTTTGGACATGTCGCGCGTTGATGCAGCCGGTTGAACCGCGCATTGACCCCGCCATGCGGCGTGCTCCTACACGGGATTCCGTTGGCCGACTACACCGTCCTACTGGCCGCTATCTTAAATTTTGCGGGCCAACGCAATCGCGCTCGACTTGACCGCAGCGATTCCCGCAGCTTTGGTGTCAATTTGATTTCCGGCAGCCTTATCCATGTCAGATCGCCTGCTCCAATCCTTTTGGATGGCTGGTTACGAAGGCGCTGACCATCGTAATGGCTCAGGGACTGCGCTGTCGTTGCTCTCAGCAACGGCTCATGATCGCCGGGCCGAAGAGGACTATCGCGCTGCGAGCGAGCTTGGACTCCGGTCTGTTCGCGAAAGTCTTGGCTGGCGCAACGCAACTCGCGATGGCGATCTCGACCTTTCCGGATGTTTGCTGCGCGCGGAAGCCGCGCGCCGCGCAGGCATTCAGATCCTTTGGACACTGTGCCACTACGGTTGGCCCGACGGGATCGATCCTTTTTCGAGCGAATTCGTTCACGCTTTTCGTGGATTCGCACGGACCGCGGCGCTCGCACTTGCCCCGTATCATGACCGCTATCCACCCATTTACAATCCTATCAACGAAATATCGTTCCTCAGCTGGGCGATTACCGAAACGGGGCTTATCCATCCGTATCGAGGAGACTTGCAGGATCGCGGCTACGAGCTCAAGCAGCAACTGGTCAGAGCGACAATCGCTGCGTGCGATGCGATTCTCGAGGTCGATCCTCGTGCCCGCTTCTTGCACGTCGATCCGATAATTCACGTCCTGCCCCCGGTTGACCAGCCGGAGCTCGTCGAGCTCGCACAAAGTTTTCGCGCACGACAATTCCAGGCGTGGGATATGCTGTGCGGCCGCGCCGAGCCGCACTTGGGCGGTCATCCGCGCTACCTCGACCTCGTGGGAGTCAATTACTACCACGCCAATCAATGGGAATTCGGAACCGGACGGTGCCTGTATTGGCATTTGCGCGATCCACGCCGCATTCCTTTTCATGAGCTTCTTATCGAAGTGCATGCGCGCTATCGGCGTCCGTTGCTGGTTTCGGAGACGAGCCACGTCGGGGAGGGCCGTGGGTTGTGGTTGCGCGACATCGGCGCCGAAACTCTCAAAGCTGACCATCGCGGCGTGCCCGTCCTCGGAATTTGCATTTACCCTGCCATCGATCGTCCCGATTGGGAAGACCCCCAGCGCTGGCACGAAAGCGGGCTTTGGGACGTTGCGTCTCAGGCCGGCGGTACCAGCGAGCGAACTCTCAACCGCCGTTATGCTGCCGCCTTGATGCGAGTCCGCCGCAGGACCGCAAGCCTCACTCGCCGCCCATCTCGAAAGGATGTCATGGAATCGCTGATCGTTTTTTCGCACCTGCGCTGGGATTTCGTCTATCAGCGGCCGCAACAGGTGCTTTCGCGGCTCGCCAAGCGCTACAAAATCCTCTTCGTCGAGGAGCCGCTGTATCACGCAGGGGACCCTTGGGCGGAAACTCAGGTTCCTCTTGCGAACGTCACGGTCCTGCGACCCCACACGCCACAGAACGTTCCGGCATTCCACGATGACCAGATTCAACTTCTGCAAAAACTCATTGCGGAGACCGTCGAACGCGAAGGACTGGGGTGTTATGGCGTGTGGCTGTATACGCCCATGGCGTTGCCACTACTGCAAGGGCTTACTCCGCGCATCGTGATCTACGATTGCATGGACGAGTTGACTGGCTTTGCGGCGGCGCCCCGGCAACTCGTGCAGCGCGAGAACGCGCTGCTCAAGATCGCCAATGTCGTCTTCACCGGGGGCCCCAGCTTGTACGAGGGGAGACGCGGGCGCCACGAGAATCTCCACTGCTTTCCCAGCAGTGTCGACTGCGAGCACTTTGCGCAGGCGCGAAACAGCGCGATGACCCACGCGGACATGCGAAGGCTTGGCAAACCGCGACTCGGGTTCTTCGGGGTCATTGATGAGCGCATGGACATTGAATTGTTGCGCGAAATTGCGCGAAGACGACCCGAGTGGCACTTTTGCATGGTTGGCCCCGTAGTCAAGATCGATCCTACAACGTTACCCGTTGCCCCTAACTTGCACTATTACGGGCAGCAGCCGTATGCGGCGCTGCCTGCGTTCGTTGCCGGCTGGGATATTTGCTTGATGCCGTTCGCGCGCAACGAGGCGACGCGTTTCATCAGTCCTACGAAGACGCTCGAATACATGGCGGCGGAAACGCCGATCGTCTCCACGTCGATCCCCGACGTGCTCAAGCTGTATGCCCCCGTCGTGAACTTTGGCGATACGCCCGATGAGTTCCTGGACGCGTGCGAGCGAGCGCTCGCTGAATCCGAGTCGCAACAAGAGGGACGCCGTGCTCTGATGCGCAGCATCACGTCGCGATCGTCTTGGGACAAGACGGTGATGCAGATGGCGACATTGATCGACGCGGCGGCGCGCACGGGCCTCACCGAAGCGGCGCGCGCAATGCTCGAGGCGCCGCCGATACCGAAGCTACGCGACCCTCATGACCAGCTGCCCAGTTACGCTCCCTGCGTCGTGCTCGGCGGAGGTCCGACCGGTCTTTCGGCCGGCTACCACTACGGCGCCGGCAGCGTCATTGTGGAGAAGGAGGCGACTGTTGGTGGTTGGTGCCGTTCGATCGAAGACAAAGGCTTTACGTTCGATCATGCCGGGCACATCATGTTTTCGAACGATGCGTACGTCCAGGAGCTCTATCGTTTGCTCTTGGGTGACAACATCCATTGGCAGAACCGTGAAGCGTGGATTTTCAGCCAGGGCGTTTACACGCGCTACCCGTTTCAGGGAGCACTTTACGGTCTGCCGCCCGACGTGTTGAAGGAATGCCTGATTGGGGCGATCGAGGCGCGATTCGGGCGCCTGCGGGATGGATCTCCAGCGACGGCCGAAATGAGCGACGATCGCGACTGCTGCGCCGATGGAACCGGTGTCACGGGAGGTGAGCTTGCGACTTCCGCGCCCAGCGACAAACCGAACCACGGGAATAACTTCGAGGAGTTCATCCAGCGCACTTGGGGCGCGGGTGTGGCCAAGTACTTTGCGCTGCCGTACAACCGCAAGTTATGGACAGTGCCACTGACCGAAATGGAGACGTCGTGGTTGGGCGGTCGCGTGCCGCTGCCCGATCTCGAGGCGATGATCGAAGGAGCTCTGCGCCCGGTCGGAAAACCCATGGGACCCAACGCGCGGTTCGGTTATCCGCTGCGCGGGGGCTTCCAGGCGCTGATGACCGGATTTCTCCCTTTGTTGCGGGGAGAGCTGCATTTGAACGCAGCGGTGACGCGGGTTTCACCGACGCAGCAGGTGGTGACGCTTGCAGATGGCCGGCGCTACCGGTACGACACGCTGATCAGCACGTTGCCGCTGCCGCAGCTCATCGCCGCGATGGGCGATGAAGCGCCGTTAGAGATTCACGAGGCTGCTCGGCGTTTGCGGCACGTCTCGATTCGCTGCGTCAATATCGGGGTTGGCCGGCGCGTGACCGACAAGCACTGGATCTACTACCCGGAGGCAACCGTTTTTCACCGCGTTTTCGTGCAGGGCAATGCGAGTCCATACTGCAATCCTCCCGAAGGAATGGGACTGACGTGCGAGATCAGCTATTCGCCGTTGAAACCGCTTCCCGCCGACGGCGACGAGTTGGTGCGCCGGTGTATCAGGGACTGCGTCGACGTAGGATTGATTCGTGACGACGATCCGATCCTGACAACGAACCAGGTCGACATGCCGATCGCGTACGTCGTATACGACCACGACCGTGCCAAGAACGTTCAGCAGATCCGCGATTGGCTTGCGCAATACGACATCATTCTCGCAGGCCGCTTCAGCGAGTGGGAATACTATAATTCTGACCACGCGTTTCTTGCGGGCAAGCGGGCGTCGGCGGTTGCGCTAAACCACGCGGTCAAGCATATCGCAGCAAAAATCGCGTGACAGCCGGAGGCATGGGTGCTGGTCGACGCGCATCTGCACTGCACGGGGAGAGAAACCGCGGACGACGTTCTCGCAGCGCTTGATGCGGCGGGAGTGGACGTAGGAGTTCTGCTTGCACCTTTTTTAAGCGACGGCTATTCACTCCACGATGGCTCGTCGCTGACGCGGGCCAATGACCATCTCGCGCAACTGGTACGAGGTCACGCTGATCGCCTGGTGGGCTTGGCGGTCGTGAATCCGGCGCTTCCTGGCGCGGTCGACGCAGCCGCGCGGGCTCTTTCGGATCATCGGTTAAACGGACTGAAAATGGTCCCATCCGGGTGGATGCCCGACGATGCCTGTGCGCACGCTGTGTATGCCGTCGCCGCCGAGCATCGAGCGCCGATACTCTTTCATAGCGGAATCTTCATCGACGGTCGTTCCGGACGCTTTTGCCGGCCGGCCGAATATGAGGCCGTACGCGCGCACCCAGAGCTGCGCGTTGCGTTGGCACACTTGGGTTGGCCGTGGTGCGATGAGGCGAATGCGGTGGGGCTCATCGATCTGATCAACGGTGTTCCCGCTGACGCGAGTCAGTTCCGCTTCGATATTTCCTTCGGCGCTCCGCCGATCTACCGCGAATCCGTGTTGCGCAACGCGCTCGCCGTACTGACGCCGGGGTTGCTGCAGTTCGGCAGTGACCGCTTTCTACCTTGCGCTGGAGCGGAAATCGCCGCAGCGGTTAATACTGTCAACGAGCTCTTCGATCTACTCGGAGTGGATGCTGCGCCACGCCAACGCATTTTTGCGGGCACCGCCGCAGCGTGGTTGCGTCTACCCGGGTATACGGCATGAACGCTCCCGAGCCAGTCGCTAGCCCGCGAGTGCACGTGCTGGAAATCCTCGGCAACGCGATTGTCGGTGGCATGGAAACGTATGTGAATCGTTTGGTGCGCGGCCTTCTGCCGCGAAATTTCCAAGTGACAATCTTGTGTCCGTTCGCGAGCCCAATGACGGCGGCACTCGGTGAAGCGGGCTGCGATGTTGTCGTCGCGCCGATCACTGACGACCCAAAGTGGGCGACGATTCAATTGGCGACGACGCTGGTGCGCACACGCGACGTCGACATCATTCATGCCAATTTGTCCAACGCGCATGTCTTGGCGGCGCTCGTCGGCGCCGTGACGGGTCGCGCGTGCCTCGCCACCATCCATGGTCGCGCCATGTCGCCTCTAGACCTAGAAGCGCATCGTCTCACCGAGAACGCGCATGTGACGGTTGTTTGCCAAGCCGCCTACTACCACGCTCTGGCAGTGGGGGTGAATCCGCAGCGCTTGCACCACATTCCGAACGGGGTCGACGCGGTTGAAATGCAACTCACACCTGTCGCCACTTTACAGAGCATATTGGGCTTACCGAAAGCGACGAGATTGATCGGCTACGTCGGGCGTTTGGCCCCGGAAAAAGGCCCCGACCTGTTCTTGCGCATGGCGCGGCTGCTGGTGAATCATGCCCAAGACGTCCACTTTGTCTTGATCGGCGATGGACCGATGCGCAGGACTCTCGAAAAGCTGGCCAGTGAACTTGCGGTCGCGGATCGCGTGCATTTCACGGGCGTACGCGACGACGTGGCGTCGCTCTGGCCATCCCTAACGATGACGGTTGTCAGCTCGTACGCCGAGGGTATGCCGCTGGCGCTGATGGAGGCGATGATCGCCGGGCTCCCGGTGGTCGCCACGTCGGTTGGCGGCGTGCCGGAGGTAGTCGAGCATGGTCATTCAGGATTGCTCGTGCTACCGGACGATCCACGTGGACTTGCGGAGGCCGTGCGCGAGCTCCTGGACAACGACCCCCTGCGCTTGCGAATTGGCGCGGCAGCGCGCACTCGGGCGCGCACTCGCTGGCCGCAATCGCTGTGCACCGAGCGCATGGCTGCGTTGTTGCGTCAGCTCGCGCGTTCATCGCAGGTCGCGATGGCGGAAACGAGACCGGAGGCGATGGTTTCCGCCGCGGCCCGATAGCAGATCGCCGCCCAAGAATCAGGCGGCGATCTCGCTTACGTTATCGCCCTAAGTACGACAGCTTCTTTCCTCGTTCAAAGAATCGGCGGCGTGGATGCGGAGCGCCGACGCTCGGGGCCGCGGTAGCTTGCGTTGGACTTCACGCGTCGTTCTGGCCCGCTATAACGACTCGAACTCGGCTGCCGGTCCCCGGAGCTCTTGGCTTCTCCACCTTCGGCCATTTGCTGGACGTCGACATCGGTTCTGCGCACGTTGCCCTTGACGGTCTGCTCGCGCGTGCTGCCCTCCTTGCCGATTACCACTTCCTCGACGACCCGCGAAGTCTTGCTGACCACCGCTTCTTCGGCGGTGCCACGGACTTCGAACGACTGATCCTTGAACGCTTCGTCGGACTCGGTCGCGGCGCGGTCGGCCGGCCGGCGTTTGATGGTCGCGTGCTCCTCGCGCAGAGTCACCGTTTCCTCGACGGGTCTTTCGGTGACGCGCGAAACCACCCGCACGCCGCCCTTCTGGATCTCGCGCTTGCCGACCTGCAGCTGCTCCTCGACGATCGGAATCGTGGTTTCGTCGCCCTTGGCCTTGGTCGTTTCGCCGCCCTTGGCCTTTGTCGCTCCACCGCCCGTGGCGTGTGCACCGGTCTGACGCCATTGCGCGGCGCGCTCGTCGATATCGACCGGATCGTATTCGTTGATGATGTCCGTCGCACGGTCGGCCTCGTCGTCGCTGGCTGCGTCGACGGTAGAACGCAACTGCCGCGCCGCACGGCATCCGAGTAGGTATTCTCGTCGTCATCCCCGATACCGACGAAATCGGCAATCTTCTCGCCTAACGACTCTTCGTGATCGGACCTTCTTGCCATCGTCTCGCGGACACTATCGGGCTTGCTTGCCGTCGTGCCATTGCTCTCGGGCGAGGTGAGACGCGCCTTGCTGCTTGGAAATCCGCCCTTCGTCAGGGCTGCTAACGCTTCCTTCGCGTCGCTTTGATCGTCAAATACCGCTACCACTGTTTTTCCATGATGCTTCTTCCTTTCTATTCATGTTCGCGGCAAATTTGCCCGTGTATTCCCGCGTTACGGGAGGTTGATATGCTGCTCGAACACTTCATCGAGATGTTCCACAGTCAACTCTTCGTTCCGAAGAACGACGCGCTGCGGGTCACGTACTTCGCGGCGCGTCGATGTGATGCGGAGCTCTTCCTTTAAAATCGTACGTTCTCACAATGAGGACTTCTTCGAGGGCCGGTACGATCATCGTTTCGCCCTCGTAGCGTGTGCCAGGAAGGTTCGCGACATCGACCACCTGATTGACGCGGACTCGCTCCACCACAACGTCCTCCCTGGCGAGCAATTCGTCGACGATCTCCTCACGTTCCGAGACGGTTTTGGTGACGCGTATCCCCTGTCCCGTCTCGACCACGCGCTTGCTGACGACCAACTCTTCCTGCACGACCGGAATGACGGTGCGATTGTTCGTTTCGTCCACACCCCGGGCCGCTGCCAGCAAAGATTTCGACAGGTTTGCCTGGGCGGCGGCGTCTTTAAAGAACTCCGACATGGTGTCTCGACTTCCGTGATTTGTCGCGAGGCTTAAGCCGCGCGGCGCTCCTTACCGGTATAGTACGCGTGGATATTCCTGCGTCGTTCGGGACCGCCATAAGATCCGGTCTTTTGCATTACCTTGGCCGACCCGCGGGTGGACCCTTGGCGCCGAACTCCCGCTGCGCCTGCTCTTTCATCTCCTGTCCCTGCTGTTTGGCGGCATCGCCCGCAACGGCGACTTTTGGCGCGGCTTCCTTCCCTTTGTCGTACCACTCGGCGACCATTTTTCCGGCGGTTTCCTTGCCCCCCAGCCCGAACGCTAGGCCGATGGCCAGCGCGAGCGCACCCACCGTCGCCATGAACAACGTGTTGACCAAGGTGGCGCCGATACCGAGCTGGTTGACCGCGATGATGATCGCGAAAGCCCACACGAATGCACTCGCGGTTGTCGCCAGTACCGCCGGATTACCGATGCCGGCTTTCTCGGCGGTGCCTTTAACGAACGTGGACAGTGCCTTGGCGGCAATTCCACCGACGATCAGCACGAGCAACGCAACGGAGTGGTCGGTGCAAATCGGCTTTTTGTGTAAGGCCGCGCGCGACGTGCCGCGTACTTAAAAGGAGCCAGGCTCCGTAGGCCACTTCCTACGGATCGATAACGTTGGCCTACCGGGAATTCGGAGAACGCCTCTTGCGAGCGTCGAATGAGCGCGCGTAGCGTTGAAAATCCCCAATGTCTGGGGATTGATGCAATCTACATGGACGCCAGACCGTGCGTTCGCGCAATGAGTAACGCACCGTCTCTATTTGGAAAGGAATGTGATCATGGTAACGCTAACAACGAGCGGAACAGACAGCGCGGACGCAATCGCGATGCTGAAGGACGACCACCAAAAAGTCGCACAGCTTTTCACGCAATTCGAGAAACTGAGCGATGTTGACGGCGCTGACGCCGAAAAAGCTTCTATCGTCGAGCAAATCTGCTCGGACCTCAAAGTTCACGCTCAGATCGAGGAAGAAATTTTCTATCCCTCTGCGCGGGACGCTATCGACGAAGAAGATCTAGTCGACGAGGCCGAAGCGGAGCATGCGGACGCCAAAGAGTTGATCGCGCAGTTGGAATCGCTCGATCCCGGCGATGACAAATACGACGAGACAGTCGAGCTCTTGAACGAGGAAATCGATCACCACGTCAAGGAAGAGGAAAACGGGCTGTTCCCGAAGGTGATCGAAGCGCAAGTGGACACGAGGGATCTTGGCAGGCAAATGATGGAGCGCAAAGCAGCGCTCAAGGCGGAAATGGGTGAAGGCGACATGGAGGGTGAGGATCTGCAGCCACCCGTTCCACCTACGCGGCGCAAAGACTCGTTGTCGAAAAGAAGGTAGCTATAGAGGATACAAATGAGAAAGGCACTCTTCCTTGCGATCGCCGGCTTTGTCTGGCGGCAACTGCAGAAGCGTTGGGCTAGCAGGCAAGTCGCTCGCCGGGTTCCAACCCCGACCGCACGGCGATGAAAATCGCTGTACGGCATTAAATTCGGGTAGGCACTATCGCAGCCGGCGTCGGCGGATCGGTTAGGAGGCTGCGGCACGCGCTGTCGTAGCCTTCGGTCTCCTTAGGTTAATCGCTAGGACGCGAAACGACTCACGGGGCCATGTCGTTAAGGAATGGATACGGATTGATGGGCGATCCCTTCCACCATTTTTTATCCGGCGCGAGCAGAACGATCGCAAAGTGCAAATGCGGTGCGTCGGCCTTGGCATTGCCGGTGCTGCCCACGTATCCGATGGAGTCGCCGCGCTTTAAGATGGACCCTTCGCGCAAACCATCGGAGTAGCTGTCAAGGTGTGCGTAGAAATAAGCGAACTTCACGTCGACATCGAATTGGTACACGGTAAGCCCTCCGGCGGCGCTTCGGAACAACTTGGCCACGCGTCCGTCGTCGACTGCCACGACCGGCGTTCCGCGCGGTGCCGCGATGTCGATCGCTTCATGCGCTTTTACCCCTCGGCGCTCGGTGAACGAGTCGCGAAGGCTCGTGCGACTGATTCCCACGACAGGAATAAGCAGGCGACGGGAGGCAAGGACCTGCACTGTCGCTTCGGCGTCGGCGAGTTCGCTGGCATGCGCCGCAACGCCAAGCGCAGCGAGCCCAGCAACGAGCATCGCGATACCGACTATCCGCGAAGCCACGCGGCGCTACTTCGCCTGAACGTCGACGACGAAGCCTGCGGCGACGATCGAGGAGACTTTGAGCGCGTCCCAGTTGGTCAAATGCAGGCAGCCGTGTGTCTCGTCGCGGCCAACCTTGGCTGGAGAGGGTGTGCCATGGATACCCCAGTGCGGCTTGGAAAGGCCGATCCATAGGACGCCGACGGGATTGTTCGGTCCCGCCGCGATATCAACCTTGGTGTAACCGGGCTTGGCATCCCACAAAAGCTTCGGGTCGTAGGTGAAAACGGGGTCCTTCACTTCGTTGACGATCTTGAGCTTGCCCAAGGGGAGCGGGTCGCGCGGCCCGCCGATGCTGACTGGAAACTGCGCGAGCACCCGGCCTTCGCGATCCAGCGCCTGCAACAAGCGGACCGACTTCAGCACCGTCACTGAGGCAGCCTTTCCCGGCGGCTTCGAAGTCAGCACATCGGGCACGGCAATCTCCTCTCCCGACTTAAACGTCTTGCCTGGGTTTAAGTCGCGCAAAAGTTGCGGACTTGCGTGAAACTTTTCGGCAAGCCCTTCCAACGCCGATTCGTAACCTAGTTTTTTTAGCAGCGCACGCTCCATCATGTCGGTGGGGATGCGGACGAAAGGACCAGCGGCGTCTTGGTCGGTAACCTTGTAGGTTATGAGTGGGGGTGCGTCTGCCGCTCGTAGCGCTTGCCACGTTTCCTTATTGATCCGCCCGGTCCGCGCGATCCCATTCGTGGTTTGAAACGCCGCGACCGCCTTCCGCATATTTTCGCCGAAGCCCCCGTCGATTTCTCCCGGCGAGAACCAAGCGCGATCCAGAAGGACCTGCGCACGCACGACCGCTGCACCGCGCGCCCCCTGGCCGAGCTCGCGTAACGAATCGGAATTGTTGACCGTTGCCATGTCCAAAGCCGCGGTGCGCTTGGCGGGCGCAGCTTCGAGCGGAACCGGCATGACGAGCGGGATGACTACGGCACCACCGTAGAGCAATGCTTGGAGCAAATTTCGCGGCATGCGGCTTCTCCTGGGATAGGCATTTGGGCAATGACACAACAACGCTTCGACCTTGACTGGCGCCGACGATTTCTCGAAAAAGAGTTCGCTCAAGAGGCCGAAGCGCCGTTTCATCGCCATAGCTCACGCATGTCGGATAATGTCACGCGAAAGGGCTACTCGCCGAACCATTCTTTCGCGTTGATTCCGTTCAGCCGCAAGGGAAAGCGTCCTTCATGGAACAAAAATGGCCCGAACAATTGTGGATCGTCCGCCACGGCCAAAGCGCCGGCAACGTTGCTCGCGATGCGGCGGAAGCGGCTGGCCTCCCGCTGATCGACATTGCAACGCGCGATGTCGAGACCCCGTTGTCGCCGTTGGGCGAGCAGCAAGCCGCGGCGCTGGGGCACTGGTTCGGCCTGATGCCGAGTGCCGCAAAGCCAACAATCGCATTGTCTTCGCCCTATGTTCGGGCGATGGCAACGGCACGCGCAATTCTCGATGTCGGTGGACTCGACGGGGCCAGCGTTTCTTTGATCGCCGATGAGCGCTTACGCGAGAAAGAGTTCGGCATTCTCGATCGGCTGACCAAGTTTGGCATCCTGGACAAATACCCGGACTTGAGCGCGCAACGAGAGCATGTGGGAAAGTTTTATTTTCGCCCGCCGGGCGGCGAAAGTTGGTGCGATGTGATCTTGCGACTGCGCAACGTGGTCGACACGATCACGCGCGAATATCGCGGCGAGAAGGTGCTCATCGTCGGGCATCAGGTGATCGTCAACTGCTTTCGCTACCTCCTCGAGCGATTGGACGAGGAAACGATTCTCACGATCGATCGCGCGGGAGACGTTCCGAACTGCTCGGTCACATCGTACAAATTCGATCCGGCTAGAGGCAAGAGCGGCAAACTGGTATTGGACCTGGTCAACTTTGTCGCGCCGCTGCTCGAAGCCGGGGCACCCATCACGGTCGAGCCAGACGTGCCGGCCGCACCCAAATCGTAAGCGGAAGTGCGGATGGCCAACCATTGCTCGCCTCCAACCGTAACGCTCTTGAACGACGAGCTGTTGCGCGCGTGGCCATTACCCGCTCCCTCCGGCGTCGGCGACAAAGAGGACCGCGGGCGCGTGTTGGTGATTGCAGGTTCGCGCGAAATGCCTGGGGCGGTGATTCTCGCGGCGACCGCGGCGCTACGCGCAGGTGCAGGCAAGTTGACGATCGCCACCGGGGAGAGTGTGGCGAGCCTAGTCGCGTTGGCGACTCCCGAGGCCCGCGTCATTCCACTTCCGGAGACGCCCGGGGGCGGCCTCGCGGCGTCGGCGGCTGACCGGATGGAAGCACTCGGGTGCGAATTCGACGCGGTCCTCGTCGGGCCGGGCATGTTGGATGAGCGGGCGGCGTGCGAATTCGTTGTCGCGCTCTTGGGAACGATAGGTTCTGCCAAAGTCGTGCTGGATGCGGCGGCCATGGGCGTGGTCCGGCACCATCATTCATCTGGCCACGACAACGAGTCCGTGCAGCACGGCGAATCGTCTTTCGGTGGCAAGTATCGTTTCGCCACACCCGCATTATTGACGCCGCATGCGGGGGAGATGGGGCATCTGACATCGGTGGACAAGGAGTCGGTTCGCGTGAATCCGATAGCCGCAGCGCAGAGCGCGGCGCTTCGCTGGAACGGGGTGGTCGCGCTCAAAGGTGCAGTCACGCACATCGCGGCCCCGGACGGACGCATCTGGCGTCATGAGGGCGGCAACGTTGGGCTTGCGATTTCGGGGTCGGGCGATACGTTGTCTGGCCTGATGGTCGGGTTCGCTGCCCGTGGAGCGTCGCTGGAGCAAGCCGCTGCTTGGGGAGTTGCTGTTCACGCACGGGCGGGCGAGCAGCTCGCCGCTCGCTTGGGTACGCTCGGATACCTCGCGCGCGAGATCGCGGCGGAGGTCCCGGCGTTATTGGACGCGCTCGCTCCGCGCTCGTGAGAGCCCCGTCCTACGAGTTCGCGATCCAGCCGCCCTAATGATCCGCCGCCGCGACCACACCCGCGGCTACGAAGCTTTCGATTTCGCCGTCGGCGTAACCGTATTCGCGCAACACTTCGCGTGTGTGCTCACCAAGCACCGGCGCAGATCGCGAAATCCGCGTGGGCGTGTCGGAAAAATGGATCGGACAGCCAAGCGCTTTGGTCGCTCCCGCTTGCGGATGGACAAGGTCAACGACCATGCCGCGCGCGAGCGTTTGTGGATGATTGAGCGCCTCGCCGATCGTGTGCACAACACCGGCGGGGACGCCGGCTGCGTCGAAGGCCGCGATCCATTCGGCTTTGCTGCGGGTCTCGAGTACTGCGTTCATCGCGGCGGCGAGCACATCCTGATGCTCCATTCGCGCCGCATTGGACGCGAAACGAGGATCGTTCCGCCACTCGGCATGGCCGAGAACGTCGGTGATCCGCTCCCAGTTCGCCTGATTTGCACCGCCTAAATTGATCCAGCCGTCGCTGGCGCGAAAGGCTTGGTAAGGCGCAGTCAAGAGATGCGCCGATCCGGTTGGCCCCGGAGATTGGCCCGTTGCGAAATGGATTGCCGCATGCCAGTAAGTCTGTTGCAAGGCGGCTTCCATGAGCGACGTATCGACGATCTGCCCGCGCCCGGTCTTTTGCTTGTGAGCATGAGCGGCGAGGATCCCGACCGCGGCGAGCATGCCAGCGTTGATATCCGCGACCGGATTCCCGGTCTTCACCGGAGGTCGGCCCGGCTCGCCGGTCACCGACATGAGACCGGAAAAGCCCTGGGCGATCAGATCGAAGCCACCTTTGTCTCCGTACGGACCGTCACGGCCATAGCCAGAGATTGCGCAATAGACGAGCCCGGGATTGACGCGTGACAGAACCTCGTAGGAGAGACCCAATTTCTCGAGCGTGCCGCGGCGATAGTTTTCCGTCAAGACATCCGCGTCCCTGACCATGCGCAACAGAATTTCGCGCCCCTGTGCCATCTTCAAGTTGATTGCGATGCCACGTTTGTTGCGGTTCAGGATCATGAATGGCGCTGAAACGCCGTTGATGCGCGGCTCGCGATAGTCGCGCGCGTCGTCACCGCCAGGGAGCTTCTCGACCTTGATGACATCCGCGCCCATGTCGGCTAACAGCATGCCGCAGGTCGGGCCCGCCATGATCTGCGCCAGCTCGAGGACGCGCATGCCCGCGATCGGGCCCGGATGCGCGCCTTCTGTTTCGGCTTCTCGTGCGTCCGGGATCATCTGCCGGGGAACTCCGGCCTGTCCTTGGCGAGAAACGCCGCGTAGCCGATGCGAAAGTCTTCGGTATCGAAACAGTCGAAGCATTCGTCGTACTCGGCGGTTGCAAGTGGCCGCGGATCGGCAAGTCGCCGCGCGAACTTCTTGTGCCAACGCGCGACTAGCGGCGAGCCCTCCGCGACCCGCTTCGCTGTCGCAAGTGCTTCGGACGCAACCTCGATATCCGGAACGACGCGCGTCACCAATCGCTTCTCCTTAGCTTCGGCCGCGCCGAAAATGCGCCCTTCCAGCAGAATCTCGAGCGCTATGTCGACACCAGCCAGACGCACGAGAGATGCCATTTCCGGATACGCCATCACCAGCCCCAAATTCTTGATCGGCGCACCAAAGCGGCTCGACTCGCCGCAAATGCGCAGGTCGCACAGCGCGGCAATCTCCAAGCCCCCGCCAACGCAAATGCCGTGGATCTGTGCGACCAGCGGATGGCGGCAATTGGCGAGAGCCTCGGCCGTGGCGTGCATGGCGCGGCCGTAGTCCATGGCCTGAGCTTTGTTCGCGCGCTCGGTGCGAAACTCGGCGATGTCGTTGCCTGGAGAAAACGACCGCTCGCCCGCACCGCGCACGATCACGCAACGCAGCGCATCGTCGGCGGAAAGCGCGTTGATCGCCTCGCCCAACATCCGCCACATCAGTTTGGTCAGCGCGTTAAGCTTCTCCGGACGGTTGAGCACGACCGTCGCGATCGCGCCATCGATCTGCACGACAACGCAATCGTCCACTTCATTCGGCCTTGACGTTCAAGTCCTTGACCAGCCGCTGATATTTCGCCAGTTCCGCCTTGAGGAACGCGCTGAATTCATCAGGAGTTCCGGAGCCGAACTGCACGCCTTGTGCCTCGAGTCGGGGACGAATCGCTGGGTCGGCCATCGCCTTTTGCACGGCGTCGTTGACCTTGTTCACGATGTCGCGGGGCAGGGCCTTGGGCCCCATCACCGAATACCAATTGGTCACGTCGAAGCCGCGAATCCCGACTTCGCTGAAAGTGGGAACGTCGGGAAGTTGCGACAAACGCTGCGGCGTCGAAATTGCGAGCGCGCGCAGCTTGCCCGCCTTGACCTGCTCGAGTACCGGAGGCATGGTGTCGAAGTTCATGTTGACCTGGCCGGCGAGTAGATCGACGATCGCTTGTCCGCTTCCCTTATATGGAATGTGATTGATCTGGACATCGGTCAACTTCGCGAATAACGCCCCAGCCAGGTGCTGCGTGCTTCCGATTCCGGACGATGCATAGGTGTACGCGCCTGGCTTTGCCTTCGCCAGCGCAACCAATTCCGCGACCGAGTTCGCTGGAATGGAGGGATGCACAACCAGCACATTGGGCACGTACCCGATATAGGTGATCGGCGTAAAGTCGGTGGCGGGATCGTACGGCAAGCTTTGCAGCACGAACGGCGCAATCGCATTCGAGTTGGAGTGACCCATCAATAGCGTGTAGCCGTCGGGCGCGGCTTTCGCGGTCAGGTCCGCCGCGATCGTTCCGGCCGCACCCGAGCGATTCTCCACGACAACCTGCTGCCCGAGGATCTCGGACATCTTGGGAGCAATCGCGCGCGCGACGATGTCGGTGCCGCCGCCGGGTGCGAAGCCCACCAAGAGCCGGATAGGCTTCGTCGGCCAAGACTGGGCATAAGCGACTCCAGAAGCGAGCCCGACGGCGACGACGCACGCCACGAGTCGGCGCACGCTGGAACGACAAACTTCAACCGCGCTGGTTGAGGGTGATGCGGCCATGAAATTCTCCTTAGACACGCCGACAAAAAGCAACGGTTACTTAAGCTGAGTTGGTTGCCACCTATCTGGATGGCTGCTCAACTTTACGCTCCCAACCGGACCAAGTAATTCGCGAAGGATAAATGCAACAAGTGATCACGGCGCGCGCCATGACTCATGCTTACGTCTAGATGAATGTAGGAGCGAGGAGGTTGCACGAACAAGGATAGAACGAAACCCCAAGCGCCGGGCGATGCGACGAACGCCACAAACGCCTTGCCGCACCGGACAATCTCAATGCGAGTAAAGGATATGTATGCGACTCGTGCCAGAATCCCACGTTCGATAGGTCAGAACGCAAAATAAGGAGCGTGCCAATGGAAACGCTGTTGCTATGGATCGGCCGTCTGGCCGGGATTTCGGGTGTCCTGCTGACCATTGTCGCATTCGGCTCGCGCGCCGCAGGAATTTTTTTTCCCGGAGGCTTTCAGGTCGGTACCATCCTGCAAGCGGGGATCGCGGCGATGCTCGTCGGATGTTTAGGCTACGTCGCGACCCTAGCCGAGCAAAAGCCAAAATACGACCATTTGAGATAGCATCCTCCGGCGACGGCAGTGTAGGCTTTTTCTGCCGCCGCGGGAGTCGATCGTGACCTGGTCAAACCGGTCGATGTGGAGCGCTGTTGCAATTGATCGCAGTGCACGGAGAACGCACTTCCGATCCATCCGTCGCGAACGATGGCGTTGTGCCACGGCATCGTTCGCGGCCGGCTGCCGCGATGGCATGAGTCAACAACGGCTACATGCTAGATTTTATGCCGGCGTTTCGGCGGCCGGATGAGCGCGCTTGGAGCTCAAATAGTTGTGGCCCTGCATCAAGGCTCGAATGGCAGGCACGAGTTCATCGGGAATTCGTTCTTTCGCCAGATAGCCGTTGGCCCCTGCTAGGATGACTTTCGCCCCGTATTGGCTTTCGGGGAAACCGGAAACGATCAGCACAGGCAGCAGCGGTCGGCAACGGCGAATTTCCTTGAGCGTTTCCACGCCGCTTTGATCAGGTAACGTCAAGTCGAGCAGCACCACGTCCCATTCGTCGCGACACGCCAATTCGATGGCTAAGCGTCCGGTCCCAGCCTGACCGGCGACAAGCATGTCGGCCTCCGCGGCAATGAAGTCCCGGATATTTTCTTGCATCGTGCGATTGTCATCGGCAAACAGGATTCTTATCATGGTCCCTGCGACGTGCGAGTTCACGTTGCAAATAGTGTATAAATTGCTCGTTCAGCGAAGATTGGGTGCGAGTTTCATTATACCCAACGCAATTAGTAGCCCCCTGCGCCGGGTCCAGCCGCGGCGCAAACCACACGTAACTAACTGGTTCCATCCGATTCGGGAGCTTCTCAATGCGTAACTATGAAACTAGCGTGGCGGACAAGGCACACGTGCTGCCCGAAGCGCAGTCCATCGATCTGTCGCTGCTGCTACGCGCGCTGCGCGCGGTGCGCGACGGCGATTTCACTGCGCACCTGCCTGCGGATTGGCCCGGCCTGGGCGGCAAGATCGCCGACACGTTCAATGAGATGCTCGCGGCCAATCGCCAGGTCGCGAGGGAGTTGGAACAGGTTGGCAAGGAAGTGGGCGTTCACGGCAAGACTCGCCAAAGAGTCAAGTTCGACCGCCGCAACGGCTGTTGGGGCGTCATGGAAACCC
>Ga0136617_10001614_pt1 | contig 19999 bp, 22 predicted proteins | sample AntDrymUQ3222106_2_FD_129672 | JGI IMG/M metagenome (GOLD analysis project Ga0136617, IMG submission 129672) | Polar desert sand microbial communities from Dry Valleys, Antarctica - metaG UQ322 (21.06) | ecosystem: Environmental > Terrestrial > Soil > Desert | place: Antarctica: Dry Valley...
GCCAGCGCGTTGTCGTACGCGTCGCCGACGGAGCCGATCGAGGCGAGCACGTCGTGGTCGTCGAGAACCTGGTTGAAGGCGTAGCTGGTGTACTGCGAGCCGGCGTCGGAGTGGTGGACGAGCCGACGTCGGCGGCGGCGAGCGTGTACGTCGCGGCGCTCGCTGCCGCGATCGGAGCGCAGGCGCTCCCGGTCTCGTCGCAGCGTTGCCAGGTCCGGCCGTACGTCAGCGGCGCCGTGCCGGCGAACAGCCCGGTCGTCGAGGTCAGGACCTGGCCGCCGCGGGCGTTGCCGGTGATCGAGGGCAGCCCGGTGGCCGTCGGCGCCGCTGCGCTGGCGGGCACCGCGAGCAGCGCAAGGTACGCGACAGCGCCGAGCATGGGAGCGAGAGCTGATGAGCGGCGCATCCGAACGGTTATCGGCCGCTGCGCCCAGAACCTTCGCGTGACGTGCGCGCGAGGGAACGGCGCCGGCGAACAGGCTCAAGAATCCGCCGCCGGGTCCGACTACGGGGTCGATGATCGAGCCGATAGGATCTGCCTCATCGGCGACGAGCGCCGCGACGACCGGCGGCACGTCCGCCGCCACGACGCCCACGAAGGACGCCACGAGCTTCGCCGGCGAGCTTGCCAGGTCCGTGAGCAGGTCGGCCTCCTCCACGAAGGCCGAGCCGCGCCCCGACGGCGAGCAGACCAAGCGGATCGCGGGCCATCCCTACTCGCGCATCGAGAACGGGGCGGACAAGGGCATGTTCGTCAACCAGCTGGCCAGCAGCCCGCGCCTGGGCTCCGCCTTTCGGATGGCGGAGAGCGACGACCGCGTCTTTCACGTGTACGGCACAGGCAAGAACGAGGTCGTCGTCGAGATCAAGTCGCCGTCGCAGAGCAAGGGCGACTCCACGTCGGCGCCGTCCACCGCCGGCGCGACGCCACGCACGATGTAGCGCGGCACGCAGGGGGTTCGTGCGGAAGGCCGGCGCGGTTCTGGCTCCTCGCGCGGTTCAGTAGGCGGCCACCGGGTTGCGTAGGACCCCGATGCGCTCGATCTCGAGTTCGACCAGGTCGCCCGGCTTCAGGAAGGAGCCGTGCTCGAGCCCGCAGCCGAGGCCGACCGTGCCGGAGGCGATCACGTCACCGACGCGCAGGGTCTCCGAGCGCGAGACGTGAGCGATGACGTCCTCGAAGGTCCAGTGCATGTCCGCCGTGCTGCCGCGCGACCACTCGGCGCCGTTGATGCGCGCGGTCATGCCGAGGCCGTAGGGCTCTGGAATCTCATCGCGGGTGACCAGCCATGGACCGATCGCGTTGCCGGTGTCGAAGTCCTTTCCCTTGCCGGGCCCCAGGAGCGAGCGCATCGCCTTGGCCTGCTCGTCGCGTGCGGAGAAGTCGTTGAAGATCGTGTAGCCGGCGATGTGCTCGCGTGCCGTGCCGGCGGGAATGTCGGAGCCCTGGCGCCCGATCACCACGGCCCACTCCAGCTCGTAGTCGAACGCGTTGCAGTAGCGCGGAATGCGGACCGTCGCGCCGCTGCCCACGATTGCCGCGGTGCTCGCGTTGTAGTACGGCGGCTGCGCGTAGAACCCGCGCGCGAGCAGGTGCGTGAGCGAGCGGCGGCGGTCGAGCGCCCGCTCCAGAAGGGCGTCCGCGGGAGCCAGCCGCTTCAGCGTGCCCTTGCGGAACGAGTTGATGACGTGGGCCTCGAAGGTCATCGCGTCGCGCAGCGAGGGCGGGCGTGGGATCGGGGCCAGCAGCTCGACGTCCTGGAGCGCGACGGTGATGCCGGGCGCGGTGTCCGGCGCCTCCGCCCACTCCACCAGGCCCGCAATGTTCTCGATCGCTGCCGGCCCGGCGTGCAGCAGCTCGAGCAGCGAGCCGCTGCCGAGCGCGGGCTGACCGTCACGCGCCAGGCTTGCCGCGGCGAGCCTCACCACAGTGTGACCGTCGCGCGCGACGGCGCCGAGATGCTCGACTCCGTCGCGGTGGAACGTGAGCAGCCTCACGCGACGACGGCGAGGTCTGCCATCGTGACGGTATGGATAGGCGAAGGCACAGGCTTCACTGGATACCTCCAGGGTCGAGTTTGTCCGACATGCAGCCCCCGCCCGTGGACCGTGGTGGCAGCAGCACCGACGCGGAGCCGGCCGCCCACGCTACTGGGCGAGGGCGCGGTGTCGACGGGCGGTAGCCGCCCGCATGCGTCTGCCGACGAACCTCGTCGGGACGCATGGCTGACCTGCTCGGGCTCGACCGCGAGCGGGTCACCCAGTGGTTGTTCGCGAGGCGCGTTCAGGAGTCCATCGACCAACCCTCGCTCCGCGCCGTCGCCATCGCGCTCGCGCCCGCGTAGCGCCCCGTCGGGCGATCAATGGCTTGGCCTTGTGGTGGGAGGCGGGTGTGCTACCAGTACGACAGTGAGCATGTCCACGGTCGCCGTAGCGATTCGTCCTGGCGAACTTGCGTGCTGCCGGTTTGCGCTGAAGATCGTCGTCGCGTCCGACGCGGTCCTCCGGCTGCTGTCCCTTCTGGCCTGGGACACCGATCCCGCCGTCGAGGTGCTCGAAGCCGCATGAGCATCGGCTGCCGTCACGAGATGTTCGCCTACGACGCCGCCCCGGCCGAGCCCAACGCACGCCCGGATTATCCCGGATCCGCGCCGACGCGGCGTTCGCCGGATTCGTGGCGCCGTACGTCAACGAGGGACTCGACCAGGGCGAGGCGCTTGTCGCGGTGTATGTCCCGGACAAGCAGTCGCTGCTGCGCGACGCCCGGGGGTCGGTCCCCGACGAGATCACGTTCGCGGACGCCAACGACGTCTCTACGCGCCCGGAGGCCGCCGTGTGCGGGTACGACGCCACGATTCGCCGGCTCCTGCGAAACGGAGCGCCCTCGGTCCGGGTCATCGGTGAGTTGCCCATCTGCGAGACCCCGCAGCAGTGGGATACGTGGATGCTCTACGAGGCGCTGCTCAACCGCGTGTTCGCCCACTTCCCGGTGCAAGTCGTCTGCACCGCCGACGAGCGGGTGGTCCCCGAGGCGGTCGTGCACGCCTCGCTCCAAGCCCACCCTCGGATTCACAACGGCGGCTGCCACGACAGCCCCCACTACCGCGACCCCGCGGAGATGGTGCGCTCGCTGACGCCCGAGCCACAGCCGTTGCCCGACCTGCGCGACGTGCCGGCCGGCGAGGACTCTCGCAGCTTCCGCAAGCGGCTCTCCGGCGAGATGGCCGCTGCCGGGGTGCCTGCCGACAAGACCGAGGGAATGCTGCTCGCCGCCGTGGAGGTCTACGTCAACGCCCTGCGCCACGGCGACGGCGCGCCCACGCTGCGCATCGGCCCGGTCGATGGCCGCTTCGTGTGCGAGGTCTCGGACCGGGGCACGGGGCTCGACGACCCGCTGGCCGGCTACGTGCCCCCTCGTGAGGGATCTCTCGACGGCGCCGGGCTGTGGGTCGCCCGCCAGTTCGCCTCCCGCCTCGAGCTGCTCCCCACGCCAGGCGGCGGACTGACCACCAGGCTCTGGGCCTGACACAGGTCGCGCGTAGGAACGTTGCACCACCGTGACGCTGTACCATCGCCCCAGGGTGGGGGCGACGGGCGACACGCGCCGGGTCGAGTTCAAGCTCGTGGCGCAGGCCCGGCCGGCGCCGGACGCGCCGTCCAAGCGGCGACGTGCCACGCGTGCGGCCGCCGCGCTGACAGCATTCGCCGTGCTCGCCTGTCCGGTCCCCGGCCTCGCGGTCGAGCCGCCGGCCCCTGCTGCCGCCGCCGACGCATCGCTGCAGGTCGATGCTCGACGACCGGGCGGCGGTGTCGTGCCTGCGCACTTCGTCGGGTTCAGCATCGAGTGGTCGCTCATCGAGCGCTACATGGGGCCGAGCGCGCGTCCGGCGTTCGCGAACCTCCTGCGCAACCTCGGCTCGGGCCTGCTGCGGATCGGTGGCGGCTCGCAGGACCACATGCCATTCGATGCCGCTGCGCCGAACACGAACCGGGTCATCACGCCCGAGGACCTGCTCGCCATCCGAGCGACGCTCGACGCCGCCAACGCGGGCGACGAGCGGCGTGCCGTCCCGAGCTGGGGCACGATCCTCGGCACCGCCCTGGCCCCGCCCGACGCCGAGCGTCCGTGGCTCGGGCCGGAGCACGCGCGGGCGTTCACGACCCAGGGAGTGGCACCGGCCTTCGCGCGCGGCGCCGAGCGCGACGTCGCGGGCATCGGGCTCGGCAACGAGCCCGACATCTCCTACGACTACGACCTGACGCGCTACCTGTCAGACCTCCTGACGTACCGCGACGCCGAGGTCACGCATCCGTTCCCCGTCATCGCGCCGAGCACGAGCGAGCCCATCGCGCCGTGGTCCGCGATCGACGCCCGCGCCGTCAGGACGCGCTTCTTCTGGGAGTGGCCGGCGATCCTCGACGCGATCGCGCCCACGATGACCGCCGGCCGTGGCATGTTCGGCGCGTTCGCCACCGACCACTTCTATCCGCTGGCCCGCGGTTGCGTCAGCGACCCCTACCGCTGCGCGACGATCGAGCGGCTGCTCTCCGACGAGCGCCGCGCGAACCTCGCCTACGAGGTCTTCGTGCACGCCGGCGCGGCCGCGCGACGCGGCCTGCGCTACCGCCTTCAGGAGGTCAACTCGGCCGCCGGCCGTGGCGTCGACGGGGTCAGCAACGTGGCCGCCAGCGCGATCTGGGCGCTCGCATCCATGTTCGAGGCCGCGTGCCCGCAGCCGCCGAACGTCCCCGGCGCCAACGCCGAGTGCGAGACGGGAGCGGTCGGGGTGAACCTCCACAACGCCGAGGTGCGCGAGTTCTTCTTCCCCGAGGAGGGCAACGCCTACTACAACGCGATCGACTACGACCCGTCGCCGGCCGCGGGCGCGCCCACGGCGGCGCCGGGGTACTACGCGCTGCTGCTGTTCGCCCGCTTCGCGCAGGAGACGCGCGGGCTGCGGCCTGTCGCGGTCGGCGCGGACTCGACCGCCGGGACGCAGGTCAAGGCGTGGCGGGTCGATGTCGGGGCGTCCGAGCGGCGGCTGTTCGTCGTCAGCTCGGCGGACCATCCGCTGACGGTGACCGTCGCCGCGCCCGGCTCGCGCTACGAGCTTGACCGCATGACGCCCTATGACCCGACCGGCGCCGGACGGACGCTCGACGCGCCGCAGGTCCGGATTGACGGGCGTTCCGTGGCGGCCGACGGTAGCTGGCCCGGCTTCGCGCCGACCGTCGGCAACATCGTGCGCGGACGCCTGCAGATCGCGCTCGGGGCGGGCGAGGCAGCGGTCCTCACGCTGCGCGGCCGCTGAGCCGCGCCAGGCGATCCAGGAGATCGGCAAGGGCCTCGGGCGGCTCGATCAGCGGGATCGTCAGAAGCACGCCACCCGGCGGGTCACCGTACGCGCTCCTGGATCGGCAGGTGGCTGCACGGCTCGAAGGGTGTTACTCGACAGGACGCCGCATGGTCACGCGTGGCCACCTGGCGAGGCCGCGTGCGGTCTCGAGCTCACGGATGCGGCGCAGGCCACCGCTCATCTGGTCGTCGGTCAGGACCTTGAACCCGAGCCGTTCGTAGTAGGGCGCGTTCCAGGGGACCTCGGTGTAGGTCGTGAGCGTCAGTGCCGCCAGGCCGCGCTGGGCTGCCCAGGCGGCGGCAGCGTCGAGAAGAGCCTTCCCCAGGCCCTGCCGGGCCTGGCTGGGATGCACGGACACCTGCTCGATGTGAACGTTGCGGTCAACGATCTCCACCAGGAGGTAGGCGACGGGGTCGTCCGCCTCGTCGGTGACGACCCAGGCCCGACCGTCCTCCTGAAAGACGGCCAAGTCCGCGACGGACGGCGGTTCGTCGTCGGCCACGGCCGTCATGCCGAGGTCCCGGAAGGGCGCGCCCGCGGCGCGCTCCAGCTCGCGCAGAGCCGGGAGGTCGTCTGGGCGCGCCGCTCGGATCAATGCCTCACTGTGACATGAGGGCGGCGCCGAGACCGGGCAGAGTCCGCAGAGTCCGCACGCCCGACCCCCCGACATGACGCGATGTACCCCCCACTCGGGGGGAACGGCTGTTGTCACGCTGCGTGGGACGTCACGGTTTGGCGGTGCTTGAGATCACCCCGACCGCTCGAGGACGCCACGTTCCCCTCCCGGCGTGACGTCCGTCTCAACGCGAGCGAAGCACAGAGCGGCCGTCTCGGCCGCTCACAGCCCCGGTCAAGTCCCGCGTGCCAGCGCCCCACCGCGGGCACGCGGGACAGCGCCGGCGGGCGGTTGTGAGGTTCGAGCCTCATATGGCGTCGTCGCAGACGCGCGAGCAGGTTGCGCCTCGTCACGTACGAGACGCCCGCCTCTGAACGTCCCGGCAGCGATCGCCATCCCCGCTGCCACGAGGATGACGTCTTTGAGGACGTACTGGCCTTCGAGCGTCGGAGCATGGTGCGGCCCGCTGAACAAGCGCCCGGTCAGCAACACGATCGGCGCCAGGACCCCGACAAGCTGCAGCGCCAGAAGCCAGACGGCCAGCCGCATCCACCGGTTGGCGAGCAGGCAGATCCCGATGAAGCACTCCAACGTCGCGATCGCGACGAGTCCGACCTCCCCCGCAACGAGGCCGAACGTCAGCAGGTCGATCGTCTTGATCGCCAGATCCTGGGCGGGGCTGACGTCGGGAAAGAACTTCAGGACGCCGAAGCCCAGGAACACCGCGCCGACCGAGACTCGCAATGCCGTGATGCTGTGACGCACCAGCGCGCCATGCACCAGGTTCTCAACCGCGACGAATCGATCTCTGAGCGGACCCATGACCGCTTCTGCGGTCGGGACGGGTCGGCGGTTCACTTCGGCGTCGCAGCAGCTCGACGGCCGCAAGACCTCGGCCGCCCGGTAGCCCTCAGCCCCGCAGCCGCCCGCTCAGCTCGCCCCGCAGCGTCGCGATCTCGGTCACGACCGCGCCCACCAGGGCGCTCTCGTGCGAGTCGATGTCGTCCAGAAGATCGGACATGTAGCTCGGGTCGGAGGCGAGACCCTCGAGCGTGGTGAGGGCGCGTTCGACGTAGAGCAGGCGCAGGTCGGCCTGGATGTCGACGGCTGTTCGGTTGGTCTGGGTCTTCATCTGCATGGGCCTCAGTTGAACACTGGGCGTAAAGAACGAGCGAACACCGTTCAGGACGACCGCACGGGCAAACCCGTGCAAGCACATCTTCCAGTTCCCCCGTGGTCCGAAACGCATCTAGCCTCGCGCCAGGTGCGTGGATCGCCCCGGACCTCGGTGGGCGGGTGCCCAGTACAGTCGAGGCCGTCTACCGGCCGCAGTGGATCGGCGCGTTCCTGTTTGGGAAGCTCGGTCCGACCCAGCTGGCCGTCCCACACCGAAGGAGCCCGATGACAACGCAGTCCCCTCTCGCGATCGAGGCCACCGGCCTGGTCAAGTCGTTCGGCGAGACGCGCGCGGTCGACGGCGTCGACCTGTCCGTCCGCAGCGGCTCCGTCTATGGCGTGCTCGGCCCCAACGGCGCCGGCAAGACGACGACGATCCGCATGCTGGCGACGCTGATCCGCCCTGACGCGGGCAGCGCCCGGGTCCTCGGGCACGACATCGTGAAGGACGCCGATGCCGTTCGCGGCGCCGTCAGCCTCACCGGCCAGCTCGCGTCCGTGGACGAGGATCTCACGGGCCGCGAGAACCTGATCCTGCTCGGCCGCCTGCTGGGGCTCAAGCGCCCGGCGGCCAAGGACCGCGCCGCCGAGCTGCTCGAGGCGTTTGGGCTTTCCGAGGCCGCGGGCCGGCTCGTCAAGAACTACTCGGGCGGCATGCGGCGGCGTCTCGACATCGCCGCGAGCATCGTGGTCACCCCGCAGCTGATGTTCCTCGACGAGCCGACGACCGGCCTGGACCCGCGCTCCCGAAACCAGGTCTGGGGCATCATCCGGGCGCTGGTCGCGGAAGGGACGACGATCCTGCTCTGCACGCAGTACCTGGAGGAGGCCGACCAGCTCGCCGACCGCATTGCCGTCATCGACCACGGGAAGGTGATCGCCGAGGGGACGCCCAGCCAGCTCAAGGCCTCGGTGGGCTCCGGCGCGCTGCACGTGCGTCTGCTGGACCCCGAGCAGCGCCCCGACGCCGAGCAGATATTGGACCGCGAGCTCGGCGCCGTCACGCTGGAGCCCGACCCTGCCGCCCTCTCGGCCGCGTGCGCCGACGCCGACCGTGCCGCCGAGGCGGTCGCCGAGCTGAGTCGCGCCGGTGTGCGGATCGCCGGCTTCTCGCTTGCCCAGCCGAGCCTCGACGAGGTCTTCCTGGCCCTGACCGGCCATCCGGCGGTCGTCGAGCACCCCGACGCCTTGGAGGAGGAAGCAGCGTGAGCGCCAACCCGACGACGCAGGCCGCCCCCAGCTCCGTCGCCGACGAGGACGCGGTCCGCAAGGCGATCGGGTCCATCTCGCGCCCGCCGAAGGCGAGCGCGCTCTCGGCCGCTCTCACCTTCGGCTGGCGAGGAATGCTCAAGGTCAAGCACGTTCCCGAGCAGCTCCTCGACGTGACGATCACGCCGGTGATGTTCGTGGTCATGTTCACCTACCTGTTCGGCGGCGCGATCTCCGGCTCCACGGGGACGTACCGGGACTACATCCTGCCGGGGATCCTGGTGATGTCGGTCCTGTTCACCACCGTCTACTCCGGGGTCGCGCTCAACACCGACCTGACCAAGGGCGTCGTCGACCGCGTCCGCTCCCTGCCGATCTGGCGGCCGGCCCCCCTCGTGGGATCGCTGCTCGGCGACAGCGTGCGCTACCTGCTCGCCGGGACCGTCATCATCGTGGTCGGCGTGGTCCACGGCTACCGCCCGGGTGCCGGCATCGGCGGTGTCGTCGCGGCGCTGGCTCTCGTGGTGATCTTCGCCTTCGGCCTCTCGTGGGTGTTCACGACCCTGGGACTGCTGCTGCGCTCGCCGAGCGCGGTGATGAACGCGGGCTTCATGGGGATCTTCCCGCTCACGTTCCTGTCGAACGTCTTCGTCGATCCCAAGACGTTGCCGGCGGGACTCCAGGACTTCGTCGACGTCAACCCGATCTCGATCCTGGCGACCGCCTCGCGAGGGTTGATGGAGGGCAACGCGGATGGCGGCGACATCGTGATCGTGCTCGCCATAGCGGCAGTGCTGACCGCCGTGTTCGCGCCGCTGACGACGCGCCTGTACCGCAAGGGCTGAGCGTTCCGGGCGCTACGCCGTCGCGAAGCGTCCGAGCGTCCGGTCCGGACGGACCCCCGGGAGGTACGCGGAGAAGATCCGGTAGTAGGCGAGCTCCTCGCGCGTGCGCAGCGGCGGATCGACGGCATCGCGCTCGCGCTCGAAGTCGGCCATGCTGACGCTCTCCTCGACGGTGCTCGTGAGCACGTCGGCAGCGCCGCTGCCGTCGCCGAACTCGGCCTTCTCGCGCCACAGGATCTCATCCGGGAGCCAGCCGCTGAAGGCGCGGCGCAGCAGGCGCTTCTCGAGCTCCCCCGGCGCCGACAGCTTCCACGCCATGGGCAGGCCGAACGCGAACGCGATCACCTGGCGGTCGAGGAACGGGACCCGCGCCTCGAGACTGTGGGCCATCGTGACGCGGTCGCAGCGCTGGAGGTTGAGGTTGTGCAGGCCGTGGACGCTGCGCATGAGCTCAGCCTGCAGCGACATCGGGTCGTCGAAGCCGCGCAGGTACTCGTAGCCGGCGAACAGCTCGTCGGCGCCCTCGCCCGTCAGCACGACCTTGACGTGCTGCGCCGTCATCTCGGCGAGCAGGAAGTTCGGCACCGCGCTGCGCACGAGCGATGGGTCGAAATGCTCGATCGCGCGCACGACGTCCGGCAGCGCGCGCACCGCCTCGGCGGAGTCGTACACGCGCTCGTGGTGCTCGGTGTCGAGGTGGCGCGCGACGACGCGCGCGGCCAGCAGGTCGGCGCTGCCCTTCGTGCCGACGGCGAACGTCTGCAGACGCTCCCCGCGCTGCTCGAGGTGGCGCGCGGCGATCGCGGCGACGATCGCCGAGTCCAGGCCGCCCGACAGGAAGACGCCGACGGGGACGTCGCCCATCATCTGGCGCTGCACCGACCCGGCCAGGATCCGGCGGGTCGCCGCCAGCGCCTTCTCGCGCGGCTCGTCGCCCTCGCTCCAGACCGCCGCCGCGGCCGGCGCCCCTTCGCCGGTGTCCGGGACCGCGCTGGCGTAGCGCTCGAGGCCACCGTCGGGCGTCCAGTGACATCCCGGCGGGAAGCTCTCGACGTCCGGCATCCAGTCCGGCGCGAAGGCCGCCATCTCCGACGCGAAGCGCACGCTTCCGTTGCGCCGCGCCCAGTACAGCGGCTTGATCCCGACCGCGTCGCGGGCGGCGATGAAGCGTCCGTCGTCGCCGGCGACGAGGAACGCGAACATGCCCTCGAGCTCGGTCAGCGCCGCGGGGCCACGCTCGTCGAGCAGGTGCAGCGCGACCTCGTTGTCAGAGCGCGTCGTGAACGGTGCGGGCGCGAGCGTCGCGCGGACCTGCTCGTGGTTGTAGACCTCGCCGTTGCCGACGAGCCAGACGTCGCCCGCCGCGTTGGCGAACGGCTGGTGACCGCCGTCGACGTCGACGATCGACAGCCGCCGGTGACCGAGCCAGGCGCTGTCGACGCTGACCTCGCCCTCGTCATCGGGTCCGCGGTGCACGAGCCGGTCGAGCATCCGCCCGGCTTCGCCCGCGGAATGCGGGCCGTACACCGCGGCGATTCCGCACATCGTTACGCCGTCGCCGCCGCGGGTACCGTCGCCGGGGTGGCGTACGCCAGCGGGCGGCGGTCGTCTAGGTAGGACAGGCGGCCGCGTGCGGCCGCCACGACGCTGGGGGCGTCGACGCGCGCCAGCGCCGCTCCCGGCCGCGCACCGGTCTTCGCGAGCACGCGGCCGCGTGGATCGACGACCTTGGCCTGACCCGGGAAGCGCAGCCGGCCGAAGCGGCCGACCTGGTTGGACGACACCCACACGACCTGGTTCTCGAGCGCGCGCGCCTGGTCGAGCAGGTTGAAGTGACGAACCTGCACGTCGCGGCGCATCCAGGGGGCGGGATCGACGCGGCAGACCGGCCAGGCCGAGAGCGAAGCGATCAGGCCGGCGCCGTCGAGCGCGAGCTGGCGCGCAGCCTCGGGGAACGTCTTGTCGTAGCAGACGAGCATCCCGATGCGGCCGATCGGCGTGTCGAAGGCGGCGAACCCGGCGCCCGCGCCGAACGTCGAGCGCTCGGCGGGTGGCAGGTGGACCTTGCGATGGTGGCCCAGGATGCCATCGCCGTTGACGCAGACGGCGCTTGAGTACGGCCCGCCCGGGGCGTCCTCGGTGTAGCCGATGCAGACGACGACATCGCCGGCGATCCGGGCCACGCGCTCGATCTCCTCGCCGTCGCGGCGCAGCGCGGGTGGCAGCGCGCACGGCGCCGGCGCGCCCGTGACGTATGGCTCGTAGAGATAGCCTCCGAGCGCCGACTCGGGCAGCACGACCAGCGCCGCGCCGCGTTCGCGCGCCTCCGCGACGATCCGCTCGACCGCCTGCAGGCAGAGCCGCAGATCGCGGCCGAAGCGCGCGCTCACGGCCATGACGGCAGGAGTCTTGTGTCGTCTGGCGATCACAGCACTCAGGTTGCCCCGGTCGTCCTCGCAGCAGTATGGCCGTCGGGACAGACATTGCGTCTGGTAGCTCGACACCGCGTCCGGACTACCCGGCGTACTCCGCGGGCAACCGGCATCGTCCGCGCTCGCCGGCGAGGCCGCGGGCGAGGAGCAGCCTAGGAAACGGATCGCTCCGGACCCACCCGTTGCCGACGGCTTCTGGATGGTCCGACGTAGCCTGCGGGGTGCAGCACGAACATCTCGGTGGCGAGATCCGCCTCGGTGTCGATGCCACTGACGAACGCCCGGACCTTGCGACCGGTGAGCCGCTCGACGGGATCGCAGAACGCCGCCACCTCGGCGTACTGAAACAGCAGGCGCAGGTCGCGCAGACGCCCGTGCTCGCCGAGCTCGCGCAGCCTGCGCTCCGCCGGAGTCAACGTCTGCTCGAGCGTGACGACGACGATGTCGGGGCCGGCCCATTGCGTCCGCGTCTTCGTCGGCCCGCGTCCGAACTGATCCTTGTAGATGCGCACCATCTCGTTGGAGATCGCGCTCAACATGCCGTGCTCGTTCGTGGCGTCGCTCGGTGCCGAAGCGCGCTGGATCGCGTCCACTCGATGCTTCCGAAATGGAACGACAGGACCCGAGGCCAAGCGAAGCCCACCATGGAGCTCGGCAGGCCCGAGAAGCAGCAGGACCCTCTCAGCAGCGATTCCGGAAAGCGCGTCACCGGAGCGGGTCGCGCACAACCCTACCTCAGCCCCCTGGGCTCGTCGCCGCGACGCGCGACCGGCGCGGGTTGCCATCGAGAGCTTCCAACGGGAGCGTGCCGACGATCGAACTCGAGCCTATGGGTGGAGAACCCCGCGCGCAGAGACAGACCGGTATCCTTACTTGCGTGCTTTGGCCGTCTTCCTGTTTTCCGGCGCATCGCGGATCCCGCGCGTGCGGGGATCGTCGAGCTCCTGGGCGGCGGTGGTGAGCGCGACGTTGGACCTCCACGGGCCGAACTCGCAGGGGGAGACCCCGGCGCATCCACCGCGCTGGCTCTTCAGGGTCGTCGATGTCGTCAGCGGGACGCCCATCGTCGAAGACGCGAACGCGCGCACGACGGTCGATGCGCTCGCCTCCGTCGACTCGATCTTCGACGTGTTGATCTTCGTCTGGACTCCGGAGCTGACGACGTGGCGACAGCTCACGCCGGGCGAGCACCGGATCCTCTGGGATTTCCGGGAACGCTGATCCACCCACCGCAGGGCCGGGGACGTCGCGTTGGCCTGAGACAGAACGGTCTATGCTCTCTTTTCATGGCGGTTGTGCGGCTTCGTGGCCCACTGGAGACACTCGCCGGCGGCCCGGAGCACCGGGTCGACGGCGCGACCGTGAACGAGGTGCTGCAGGGGCTCGAGCGCGAGCATGCGGCGCTCGAAGGTTGGATCCTGGACGAGCGCGGAACCATCCGGCAGCACATCAACGTGTTCGTCAGCGCCGAGCCAGCGACGGCGGAGACACCCGTCGGCGCGGACGAGCGGATCGAGATTCTCCCGGCGATCTCCGGGGGGTGACGCTCAGATGACAGAGCTGCTCGTCGGGACCCGCAAGGGTCTCTTCGTCCTCGAGGGCGAGCCGGGCTCCACGTTTCCGATCACGGCCCGCCACTTCGTGGGCGAGCCCGTCGACTACGCGATGCGCGAGCCACGCTCCGGCCGCGTGTTCGCGGCCGTCAGCTCGCCCTTCTACGGCCCGCGGATCTGGTACACGGACGACCTGCCGGGCGAGTGGCATCCGGCGACCGGCGTGGCGCTGCCGAGGGGAGGCGATCAGGCGCTGAAGCGGATCTGGGTGATCGCCGCCGCCGACGTCGGCAGGACGCTCTGGGCCGGTGGCGACCCCGGCGTCCTCTTCGAGAGCCGCGACGGCGGCGCGACGTGGGAGCTCAACCGGGCCCTCTGGGAGCATCCGACGCGTCCGCGCTGGCGCCGCGATTCCGGCGGGCTCTCGGTGCACTCGATCGCGCCGTGGCCCGGCCAGCCGGAGCGGCTCGCGCTCGGCATCTCAGCGGCGGGGATCTGGCTGACCGACGACGGCGGGACGACCTGGCGGCACGGCAACGACGGCATCGTCGCCGACTACCTGCCCGAGGACACGCGTGCAACCGCGATCGACCTGTGCGTCCATCATGTCGAGCGCGCGCCGAACCGGCCAGAGCGGCTGTTCATGCAGTTCCACGGCGGCGTCTACCGCTCCGACGACGCCGGTGCGACGTGGACGGACATCGCGGCCGGACTGCCGTCGGACTTCGGCTTCCCCGTCGTCGTCGACCCGGCCGATCCGGACAGCGCCTACGTGATCCCGGTGACGGCCGACGATCGCGTCGTGCCGGACGGTCGCATGCTCGTCTGGGAGACGCGCGACGCGGGCGCGACGTGGACACCCCACGGGGACGGGCTGCCGCAGGACGCCTACGTGCAGGTGCTGCGTCAGGCCTTCGCCGCGACCGGCGAGTGAGCCGGCCTCGAGCTCTACTTCGGCGCCAGCACGGGCGAGATCTTCGGTTCGGCCGACGCCGGCGAGACGTGGTTCACCGCGGCCAGCCGCCTGCCGCCGATCGCATCGGTCAGAGCGGCTGCTTGAGCGCGTCCTCCGGCACGACGTAGTACGGCTTGCTCGGCGACCTCGGCTTGGGGCTCAGCGCGTGGCGCGTCGTCACGGAAAAGGTCCTGTCCGGATAGCCGCCGTGCTCGCGAACCCACGCGAGCACCTCGTCGGGGTCGCCACCGGCGTCGATGACCCTGTCCTCCATGATCGCGACGGTGCCGGCGGGGTTGCCGAGGAACAGCGTGGGCGCGACGCCGGCGAGCAGCGTGCGGATGGGGTCGTCCTTCTTCGCCACGGCGCGGCACGATAGCGGCCGGCGGCTGGAGCCGACCGGACCTACGCCTGCAGGGCGGCGAGCCGGTCGGCCTCCTCGCGCAGCGCGCGCTGCGTCGCGCCGTCGATCGCGCGGAAGGGCTCGAGCTCGATGCGTCCGCGCGTATGGCGCCACGCGCCGGCAACCGCGCCGTCGACGAGGAACGTCGGCAGCGAATGCGGGTTGCGGCTGCTGAAGATCCGGGAGCGATGCTCCTCGGGCAGAATCCCCGTTCGGCGCGTGTGCACGAGCAGCGTGGCGTCCCACGTGGGCAGGAAGCGGACCGGCGCAGGCGTCTGCGGATCCGGGAGCGGGGCACGCGGCACGTCGAGCAGCTCCTCGCCGGACTCGCTGCGAAATCGCCGCAACGCCATGCGCTCGAGCGCGGGGACGAACGTGCTGCGTGGCAGGCCGGTGTAGGACTGGATGTCCGCGCGCGAGGCCGGGCCGAACCCGGCGAGGTAGCGGCGCACGAGCTGCTCGACCCCCTCCTCGGCCGTGACATCAGGCGGCCCGATCCACGCGTCGGCCGCGGCGAAGAGGTCGGCCCGGCGACGCTCCCACGTGCCCGACGGCGGCACCCTGACGAGGTCGATCCACAGGCCGACGCCGACTGCATCCTCGCGACCGACGAGCTCCTCGAGCTCCTTGCGATGGACCGTCTCCCCCACCTCCAGGCGCTCACGCACGCGCTCGGCGGCCGCAGCCATGTCGTCGGCGCTCACCGCGCCGCGACGGGCCCGCAGCCACCATGCCCGCCGCGCCTCGCGCACCGCGAGCGCGAAGGGCCAGTAGTCGCCGCGGGCGACGAGGTGGATCGTCACGCGCATGAGCGTCGCCTGCACGACGGCGCGCCGCTCGAGCAGGCGCCTGAGGTCGTCGCGTCCGAAGTCCCGCGTGCGCGACCACAGGCCCACGTACATCGAGGGCGCGTACTGCGCCTGCAGGCCGCCGACGCGCTCGAGCGCCTGCGGCACGGCGGCAGGGCTGCGCTCGAGCAGGAGCTGACGGGCAAGCAGCGCACGGTTCAGCTCACGGGCGCTGAGGACGCGTTCGGCGCTCATGTGGCGACCATTGTCCGCCTGAACGCGCTGGCGTCGCCGTCATCATCACGCGAATGCGGCACGAGCCCGCCGGCGCCTGATGGAGCACCGCCCCCGGCGGCGCCTGCGCGTGCCACGCGTGACCGTCGACCCCAGCGCGCTGCGGGCGTCGCGCGAGCTGCGGTGGCTCGTCATGGGCAACGTCGTGTCCGGGCTCGGCACGCAGGCGGCGCTCGTCGCGCTGCCCTACCAGGTCTACATCCAGACGCGCTCGGCGCTGCTCACCGGCCTGCTCGCGCCGTCGAACTCGGGCCGCTCATCGCGATGGCGCTGCTCGGCGGGGCGCTCGCGGACCGGATGGACCGCCGCCGGCTGCTGCTGATCGACCAGATCGGGCTCGTCGCGGTACCCGCCGCGCTCTGCGCCGCCGCGCTCGCAGGCAGCCCGCCGCTGGCCCTGCTCTACGTCCTCGGCGGCCTGCTCGCCGGCTTCGGAGCGCTGCAGAACGTCGCGCGCTCGGCGATCGTTCCGAACCTCGTCGCGCGCGAGCAGATGCCTGCGGCGCTGGCCGTGAACTTCGGCCTCTACCAGCTCACGATGGTCATCGGTCCTGGGCTCGGCGGCCTGCTCATCGCCGCGGCCGGGGTCGCCGCCACGTACGCCGTCGACGCGGCGAGCTGCCTGGCGATGGTTGCTGCGCTGGGGCAGCTCTCGCCGCAGCTTCCCGACGGAGCGGGCGAGCGGCTGGCGATCGGCCGGTCGATCGTCGAGGGCCTGCGCTTCGTGCGCCGCAGCCCTCAGCGCGGTATGCCGCTCGGTCATCAACCAGACCGTCACGCCCGACGCGCTGCGGGGCCGGATGTCGTCGGTCTTCTCGCTCGTCGTCACGAGCGGCCCACGTCTCGGCGACGTCGAGGCGGGGGTCGTCGCCTCGCTCACCGGCCCGCGCTTCTCCGTCCTCTCGGGAGGACTGGCCTGCGTCGTGGCCGCGCTGCTCGTCGCGGCCGCGTTCCCGGCGCTCGCCCGCTACGACAAGGAGGCCGCGCTCGCGGACCCGGCCTGAGCCGTGAGCTGACGGAACCGGGCCGTCAAGCTCGCACCCTGGTTGCCGGCGTGGCAAGGCGCCTCGGGAGGCGGCAGGAAGAGCAGCCGAGGGACGGGCTACCGGCGGCTCAGCGTGTCGCGCAGCGCCTGCAGCGCCGTGTAGCGGGGGTGCCAGTCGAGCTCGCGCTTGGCCTTGCCCGTGTCCATGATCGCGGGGTGGCTCATCGCCTCCGTCCACTCGGCGGCGGGCGGTGCGAACGGCACCGCGGCCAGCAGTCGGGCCGCCGCCTGGGCAGGGCGGGGCGGAGCGGGCAGGACCGCGAACCCCAACTCGCGGGCGACCTCGACGGCGGTCAGGACGCCGTCGCCGGCGATGTTGTACGCGCCCGGCGAGCCCGCGCCGACGATGCACAGCACAAGCGCCTCCCCCACGTCCTGCTCGTGGATGAACTGCATCGGCAGCGGCGGCACGATCGCCGGCAGCGCGACCGGCAGCCGGCCGACGACCGCCACGAGCGCGCGGCCGAGTGGCCCCAGCGGGCCGGGCAGAAACGTCTTGGCGCCGACGCTGTTCGGACCCAGCACGATCGGTGGACGCAGGAGGTAGACGTCGAGGCCGGGGTGCAGCGCCGCCTGCGCCGCCAACAGCTGCTCGATCTCGGCCTTCTCCTGCGCGTAGAACAGGTGAGCCGCGCGGCGCACGGGCCACGCCTCGGTCATCCCGATCGGGTTCTCGCGGTCAAAACCGTAGGCCGCGACCGACGACGCGTAGACGAAGCGCTTGGCCCCAGCCGCGGCCGCCGCGCCGAACGCGTTCAGGGTGCCGTCGACGTTGATCGCGCGGATCGACTCGCGCCCTGCGGTGCCGGTGATCATGAAGGCGAGGTGGACGACGACGTCGGCGCCGGCGAACGCGCCCAGCAGCGCGGCGCGGTCGCGCACGTCGCCTTGGCGGTAGGCCATCTTCGTCCACCCGTGCGCCGCCGGGTCGAAGGGACGTCGCGCGATGCCGACGACCCGCTCGATGCGCTCGTCGGCCTGCAGCAGCGGCATGAGCCCGAAACCGAACGTGCCCGTCGGCCCGGTGACCGCGACCGTCAGGCCCACGTGGTCACGGCTGCGCGCTGGGTCTGAGCAGCCGCACCTCGGCGCCGGCGTGCGGCGGCGCGGCGATGCCGAGGCCCTCGACGAGCGCGAAGAAGGCGTCCGCGTGGGCGGATCCGCGCGTGCGGGCGCGTAGAGCGGCCCAGTCGATCTGCTCGCGTAGCGCCCGAGCGATCTGCAGGACCGGCGCGAGGCCGAGACGATGGTCGTCGAGCGCCAGCAGCTTGCTTGCGAGCAGGTCCTCGAGCGCCAGCACCGGGATCGACATGCCCAGCACGTGCAGCTCCTCGCTGCGTGCGAGGAGCTCGTCCGTGACCTCCAGACCGCGGGGACTGAAGATGAGGTCGACGAGGACGTCGCCGTCCCAGGCCTTCACGAGCCACTCCTCGACCGGGCGCTCGGCTTGCATGCCGATCTGCACGAGGGCGTCCAGCGCGCGCTTCATCGTCTCCTCGATGCGCTCGAACGGCTGCTCGTCGCTCACGACGCACTCTTACCCGCTGCGGCGGGGTATGCAGCAACCATGCAAGGCCCTACGACCGTCCTCGCCGCCAGCATGACCGGCGAGCAGAGCGTCCGCGTCGCCGCCGCCGGCGACCTGCACGTCGACGAGTCGGGTCGCGAGGCCGTCGCGACCGCCGTCGCAGCGATGGAGCGCGACGCCGACCTCATCCTTCTCGCCGGCGATCTCACGACCCACGGCGAGCCCGAGCAGGGGGCGATCCTCGCCGATGCCTGCCGGGACGTGCGTACGCCGGTCATCGCCGTGCTCGGCAACCACGACCTCCACGCCGACAGGGAGGACGAGCTCAGCGACGTCCTGCGCGGCGCGGGGATCGACGTGCTCGACCGCCGCCACAGCACCGCGGTCGTCGCCGACTGCCGCGTCGGCGTGGCCGGGGTCAAGGGGTTCATCGGCGGCTTTCGCGACCACACGCTTCCCGACTTCGGCGAGCCGTCGCTGCGCCGGCTCTACGCGGAGACCGGCGAGGAGGTCGACGCGCTCGCAGCGGGCCTGCGCGCGATCGCCGCCTGCCCGCTGCGCATCGCGCTCATGCACTACGCGCCGACGTGCGAGACGCTCGTGGGCGAGCCCAGCGAGATCTGGTCGTTCCTCGGCAGCGAGCGGATGGCGGCGCCGCTCCTCGAGCACCGGCCGGACCTCGTGCTGCACGGGCACGCACACGCCGGCCGGCTGCAGGGCTCCCTGCAGGGGATCCCCGTCTACAACGTCTCGATCCCGGTCATGGGCCAGGACTACTGGCTGTTCGAGCTCACCGCGGCGCGGTCGCTCTCGTCGACGCTGCACTGAATGCCGCGTCAGGCCCCGCACGTCGCGTGTGCGACCACGTGGAGTCGTGGCGCGGCCTCCCCGACGCGCCGGGAGCATGAGCAGCGCCCCGGCCGCGGAGGCCGGGGCGCACATGGACTGCTCAGGAGTGCGCGAGCGCCGGCTCGCCCGTGGGCACGGCCGCCAGCCGGCTGCGACTCGTGAGCAGGGCCGTGGACAGCACGGCGCCGCCGGCGAAGATCGCGGCCGCCCACCAGAACGCGGTCGTGTAGCCGTGGACGGCGGCGTGCGCGAGCAGCGTCGGGTCGGCGGCCCGGCCGGCGAGGTCGGCAGTGACCGCCGTCGCCGCGAGGCTGCTCAGCAGGGCGGTGCCGATCGACCCGCCGACCTGCTGCATCGTGTTGACCATCGCCGACGCGACGCCGGCGTCGGCCGGCTCCACGCCGAGGGTGGCCGTCGCCATCGCCGCGCTGAAGACGAGCCCCACGCCTGCGCCCATGAGCAAGAGCCCGGGGAGGACGTGCGTCGCGTACGCCGTGTCCACGCCCACGCCCGTGAGCGTCAGCAGGCCGGCAGACGCGACGAGCATCCCCGTGCCGATGAGCGGCCGCGGCCCGAAGCGCGGCAGCAACCGCGTCGATGCGCCGACCGCGCTGACGATGATCGTGAGCGTCATCGGCAGGAACGCGAGCCCCGTCGTGACCGGCGAGAAGCCGAGCGTCTGCTGTAGATAGAACGTGAGGAACAGGAAGACGCCGAACAGGCCCGCTCCGGCGAGTCCCATCGCGAGGAAGGACCCGCCGCGGTCGCGGTCGACCACGACACGCAGCGGCAGCAGCGGGTTGGGGCTGCGGCGCTGGATCGCCACGAAGGCGATCAGCAGCAGCGCGCCCGCCACCAGCATGCCGACGGTCACGGCGTCGCCCCAGCTGTGCGTCTCGGCGTTCGCGAGTCCGTAGACGACCGCGAACAACCCGGTCGAGCCGGTGACC
>Ga0136617_10001615_pt1 | contig 19998 bp, 20 predicted proteins | sample AntDrymUQ3222106_2_FD_129672 | JGI IMG/M metagenome (GOLD analysis project Ga0136617, IMG submission 129672) | Polar desert sand microbial communities from Dry Valleys, Antarctica - metaG UQ322 (21.06) | ecosystem: Environmental > Terrestrial > Soil > Desert | place: Antarctica: Dry Valley...
GCACGAAGGGGCGCGCGGCACGAAGGGGCGGGCAAGGTGGGCTGCACGCGGCGGTAGCCTCGCTGGATGCAGGCCACGGTGCGTCACTACGACCCAGTTAGCAGATCCGGCAGCGTACTGCTCGACAGCGGCGCAGCGGTGAACTTCGACGCGGCCGCCTTCGACGCTGGTGGCTTGCGCCTACTGCGCCTCGGTCAGCGAGTACGACTCGATGCCGACGCCGACGGGACTATCACCCGGATAACACTGGCAACCCTGCCCTGAAGCCGCCAGGCTTCACGTTTTCCACGTTTACGGGTCATTATTGATCCATGACGGCCGACGCCCTGACTGACGCTCCATCCGGTTCGGGCCTGCCTGAAAACCGTTTCCTCAACCGTGAGCTGTCCTGGCTCGACTTCAATTCCCGGGTCCTGGCGCTGGCCGAGGACGACGCCACCCCCCTGCTCGAACGCGCCAAGTTCCTCGCCATCTTCGCCAGCAACCTCGACGAGTTTTTCATGGTGCGCGTCGCCGGCCTCAAGCGTCGGCAGAAGACCGGCCTGTCGATCCGGTCGGCCGACGGCCTCTCCCCGCGTGAGCAACTGGCCCTGATTGCGGCCCGCTCCGCCGAGCTGGTCAGCCGGCACGCAGCCTGTTTTTGCGATGAGGTGGAGCCCGCCCTGCAGAAGGAGGGCATCCGCATCGTGCACTGGGACGAGGTCACCGACGAGAACCGCGACCAGTTGCACACGTACTTCCGGCAGCAGGTCTTCCCGGTGCTCACGCCGCTGGCAGTCGACCCGGCGCACCCGTTCCCGTACATCAGTGGCCTGTCGCTCAACCTCGCCGCTAGCGTCCGTGATCCCTCGACCGGCCAGATGCGCTTCGCGCGGGTCAAGGTGCCGAACAACGTTCCGCGCTTCGTAGAGGTGGGCCAGCCGAGCGACACGACCTTCATGCCGCTCGAAGACCTGATCGCCACCCACCTTTCGCAGCTGTTCGGTGGCATGGAGGTCGTGGAACACCACCTTTTTCGGGTCACCCGCAATGCCGACTTCAACGTTGAGGAGGACCGCGACGAGGACCTGTTGCAGGCACTCGAGCGCGAGTTGGCCCGTCGCCGCTTCGGTCCGGCCGTTCGGCTCGAGGTGGCCGACTCGATGAGCGAGGAGATCCTCGACCTGCTGGTCCGCGAGCTCGATGTCAGTGGGAATGACGTGCAACGGGTGCCGGGACTGCTGGATCTGTCCGCGCTGTGGGCGCTCTACGACCTGGAGCGTCCCGAGCTCAAGGACAAGCCGTTCGTCCCGGCGACGCATCCGCGTTTCGCTGACGGCGAATCGCCCAAGAGTGTCTTTGCCACGCTGCGCGAGGGCGACGTCCTGGTCCACCATCCCTATGACTCGTTCGCCACGAGCGTGCAGCGCTTCATCGAGCAGGCCGCGGCCGACCCGCATGTCCTGGCCATCAAGCAGACGCTCTACCGCACGTCTGGCGCCTCGCCGATCGTGGGGGCGCTCGTCGACGCCGCGGAGGCCGGCAAGCAGGTCGTGGTGCTGGTCGAGGTCAAGGCACGGTTCGACGAGCAGGCCAACATCGGCTGGGCCCGGGAGCTGGAGCGGGCCGGCTGTCATGTGATCTACGGACTGGTCGGGCTCAAGACGCACTGCAAGGTTGCCCTCGTCGTACGTCAAGAGTCCGGCCACATCCGCCGGTACGCCCACGTCGGCACCGGCAACTACAACTCCAAGACGGCCAGGCTGTACGAAGACATCGGCCTGTTCACAGCGGCGAGCGAAGTGGGTGCCGATCTCACCGATCTGTTCAACAGCCTGACCGGCTATTCCCGGGCGAGTGAATACCGGTCCCTGCTCGTCGCACCATACGGTGTTCGCAAGGGCATCATCGAACGCATCGAGCGAGAGGCCGCACGCGCCCGCAAAGCCCGGCCGGCCCGGATTCAGATGAAGGTCAACCATCTCGTGGATGAGCAGATCATCGACGCCCTGTACCGCGCCTCGCAGGCCGGCGTTCAGGTCGACCTGGTCGTCCGGACCAACTGCACGCTGCGACCCGGCGTCGCCGGGCTGTCGGACAACATCCGGGTGCGCTCGATCGTGGGGCGATTCCTCGAGCACTCGCGGGTGTTGTACTTCGCCGGCGGCGGCCGGCCGGAGTACTGGCTCGGCAGCGCGGACCTGATGCACCGCAATCTCGACCGGCGCGTCGAGGTGCTCGTGGCGGTCACCGATGCCACCGCACGCAAGCAACTCCGGGTGATCCTCGACCGGGCCATCGCCGACGACACAATGTGCTGGCACCTGCGCGCCGACGGCTCCTGGGAGCCGTCAGAACCACCCGATGGGCAGCGTTTGATCGACTACCAGAGTGCGCTGATGAAGGCACACACCAATCGGGTCCAGTGATCCGGGCTGCCGGTGGCGTGCTCTGGCGACCACCTGCGCAAGAGATAGAGATCGCTGTCGTCCACCGGCCACGCTACGACGACTGGTCGTTGCCCAAGGGCAAGCTCAATCCCGGCGAGCATTTTCTGCTCGGCGCGGTCCGAGAAGTACGCGAGGAGACCGGGCTGACCGTTCGCGTTGGCCGCCGGCTGACAACCACCTCGTACGAGGTGGCCGGTGAGCCGAAGGAAGTGGACTACTGGGCCATGGAAGTGGTGGGTGGGCAGTTCGTCCCCGGCGACGAAGTCGACCAATTGCGGTGGCTGGCACCCGCGGCAGCTAAATCGGTGCTGAGCAGCCCGCATGACGCGAACGTGATCGATGCCCTGATGGCCGCGCCGGTAGCGACTACGCCGGTGCTCGTGGTGCGGCATGGCCGGGCGGGCCACGCCGACTCCTGGAACGGCGACGACACGCTGCGACCCCTCGATGAGGGGGGATCCAAGCAGGCAGCGACCCTCGCGGACCTGCTACCGGTCTACCTGCCGACGCGAATTCTCACCGCCGCTCGGGTGCGCTGCGTCGATACGGTGCGTCCGCTGGCCGAGCGCCTCGGCCTCGAGCTGGAGATCGACCCGGACTTCAGCGAGGACTCCCACGCCGACGATCCCGAGCGCATGGCAGCCCGGCTGCGCAGGCTGGCTGCCGCCGGCCAAGCGGTCGTCGTCTGCAGTCAGGGCGGCGTGATCCCCGACACGGTGATCCTGCTCGCCGAGCAGGACGGCGTCCCGCTTCCCGCACGCGCGGCACGCAAGGGCAGCATCTGGGCGCTGCACTTCACCGCCGACGGCACCGCCGTAGCGGCCGACTATTACCCCGACCCGAGCAGGCCGGCCGCCCCTGCCGCCGCGCTGGCCTCACGTGTCATGGGAAGCGCAGGCCATGGCGCACGTTCGTCATGACACGTGACGAGCCAATGCCAACGCTAGCTACTCTTCTTAGCTGCTGCTGACTTCTTGGCAGCCTTCTTGGCGGTGGTCTTCTTGGCCGCTGCCTTCTTAGCTGGCGTCTTCTTGGCCAGCGTCTTGGCTGCCTGCGTCTTGGTGGCGGCCTTGTTAGGAGGCGTCTTCTTGGCCAGCGTCTTGGCGGCCGACGTCTTCTTCGCCGACGTCGACTTCGCAGCCATCGACTTCGCGGGCGTCTTCTTCGCCGGGGCCGCCTTCGTTGCTGCACCGGCTGCCGAACGAGCGGTGGACTTCACGACCTTGTCGAGCTTCTTCGTACCGCTGACGACCTCCTTGAACGGGGTTCCCGCCCGGAACGACGGCACCGACCGCGCCTTGACCTTCACCGCGGCACCGGTCTTGGGATTGCGAGCGGTACGCGGACCGCGCCGCCGCTTCTCGAAGACCCCGAAGCCACTGATGGCTACCTTCTCGCCCTTGGCGACTTCACGGATGATGATGTCGACGACGTGGTCGACGGCCTCCTTGGCGGACTTTGCGCCCGTCTCGAGTCGGTCCTCGACCGCTTTGATGAGCTCGGCTTTGTTCACTTCGATGTCCTCCCCGGATCGTTGCTGACCGCATGCCTGCTCGACACCTCGCCGGCACAGCAGACAGTCACTTGACCGCACGGTATGCCGCGCGCCGCGGACGCACAATCACCTCGCCCGGCGAGTCTCCTTGTGGTGCAAGAGGTTCAGCTGGGCATCGCCCCTGTTACAGAGCGGTTGGGAGCCACGAGAGTCGGGCCCGCTCGTAGTTCGCGATCTCGTCGTCATGTTGCAGGGTCAGGGCGATGTCGTCGAGGCCGGCGAGCAGCCGCTCGCGGGTGTAGTCGTCCAGATCAAAGGCCACCTTGTGATCCGGGTAGCGAATCTCGCGTGCGACGAGGTCGACTGTCACCTCGGCCGACGGATCCTGCTCAACAGCCGCGGTCAGTCTCTCGACGTCGCCGGCCGCGAGCTGGACCGCGAGCAGGCCGCCCTTGTGCGCATTGCCGCGAAAGATGTCGCCGAAGCGCTCGGAGATGACGACCCGGAAACCGTGGTCCTGCAAGGCCCAGACCGCATGCTCGCGGGATGACCCGGTGCCGAAGTTCACCCCGGCCACCAGGATCGTCGCGCCCGCGTACTCGGGACGGTCGAGGACGAAACCCGGCTGCCGGCGCCACTCGGAGAACAAACCTGCTGCGAAGCCGGTCCGTTCCACGCGCTTGAGCCAGTCGCTCGGGATGATCTGATCGGTGTCGATATCGCTACGCCGCAACGGCACGGCGCGTCCACTGTGGACGGTGAAGCGCTCCATCATGCCTCCAGATCTGACGGGGTGGCAAAGTGCCCGGCCACTGCTGTCGCCGCTGCAACCGCCGGAGACACTAGATGGGTACGCCCCCCGCGTCCCTGCCGGCCCTCGAAGTTGCGGTTGGACGTCGACGCGCACCGCTCCCCAGGTGACAGGATGTCGGGATTCATCCCGAGGCACATCGAGCAACCCGCGCTGCGCCACTCCGCACCTGCCATGACGAACACGTCGTGCAGGCCTTCGTCTTGCGCCTGCTGACGCACAGCCATCGAGCCGGGTACGACGAGTGCGCGGACCCCCGCAGCGACTCGCCGGCCCCGCAGCACGTCGGCGGCCGCACGCAAGTCCTCGATGCGCCCGTTGGTGCACGACCCGATGAAGACGGCGTCCACGGCAACATCGCGAAGCAGCGTGCCCGGCGCGAGACTCATGTACTCCAGTGCCCGCTCCGCTGCCTCTCTCGGCCCGCCGATCGGCATCGACGCCGGGTCGGGCACCGGTGAGTCCAGCGGCACGCCCTGGCCCGGGTTGGTGCCCCAGGTGACGAACGGCGGCACCTGGCTCGCGTCGAGGTGCACCTCCTTGTCGAAGGTCGCATCGGAGTCGGTGGCCAGCGTGCGCCAGTGATCAATAGCGGCGTCCCACTCGCTGCCGGCGGGGGCCGCCGGTCGACCGCGCAGGTAGTCGAACGTGGTCTCGTCGGGCGCGACCATGCCGGCCCGGGCACCGGCTTCGATGGACATGTTGCAGACCGTCATCCGGCCCTCCATCGACAGCGCCCGGATCGCCGCGCCGCGGTACTCCACCACGTGCCCCTGACCACCAGCGGTGCCGATCTGGGCGATAACGGCAAGCACGAGATCCTTTGCGGTGCTGCCGGGCGGCAGCCCGCCGTCGACCGTGACCGCCATCGTGTGCGGCCTGGTCTGCTGCAGCGTCTGCGTGGCCAGCACGTGCTCCACCTCGCTGGTCCCGATCCCGAACGCGAGGGCGCCGAACGCGCCGTGTGTCGAGGTGTGGCTGTCGCCGCAGACGATCGTCATCCCGGGTTGAGTGAGCCCGAGTTGCGGGCCAATGACGTGCACGATGCCCTGGCCGGCGTCACCCATCGGATAAAGCCGCACGCCGAACTCCGCGCAGTTGCGCCGGAGTGTCTCCACCTGAGTGCGTGACACCGGATCGTCGATCGCGGTCGTGTCGGTGGGCACGTTGTGATCCTCGGTAGCGACGGTGAGATCGGGTCGGCGCACCCCCCGGCCGGACAACCGCAAACCGTCAAATGCCTGCGGAGACGTCACCTCGTGCACCAGGTGCAGATCGACGTAAAGCAGGTCGGGCTCGCCGGCCTCCCCGCGGACGACGTGGGAGTCCCACACTTTCTCTGCTAACGTTCTGCCCATGATCTACCGTCCTAGATGCTGGGATGCTAGTTTCGCCTCATGGGACAGCGTAGCGGAGTGGGCGTACTAGACAAGGCCGTATGCATTCTGGAGTCCAGTGCCACCGGCGCCAGCCTCGCCGAGCTGGTCGAGCGCAGCGGGCTCCCCCGTGCGACCGCCCACCGGCTGGCGCAGGCACTCGAGGTGCATGGGCTGCTGACTCGCGATGTCGATGGCCGCTGGCATCCCGGCCGTCGCCTCGGTGAGTTTGCCGCATCGGCTCCGGATCCTCTGCTGCGCGTCGCGCCGGCGGTGCTGTCCATCCTGCGCGACACAACTGGCGAGAGTGCGCAGTTGTACCGGCGGCGGGGCGACCACCGGATCTGCATCGCGGCCAGCGAGCGCTCCAGCGGCTTGCGCGACACGGTCCCGGTCGGTGCCGCCCTGTCCATCATCGCCGGCTCGGGTGCGCAAGTGCTGTTGGCGTGGGAGTCGCCGACCGAGGTCCTGCCGCTGCTGCCCCGCGCCCGATTCTCCGCCCGGACGCTGGCCGATGTACGCCGCCGTGGCTGGGCACAGAGCGTCGGCGAGCGCGAGCCCGGGGTCGCCTCGGTGTCGGCGCCGGTCCGTGACCGGCTCGGCCGGGTCATCGCGGCGGTGTCGGTCTCGGGGCCGATCGACCGGCTGACACGTTCGCCGGGCCGCCTGCATGCACCTGCGGTTCTTGGCGCCGCGCGTCGCCTGTCCGACCTGGCCTGACGACCTGTCCGCCGGCCGGTCGATGGTCACCACGAACAGCGTCGTCACGAACACCGCGGCGCTGCCGACGATGATGGCGCCATGGGGGCCGAGAGCGGCAGCAGGATGCCAGCCGCGGCAAAGCCCAGTGATTGCACGGCGAACATGAGAGTGAAGGCGCGACCACGGGCGGCGGGGTCCACGACCGCTTCGGTACGAAGAGAGCGAGCGCTGAGCAAGGGACTCGTCGACATGACTTTTGCCTTCCTTACCCGGGTGTTTCGCCCGTTTTGTCCGAGGCGAACGCCATGATCGTCTTTGCTGGTCGCGTTTGCGCGACAGCCTCGATCGGTCGCGCAACACCCGGCGGCGCTACTGCTCCGACAGATGCGCCACCCGGGCCAGAGTCACCGAGTATCGGCGGCGGCACAGCCAACCGTCAGCTCGCTCCGCGCCTCGCTGCGCTCGATGCTCACTCGCCTCAGGGGCTACGCCGGGTCGGGCGGGTGGAAGGCGATGTCCAGCGTGATGATGGCGAATAGCACGATGGTGATCGCGTGCACGACGGTGCACCACAGGCAGATCGCGTCGATGAGGAAGAGCTCGGCCCACACGAGATAGAGGACGAACGCGACCCCACCGACGACGGCCGCGAGCCGGGCGCCGCTGACCAATGGGCTCGTTGACCGCCACGCAGCTGGCAGGCACAGGACGGTGACGACGACGAAGAACAAGAGTCCGAGCAGCGCGACCGGGATGCCGAGGAACCTGGAGTACTCGCTCGTGGTCACCCTGAGACAGCTGACGGCACCGGTGTCGGGGCAGGCCAGCGTCTCGGACGCCGAGTAGTGCTCGAAGGTCAGGTACGCGGAGACGGTCAACCCGAGCAAGGTCAGGGCAAGCGACGTGACGCGCACCCACGGCGGCACGTGCCGACTCCGCCTGGCCGCCGAGTGAGCGGCGGCGAGTCGTCGGGACCCGGCTAACACCATCAAGCCTTCGCGAGCCTGGCGGCGGCCACCTTGACTCCAGGCGCCGTACACACGTTCGCCGGCTTGCTGCCCGTCACCTCGCAGATCGCCGCGGTGATCAGGTTCGCCGCCCCGTCGACGGCCTGGGCGATGGGATTGCTGGGGTCGGCAAGTGCGGCTGCGATCTCCTCGCGGCTGTGCCCGGCGAGGGTCTCGGGGCTGTAGCTCGCGCCGGAGATGACGTACCCGCCGCCGATGTCGATGAAGGGGATCGAGCCGGGTGACCCGTTGGTGTACGGAGGCCGGTCGTAGGTGTCGAATACCTTCTGGTCGGCCGCGCTGAGCTTGTCGAGTGGCTCATACTGCCCGTTGACGAGCTTGTTGTCGCGAGTCTCGACACCCGTGAAGACCACGTACGTGCTCGTGTAGCTGGCGCCATGAAATGACAGCGTTTCCGTGTTGGGGTACACGTCTTCGCTGGCTGAAGTGGTGGCAGACAGCGACGACCAGGTGCCGAACCGGGACGGCGCCACGACCACCGGCCAGCGCTCCGCGGCACAGAACGGGCAGAAATCAGCGCCGACGTAGAGCACCTTCGGCTTGCCGTCGACAGTGAGCGGGGGTGCGTCGATTCGCTTCGGGATGGCCTTAGCGGTGCCCACACCTACTTTGTCGAGGGTCGCCGGCGGGACCGAAGTAACGTCACGGATGACCTGAGCACTGGCCTGTGTCGATGCCGCCCCAGTCGTGCCTCCCCCGTCGCCGTCGCCGAGACCGGATGCCTTGACGATGACAAGGGCCAGGATGACAACGACGACGATCCCGATGGCACTGGCGGCGACCATGACCCGGCGGCGGCGCTCCGCCCGGAGCCGATCCGCCCGGAGCAACTCCGCCCGGAGCCGAAGGGCGCGCTCCCGGGCGGCCGCCTTGCCACTGGGACGACGGCCACTCATCTGCGTCTTTCCTTGCCATCGCCGAGTTGAGCACTGTCATCTCGTGCGGCAAGTTGTGCGAGGTAGGCGTTGTACTGGCCCAGCGCGTCGTCGGCTGCGGGTTCGCCGCCGGCGCCGCGCTGCTCGGCTCGGCTGGCGGCACGATCAGCGGCCCGGTCGAAGCGGCTCGCTTCGCGGGCGTCGGAGCGGACCCACTGCGCGAACAACGCGAGCAGAACGAACACGATCGGCAGCTCACCCATGGCCCAGCCGATGCCCCCCCCGAGATGCTGATCGTCGAGCAGATCGGTCCAGTACGGCCGGTCCAAGGCCGCGAAGTAGTCGCCCGCCAGCACGGTCTGGCCGCTCATGATCGTGATGGAGAAGAACGCGTGGAACGGCATCGCGGCGAACAACAGCCCGACGCGGGCGATGGCGGGCAGCCGCCGAGGTAGCGGATCGACACCCAGGACCACCGAGAAGAACAGGAACCCGACCGCGAGGAAATGAAACTCCATCGCGACGTGACCGAGATAGCTGCTCATCAGGGCCGGGAATGCGCCAGTGAAGTAAAGCCCATAGAACCCGCCGACGAACAGCGCCAGCGCGACGAGCGGGTGGGTCAGCAATCGCGCCGGGCCGGAGTGGAGGGCCGCGGTCAGCAGTTGACGAGGTGAGAAGTCGTCCGGGCCACGCTGGCCAGGCAGGGTACGCAACGCGAGCGTGACCGGCGCGCCGAGCACCAGCCCGATGGGCGCGACCATGCTCAGCAGCATGTGGGCGATCATGTGCGCGCTGAACAGCACCTGGGAGTATAGCCCCAGCCCGCCGACGGTGGCCCAGGCGAATACGGCCAGTCCCGCGTACCAACTGACGATGCGCCCGAGCGGCCACCGGTGTCCGCGGCGATGCATCGACAGCACGCCGACCGCGTAAAGGGCGCCGGCCAGCGCGAGGAAGGTCAGCGCGAACCCGTCGGGCGCCCAGCCGAACACCACTCGATAGGCGGTCGGCGCGGCCGGGAGCGCGAACCCCAGCAAGTCCTGGGCTGGCGTCGACGCAACCTCGCCACTGCTCGGCGTGGGTGTGCGGGACAGCCCGACGGCCAGCGCGACGGTGGCCGTCATCACGCCGAGCTCGGCGGCTGCGACGACGAGGAAGGCGCGTGTCGCCTCGCGGCGTCCGGTCACAGCCGACGCGCCGGCAGCGAGTTGCGCAACGGTGCGGCGCCGGTGCCAGTAGCCGAACCCGCCAAGAATGCCGAGCGCCGCGACCTTCGCCAGCACGAGGACGCCGTACGACGACGTGACCAGCGGGGCCACTGCGCCCAGCCGGACCGCGGCGTTGACGACTCCGGACAGCGCGACGGCGGCGAAGCACCACGCTGCCAGGGTGGAGAAGCGAGGCACCGCGTGCCGCAACCCGTCGGTTCCAGCGGCCGTGGTTCCCATCAGCCCAGCCCAGGCGAGCGCGGCGAGCCCACCGACCCACAGGGCGGCGCCGACCACGTGCACCATGAGGCTGGCAACGGCCAAGTCGTGGCTGCCGGCCGTTGCCGAGTGGCCGGTCAGCACCGGCGGGAGCAGGGCACCCACTGCGAGCGCGGCGATGACGGCGGCACCTCGGCTGTTGATCACCGCGCGACCCAGCCCAGCGACCGCGACGACCAGTGCGGCCTGCACGAGCAGTGCGCGGCCTTGCGAGATCTCGGTCACGAAGCTGAGCAGCAGCGTCGGATCGAGCGCCTTGTCCGGCGTGACGCCGAGAAATTCCGACACCGAGAACACGATCTCAATTACGACCGCAGCGCCCCACACGAGGGCGACCCGGGTTGCCAGCCGCACGCCACGCGCCGCGACATCGGCGAGCCGATCCGCGGGCGACGGAATGAGCAGCGCGGCGGCCAGGAGCAGCCCGATAGTGGCCATCGCCGCGAGGTCGGCCAGCAGTCGCGCTACTGGCAGCCCCCAGCCGGTGAGCGGGCCCGGGTCGGGCAGCCCGGCAGGCACCGGCTGTGGCGCGCCGCCCCCGACGAACAAGACGACGACCAGCACGGCGAGGCTGACCAGCGCGGTTCCGCCACCCCAGCGCAGCACGGCCTGGCCCGGCCGGTGCTCGGCGGTGGCCTCGGGTGCAGTAGCCGCTTCGGTCAAGCCGGATCCCTCCCTGTCGCCGCGGGGGCCGAGCCGAGCGCACGCCGCCGCACGATCAGCAGGGCAAACCCGCCGAGCAGTGCCAGGCCAGCGACCCCACCGATCACCCACCCGCTTCCGGTCCCACCCTGTTCCTCATGGTTGGCGTGCGGATCGGCCGGATTCCGTGCTGCGGCACCTCCACCCGCCGGGCTACTGGACACAGCAGCACTGGGTGTTGGTGACCCGACCGGCTGGTAGGTGAACGTGGTCTGGCCGGTCACGGGATGGCCATCAGCGGACACGACCCGGTAGGCGATGGTGTATCGCCCCGGAGTGACGACCTGAACCCGGGCGCTGGCCGTCTTGTCCAGCACCTGCGCCGCACCCTTGTCCACACGGGCTCCCGTCGGGGCCGTCACCACGATGGCCGCCGGCGCACGCATGTTCTCGTCGAACGTGAGAGTCACCTTGGTCAGGGGGTTCCTGATCGCGGCCTTGTCGGCGGGGTCGATCTTGACCAGGTGGGCGTGCGCGGACGCCGGCGTGGCGGTCACCAGCATCACAGCGAACGTAAGCGCCAGGCCAGAGAGTGTCGCGACAAGGGCACCGGACGTGGTGAGCACGCCCCGGCGAACGATCATGTGGCTCGCCTCCGTATCCCGATCAGGGCGACAAGCACTGCTGCGCCCGCCAGGATGACACCAGCCACGGCGAGCCAGCGGGCGAGCGGATCGGACTGGTCGCGGGACGGCGTGGCCGCCTCCCCGGCAAGCTCGAGCGTCGGGGCCGGATGCTCCGGCTCGGCCTTGCCATCCGTCACAGGCTCATTCCAGTTGACGACCGCTCCGTCGGAATACGCCTGGGTAGCAGGCAGGCTGATCGGGCCGGCCTTGTCAGGAAACGGGCCGACGGACAACTCGAACTCGTCGAATTCGCCGACGTTGATGCCCTGACCCTTCTCAGCTGTCCAGGTGATGGTCGCAACCTCTTTGGTGAGCGTGAATCCCTCGGCCTTTACCGGCTTGTCCAGCGTGCGCTCGGTCGTGGCGATGGTCCAGCCGGGGTGCGGCTTTGTGGAGACGAAAGCGAATGGCGTGCTCTCCGGGAGAGCCACCTCGACCTTGGTGGTGCTGGCGGTATCGGACTCGCTCGGCACCCGGAACACGAGCTTGCCGAAACCGCCGGGTGCGGCGTCCGGGGAGGACACCGTGACATGTGCCGCCGCGGGGCCGGCGGCGACGACCACGAGAAGGCCGGCGGCAGCCAGCGGGGCCACGGCACGGGTGAGTTGGAGACGACGAGCACGGAGAGATGACATGCGCACCACAAGAAGCCTTTCGGAAGCTGGAGCGGTGACGAACACTGAAATAGGCATAGGTGCGGGAGCACCCATGCGCACCGACCGAGAGCGCGGAGGAGTCGATCCGCGCGGAGTGATGAGGTGAGGTCAGGTGGCCAGCAGCGCTGGCGGACCACGGCGCGGGGCGGCACAGAGCACCAACTGAGGACGCATCGATGCTCGCCGGGCCACTCGCGCTCCGATGCGACAGGGCAGCGGCGAGGACGCCAGACCGGGCAGGATCCGGATGATCCGGAACGACCTGCCCAGCACCGCGGCGAGTAGCCGGCAGATCTGTGCTCCGCGCCGGACAACGAGCGCGGTCACCAGCACGGCAACGATATGCGCGGCCAGCATCTGCCAGCCGAGCCCGGCCAGCGCCGGGTGAGCCGCCGCTGGCGAGTGATCATGGCGCTGACTGTGGCCGGCCGGCGTCGACACACCGGCCGGCCCGCCAAACGTCAGGTGGAACACCGCTTGCATGACAACGAGCGCGCCGAGGAGCCCCGGCAGCTTCCAGCGCGTCCGACCGAGCACGACGCAGGCCAGGACCGCGGCCAAGGTGAGCGCAGCCAGCACCGCCGGGCCCGGCGTTGCGCCGCCACTGATGGCATGGCCCCCGAGGGCAAGAGCAGTCGAGCCGACCCCGACCGCGCCGCCCAGAATCAACTGCCCTGGCTGTGACACCACCGACAGAACCGCCCGTTGGCGGACCGATGGTGCAGCGCGCTCCGCCGCTGGCATGACCCTCACGCTACGCCCGCCTGAGCGGGGCAGCTGCGGCCAGCCGCTGTGAAAGCACATGGGTGAGGCTCGGCATGCCGGACCCCCTTGGCTTGGTTGTGCCGGCTCGCCCTGGTCAGCGCAGGCCGATCATGTCGGCAAGCCGGTCGATAGCGTGGTCGAAGAATGTCGGGTAGTCGACTACCACATTGTGGAGGTGGCCGAACAATTCAAAGCTAATCGTGCCGTAGATGGAGACCCAGGCCAGCACAGCCCGGTCGCCGAGTGAAGCGTCGGCTTGTGTCGCCGGCCCCATCCGGCTCAGTACGTCGGGGGCGAGCGCCGACTGCGCGTCCGGTGCCGCCGAGACCGCCAGGCGTCCGGCAGCGTGCCCATCGACGAGCAGCTTGACGAACAACTCGGCGACCCTGGTAGCGGGGCCGATGGTCGCTTGCGGCGCGGCGTAGCCCGGCACCGGGGAGCCGTAGAGCAGGGCGTACTCGTGCGGGTGTGCCAGCGCCCACTCCCGCACGGCCAGGCAGGTCGCTCGCCAACGGCCAATGATGTCCTCGCGCGGCACCGCCCCCTCAGCGCGCTCAGCTGCCTCACCGAGCGCGTTGTACGCCTCCAAGATCAAGACGGTGAGCAGCTCGTCACGGCTCGGGAAGTAGCGGTAGACGGCCGACGAGGCCATCCCCAGCTCCCGGGCCAGCGCGCGCACTGACAGCGCGGCCGCGCCTTCGGTTGTCAGCATCCGGCGGGCGAGGTCAACGATCTCGCTGGTCAGCTGCTCGCGGACCCGGGCCCGGACGTTGGCTGCGGTCATAGTCGATCAGCATAGAGCACCGGACACCAATGTGAGCACTGCTCTTGACTTATTGCAGCACTTCGAGAACACTGCTCTCTAAGATGAGCATCGTTCATAGCAGGAGGGACGACGAATGACACACCACGTGATCGTTGGATCCGGGCCGGTCGGTTCGGCCACTGCCCGGCAGCTGGTCGAGGCCGGCCACCGCGTCACCGTGGTTTCGAGGAGTGGCTCCGGTCCGGCACACCCGGCCATCGAGCGGGTAGCCACTGATGCGAGCGACAGTGCCGCCCTGACGCGGCTGAGCGCCGGCGCCCACACGCTCTACAACTGCGCGAACCCGCCGTACCACCGCTGGCCGGCCGACTGGCCGCCGCTAGCCACCGCCCTGCTCACCGCAGCCGAACGATCCGGCGCCGTACTGGTCACGATGTCCAACCTCTACGGCTACGGCGCCGTGGAGGGGCCGATCACCGAGGACATGCCGTTGGCTGCCACCGGGACCAAGGGCCGGGTCCGCGCCGGAATGTGGCGCGACGCGCTCGCCGCACACGAGGCCGGCCGAATACGAGCGGTCGAAGCGAGGGCATCGGACTACTACGGCCCCGAGATCGTGACCAACGGCCACGTCGGCGGGCAGTTCATGCCGCGCCTGCTCGCTGGCAAGCCGGCTCGGGTGCTGCAAGGCGACCCCGACGCACCGCATTCGTGGACCTACCTTCCAGACGCGGCCGCCGCGCTAGTCACCCTTGGCACCGACGAGCGAGCCTGGGGCCGTGCCTGGCATGTCCCCACCGCTCCCCCGCTGTCGCTGCGCGAGGTCGCGAGCCACACCGCGCGGATCGCGAAGGTTGCCGATCGCGGGGTACGGGTGCTGCCGCGATGGGCCATTCGGGCGGGCGGCTTGGCCGTCTCGTTGCTGCGCGAGCTCGACGAGGTCTCCTATCAGTTCGACCGCCCCTTCGTGCTCGACTCTGCTGCGTTCACCCACACGTTCGGCATGCGGCCGACCCCGGTCGACGAGGGACTCCGGGCAACCGTCGACTGGTGGCGCGCCCGCCAAAAGGCAGCCGCCTGACCAGACCACCCGGCGGGGAAACCTACCCGGCCGCCCGAACCGCCGCGGCCCCCACCACGGCGTCTTCCCAGGCCATGCCCACGGTCTTGACCAGTGTCGAATGTCCGTCCTGTATGGACACTCGGCGGGCCACCAGATCGGTGAGAGAGTGCAGGTCCTCCTGCACTGCTCCGGCGAGTACGAGGTCGCCGGCCTCGCGCAGTGCCGTCGCCACATCCTCGACAACGAGCCACGATCGTTGGACCAGCGAGGAGTCGACTTCTCGCGCGGTGGGTTCGTGCGACCCGACGGCCACGACACAGGCGCCATCGCGTACGAGTTGGCCGTCGAAGAGCGGCTCACGCGCGGTCGTCGCGCACACCACGATGTCGGCCCGTGCGACGTCGTCAGCCGAGCCGCTGCGAGCATGACGACCGCCTTCACGGCAGCGGCTGACGAGGGCTTCAGCGCGCGCCTGGTCGCGTCCGACGATGACGATCTCGTCGATCGGCCGGACCGCCCGCATCGCTGAAACGTGCCCCTCTGCCTGCGGCCCGCTGCCGAAGACGACGAGCACCCGCGCGTCGACGGCCGCGAGGTGACGCACGGCAAGCGCGGACACTGCGGGGGTACGCAAAGATGTGAGCGCAATGCCGTCGACCAAGGCGACCGGTGCCAGCGTCACCGGGTCGAACAGCATGAACACGCCCTGGACCCGCGGCTGACCTCGAGCCGGGTTCCCAGGCGCCAGCGACACCAGCTTGACGCCGATCTGGCGACCCGAGGCTGATGGCATGAGCAGCAGCTGGCCGGCGTCGGCGGTGACGGTCATCCGCTGCGGATCGGCGCTGGGATCGAGCCCGCCGAGCAGGGCGTGTTCGAGAGCGTCGATCGCCGCGGTTATCGGCAGGGCAGCAGCCAGCGCCTCGGCGCCGAGATATGGAAGTGTCACGTGGCGATCATCGCAGCGCGAATGGTGCGTGCGACCACACACGTTCGGCGACGCGCCATCGCGGTACGCTCCTGTCCGATGATCAACAATGCCACGGGCAGAGCCATGACTGACGACCGGCTGGCCCCGGTTCGGGCGATTGACGTCGAGCTTGTCCTGCTGACCTCCAACGGCGAGACGCTGCGATACCGGATGCGGCGTTTCCCGCTCCCCGGCGGTGTCACCCCAGACGAGGCGGCCCTATCGGCCTCGATCGAAGACAGCGGCGCGCCCCCGACGGTGTGCCACTCGACCTCGTGGCGGTACGAGGCGCCAGGCGCATTGGTGCTGACATACGCCGCGTTGCCCGGCCCGGACCACGTGGCCACCGGCGAGCTCCTAGAGGCGCCAGCGGTTCTCAGCTCCGGCGATCCGCTGCGGCCGACACCGCCGGAGGTGCACGACCACCACGTCGTTGCCCACGCGATAAGGCACCTTGCACTGCTGGCCCGTGAAGATCCCACTGTCCGAGCGGTCGCCTCGGCCGATCCCCGTACGTGGAATGCCATCATTGCCACCGCGGAACGGATGCCGACCGACACCCACACCGCCGCTCACGCAGCCGCCGCAGGACTGGCGGCGGACAGCACGGCTGGCCTATCCGAAGCATGCTTGCCAGATATCCCGACGACCGGCCCGCACCACCTGCACCGGCGGGAGCTGCCCTTCGGCTCGATCCCAGCGGGATGACCGTGCCGTGACACAGCGCCCGGCTAGTCCCCGCAGGGTGCACCGGCGGCTCGCCGCAGCTGCGGGCTGTCGTTGACGACCAGGCGGATCGCTGAGCCGTCGGCGAAATGCAGGCGGATACCGGCCTCGAAGAGGTTGTAGCGCTTGTCCTTTGTCACTCCGGCGAGGGCATCCAGCGCAAGTTCCCACACCAGTTGATCGTCCCGCCAGAGCATTATCCGCCGGTTGCTCAAGATCAACGACCCATCGCCGGAGTCGAACCGCGGAAAGCTGTCGGCCAGCGATCCCCCGCCGCCTTCCCGGGATGGAGCATCCGCGTGCTTCAGCCGGACGAGGACACGCCGCAGCAGTAGGCCGATAGCAGCGATGGCGATCACGATCACGGCGGACGCGATGCGCCGCTGAATGGGCACTTCTTCTTCGCCCAATGGGAGGAGTATGACAGCAGCGGTGGCCACAGCCGTTCCGAGGACAAGTGGCTCGACCCGCAGACCCGTCCCGGTGCCGCGCTCTCTGGCTTCAGTCCCGGCTACAACGCTCTCCCCCGGGGTCAGCCGCCTCGCCCAATACGCATCAATCCTGTTCGGCACGATGACCCACTCGCCATGGGTTGCACGGAAAGCCAACAACAACAAGCCTAACCATCCTCAGCCACGACCAGGAGCGGCGGACGAGCGAAGCATCGACCTTTCGGGGGCGGTCGCTCGTGGCAGCTGGGCAGCTTAGAGTCGGCACGTGGTTGGCCACGTGGGCCACAACAGCACGAAGGATGATGCCTGATGGATTGGGCCCTTGACACCGCGGGAGTACGCAAAAGAAGTGAGCGCAATGCCGTCGATCAAGGCGACCGGTACCAGCGTCACCGGGTCGAACAGCACGAGTCGCCCTGTCCCGCGGCAGGCCCCGGGCCGGGTTCCCAGACGTCAGGGACACCCGCTTGACACCGATCTGGCGACCCAAGGCGATGGCATGAGCAGCCACTGGCCCGCGTCGGCGGTGACGGCCCCGCGGCGGATCGACGCTGGGATCGAGCCCGCCGAGCAGGGCGTGTTCCAGAGCCGTCGATCGCCCCGACTATCGGCAGGGCAGCAGCCAGCGCCTCGGCGTCGAGGTAAGGAAGTGTCACGCGGCGATCATCGCAGCGTGAACCCGGTGCCGAGCGGATCGCGGGGGTCGAGGGTGAAGCGGTGCTCGCCGGTACGAAAGGCCTGCCCGGTCACCTCCGTGACCACCGCCGCCTGGCCGTTGTCCATCGTCTCCTCGACGATCCGCCCGGTGAACGTGGTGCCCACGATGCTGCCGTGGTACAGCGTCTCGCCGAGAGCGATCTGCCCGCGACCGTGCAGGACGGCGAGCCGCGCCGAGGTCCCCGATCCACACGGCGAGCGGTCAACCTCGCCGTCGGCGAACACTGTGGCGTTGCGCTGGCGTACCACCGCCTTCTGGTTCGCGACGGGCACTGAGTCCCACCAGATGCAGCCGTACAGTCCCGAGAGCCGGTCATCGCTGGGATGGTCGACGGCGACGCTGGCCGCCACAGCGGCTTTGATTTCCCGAGAGAGTTCGATGAGCCGCGGAAGGTCCGCGGGCTCGACCGCCAACCCGAGGTCAGCAGCGTGCACGCTCGCGTAGTAGGCGCCGCCCCAAGCAACGTCGACGATCACCGACCCCCGTGAGGTCGGGACGGCGAGGTCGAGGGCCGAGACCCAGGATCCGACGTTGCGGAAAGTGACCTCGGTAACCGCCCCGACCTCACAGAGCACCCGGGCCAGCACCCGACCTGACGGAGCGTCGATGCTGATGGCAGTGACACCGTCGCTCGCCGCCGCTATGCGACCAGATTCGACCGCCCAGGTTGCGAGCGCGATGGTGCCGTGCCCGCAGGCCGTGGAATACCCGTCCTTGTGCCAGAAGAGCACGCCCATGTCGGCCCCGGCATCGTTGGGCGGGACGACGAAGCAGCCATACATGTCGGCGTGACCGCGCGGCTCGTGACAGAGCAGGCGTCGGACCTGGTCGTACGGATTACCGCCTGCGGACACTCGTCGGTCGAGGACCGTGCGCCCAGGAATGTCGGGCAGGCCGCCGGTCACGATGCGAAACGGTTCCCCAGCGGTGTGATAGTCCACGGTTTCGATCGCTTGCATGACGTCAGCCACTGTCATAGGCGCAGCCTAGGGTCGCGTCATGGCTAGCTGGGTGGAGATCGCGCCGGATGTGTTCCGGCGGCGGTACGAGCCGATGGACGTGTGTGTGACCGTCGTCCGCAGCGAGGTTGGCCTGCTGCTCATCGACACCCGCTCGTCGCATCGTGAGGCCGATGAGGTGCGCGCCGACCTGCGCGAGCTCGGTGAGCTGCCGGTGCGCTGGGTCATCAACACCCACGCGCACTTCGACCACACGTTCGGCAATGCGCGGTTTGGCCCGGCCTCCGACCTTGGTGCGCAGATCTATGCCCACGAGCGGGTGCCTGCGCACTTCGACGACTTTGAGCGGCCGAAGCTCGCCGACTGGATCGCCGGCGGTCGGGAGCCACGTGAGGAGTGGGCAGAGATCGTGATCACGCCGCCCACGGTCATGGTCGGTGACGCGCTGACTCTTGATCTCGGCAACCGATCGGTCGATCTGGTGCACCTCGGCCGCGGTCACACCGACAACGACCTGCTCGTCCACCTGCCTCATGCCGCCGTCTGGGTGGTGGGCGATCTACTCGAGGAGTCAGGGCCGCCGATGTACGGCTCGGGCAGCTTCCCGCTCGATTGGCCGGCCACCATCGGCCGGCTGCGCGCAGCGCTGCGCGACGGTGACCGCCTGGCCCCCGGTCACGGGGCGGTGGTCGATGCAGGGTTTGCCGCTGCCCAGCAAGAGCAGTTGCAGGCCGTGGCTGACCTCATCCGTGAGCTGCACGCCGCCGGGGTTCCCCTCGACACCGCAGTGCACGAGGGCGGCGATCGCTGGCCGTTTCCCGCCAACGGCATGACCGGGGCGGTTCGCGACGGCTACCGTCAGCTCGCCACAACAGGACGAAACGGCACGGCAGGAAAGGACACAGCCTGATGGATTGGACCCTCGAGTTGGTCGTCGTTCCGGTCACCGATGTTGACCGGGCCAAGCACTTTTACCACGAGCAGCTCGGCTTTGCCGTCGACCACGACACCCGGATCAGCGACGAGATGCGCGTCGTGCAGCTGACACCACCCGGGTCGGGGTGCTCGATCGCGATCGGCGTTGGGATCGTCACGTCGCCGCCGGGGTCGGCCCAGGGCATGCAGCTGGTCGTCTCCGACATCGAAGCGGCCCGAGCACAACTCGTCGAGCGCGGCATCGACGTCAGCAACATCCAGCACTACGACGGTGCCGACCGGGTTGACGGGCCTGGCGGGGTCTGGAACTCATTCGTCTTCTTCAGCGATCCAGACGGCAACGGCTGGGCGCTGCAGGAGCGGCCCGCTCCCAACTGACGCCCAGCCGCTAAAACCGGCAGGTACTTCAGGTCACGTCGCGCCTGCGTACGGCCCATGCGGCCAGCGCGGCGC
>Ga0136617_10001616_pt1 | contig 19988 bp, 15 predicted proteins | sample AntDrymUQ3222106_2_FD_129672 | JGI IMG/M metagenome (GOLD analysis project Ga0136617, IMG submission 129672) | Polar desert sand microbial communities from Dry Valleys, Antarctica - metaG UQ322 (21.06) | ecosystem: Environmental > Terrestrial > Soil > Desert | place: Antarctica: Dry Valley...
ACTTGAACAGCTCCTTCTGCAAGATCTCGGGATCTCCGGACGCGATGGTCTGGGCGAACACCCGAGGTGCGCTGATCCCGTTGCGGAGCATCGAGTACGACAGCGCGATCAACACCGAGGTGCTGGCAATGGCTGCCGCCCAGCGCAGGAGTTCGATAGCGCCGGCCTCACGCTCCTGGGCGGCGCGAAACATGAACGCGCCCAGCGTCAGAAAGACACCCAGGTAGAGGAGTTCCTTGACCGGGCCGACCGGAAGCTGTCCGTGGTAGAGCTGCACGACCGACCAGACCGACAGCATGACGATGTTCGCCAGCACGAAGGTGCCGAACTCCCGCTGGACTGGCGCCAAGGCGCTGATGCGGTACCGGCACACGAACACGGCCGCATATCCCAAGATCGCGAGCTGGTGTAGCCGGCCGACACCGAGCGGGGTCGACGCGATGATGAACCACTGGAGCGGCAGCGCGGCCAGGGTCGCCACGAAGACCCACTTCACAGGAGCTCCTTCTCGGGTTCGCCAGTCAGGGTCACGTGCGGTACGTCACCGCCACGGCGGACGGAGATGACGGCGAAGATCCCCCGGGGCCGATCGTCGGCCTATATCATGACAGCAATTCGGTCGACAGACATCAAGTCTTGGGGGTATCCGCAGTATGGATCGCGACGTCATCGACCTGCATGCTCAGGCGATGGTCATGCGCCGTCGCTGGCGAGTGATCGTACTGGTCACGCTGCTCGGCCTTGCGGCCGCGTACGCGCTCGCGTTCTCGCAGACCCCGACCTACGTCGCGAGGAACGAGATCTTGGTCAACCCTCTCTCGAGCCAGATCCCGGCCAACGGTATCCCGGTACAGCCCGAAGAGGTCTCCACTCAATTGGAGGTCCTCGCGTCGGCTCCCGTGGCGAAGCGCGTCATCGACGACCTCGGCTTGTCCGACTCTCCATCCGAACTGCTCAGGTCGGTCGAGGTCACGTCGGTGGACGAGACCCGCGTGCTCTCCCTCGAGGTGACCCGCACCGACGCCGCCGACGCGGGCGCGATCGCCGACTCGTTCGGAGAGAGCTACCTCGCGGCCCGCAAGGAAGGCGCGGAGAATCAGGCGAACGCTTCCCGCGTGGCGCTCTCAGACGAGTTCAGCGGGCTCCAAGCGCTGCTAGCCGAAGTGGAGACCCAGCTCGAGACGGTCGATGATACCGAGCGCGCCTCCCTGCTCGCGCAGCGTCAGGGGCTCCTGCTCCAGCTCACCCAACTGTCGAGCCAGATCTCGACGCTCAACACAACGGGTGTCGGCAACATCGAAGGTGGTGAGGTCCTGGAACCTGCGGTCACCCCGTCGAATCCTGCCTCGCCCCGCACCCTGCGACTGTGCCTGCTCGGTGGGTTCATCGGGCTGCTTCTCGGCATCGGGCTCGCGTATGTGCGCGACCGCTACGACGACGCCCTCCGGGACGAGCGCCGATTGGACGAGGCGACTGGCGCGCGTCCGATCCTCGGCCACATCCCTAGGTGGTCCGGCGCGGCGGACCGAGTGATTTCGATCGTCGAGCCCCAGTCCCCTGCCAGCGAGGCGTACCGCGCGCTCAGCGCCAACGTCCGCTTTCTGCTGGCTGCCACTCCCGCAGGGCGCTCAGTTGGGAAGGTCAACCGGACCCTGCTGATTTCGTCCGCCGGGCCGGGCGAGGGCAAGACGTCGGCCGCTGCCAACCTGGCCGTGGCGGCCGCTGGCGTCGGCTTGCGCGTCGTGGTGGTCGATGCCGACCTGCGGCAGCCACGGCTGTCTCGACTGTTCGGTCTGGGCGACGCTCCAGGCCTGTCCGACGTGCTGGCCGACGAAGGGCTCGTTCGCGATCACTTGATCGACGTGGGTGTCGAGAACCTCCGGGTCCTTCCGGGGGGATCGGCGCCGCCGAACCCCGCGGAGCTGCTGGCCTCGCCGGCCGCGCAGGCGCTGATCCGGCAGCTGCGGAAGGACTGCGACCTGTTGATCCTCGACAGCGCTCCCATCCTGCGCGTCGCAGACTCCCTCGAGCTCGTGTCTGACGTCGAGCTGGTCCTCCTGGTCGCTCGTAACGGGGTCACCCGGTTGCGTGCGCTGACAGCCACGATCGAGCGTGTCAGGCAGGTGGGTGGCGATGTTGCCGGTGTCGTGTTCAACGACCTCGCACCACGGGCCAGCGGGTTCTCGCCCGGCTACCACGCGTTGCCGAGCTCTGACCCCGACAAGCCAGGCTGGTTGTTCTCAGATGACATCGAGGACGCCGTCGACAGTGCAGGCGGCCAGCGACGATACTCCCGCGCCGAACGGCGGTAGCGGAGCGACGACGCGGACGGCGGTCAAGCAGGTCTCGAAGTCGGCTGCGGTCAAGGCGCCGAAGCAGGGCCAGTCTCCGACGCCGAGCCGGGGGCAAAGCGGCGCCGGGCCGGAGGACAAGGATCGGCGCGGGGGACCCAAGCCGCCACGTCGCTGAGCAGCTGCTCACGCGTGGGTGGCGAACAGGTAGCGCGACGTGGTTTCCGAGAGCCGCTGAAGCTCGTTCGCGATGCGACGAGCTGCATACGACGTCGCTCCACTCGGATCGTCGACATCCTCGCCGGTCTTGGCCGACGGTACGAAAACCCGGGCGCGATGCAGTGCGGATGCGCGCGACCGGAGGTCGCGCGGTACGGGGTCGACACCCGCTGTGAGGCGCGCGATCTCCCGCAAGGTGAACGTCCGGGTGATGCCCTGCGGTCGCGAACGACTCACCTGGGTACGCTGCGCCTCGGTCATCGTGATGATGAGATCCTGCGTGTCCACGTCCGCCGCGGTGAGCTGACGCGCCGAGTGCCGGGAAAGGTCGACGCCCAGCCGGAAGGCGCTCGTCTGGATGCTCGCCAGGGCGGGTGCCGACCCACGCGCGTTCACTCCGGCACTCCTGATCTTGAGCGTCTCCTCCGTCCACCCGGACTCCTCCGCGGACCGTCGCAACAGCGCGGCGGCGAGCGGACTACGGGCCTGGTTCGCCTCACAGACGACGAGCAGGCGAAAGAAGTCGCTCACCGACGAATCCCCCTATCAGGACGAGAAATAGCGAGACTCCCAATGGAAGTCCTCGCCGAGCGCTTCGTACAGGGCCCGGTTGTGCGGACGGTAGTACTCCGCAAGCCGTTGCACGGTGACGGGGTCCATCGCTTCGCGTGGTCGCTCGTTGTACTTCGACAAGGTGATGGAGTCGACAACCGGGATCTCCAGGAACTCTTGGACGCGGGCGAACACGGGATAGGGGTCCTCGAACATCGTCTCCGCGCGCAGGATGAGCAGCTGTTCGGGGGGAAGCGCTTCCATCCACGGGCGCAGGTGCTCCAGGTAACGACCGCGGGCGAGGTACGCGTGGTTGTCGTGGTCGAACGAGTAATACGACGGGTCGGTGAGCAGTCGGGCATGGTCGACGTCGGCGAGGCGCTGCTCTTCGGCCTCGATCGCGGCCTCGAAGGTGGGCAGCTCCTCCGTACCGGTGGCGCGGCGATCCCAATAGTTGGAGTACGCCCGCGCGACTGGATCGCGCAGCAACGCGATCGCCTTGACGTGCGGCACCGTCTCCAGAACTCGCCCCGCAGCTGCCGGATGGAACATGTAGTAGGGGCTCGCCTCACCGACGATGACCGTGCCGTTCACACGCCTCTCTTGCACACGGCGAGAGCGGTTGGTCGGGAAGTGCGAGCGGTACCAGTCTGGCCCTCTCGCGTAGTTGATGTCGAAGTAGTGCGCACTCTTGAGCCGCTGGGCAGACGGGAACATCCTGGCGACGTGGGGGTGTCTGCCCAGCCAGTTGGTCAGCGACGTCGTGCCACCCTTCTTGCTGCCGATGATGAGGTAGTCGGGAAGCGGGCGCGATCCGGCGGTGAGACGTCCGAAGGTGCGCAGAGAGTCGCGGGCGACGACCTGAACCTGACGAGGGACCGGTCGTCGAAGCTTCTCGACGTACTCCGGAACATCCATTCCTCGTCGTGGCGTCGCTGACACGAGCGTCCTCCAGTTCCCTGCGTAATTGCCGGCTGACCGCCCGTATCCTACGCGGGCGGCTCGGCCGGCGAGGTTGTAGGAATCAATCTGCGCAGAGGCGGAGCCAGACGAGGCCATGATGACTATCATCGCAGCGGACGCGTCGCCTGGTTGCGTCCCCGGGGATCGCGCAACCGACGGTGGCGTCGAAGGAGCAAAGCGTGCGGCTGCTACATGTGTCTGAGGTCGACGCCGGCGGGGTGCTCAGCCTTATCCGCGACTACACCGCTGAACAGACTTGCCGTGGTCACGACGTGCACTTGCTTGCACGAAGCCACATGGACGCGACCGTCGGCGCGTTCCATGCCTGGGACGTGGACCGCCGAGCACCGCACCGATTGCCCCTGGCGGTACGCCAGTTCCAGCGGGTCGTTCGCGAGACCCGACCTGAGGTTGTTCATCTGCACTCCTTCTTCGCCGGGCTGCTGGGTCGGATCGTCAGTCGAGCCGGCAAGGACGGGCCTGCCGTCGTGTACCAGCCGCACAGCTGGTCATTCGACGCCGTGGACAGACGGCTGGTGCGCGCTGGCCTGGTGCAGTGGGAGCGGCAGGCTGCCCGTCGTACCGACTTTCTCATCGGCAACTGTGTCGAGGAGATCGACGAGGGTCGAGATGTCGGCGTCACCGTTCCCGCCCGGCCGATCGGCCTTCCCATCGACACCGATGTCTTCTCACCATGCTCTCCGCACGAACGAGCCGAGTTACGAGCCCGACGGGGACTGGGTGACGACAAGCGGATCTTCTTGTGTGTAGGAAGGCTGTCTCGACAGAAGGCGCAGGATCGTCTCGTCGCCGGTTGGGAGCTCGAGCCCGTGCCGGGCGGAATGCTCGTGCTCATCGGGAGCGGCGACGACCGCGACCTGCGACGACTCGCTCCACGCGAGTGGGGACGCTCGATCCGTGCCGTGGGGCACCAAGACGACGTCCGGGACTGGTTGCGGTGCGGTGACGTCCTGGTTCAGTCGTCGCGCTACGAGGGGCAGTCCGTCGCCGTCGCGGAGGCGCTCGCGTGCGGGTTGCCCGTGGTGATGATGGACGTGAACGGAGCCGCTGCCGCTGTGACGGACGGCCCACCGCCAGCGGCGGGACAGGTCGTCGACCAAGACGATGTTGCGGCGCTGATGGCCGCGATGCGGGCCCGCACGGACACATCGCTGTTGGCCCGCGAAGCGACGGCGGCGCGGCAACGGGCCACCACGCTGTTCGCTTCGCATGCTGTCGTCGACGGTCTGGATGAAGCCTATCGACAGGCCGTCGGCAACCGCCGCGCAAGGAGATCCACGCGATGAGCGCGTCCCGTCCGAACTTCGCCATTGTCGGGGCGGCAAGATCAGGCAGTACGTCGGTGGCGGAGGCGCTCCGGCAGCACCCCGACGCTTTCATCTGCCAACCTAAGGAACCGCACTACTACGCCTTCGCCGGCCAAGACATCCACTTCACCGGACCCGGTGACGATGCCAGCATGAACAGGGTCGTTGTCACGCGCCAGGTCGACTTCCTCGCCCTGTTCGATGGCTCGGAGGACCGCCGAGCAAGAGGGGATGGGTCGGTGTCGTCGCTGTACTACCACGACCACGCGATCACCTCGATCCGTGCTGTGAACCCCGACATGAAGATCGTCATCATCGTGCGGCATCCGGTCGAGCGGGCCTTCTCGAGCTACCAGTACCTCCGGGTTCGTGGCCTCGAGCCGCTCGACAACTTCGAGGACGCACTCGCACAGGAGCCTGATCGGCGCAAGGCCAACTGGCATCACCTGTGGCACTACACGGCCATGAGCCGATACGCGACGGCCGTGGGCCATTACGTGGACGCATTCGGTCCCGAGCAGGTGGGAATCTGGTTCTACGACGACTTGGTGACCAAACCGGAGCGCTGCCTCGCCGAGGTGTGCCGGTTTCTGGGCCTCGATCCGGCGCAGGGTGCGGAGTTGTCGCACGTCAACGTCTCGGGCAAGCCGAGGTCTGCTGGCCTTCAGCGACTCATCTCGTGGGTCGGCCAGCACGAGCCGTTGCGGCGCGGCATCAAACGCGTGGTTCCATTCGGGGCACGCGAACGCATCCGCTCGGCGAACTTGAAGCCCAACACCCTGACCGAAGCCCATTCAAGCAGGCTGGCGCTTGGCTTTCGTGAAGACTACCGCCGGCTCGAGCAGATCATAGAAAAGCCACTGCCCGAATGGGCCGGCATCGTGTGAACCGGCTTCCATCCGGTGAGCGACCAGCCACCTAAGAATCCCGGCCTTGACCTAAGGCAGTGGGGCGAAGGCAATTCCGCGGTGGTACTCCCCGTTGAAGCGCAGGCTGTCGCTGACGACCCAGAGGCCCTCAGGCGTCACCAGGAAGTCCTGTCCACCTTGGGCTGCGGGTTTGCGCGGGTTCCACGCCAGCGCCTTCCCGGTGCTCGGGTTGATAGCGCCGATGCCGGGCCGGGCCACCGCTCCGGGGCCGGCACTATCGCGACCGAGCGGGTTGTCCAGCCAGCGGTTGTGGCCCTGGACGTACACGGCAGCACCGGTGATGGCGACGGCATGCAGGGTGTCGCCACCTGTGTAGTTGATCCAGGTCGGCCTGGTCGGATTCGGGACGTTGGTCTCGAAGCGCGCTGCCGCGTCGCACAGCGTCACCCCGATGTCAGCAGAGGTGGCCGGAACGAAGCCCGTCGAAACGAAGGCGAAGTAACTGCCGTCCGGGGAGAAGTCGACGTCCCTGAGGTACGGCTGGCGGCTCGGACTGTTGGGCTCGCACTTCTTGTCCAGCGGCCGGTAGTACCACGGGTTCAGCGAAGCCGCCGTGTCGCCGAGGTTCAGCATGAAGGCGCGATGCCGGTTCTGGCCGTTGACGGTCGTGAAGTTGCCGACGCCGACGAGGCGAGTCCCCTGCGGGTTTACGGCGAACCTGTAGACCTCGGTCTTGGTCGGGCCGAGCGGCACGACCCCGCTGATCGGAAGGCTGATGTAGCCGGTGTTTTTCCCCGTACTCGGGTTCAGCGCCAGCAGTCGGGCACTGAAAGTCCCGGACACGAGAAGTCTGCCGTTGACGAATCGGATTTCGCTGACCCGGCCGTTGTTGAGCGACGGCTTGAATGTCGGGTCGAGCGCGCCCGTTTCGGCGTCGAGCTTGGCGATGATCGGGCGGGTGACGCCGTTGACCGTCGTGAACTGGCCACCGACGTAGACCGAATCACCGACACCAAGGACGGAGTAGACGGTTCCGTCGACCGACGGTCTGAAAGTCGAGGAGACGACCCCGGTGGTTTCGTTGAACGCCGCGAGATTGGACCGAGTGTAGGTGGTCGTGCGGGCGGAGTTCTCGAGCGCCTCGAACCGGCCACCGACGTACATCGAGCCTGCGTGCTCGACGATCGCGTAGGCGAGCGGACGTGCCACGTTGGCGCTGGCTGCCAGATGAGGCGTGTAGGTCCCAGGCACTTCGCGCACGACCTCGTCGTGGGCGATCTGGGCGCTAGCTGGGCCGCTGGTCGCGAGACCGGCGCCGACGACTGCTCCCGCCGCAGCCAGGCTCAGCAACTTCTTGACGTTCATTGTGGACCCCTCGAGCAGGTGCTGACGACATCGCGCGCCCGGCTGGGCGCGGCCCCCACGCACGCTGAGACACGGGCGCAAGGAAAAGCGTAACGACGACTGACAGCGGTCTCGGGCTATTCCCTGAACTCCCGGACGAAGACGCTCCAGTTTGCCGGATACGGTGACGCACAGCGTTTGTGCAAATGCAGAATGTCAACTTTGAACGCGCGGTGCGATACCTGCCGGGGCCATCTCGCGTCGCTCACCCCACCTCGACGACCGTCAACTCGCCGCTGACGGCGAGGGTGACGCTGGTGGTGCGAGGTGTGGTGAAGACCGGCTTGGCAGACAGGCCAGGTTCATAGACCGCCACCGGTCTTGCGTCGAGGAACTCGACGTCAACGCGCGCTGCGTTGACTGGTAGCGCCCGCGCGTCGGGAAAGGTGGTCGCGATGTCGACGTCACGCCAGACCACAACGTACATTCGGCCGTCGCGCTTCTCCAGCAGCAGGTGCTGAACGTCGTCGGCCAACGTGTTGATCCTCATGACGAGAGAATGGGTGGCGAAGCTCGGTCCGGGGTCGGCCAGGAGGGCTAGGAATCTTTGGGTCGCGAAAAACTCCGGCTTCTTTCGCCAGGTGTCGGGGGTTGCTGCTGCCACGTCATCCTCGGTCATCGCCACCAGACCGAAGTGCGCTTCGAGGTCGGCCGAGGTGTTGATCGTCTGCTGACTCGTCGTGTCGATCGGATCTGGGTCGTCCAGGAGCTCGAATCGGCCGTAGATAGCGTTGCGCTGAAAATAGTCGCAGATTCCACGGATTGCGTAGGTCGCCGATGTCTCCTCGGAGACAGTACGGGCGGCATTGTCTTGTGGCGAGTTGTTGTATCCCGTTTCCGAGAAGATCCACAGTTTCGCGTCGGTAAAACACGGCTCGAGAAGGTCAAGATGCTCGTCGATTCCGCGTGAGGGGCTCCGGCCGCGGTTGTACAGATGAGCGTTGCCGAACCGGTCGCACCAGGCACTCAGGTCGCCCAGCTCGGCGATGCGTTCGGCGGTGACGTCACTGCGGGTGGACGGGCCAGCCACGGGTATGTCGCGGGTGAGCGTCGAGCTCGTGGCGGTGTCCCACAGATTGAGCTGCATGTGTCGTGCATGGACAGCCCAGCCAGGGTCCCGGGTGCCAGTGGGTCCAGAGCCGTCCACCTCGTTGCAGCCACCGAGCGAGTGCAGCAGTTGAGTGAGGTCGCCCCCGAACTCTGGAGCGTAGGACGTGGCGAGCGTGTCGATGATCTCGCGGTGGGCTACCTCTGCTTGCGGCCACTGGTCGAGCGTCCCCACGGTGGCGTGCCATCGCGTACCCGTGTCGGCCAGCTCGAGCATGGCCCGGCGTTGGATGCTGGCGGCGGTCGAGCCGGTGGGCAACAATCGCTCGCGCACGATGCGGGCGCCGAGCTCTCGGACTAACGACACGACCTCGTCGGTAAATCCGTACACCGTGCTGCCGTAGAAGAACTTCGTGTTGACGCAATAGGAGTCGCACAACTCGTCGGCACGACGGGGAGTCCTTTGGGAGAAGGGAGTCTGCGCAAAGACTGCCGCGTCACCACCAACGCTGGCGGCCGCCAGCGCAGCGCCTCCCAGCGCGAGGAATCTCCGCCTGTCCATGACTTAACTTCCGCGTCGCAACGGTTCCGGAGGGTCAGGTTACAGCGCGGCGCTCGACGGCTCGGCGCTTCGTGGGTTCCCGTGCGCGACGTGCGATCACTTGACATCGCCGCCAACTGGACCATGATTGGTCTGGACCATTGGTATACCTGCAACGGAGTCCGACGTGCGCCACCCACGGTTCCTGCTTCCTGCCCTGATCGTCGCGAGCCTGTTCCCGCTGTCCGCCATGGCCGACGCGAGTGCCGGCCCGACCCGGCCCAGTCCCACGTCCGCGGTGGTGACGGCCGGTCAGGCAGATCCGCTCTGCTACCCGGACCGGCGCGCGCCCAAGCGCCAGTTGCGAGCGGTCTGGATCGCCAGCGTCGTGAACATCGACTGGCCCTCTCGTCCTGGACTGACGCCAGCCAAGCAGAAGGCCGAGCTCATCGGCTGGTACGACGACGCCGTCGCCCGCGAGCTCAACGCTGTCATCGTGCAGGTACGGCCCACTGCAGACACGTTCTGGCCGTCGGCGCTGGAGCCCTGGTCGAAGTACCTCACCGGCACGCAAGGGCAGAGCCCGGGGTACGACCCGATGCGGTTCGCCGTTCGTGAGGCGCATCGTCGCAACCTCGAGTTCCATGCGTGGTTCAACCCGTACCGCGTCTCGATGGACACCGACCGGGACGCGCTCGTCCCGACTCATCCGGGACGCCAGCACCCCGACTGGGTCCACGAGTACGGCGGCAAGCTGTACTACGACCCGGGCGTCCCGGAGGTGCGCGCGCTCACCGAGGACGTGATCCTCGAGGTGGTCCGCCGCTATGACATCGACGCCGTGCACTTCGACGACTACTTCTACCCCTACCCGGTGCTGGTCAACGGCGTCGAACTGCCGTTTCCGGACGCCGAGACCTACGCGCAGTACGGACAGGGCTTCGACGACGTCGAGGACTGGAGGCGCAACAACACCGACCTGCTGGTCTCCGAGCTGGACCAGAAGATCCACGCGGTGAAACCCTGGGTCAAGTTCGGTGTGAGCCCCTTCGCCGTCTGGCGCAACATCGCTACCGACCCCGAAGGATCCGACACCACCGCCGGCGCGCAGACGTACGACGACCTGTACGCCGACACCCGCACGTGGGTCCGCGAGGAATGGCTCGACTATGTGGCGCCGCAGGTCTACTGGAACATCGGCTTCGCCCCGGCGGACTACGCCAAGCTGGTGCCCTGGTGGTCGGATCAGGTGCGCGGCACCAACGTGCAGCTGTACATCGGGCAAGCCACCTACAAGGTCGAGATCTCCACGCAGGACCCGGCCTGGCAACAGCCCCGAGAGATGTCGAGACACCTGGCCTTCAACCGCAACTACCCGCAGGTGCGGGGCGACATCTACTTCTCCGCCAAGGATGTGCGGGCCAACCGGCTTGGACACATGGACATCGTGCAGGCCGAGCACTATGCGCGCCCGGCGCTGATCCCGGTCACCGCTGACGTACCAGGCCGGGCTCCGCGCCCGCCGAACAACGTCACCGCTCGACGCACCACGGCCGGCGTGACCGTGAGTTGGAACGGCCCGGGGACGTCGTTCGCTATCTACCGCTACGAAGGCACGCAGCGACCCGACCGGTGCGACTTCTCGGATGCGACGCATCTGCTTGCCACCGTCCACCGCGCGGGGTCCCGGCAGATCTGGGTGGACGGGTCCGCTCCCGCAGGCAAGCTCACGTACTACGTGTCGGCCCTCGACCGGGCCTACCGCGAGGGCACGCCCACCGGACCAGCGCCGGTGCGCTGAGCTCGTGCCCACACCCCGCGGGAGGCCGGTCGCCGCACCCACGAACCAACCGGCCGGCCTCCCGAAGCGTCCAGCCTGGGGGCGTGTCGGTGGTGACGCGGTCTCCCTAGTCAGTACCAATGGTCCATGACTGTCGTGGAAGGTGGCCGAGAGACCGCCAAGCAGCGACAGGTCCGTGAGGAGCTCGAGAGGCTGATCGCGACCTTGTCGCCGGGTGAGCCGCTGCCCGTCGAGCGCGACCTCGCACGTGACCTGGGCGTGGCGCGGATGACGCTGCGCCGAGCGGTCGACGCGCTGGTCCTTGACGCGAAACTGATCCGCAGACAGGGTTCGGGCACTTTCGTCGCCGCGCACAAGGTGACCCAGCGATTGTCCGCGACGTCGTTCTCGACGGAGATGCGGGCTCGCGGGCTGCGACCGGACAGCCAGACCTTGTTCGCTCGCCAGTCGACGGCCGGCGTCATGCTCGCCGCCCTGCTCGAGATCCCGCCCCAGTCGGATGTGCTGCACGTACGACGCCTCCGGCTTGCCGACGACATCCCGATGGCGCTGGAGGACCTCCACGTCCCCCTCGACGTGGCGCCCGGTCTCAGCGGCGGCGACCTCGAGGGCACGTCATTCTACGAACTGCTCGCCGAGCGGTGGAACAACCCGATCGCGTCCGGAACGCAGACCATCGAGCCGTGGGTGCTCACCGTGCAGGAGGCTGAAGATCTCCACACCGAACCCGGCTCGGCTGCCTTCTTGTTCGAGCGGACGTCCCGAGTGGCGAGCGGCCGCGTGGCCGAGTTCGTCCGGTCGCTGTACCGGGGGGACCGCTACCGGATCATGGTCGACATCTTCCCGGCGGCAGCGCGCTCATCCGGCGGGACGTCTTGACGACCGACGGCGCGGGGTTCACAATCATCCGTAGGTCTAGACCTATGGTCTGTTTATGCCTTCAGGGGCCTGAGAGAGGATCGATATGCGCGTTCGGCGTCTCGCCGTAGGACTAGCAGCCATCGGGTTGCTGGCCGCGGCGTGTGGGGACAACTCGTCCGAGAACAACAACTTCGCGAACAGTGGCGACGACAAGATCAGCGCCAAGGGCGAAACGCTCAGCGTTTGGATCATGGAGGGCACCAATCCCGACGCCAAGCCGTTCTTCAAAGACGTCGCGGCGGCTTTCAAGGAGGAGACAGGTGCCACCTTGAAGGTGCAGTACGTCCCCTGGGCGGACGCGCACGACAAGTTCGTCAAGTCGATCGCGGGTGACACGACGCCGGACGTGGCCGAGGTCGGTACCACCTGGACGCCGGAGTTCGCAGACGTGGGCGCCCTGCTTGACCTCAGCAGACAGGTCGAGGACGCACAGCTCGGCGGAGACCTCGTGGACGGGCTGGTCGAAGCGGGAACCGTGGACGGGTCGCTCTACGGCATGCCGTGGTACGCCGGCGTTCGCTCGGTGATCTACCGCACCGATGTGTTCGAGAAGGCTGGCGTCGAACCTCCGACGACGTGGGACGAGTTCGTGACGGTCGGCGAGAAAATCAAGGCCGAGAACCCGGACATGATCACGTTCCCGGTGCCGGGTGACAGCGAGTACGGCGTGTACCCGTTCGTCTGGGGTGCCGGCGGCGACATCGCCACCCAGGACGGGGACTCGTGGAAGGCCACGATCGATTCCGCGGAGGCGCAAGAAGGTATCTCGTTCTACACCGACCTCGCCCTCGAGCACGGCTTCTCGACCCCGGCGGCGACGACGTGGGACGAGGCCGATACCAGCGATGCCTTCTCGCGCGGCGAGGTGGCCATGACGATCGCTGGCAACTGGACACCAGGGGCGCTCATCGAGGCCAACCCGGAGCTCGAGGGCAAGATCGGCGCGTTCCCCATTCCCGGCAAGGACAGCGGCGTGAGCCCTTCGTTCCTTGGCGGCTCGCACCTGTCCGTCTTCCAGACGGCTGAGAATCCAGACCTCGCGTGGGCCTTCGTGCGCCTGATGAGCCAGGGTGACTTTGCCGCCCAGTGGGGCGACGAGTCTGGGTTCTTCCCCGGCAGCAAGTCCTTGCTTGAGAAAGCTCAGGCCGAGGACGACCCGTTGGTGGCGCCTTTCGCCGAGCAGATCGTCGAGGGCGGCAAGAGCGTGCCGGTGACGCCGCTGTACGGACAGGTCCAGGGCAAGAAGACGGTCTCCGCGATGTTGCAGTCGATCCTGTCCGGCGACGCGACGGTGGCCGAAGCCAGCGAGCAGGCGGCGACCGAGATGGATGACGTCTTCGCACAGGGCGGCTGACCGATCGATGTCGTGGTCCCGTGTCGGCTGAACCGACCCTGACCGAGACTGCACGGGTGGGAGATCCGTCGGATCTCCCACCCGGCGGTTCTGGCAGGACTCCGGCACGTCGGGGCATCCGCATCCCCCGCAAGCTGTGGCTGCCCTGGTTGCTGCTCACGCCTGCGCTCGGCGTGCTCGGTGTGTTGCTGCTCTACCCGCTGTACCGCGTCGGAGCCCTGTCCCTGCAGGAGTATCGACTTCGCAACATCGTCACGGGCGAGGTCGAGTGGCTCGGGATCGACAACTATCGGGAGGTCCTGACCGATCCACTGCTGTGGAAGGTCGCCTTCCCCAACACCGCGGTCTTCGCTGTGGTCAACGTCGCTTTGACGGTGGTCGTCGGCACGCTGATCGCTCTCCTGCTGGCGCGGGTCGGACCGTGGACGAGGGGCTTGCTCACCAGCGCGATCATGGCGGCCTGGGCCGTGCCGGCCGTGACGGGAACGTACGTCTGGGTCTTCCTCTTCGACTCGCGAGCCGGACTCGTGATGCATGTACTCGGTGATCTGGGCCTCGTCGACCCCGACACCACGAACTGGTTTACCGAGCGGTTGCCCTTCTACGGCATCGCCACCTTGAACGTCGTGCACCACGGGTTCCCCTTCGTTGCCATCACCGTGCTGGCGGGGCTGATGACGCTGTCGCGAGAAGTCATGGAGGCCGCCATCATCGACGGTGCCAACGCCTGGCAGCGTTTCTGGTACGTCACCGTGCCCCTGCTCAAGCCGGTGTTCGCGGTCGTCACGATCTTGTCGACCATCTGGGACTTCAAGGTCTTCACCCAGATCTACCTGATGCCGGGAGGCGACGGCGCCAACCGGGACGTGCTCAACCTCGGGACGTGGTCGTACATCACGGCGATCTCGCAGAACAACTTCGGACTGGGCGCGGCGATCGCGGTGCTGCTGACGCTGCTGCTGCTCGCGATCACCGGTGTCTACCTGCGTGTGTTGTTCCGTCAGGAGGAGCTGTGAGCACCATTGCCGGTCACCGCACCATCAGCGGGCGGGTCTGGACTGCTGTCGCCGTCGTGGCGGTGCTGCTCTTCAGCCTGTTCCCGGTGCTGGTCATGGTGTCCACGGCGCTCGACGCTCGAGCGAACGCCGGCGAGCGAAACCTGCTCCCGACCGACTTCAGCCTCGACAATTTCTCCTTCGTGCTCGACGAGGGAGGTTTCACGACCTACCTGCGCAACTCGATCATCGTGGCGCTTGCGACTGTGCTGATCAGTGCGCTGATCGCGCTACTCGCGTCGGTAGCGGTGTCGCGGTTCAAGTTCCGGTTCCGCACCGCCGTACTGATGATGATCCTCATCGTGCAAATGGTGCCGCTCGAGGCGCTGGTCATCCCGCTGTTCCTGCAGGCCAAGTCACTCAACCTGCTCGACCACCTGTTCGGGCTGGTGATCGTCTACGTGGCCTTCTCGCTGCCGTTCGCGATCTGGACCCTGCGCGGCTTCGTCGCGGCGATCCCGCTCGAGATCGAGGAGGCGGCGTACGTCGACGGAGCCTCGTGGCCGCGGATGTTCTGGTCCGTGCTGCTTCCCCTGTGTGCGCCGGGCCTGGTCGCTACGAGTGTCTTCTCGTTCATCACGGCGTGGAACGAGTTCATCTTCGCGATCACGTTCCTCGACGATGAGAGCAAGTACACGGTCGCCGCCGGTTTGCGACAGTTCTTCACCCAGTACGGCACGAACTGGGGAGCGGTCATGGCGGGTTCCACGCTCATCACCGTGCCGGTGATGCTGTTCTTCGTCGCCGTCCAACGTCGCCTGAGCTCCGGGCTCGTGGCCGGCGCGGTGAAGGGATGACCCTTACACCGGCGGCCGCGCGTGACCTCGCACATCGTGTTCTCGTCCCGGGGTTCAGCGGTACGTCGATGCCGGACTGGCTCGCGCGTCGGATCGAGCGCGGCTTGGCCGGCGTGTGCTGGTTCGGCCAGAACGTCGCGGACGTCGACCAGGCGACCAGTCTGGCTGCGAGTGTGCACGACGTCAGACCCGACGTGCTGGTGCTCTGCGACGAAGAGGGTGGCGACGTCACCCGGCTCGAGCACGAGCACGGCTCGTCATGGCCCGGGCACGGTGCGCTCGGACACCTCGACGACGTGACTGCAACGCGCACGATCGCACACGCGTTGGGCAGCCAGGTGCGCTCGGCCGGCATCGATGTCGCACTGTCTCCGGTCGCCGACGTCAACTCGGACCCGCGCAATCCGGTCATCGGCGTACGCTCCTTCGGGCCGACGACCGATCTGGTGTCGCGGCACGTGGCGGCGTACGTCGCCGGCTTGCAGTCAGCCGGGGTTGCGGCTTGTGCGAAACACTTCCCCGGACACGGAGCCACCAGGATGGACTCCCATCTCGGCCTCCCCGTCATCGACGACCCGCTGCACGTCGTCCGTAAGCGCGATCTCGGGCCGTTCGCCGCTGCCGTACAGGTCGGCGTGCGCTGTGTGATGACTGCACATGTGGTGTTTGCGGACGTCGACGACCAGCCCGCCACGCTGAGCCGTCCGTTGCTCGACCTGCTGCGGCGAGACCTGGGATTCGACGGCGTCGTGATCAGCGACGCCCTCGACATGAGGGCGATCTCGTGCGGAGTGGGCCGCGGTCCCGGCGCTGTCCGTGGTCTCGCCGCCGGGATCGACCTGCTGTGCATCGGCAACCCGGTGTTTCCCGACCGCTACGACGCCGAACTGGTGCTGGACGAGATCGTCGCGGCCGTCGCCGACGCGATCGATGACGGGAGCCTGCCGCTGGCTCGGCTAGAGGACGCGGCCGGCCGAGTGGCGGACCTGGCCGCGTGGGTCAAGGAGCCACCCGCTGTCGCCCAGCAGACGGTGATCCCGCTGGGAACCTCCGCCGTTGCGAAGATCGCTGCTCGGGCCCTGACGGTACGCGGCATCGTGCGGCTGGACGGCGACCCGCTCGTCGTTGTTCCTGCCGGGCCGGACAACATCGCGGCGGGGCCCAGGTCGTCGGTGTTCGTCGACGAGATTATGAGTCGCGAGCCGGCTGCAGAAGTCGTGGTCGTGAGCACGACCGATGACGTCCCGGCGTCGGCCCTCAAGCCTGGCTCGCGATCCGCCGTGGTCGTCGTAGGATCGCATCGCGACGACGAGAGCGATGCGCTGGTGGAAGCGGTCCGCGCGGCGCTGCCGGACGCGGTACTGCTCGACGCCGGCCCGGAGGGACGCGAGTACGCCGCGAACCGGGTCGTACGCACCTACGGTGGTGGCCGGGCGATGGCGGTGGCCGCCGTCGATGCACTGATGGGTGAGCCGACGCGATGAAGAGGTGGATCGGGGTCGACCTGGGCAAGACCGCCTGCCGCGTCAGCGTGAGCGCTGCATCGGCAGCCGCAGCTCCACGCGCTGTCGAGGGACCGGGCGCGCCCGGGCTCGCCGACCATGGCGGGGTGCCCCTGGCGGTGGACGTCGTCGTACCGCTCGTCCTGCGCGCAACCGACGCGGATGTGGATGGCGGATACGCCGGTCTGCTGGTCGGTGCCGCCGGGGCTGGTGGCGGTGTCGGTGCTCGCGAGCAAGCCGACGAGCTGGCGAGCGGGCTGGTGAGCCACCTGCGGCACCTGAGACTGGCCGAAGTTGCGGTGACGTCGGACGCGATCACGGCGCACGCCGGCGCACTCGGGGGACGCGCTGGCGTCGTGCTCGCCGTAGGGACAGGGTCCGTGGTGGTCGGGGTTAGCGCCGAGGGGCAGATCTGTACGACGGATGGATGGGGACCCTGGCTCGGGGATGACGGCGGCGGGGCGTGGCTCGGACGAGAAGGACTTCGCGCCGTCCTCAAGGCCCGCGAGCGACGCGGCGCGACGACCACCCTGACGGGGGTTGCCGAGAAGCGCTTCGACGACCTCGGATCGATTCCTCGTCGTCTTGCTGGCAGCAAAGAGGTGGCGCGGTCGCTCGCGGGATTCGCTCCCGAGGTCATCGCCGCGGCCGATCGCGGTGACGCGGTCGCGGTCGAGATCGTGACCAGAGCGGCTGCGTCGTTGGCCGATCTCACGGTGGCGGCCGCCCGAAATTCGGCGGGGATCACCGTCGCGGTCATCGGCGGATTGTCGGCGTCGGCCACGTTGATGGCCGCGTGGCGCGCGGCGCTGCCGGATGACCTCGAGGTCGTCCCTGCGCAGGGTTCGGCGCTCGACGGCGCTCTCCTGCTGGCGCGCGTCCCCGACCTCCCGCACGAGCAGATGGTCCACCGTGTCGCGATATCGCCTCCCCTCGACGCAGACGCGTCCCGACCCCGAGGCGCACCACCGGCCGATCAGCCCAACCCGGTCGACGTGGACACTCTCGCCACGGAGCAGGTCCGTGCCGGCCTTGCCGACCTGGACCTCCGTCCGACCGAGGCTCTGGTCAGCCTGCTCCTGGGCGCCGAAGCCGACGTTCCCGCCGTCCTACGCTCAGCCGCGCCCGCCCTGTCTGCCGTCGTCGACCTCGCCGCAGCGGCGATCATGCAGGGGGGACGGATCGTGTACGTCGGCGCCGGCACCCCAGGCCGGCTCGCAGCCCTCGACGCCGCAGAATGCCCGCCGACGTTCGGCATCGACCCTGACCGCGTGGTCGCCGTGCTCGCCGGCGGCGACGAGGCGGCGGGCCGGGCTGTCGAAGGCGCTGAGGACGACGAGTACGCCGGCGCCCGGCAGCTGAAGGCTCTCGACGTCGGCCGCGGCGACCTGGTGGTCGGGATCACCGCGTCGGGCCGCACGCCGTACGTGCTGTCAGCATTGGCGGCCGCCCGTGACAGTGGAGCCGACACTGCGGCGATCGTCAACAACCCAGGTAGCCCAGCGCGGCAGGTCGCGGACATCACCATCGAGTTGCTCACCGGTGCCGAGGTCTTGGCGGGATCGACGCGCCTCACCGCAGGGACCTCGCAGAAGATTGCGCTGAACACAATCTCGACCTCGGCCATGATCAAGGCAGGCAAGACGTTCGGTCCCTGGATGGTCGACGTCAAAGCCTCGAACGAGAAGCTGCGGCGGCGGGCGCGGCGCATCGTCCGCGACGCCGCCGGAGTCGCCGACGGCGTGGCCGGCGCCATGCTGGCTCGGTGTGACGGTCACGCCAAGACTGCGATCGTGGCGTTGCTGACCGGGCTCGAACCCGCCGACGCGCAGGCACGGCTCCACGCCTGTGGTGGTCGCGTGCGCGCAGCCGTCGAGGGCGGAGCACCGCGGTGATCGTGATCGCGGTGGCGTCGGGAACGAGCGCCGACGGAGTCGACATCGGTGTCTTCGACCTACGCTGGGCCGACCGGCAGCAGACGGTCGAGGTGCGCGTCATCGACACCGTGACGAGACCGTGGCCCGGTCGTCTGCGCGAGGAGGTGCTCGCCCTGCTTCCGCCGGCCGCCACGACCGCGGCGGAGATCTGCCGGCTCGACACGCTGATCGGTCGCCACGTCGCCCGGGCAGTCTCCGACGCTCAACGCGCGGCCGGGCGTGGCGCCGAGCTGGTCGTCTCCCCGGGACAGACGGTGCATCACGAGGTGGTGGACGGCCGGTGCGAGGGGACTCTGCAGCTGGGCCAGCCGGCATGGGTTGCAGAGCTCACCGGCTTGCCCGTCATCTCAGACCTGCGCGCTCGCGATGTCGCGGCCGGTGGCCACGGTGCGCCGTTGGCCAGCACGCTCGACGCACTGTGGCTGGCCGCCGACGCCGGACGGCGAGCCGGCCTGAACCTGGGCGGGATCGCCAACGTCACGGTGGTGGGCGAGGGGGAGGTGGTCGCCTGGGACACCGGCCCCGCCAACTGTCTGCTCGACCTCGCGGCCGCCCGCGTCAGCGACGGTGCTGACACCCACGACCGGGACGGCCTGCGGGCCCTGCGCGGCGCCGTGCACGAGGGCTTGCTCAAACGGCTGCTCGCGCATCCTTACTTCGGCGTGCGGCCGCCTGTCTCGACCGGACGAGAGACGTTCTCGGCGGGCTTCCTGGCCGATGCGTTGGCCGCGGTGGGCGCGGTCGAGGACGATGACCTGCTGGCGACGTTGACCGAGTTGAGTGCTGTGTCAGTGGCCGACGCGCTGCGTCCGTACCGCTTGAGTGAGGTAGTCGTCTCCGGCGGTGGAGTCCGCAACCCGGCTTTGGTCGCAGCCCTGCGTCGGGCGCTGGATCCGGTTCCGCTGGTCTCCAGCGACGTGTACGGACTACCTCCGGGGGCGAAGGAGACGGCCATGTGGGCGCTGCTCGGTTTTCTGACCTGGTACGGAACCCCCGCGTCGACACTTGCGACCGGATCGGCCGGCCCGCGGCTACTGGGTCGGATCAGTCCGGGCCTGGGCCCGTTGCGTCTCCCCGACCCGGTCGCCGTACCTCCGCTTCGGCTGCGGGCTGTTGACGACGCCGCCGGAGAGGGACAGCAGTGACGGGCCGCCGGCTCGGCGTCAGTGCCGCTCTGGTCGACGGAGCGCTGCTTCCTGGTGACATCGGTGTCGAGGACGGTGTCGTGACCGACGTCGGGCTGACGCCGGCGGCCGGCCAACGGATCGCCGCGCCTGGACTCGTGGACGTCCAGGTGAACGGGTTCGCCGGCGTCGACCTGATGAGCGCCGAGGTCGACGACGTCCATCGACTCTCGCGATCCCTGCTGGCGCACGGGGTCACGGCCTGGTTGCCGACCCTGATCAC
>Ga0136617_10001617_pt1 | contig 19982 bp, 19 predicted proteins | sample AntDrymUQ3222106_2_FD_129672 | JGI IMG/M metagenome (GOLD analysis project Ga0136617, IMG submission 129672) | Polar desert sand microbial communities from Dry Valleys, Antarctica - metaG UQ322 (21.06) | ecosystem: Environmental > Terrestrial > Soil > Desert | place: Antarctica: Dry Valley...
GTATGGGACGGCTGGATCGGAAATGTCTCAGGCGGTCTGTCCAATTCGATTTCGCTCTGCGAGCTGACAGCGCTTTGCCAGCAAGTCACCGGACACTCGGTTGCCTTTGGATCTGATCCGGAAACTCGGCCTGGCGATCTTCGGATCTACCTCGGGGATTGCGCGCGCTTATTTGCCCGGAGCGGCTGGCGGCCGCAGAAAACAGTGGTCGATATTGTGGAAGACACCGCAGAATGGGCGGAGAAATCGTGGACAAAACTGGAACCGCTCCTCGCGCGCCCGAAATAGAAGATTTCGCGGCTCCACCGCAGCTAACGCTGCTCTCGGTCATAATCCCTGCCCGTGATGAAGAAGGCTGCATTGCATCGACGGTCGAACATCTTCATCTCGAACTGCGCCTCCGTGGCGTTCCGCACGAAATAATCGTGGTCGATGACGGAAGTACCGATCAAACGTGGGCGCTCCTCAACGAAGTCTCCGGCCGCGTTGCCGAACTCGTCCCGATTCAAAATGTCAACGAACACGGCTTTGGACGTGCAATTGTTCGAGGGTTTCAAGCGATGAAGGGCGACGCCGTGGTTATCATGATGGCGGATGAATCCGATGACTGCCGCGATGTGGTGCGATATTGGAACGTCCTGAACGAGGGCTACGACTGCGTCTTTGGAAGCCGTTTTGCCAAAGGTGGCGGCGTGATCGACTACCCCTGGTTGAAGTATCTCTTGAACCGCGCTGCTAACTTTTTTCTCCGAGCCCTGTTTCGCGTTCGCCTCAACGACATCACCAATGCGTTCAAAGGGTATCGACGTGACGTGATCGATGGATGCCAACCGATTATTGCGCCGCATTTTAACCTGACGATCGAGCTGCCGCTTAAGGCGATCGTTCGGGGTTATTCCTGGAAGATGATTCCAGTTACCTGGCGCAACCGGCAATCTGGCGTGGCCAAGCTCAAAATCCGGGAAATGGGAAGCCGGTATCTCTTTATCTGCCTGTATGTCTGGCTCGAAAAATATTTTAGCCGCGGAGACTATCGGAGAAAACTAAGCGCTGCGCCTGCCAACTCTCGAGGCGGCGAGCTATGAAACTGGCTGACGTTGAAGCCATCCTCCGCGCGCTCAACGAAGCGAACGCGCGCTACCTGATTGTCGGCGGACTAGCCGTGGTCGCGCACGGGTATGTTCGCTTCACCGCGGATGTGGATATTGTGCTGAATCTGGAGCGCGAAAACGTTTTGCGCGCCATGGAAGCGCTCGACGCGATCGGTTACCGACCGCTGGTCCCGGTCAAAGGCGTGCAATTCGCAGACGAGGCACTCCGCCGCAGGTGGATCGAGGAGAAGAACATGCTCGTCTTTCAAGTCATGGATCTGAATCGACCAGACACACGGCTGGACATCTTCGTCGAAGAGCCGTTCTCGTTCGCGGACGAATACATTCGGGCCAAATGGGACGAGATCGCAGGCGTCCGGGCACCTTTCTTATGCTACGATGAACTCATCCGATTGAAACGCGCATCTGGACGGCCGAAAGATTTAGCGGACGTTGATGAGCTGGAGTTGATCTTCGGCGGAGAAAAGCCATGACCAACCTCCTTGCCAAATACGGCATCTCTGAAGAGCGCGAACGGGCCATGTGGCGGGAACAGAATCGGAAAGATCTGCTGCAATGGGCTTTTCTTCCACTCACAAAAAAAATCCAGATGCTCGAAGACATGGAAGAAGTCGCGAAGGCGTTCCATCGCGGAAAGTTGCCCGTTCCTCCTTTAGAACGCTAAGGCACCTGACGTGTATACTCGTTAGGCAGGAACGATGGGCTATGACATACGGGTTGCGGTCGCTAAAACGCTGTCTCTTCCGCCTGAGTGCGATCGTGTTCTTAGGCTCTGCTTCTCCAGCGCTCAACGCCGCTTTACTGGTCGTTAGTCAACATAATCCTGCTGCCTCCGACACGAACCCAGGGAGCGAAGCGCTCCCGTTGAAGTCGATCTCGGCCGCGGCGGCAAAGGTGAAGGCCGGCGACAAAGTAATCATTCATCGCGGCGATTATCGCGAAGCCGTAATCATTACCGCCTCCGGGACCGACGCCGAGCCTATTGTCTTCGAAGCAGCGCCCGGAGAAACAGTCGTGATCAAGGGTTCTGACATAATCAGCGAGTGGGAGCGCGAAGACGGTTCTGTCTGGAAATCCCATCTCAGAGTCCCTCCCCCGCGTGGACCATCAGGAAAAGAGCGCGCATTCTGGGACACGAACGATGTGCGGCAAGTCTTCACCCGCGACGGAGCGTTCCTCGATGCGCAACGCTTGAGACGCGTGCTAAGTCATGACGCGCTCGAAGCCGGCACCTTTTTCTGTAATCCGACTGCATCGATACTTTTCGTTTGGCTGGCCGACTCAGGCTCGCCTATCAAGCAGCCGCCAGAAGTGGCAGTACGCGGCGCCTGGCTCTTCGTCTTTGGCCATCACGTCATCGTGCGCGGAATCGCGATGCGGCACGCAAGCACGACCGCGATCGCAAACTGGCCTGCCTGCATCCTGAATGGTGAAAACATCACCTTGGAGGATTGTGTGATTAGTTGGGGGGACTTCGCGGGCGTAAGTTTGTCGGGCAAAGCGAATCGCCTATTGCGCAGCGTCGTCGCCTGCCAGGGCGCCTGCGGCGCTGGCGGCACAGGCGAACGCCACGTGATCGAAAACTGCCGTTTCCTTTTCAATAATGTCGATCGCTACAACACTGAGTGGCACGCGGGCGGGGCGAAGCTGATTCCTGATTTTCGGCATGGCTCCATTCGGCACAACGAGTTCGCGCATAATCTTGGTCCCGGACTTTGGCTCGATGGCGCGTGCAACGAGAACGTGATCGATGGCAACTTTTCCCACGATAACGAAGGCGCCGGTATCATGGTGGAAATCTCGACCGGTAACCTGGTCATGAACAACGTCTCCGTTTCGAATCGCAATCTCCTCTCCGGGCCATTCCGAGACGCGGCCGGCAAAGAAGATCACATCTCCTACAGTGAACAGAGGATCGCGCCGTCGCGTTGGCTTAAGCCCTACCACGCCGGCGATGGGCGTGGCATTTACATATCGTCGTCGCCACAGACGAAGGTTTTGCATAACACCGCCTACCTGAATGAAGGAGAAGGGATTTGTGTAGAAGGGCCGCCGCGGGACGACGCGGGAGTTATGACGACCCGAGGATCTGTAGTGATGAACAACATCAGTGTTTTCAATCACGGTTCGCAACTCACGCTGCGTCCTAACGAGACCAAGGATGAAAATTCCCGCTCCACCTCCGACTACAACATTCTCTTCTCTGTCGGGGCGATCCTAGCAAAAAATGGATGGGATGGTGCGTCCGCTCTCGACCTCAAGGAGTGGCAGAAAACGATTGGTCAGGACCTGCATTCGATCGATGCCGACCCGCATTTCGCGATGGCGACGATGGAAGACTTTCGCTTGCTCAAGAGCAGTCCCGGCCTCAAAGCAGGAAAGCCGCTGCCTGAAGTCGACCACGATTATTTCGGCCAACCGCGCGGCAGGGAAAAGACCGCCCTCGGCGCATGCGAGAGGCCGGCAGAAATTTATCCCGAGCCACTCCGGGATCGCTCCAGGGAATCACGTTAGTCACTGCAGATGAGCCTCAAGCGACAAACCGTTTGGAGCATGGCGCCGCTCCTTGTTGTCACGGTCGTCAACATCGTCTCCGTCCCGCTGTTCTATCGCTTCTTAGGCCCCGAGATGTACGCCCTCTGGTTTTATGTCCTGACTTTCACCGGAGCGTTCGGATTCATGGATCTGGGACTAGGGGTCGCTGTCGGCCGCTATATTGGGGTGGCGCTTGGTAAGGGGGACCTCGATGCGGTCCGGGAATATTGGGGAACGGGCAACGCGATCGCGATCCCGTTACTTGCCGCCATGGCGGTCGGTTTCGCCATTGTCGGAGTGATATTTGGTCCGAAATGGTTCAACGCTTCGCCGACTCACGTGGACCTTTTGCGCTGGTCATTTGTGGCCGGCGGCGCGGGCTTGTTTCTCTCCTATTACTGCCAGTTCTGGCTGATCCTTTCACAGGCTCACCTAGACTTTAGATTTCTCGCTATCGTTCGAACCGCGTTCAGCGTTCTTCAAGTAGTTCCTTCGATCCCATTAGCTTGGATGACCCGCAGTCCTCTGGTCTTGATTTTTTGGGCAACCGTCGTCGCGGCACTCCAACTCGCGGTTCTCGTCTGGCATGGACGCAGCTCATATCGCCTGGGCTTCAGCGTTAGACATGCTGAAAGAAAACGCGGAAGGGAAATGGCGGTGTACACGGGCAAAACCTTCGTTTCGCTCGTAATGAACTCATTGCTCGCGTCTGTTGATCGCCTGGTCTTAGGGAGACTGGCGCCTCCGGTCGACTTCGCGCGCTACGTCATTGCGGCTAATGTTGGAAGCAGGATCCTGGGATTGGGCGGTGCGGTGATGGGCCCCGTTTTTAGTAATACCAATCGGGCCGCCGGCAGTGGAAAAGACGCCTCTCTGGCGGTCGTTTACAATGAGGCCTTCGATTTCACCTTGCCATGGTACACGCTGATTTCGGTTTGGGCTTGGCTCTGGCATCCTGTCTTTCTCCGAATCTGGCTGGGCGAAAATCTCGGTGCAAGCGTCGCTCCTCTATTTTCACCGATCATCATTGCGTGTTGTTTCACCGCCATCGCTAACATTTCAACGGCTCAACTCGCGTCCATAAATCGCGTGGGGATTACTTTATTCTTCGGCCTCTCGACCTGCGTATTCCTGGTTGTCGGTGTCAGTTTGGGATGGCGCTGGCATGGGGTTGCAGGTGTGGCTTGGGCGTTTCTTCTCAGTCGCGCAATCCCGTTTGCGCAGGACCTATTCCTTATCCGGCTGGTGAAAGCAGACGGATGGCTCGCTCTTCGAACATGGAAGCACATCATCCTACAGGCCGCGCTAGGACTCGGACTTTTTTCCACCGTGCTTTTTACCCCGCGCACGTCGCTCTGGCACCTTATTCCCGCACTCACTCATGCCGGAGTCGTGGGCGGCTGGCTGGTACGCCATGCCGTCCGCAATATCATCGCCGGATGGACCGCGAAGCCCGCCTCGCAATTTGTTTAGAACTATGCGCGCCCCTACTCTTCGAGGGAAATTGACTCAGCTATCAAACCTTCCGGTAAGCAAGTGGATGGCCTTCACGCGAGGTTGGGTGAGCAGGGAGAGAACGGGGGCTGTTCCTTGCGCGCTTCCTTATGCAAAGCATCTTCTTCAGATCCCAATCCGGGAGTTCTACGACAGTTATTGGTTCTTTTGTGAATCCGAAGTGGGAACGCGCGAGCTGACGTTTTTTCTGAAACACCTTTCTGCTGGAGATGTGTTTTACGACATCGGCGGATTTCGCGGCGCCTACGGAGCGGCGGCAAAGGCGGCACTCGGCGACTCCGTTAAAGTTCACCTTTTCGAGCCTATTCAGGAAAACTGGCAGGCAATCGAAGCGATTTCGAAGCTAAATCAATTTGCCGGCTTTGAAATTGTTCGTTTAGCCGTGGGATGCGACCTGGCGGTGAAAGGGGTGTTCAATGAAAAGGACCGCATGTTCCGCGATGGCGACGCATCAGTGTCCTCCGCGGCCAGAGAGATACCCGCAACGTCTCTCGACGCTTACGTAACAAATTCGAAACAGATACCCTCCATCATAAAAATAGATGTGGACGGTTTCGAGCTGCAGGTCCTGTCGAGCGGCCTCTCGACTCTTTCGCAGTTCAAACCGAGACTCTGGATGGAGCTCCATCCAAACTACTTATCCGCCCAAGGTCGAAACTGGGAGGAAGCGATTGAAATGTTGAAATCAATCGGTTACCGAACCATCATTTTCTACCAGGACTTTTCCTTGGAAACACGAGATGTGTCATTCCACGTCTGGTGCGAAGCCTAGCGATTGTCAGTCAGGTTTCCGCCTTCGTCCGATATGGGAATTCGCGTCGTTCGCTTTGACAAGCTAACGAGAGAAGATGCCTTAGCTCTGCAGAAGCGAATCGTGGAGTACTATACTAATCCCCCTGAGTTCTACTATGACGTGGCTGATCAGGCAGCAGGACAATACACTTCCACTGCGTATCCTTTTCACTGCGACCTTGTAGGTAGGATCATGTCCGGCGCGTCGTTGTTAGAACTTGGGTGCGGCTCTGCTCATTTGTGTCCTTACGTAACATCGGCGGGCGGGTCTTACACTGGTATCGATCATAGCCAGCAGTTGCTACGACAAAATCGCGCGCGATTTCCGCATGCTCGCTTTTTTTCAGTGGGAACAGAACTACGCGAGACTTTCGACGTCGTGGCAAGTCTCTACACGATTGAGCACGTGGTCGATCCGCCTCTGTACCTGGAAAGCATGTGGCGATTCTGCAAACCGGGCGGGCTCATTGCCGTTATTTGTCCTGACTTTGTCGATGGCGATGGATTTCCACCAAGCTTTTTTTATGGGGTTACTGCACGACACGCTCGAGAAAAACTCTTGTCCCTTGCCATCGCAGATGTCCTGGGACATTTGCTTGACCTGCTATGGTTCGCCCCGCAGTGGAAGAGGGAGGCCCGTTCTTCTCTGCCTGGCGCTTTCTGGATCAATGTAAAGCCGCGGATCCTCCACGGCGCGGCATACTCAATCGATGCCGATGCGATCCATCTGCCTCGCTTGAAGGACTTGATTTGGTGGCTGGAAGCGCGCGGAGCATCGGTTATCGAAACATCCCGCTCCCTTTCCGGCGTCAGCGAAACCGTCCTGAAGCACAACTGCTATGTCGTCGCTCGGAAGCCCATTGTTTGAACCTGGAGTAGCATGAGGATCCTCGTTTTCCTCAACGAACTCGGTCTTGGCGGATCAGGAAAAGCCGCTTGCCATTGGACCCGTCTGCTTCACAAACGCGGTCACGACCTCCAAGTCGTTAGTCTGCGAGAAGGCCCGCGCCGGACGGAGTTGGAACAAGATGCCCTTGACGTTCGCATCGTCGCACCGGAACCAGAGGCAATTCGTCAGCTCCTGCAGGATTTTCGTCCGGAAGTTATTCATGCCCACGCTCCGGGTCATCCGCATGTGGGTGATGTCCTTGGGGCAGCGCTCGCAAAACTGCCAAGAATTCCCCTGGTTCAGACAAACATTTTCGGACGTTTTGAGAACCCAAAAGAAAATGCCTGGACGGACTTCCGACTCTTTATTTCGTGGACCAGTTGCGTTCAGGCAGCCCGGCGTTCATTTCAAAGACTGGATGAAGGTTTCTTTCGGAATGCGAGCGTAGCCGTTTACCCGCTCAAGATGGATGAGGGGCCAAGCCAAGCGGAAATCAAAGCCTTTCGCGCAAAGCACGGAGTTCAGCCTGACGAAGTCCTTCTTGGACGGCTGTCTCGACCTGAGCCAAATAAGTGGACCGATCTGGCCATCGACAGTTTCCGGCTCGCCGCACGTCTGCATCCCGAAATCAAACTCTTGCTCCGTGAGCCGCCGCCGGCAATTCGACTTAAGCTCGAAGCTGCTCCCGACCGCGATCGGTTCGTAGTTCTCCCAGCGACAAACGATTCGCGGGAACTGACTCTTACCATGGCTAGTCTCGACGCTGTTCTCCACGCTTCAATCATTGGAGAAAGCTTTGGTTACGGAATCGCCGAGCCGATGAACTTGGGGAAACCCGTCATTGTAAACTCCACGCCATGGCAAGATCAGGCGCAGATTGAACTCGTTAGGCACAACGAGTGCGGAATTATTGCCAGCAATGAAGAACGCATGGCCGATGCGATCTCGAAGTTTGCGCGTGACAAAGAATTTCGAACGCAGCTCGGCCGGAATGCCAAGCTGCATATCCGCAAGCTTGCGAATCCACAAGTTTCGGTGGATCGCCTGGAGGAAGTATTACAACTTGCGATTTCGGACACACCAAATCCACATGCGGGCGAAGATTTGCGCAATGCGGAAGCAGCAGCCAAATATCTCGACGAGCAGCAATTCGGTCATACGTGGAGCGAGCAACTAGGTTTGCGCCCGTTTCATTACCGTGTGCGTTTTCACGAACTGCGGCACGCGATTCGTTCGTGGCTTGGTCGAACCTGCTTACTAGCGTAGAACTACCGCTCTATGTGCGCTGTCATGAATTCGGAGCTGCTCAAAAAAAGGTTCTGGGATACCATTCGGCCGCTGCATTCGCCTCTCACGAAAGCGGCGCGAAAGAGGCTGGGGCGAAACTATTTTGATCACCCGGAGATGGTCCTGCCGCCTCCGTACGAAGCAATTCAACTCGAAGTGGAACGTCATCTGCATCGCTACCTGCACGTGTCCGCCGAGGAAATCGAACAGGTGGTCATCGTGGGCGCGAATGACGGCGGAGAGATCTGGCGGATGCGCTCAGCCTATCCGAAAAGTCATTTCCTTTGCTTTGAACCTTCTCCCCAATGGTACGCACAACTGAAGAAAGATTTCGGCGACGTCGATTTCGTGGAATCGCGCGAACTAGCTCTCAGCGACTCCGCTGGCACCGCCACCTTCCACGAAATGGCGTTGGCCGGGAATGGTTCGCTCCTCGCCCCTGACGTCAGGCAATGGTCCGAGTTTTGTCAGACCACCGCTTCCGAGCCTCAAACCTTCCAGGTGAAGGTCAGCACGCTTGAAGAAGAAGCAGTGACGCTGGAAAAAATCGATCTGCTTTGGGTGGACGTGCAAGGCGCTGAAGGCAAAGTGCTGGCCGGCGGAAAGACAATTTTGTCGCGAGTCTCCGCTGTTTTCCTCGAAGTCTGGATGGCGCGTCCGCCCTACGAAGGCGGGACGATATTTGCCGACATCAACGCTCGCCTTCAGGAGGCAGGCTTCTCCTGCGTCGGGCTCGGACTCGACAGCTGGAATTTCACCGGCAACGCCTTGTGGATCCGCAACCTGGACGACAAAGTTTGCAAACCGATTCGTTAGGCGGGACAACGCAAATGCCGGTAGCGGAGAGGGATTACGTTGCGGAAATCTGCAATATTTGCGGAAGCCGCCACTACCATCGCGTCTATTACTTCGACACTTGGAACCTGGCGCGCGAGCCTGTCAAAAACGTCAGCATAATCCAATGTCGCGCCTGCAAAGTGCGGCGACGAATGCCGGCGATCATCGACGACTACGAGGAGGATTATCACTCGGTCTATGTGGAGCAGGGGCAGGCAATCCACCCGCACCAGCTGAGTCATTTCTCCGATCTGATGACGGCTCGCTTGAGAGAATTTAATCAGCGCGACGTTGCTTTTCTAGATGTCGGTTGCTCGACCGGTCGCGTGCTGAAGCTTGCCGCGACGATGGGCTTCAAGGTCACGGGATTGGACTACTCGAAATGGGCGGTCGATCGCTGTCAGGGCATGGGTTTCGATGTTCGGGGCGGCAGTTTGCTCGGGCAATGGCCTAACGAGAGCATTTTTGACGTCGTCCACTGCTCGCATGTCATCGAGCACGTCCCCGATCCCGTGGCCTACCTGAAAGAAATGCACCGCCTGGTGAAACCTGGCGGGCAACTCATGCTCGCCTTTCCGAACTACGCTTCGCTCCCGAGATTACTGCTGCAAAAAGAGTGGGGCACCTGGTGTTTGGATTCTCACCTGTGGCAATTCACCGCTTCCCAAATGAAGCGGCTCCTGCGCGCTCAAGGTTTCCGAATTTTTTCCTGTCGGACCTTGCATGGCTACACCCCGGATAGCGTCGTGAAGCGGAAGCTACTGGACCTCGCCGCGATGATCGGTTTCGGAGACGGGTGCAATATCATCGCAGCAAAAGAATAGCGAATGCCTGCGCTCTCGCTCGTGGTTTGCCTGCATCGGGAGCGTGATCTGCTGGCACGGTTGCTGAGAGAAACCTCGGGCTGTTATAACGACCTCGTGGTCGTTCATGACGGCGAGGAAGCGCCGGACGCACCTATCTCCGAAATGGTGGCCCGTGACGCGGGGCGTTTTTTTGTCCGTCCGCGAGCCTGGCAACAGGAGCCGCATTGGCCCTTCGCGTGGAGCCAGGCTAGGTATGATTGGATCCTGCGACTCGATGCGGATGAAGTCCCCAGTGCCGGCCTAAGAACGTGGCTTCAGTCTTTTCGAAAAGCCGACCAACCGCCGCAATCGATCTCCGGCTATTCCTGCATCTGGCCGCTCTGGGACGGGCGAAAGATCGTTACCGAGAAATGGCCCGCCGGCCGAGTCTTCCTCTTCAATAAACAACGGGTGCGCTTCTTCGGAATGGTTGAGCAAATCCCGGTCGCTGACCAGCGCTGGGAAGCGCTTCCGTTGATCCTCGAGCATCGTCCGCTGCGAAAATCCTTCGGACCAGGCAACGTTCTCCTGCGCCGCCAGGCCTATGATTGGCGTCGCGTCATCGCGCAATCTCTGCTCGGGAAGCCGACTGATCTTCCGCACTGGCGATGGGAAAGCGAAAGCTGGCCAGAGGTGTGGGAACAAATTCGCCGGCGTCCGCTGCAAACGGCGCTGCATCGTTTGTTTGTCTGGCCGCTTCGCGCGCTGCGCAATATCTGGCGCGAAGAACGAAAATTCATTCCCCTGGCTGCTATGTCTGGGGGGATACATCATTGCCTGATCGCGCTGAACTACTGGCGAATGGCGCACTCCGAAAAACGCAGATGAGCCGGCGTTTTCCAAAGCTATTAGTCACCTCGGAGTTTCCTCCCAATGCTTCCGGGGGAGGACCTGCGGTCGTGCGGCAGATGCTGAAGGATTGGCCTGCCCAGTCTCTTTCATGGTGGAGCTGTATCCCCGATCGCCACGGAAAATTCGGACGCGAGATCGCGTCTAACTTCGTCGCGACTATTCCCGAGAAACTCTATCCCCGAAATCGGCTGCGACGTCCCAAGGCTTTCGTTTTGGAGCACGGCTGGTCGGGCTGGGCTGCTTCACATCTCCGAGCCACCATCCGCACCTGCAAACCAGACGCGATTTGGGCCATTCCGCATCAGTGGTCGATCCTGCCTCTGGCAAGCGCGCTCCCCTGCGGCACGCCGTATCATGTTTCAATCCACGATTATCCCGACGCGCATCATTCGGCAAAAAGGATCGGAGCGAAAACTACCGGCCGCCTTGTCCACCTGGTCGAAAAACTGTATCGCGAGGCCAATTCTCGCGACGCGATCTCGGATGAAATGGCCGCAGATCTCCAGGAGAGAACTGGTAAGCCAACGAATCAAATTTTGCATGCCGGACTCGAGAGGGCGGATTTCGATTTTCTGAAACAGAAGGGACCTTCATCACAGAGTACGACCAAAATTGCCTATGCCGGCACGATTATCGCGAAAGAAAGTTTCACTCTCTTCGTCGAAGGTCTGGCGCGCATCCGGCAGCGATTGCGGAAACCCGTGGAACTCCATTTTTTTGGCGCGCACTCGTATGCTCGAGAGCCTTGGTTCGACCGCGCCTGGATGACACAAGTTGGTGATCTCGAGGCCGAGGAATTGCGAACAGTCCTGCAAACTTTCGACTGGGGTTTTGTGCCGATGGAGCTAGACGACGAGAACGCGGCTTATAACAGATATAGTCTGCCGACAAAAATTGTCAGTTACCTCGCCGCTGGGCTCGGCGTGATCACGATGGGCCACACCAAGTCCACGGTCGCGCGGCTAGGGCAGGAATATTCGCTCGGAATTGCCATCGACGAAACGCGTCTGAGCCAGATCGACGATCTGCTCCTGCAAGGCCTCTCGGAAGAAAATATTTGGGCCCGCTATGGTGACGCGATACGGCGCTGCGCTGAGCAAAAGTTCGACGCAGTTGCAATGAAGGCCGACCTCTATGCGAGACTCGGAGTCGACCAGGGCTGAGCGGTTGTCCGTATGCGCGTGGCTTTGCTCACTACCGACAATCGTGAACACCACCGGCGATACGATTTGACGGAGCCGTACTTTGGACCCGCGATTGAATCCATTCTACAGGGGCTCGCGACCCTTGAAGAACTCGAGGTCCATGTAATCGCATGCACACAGCAGCCCATGGTGTCGCCCTCGAAACTGGCAGCGAATACGTGGTTCCATCTGCTCGACGTGTCGAAGGTTGGCTGGTTGCGGACAGGGTATCAGGGTTGTGTGCGCGCGATTCGAAGAAAACTGCGTGAACTAAATCCGGATGTTGTTCACGGCGAGGGCACGGAAAGGGAATGCGCCCTTAGTGCGGTTCTTTCCGGTTTTCCAAACCTAGTCACGATTCACGGCAACATGACTGAATTGGCGCGTCTCTTCCGCCCTTCCGTCGGAAGCTATTTGTGGTCGGCCGCCATTTTGGAACGGTTTGCGCTATCGCGTGCCGGCGGGGTTTTATGCAACTCCTCTTACACCGAATCGATTGTGCGCCGCCGTTGCCCGCGAACATGGCGGGTTCCGAATGCTCTGCGTGCAAGTTTTTTCGAAGCCTTGCCAGCTAGATCAGCCGCAACCTCGAAGCCGAAGCTACTAAATGTCGGCGTGATCGGAGCGCGGAAACGGCAGCTGGAACTCTTACGATCTGCCGAAGAGTTGCATCACGCAGGGCATCAGTTCGAATATTTTTTTATCGGCGCCGCCGACACCCGCGACGAATACGTCCGTCGCTTTCTTCGGGAAGTGGAGCAGGCGGAGCAGAGCGGATTCGCTCGATTTCTCGGCGAAAAATCAGTGACGGAATTAATCTCCCTGATGGATTCTGCTTCGGCCCTGGTGCACGTCCCTTCCGAGGAGGCGTTTGGCCTGGTCGTAGCGGAGGCGCTGGCGCGTAATCTGAAAGTTTTTGGATCGGAAGTAGGCGGCCTCAAAGACATCACAGCTGGCGTGGAAGGCGCAGAATTATTCCCACTCCCGGATACGGATCGGTTCAATGAAAGCATTGCGCGCTGGCTCAACGCAGGCTCTCCTCGTCCCCAAACTGCCGCACAGGAAATGGGCCGGCGTTATCACCCAAAAGTAATTGCCAGGCGCCATCTTGAGATTTACTCCGAAGTTTTCAGCCGTCCCTCTTCGTCACCAATCGCTAAATAATCCGAGCGCATTTTTCTGTGGAAATCGCGGGGCAACTTAATGCTGAAGAAAGGCGGATTCTCACCGAGGCGATCCTGCGTGGGGTGAGAAAGCCTCGGGTTGTTCTTGAAGTCGGCACCTGGTTGGGAGGTGGCAGCACGCTTCATCTTCTGCGGGCTTTGGAGCAAAATGGCGAAGGGCATCTTTGGGGAATCGAAGCCGACCGATCGATCTACGAGGCGATGCTATCCAATATCGGCGCGGCTGCTCCCGAGGCGCTCCACCGCTTCACGCCGCTCTTCGGTTTGTCGCATGCCGTAATTCCGGAATGGCTCGCGGAGCAAGGCAGCGGCTTTTCGATCGACGTGGTTTTCCTCGACGGAGGCGACAATCCGCTCGAGCAGATCGAAGAGTTCAAACTTCTCGACCCCCGCATCCCGATCGGTGGCCAGCTTCTGTCGCACGATGCGAAGTTGCGCAAAGGCCGCTGGCTCGTGCCCTATATTTCTGCTCTGGATCATTGGTCCTCCCGATTACACGACGTGAGCGAGGAGGGACTCTTTCATGCACATAAAATTCGGGAGGCTCCATCGGCAGAGAGTCTTCGTGTCGCACAGAAAACACTGCGACGGCTCCGCTTGAATCCGGTCGAAGTCGCGGGATCGCTCTTGCCGAGCGGTGCGAACGCATTCTTGTTGCGGCTGCTGCCGGTGCGCTTGCTCAAACGAATCACGCAAGGGCGTCGATAATTTCGCGCGCGACGCATCCACGATGAAGATTCTATTTTCCTGCCCTCTGCCATTTTTTCTCGCCCACGGAGGATCGCAAACGCTGGTCGAGGCTTTAATGCGTGAGCTGCAGAACCTGGGAGTGAAGGTGGAGCCGGCGCGCTGGTGGGATGAAAATCAGACCGGCGATATTCTGCATTTCATCGGCCGTCCGCCGACGCTGAATGTCCGTCTCGCGCATCAAAAAGGATTCAAAGTCGTAATGACGGATCTGCTCGATCAAACCGCTTCCCGCACCGATTCCCGGTTGTTTGTGCAGTGGACCTTTAATCGCACGCTCGGTCGCGTCCTTTCGAAGTTCACCGGGCAATTTAACTGGGAAGCCTATCGCGAAACCGACGCGATGATTTTCGCCGTGCCTCATGAATGGGAGGTGGCGCAGTATCTCTTCGGCGCGACGCCGAGTCGCGGTCATGTCATACCGCACGGACAGGAAGAGGAGGCCTTGCGCGAATTAGCTCGGCCCCAACTCGAAGAAGATTATCTTATCTCGGTAGCGACAATCGATCGCCGTAAGAATTCCTTGCTCCTTGCCGAAGCTGCACGCGCCGCGCAGCTCCCGGTGTTGTTCCTGGGAAAGCCTTACTCGGAGAATAATCCATACTTTCTGCGCTTCCGTGAATTAGTAGACGATAAATATGTGCGCTACCCGGGGTTCGTTTCCACGCAGGAAAAATATGGATATCTGCGCGGCGCTCGCGGCTTCGTTCTCTTGAGCCAATTTGAAAGCGGATGCATCGCTGTCTTTGAGGCTGCCGCGGCTGGTTTGCCGCTTCTGCTTTCGGATTTGCCCTGGGCAAAAAGAAGCTACCCCGACGCCCGCGATATTTCTTTTCTTAGACCAGACCGGCCTGCTGAAGTGAGCCGCGCCCTAACCGAATTCCATGAACGTGCTCACCGGCGAGCAGGCACGACTTTTCCGCTCCTAAACTGGAATCAGGTCGCGCAAAGTTACCTCGCCGTTTACGAAGAGGTAATGCGGGCACCGATAGAGAAGGGCTTGTGACCGGATTATTCAGCGGTAAGAATCAGTAACGATGGATACCTTCTCGCCCTTTCACGCCCGGCTAAAGGGATTCCTGATCGCGGGCGCGTGCCTGCTTGTGGCGATTTTCCTCGGCTACATGATCGGGAGCGAGGATTACGGACAATTGCTGCTGGGGACGGTCATTACCGGCGTTTGTTTCCTCTGGTTCTTCTCCGGGCGCTTTTTCTGGGTCCTCACTATTGCCTCCTCCTTTCTGGGCGGGACGTTTCCGATTCTCCGCGGCCAGTTCACTCCTTTCCAGATCCTGATGGCAATGGGTCTGGTAAAGTTTGTGGTGGAGGATCTGATCCTGCGCCGCACCCGGATAAAACTGCCCAACCGTTACGATCTATTCATGATTCTGGGCTTTATGACGGTGATTACGATCCACGGTATTCAGGATCGTTTTGGAATGCGTTTTCTAGGCTCGACCGTCTGGGGCGGCCGCCACTACGTGAACGTCTTCGTTGGTCTGGCGGCTTTCTTTGTCATCCGGAGCATTCCGATGAAGCCGCAGCTCTGGGCAAAATTTCCCTATGTGGTGCTCGCAATCGCAGGATTCGATCTGCTGATTGCCGTCATTACGACGATTTCTCCTAACTCGATCTATTACATTTACCCGTTCTATTCCGCAGTCTCGAGTTCCGGTTTGCAAGAGATCATCGGTGGCGGCCTGGACGTCACCCAGCGGATCGGCGCGTTCGGGAATTTCGGGTTCATCCTTATGACCATTGTGTTGGCCGGCGTTTCTTTGCGAGCAATTCTTCACCCTTCCAATTTCTTTCGTATCCTCGCTGCCATGCTCGCCACGGTGGGCGTCCTCTTTTCGGGATTCCGCTCGTCGGTTTTGAACACATTCATTCTCCTGATCACGACCGGGATTCGAGATTTGAGAGCGGGCGCCCTGGCACTGCTGCCCGCCATCGCCGTTATTTTCTTTACCCTTTCCGTCGTTAACTCCGAGGTCGTGGCTTTACCGAAACAAATTCAACGCAGCCTCGCATTTCTTCCCGGAGAATGGGACAACGACATGACGCGCGACGTCGAGGGGTCTAACGACTTTCGAAGGCAGATCTGGACGCTCTGGTCTCGGCAGTATTTTCCGGCCCAGCCGCTTTTCGGACGAGGCTTTGGCTTCCAGGCCGAATGGACCAAGAGATCGGTCTATTATGGAGACGCGACTGATCATCGCCAAATGGTCGAGACGGGCAACATTCATAACGGCTTTCTTGCCGCCCTCGACACCTTCGGGATCATCGGCACAATTTTTTTCGTCGCCTGGAATGTCAGCCTGCTCGTTCGCGCCCTGCGCGTTCGTTTTGACAAGAGCGGTGGCGATTACTTCGCGTACCGCTTTCTCGCGTTGTATTTGGCTGTCTCGATCATCTCGTATTGGATCGGATCTTCGAGCGTAGGAACGTTTCTCCCGCAGCAGTTCGCGCTCGTCGGTCTCTTCCTGCGTCTACGCGAGGACCTAAAGCCAGCCGAGTCGCAAAAACGACATCCCGCGCCGGTTTCTGCCCGGAAGTTTCGTCGCGAATTGGTCCGCGTCTGAAGCAATTCAGGACGCGCGCAGCCGGACTGAGAGCCGCAGAGCGAGCGATGATTTCGATTGTTACCCCAAGTTTTCGTCAATTGGACTGGCTCCGCCTTTGTGTCGCCTCTGTCGGAGACCAGCAGGGAATACAGGTGGAGCACATCGTACAAGATGGAGGGACGGATGGGATTTCGGCGGCTGCCCTCTGCCTAACTGCACCCAATCGCGCCTATGAGTTGCGGCTCTACCGCGAAAAAGACGAGGGTATGTACGACGCGATTAACCGCGGGTTGCTTCGCGCGGGAGGGGAGATCTGCGCATATCTGAACTGCGATGAGCAATACCTGCCGGGAGCGCTCTCGAAAGTCGCGGCGGCTTTCGCGCGGAATCCGAGGACAAACGTCTTGTTAGCCGGTTCCCTGGTCGTGAATCGCGAGGGCCATTACCTGTGCAGTCGGCCAGCCCTTCGTCCGCGGCTTCGCGAATTGAGGGCGGGGCGAATGTACAATCTCTCGTCGTCGATCTTTTTTCGCCCAAGGTTATTTCGCGAGGAAAACATCTTCTTCGATCCCAGCTTGAGAATCGTGGGAGACTTGGATTGGCTCCGGCGAGTTATCGAGGTCGGCGCGCACGTTGAGACCCTGGACTGTTTTACTTCTACGTTCTCGGATCTCGGGACCAATCTCGCTTTGAGCGAGGGGGCGGCGGCAGAAACCGACGCTGCGAAGGGCTCACCAAGTCCATTACACAGGCTTAACTCCGCTGCCGTCATGATTTCACATCGTGTCCGGCGCTTGCTCGCCGGGCACTACCGTCAGCATCCGTTTAGTTATGCGATTTATACGCTGAAGGAACCTGAACATCGACAAACCTTTCGGGTTGAAAAAGCAACTGGAGTTTGGCGCAATCGCTTGTGACGACGCAGCCTTCAGGACGCGATATGACGCAACGACTGAAACGCCCCGCTCATATTTTTCACATAAACTTCCGCCGTAAGTGACGTGCGGTAGTGCAAACGAAGCTCGGCGGCGACATCGGCTTGCATGCTCTCAATCAGGGCTTGAGCAATCACGGACGGATTGTGATCGGAAATCAAAAAAAGGTAATTCTCTGGCAGTAACTCCGATATTCCGCGCCAGTTCGTGGCCACGATCGCGAGTCCGAACGCCATCGCCTCGACGATACTGACCGGCTGTGCTTCCGCGGGATAGTAGCTCGGAAAACAAAGGCAATCGCTCTCGCGCAGGAGCTGTTGCTTCGCCTCAGCACCCAGGAAACCAGCGTAGTCGGCTATTCCTGGATGTTCGCGCTGCCAGGAGTCGAATTCCTGCCGCTCGTCCTCGCGTAAAAAGGCCCCAGCGACCGTCAGAGTGATCCGCGCGCTGGGGTTCTGCGCTTCCAGTTTTTGATTCGCCAAAGCCACTGCGCTCAGCGCGTCGAACACCCCTTTCTCTCGCGTACAGTGGGCGAGAAAGACGACCCGATACGCGTCGCCTCCGACGGTTGAAGCAGTTTTCTGTTCCAGGAGTTGAAGCCTTCGGGCGAGCCGGGCCAAGCGAACGGGAAGGACAGAAACCTCGAACTCCGGACATGGATCCGGAATTCCATTGGGCGCCACGCGAATTCGCTTCGATTTGAAATAAATGGCGTCGTGCGAGAGCGATTCAGCAAGGGTGATACTGAGGGTGGGAGAACCTAAAAGCCGTTGCGCTAACCACCGTTCCCATCCCGATGCACAATCTCGAACCCAAGCTCCCAAACCTCCGGCTTCCCAATGAAATATTATATGCCGAAAAAACGGACGGCATAAAAGCAAGACGAGCAGGTCGCGATAGAATGCGATTCGCTTCGGCGGCGCCGGGATGTAATAAAAAGTGTCAGCACAATAACGGAAACGACACCAAATCGCTTCCCCACAATACCTGAGCAGGCAGAATATTTTTCGGAAATCAAACTTCCCGATGTTACCAAGATCGCTCGAAAGTTGCGCGTTAACGTGAAAGCACTCGATTGCGCTTTCGTTTGATCTCGTCTGCGCTCGCTTCTTTCCCCGGCAATTTCCGCCTAGCCCGTCGAGCATGAGCTTCACCATATAGCTTTGCCCGTGAAATGGGGGCGGCCTATGCGCGAAGACGACAATTCTCATTTCCTTGAACGCGAGTTGCGGGCGGACTGAACCTGTCGTGGTCAATCGCAGCTTACAAGCTAAGATGCCCCGCTCGCTTCTTATGCAGTTACTACCACTCTCTGAGATAACGGCCGCCGCAGACTCGACGCCCGCATCGTGTCCGAGACATTCTACCCGTCATGGCGCGTTTTTCGTTTAACTTGCGTGAGATCGGTGAAGGCCTAACAGCTCCGTTGCTCGTTGTGCTGCCGATCTACAATGAGGAAGCCAATATCACGACTGTCATCGGGCAATGGTCGGATTGCTTGCGAAGTCTCGCGGTGCCTTTCCAAATCATTGCCCTGGATGATGGCTCGCGCGACGGCACGCACGAAATCCTGCTCAAGCTGGAGGCCGAGGAGCCAGAGGTGCTTTGCGTGGTGACCAAACCAAACAGCGGCCACGGCATCACCTGTCGCATCGGTTATGATATCGCGATCAGTTCAAACGCAGATTGGGTTCTCCAGATCGACTCGGATGGGCAATGCGATCCGAAACATTTTGCGGATTTTTGGAGCAGGCATGACCTCTTTGATTGCATCTTCGGTCTGCGCACGAGCCGCGATGACGGAATGGCAAGAGTAGTGACATCAGCGATTTGCCGGTTGGCCTCCTCGCTCATCTGTGGCCAGGACCTGAAGGACCCGAACGTGCCTTATCGACTGATGCGGCGCGAGGCTCTGGAGGAGGCGCTGCAGTACATCCCTCCCAGCTTTAACATTCACAACGTTGCACTTACCTACGTCCTGAAAAAACTGCCCGGCTTAAGGTGGGACTACGCCCCCATTCACTTCCCGGATCGGAAGGCGGGCGAGACCAGTATCAACGTTCTGAAGGTGGTAACCTGGGGTGCGGACATGCTGCTCGAATTATTACGCCTCCGCGCTCGGCTTGCGAAGCTGGCCTAAACTGTTCCCTATCCTTTTCGATGGAAACGACCAACAAAATGACAACCCCAGACCGTCGACGAACGATCACAGGCAAAGGCTGGTTTGGTCAGATGGCGGATTAGCCGCGGCGAGAACGAGTGCAAATGCCATTCGCTTTGGCCGGGCTCGATGCCGGGAAAGAGGAAGTGCAAAACGCCCATCCTCTGGAGCCAACGCTTCATTGCAACCTTCGGAGCTTCGATAGGAACGGTGAGAACAATCCGCGTCTTAACCGTGCAAATATTCGCGATGTTCGCAATAACAGCTCCCGGATCGGTAACGTGTTCGAGCATCTCAGAACAAATTATCACGTCGAATTCCCCAAGCGAAAACGGCAGAGGCCGTACGGCATCAGCTAGAATAAATTCCGCGGCTCGCTCTCTCTTTCGAAAAAGTGCCTTCGCATCTTCCAAGGCTCGGTCCGCGATGTCGCAACCCACGAGCCTCGAGCACTCGGGGACGGCTGAACAGAGTGCGCCGCGTTCACAGCCGATTTCTAAAACGCGATCAGTCGGCTTAATTTCGGCATATTCGAGCACACGA
>Ga0136617_10001618_pt1 | contig 19974 bp, 15 predicted proteins | sample AntDrymUQ3222106_2_FD_129672 | JGI IMG/M metagenome (GOLD analysis project Ga0136617, IMG submission 129672) | Polar desert sand microbial communities from Dry Valleys, Antarctica - metaG UQ322 (21.06) | ecosystem: Environmental > Terrestrial > Soil > Desert | place: Antarctica: Dry Valley...
ACCGCTCGGGCTCGGTGGCGGCTTCGCTGCATCGCGGTTGGTTGACGCTCACGGACGCGCTGAGCAAGGACGACGCCAAGGCCGTCCTCGCGGTCGCACAGCAGGGCGACGAGCACGCCGTCAAGGAGTACGAGAAGGCGCTGGAAGAGGACATCTCGGCCGGTTTGCGTGAGGTCGCTTCGTCGAGTAGCGCCGCGCTGCCGCTCGCGCGTCTCCCAGTCGCCCGCTGAGCGTCACATGGTGTTCATGTTCGGGCGGGGTTGCTTCGCGAGAGGATGGGGCGTGCTGAGCTTGCGAAGCCCGTGTTGGGATCGGGACGGCGCCCCTCGGGTCGCTCGCCGATGGTCCGCTGTGGTGGGCCTGCAGGATCTGGACGAGGCGGTGGCGACGATTCGAGCGGCATTCGACGCCGGCATCGAGTGGCTCGACACCGCCCCGTTCTACGGCTGGGGCCGGGCCGAAGAGCTCGTCGGCGCGGCCGTACGACAACGCCGCGACGAGGTCACGATCCTGACCAAGTGCGGCACCATTCGACGACCGGACGGCACCAGGCGCGTTGCCAAAGGGCCGGTCAATCTGGCCGGCCGTCTACAGATTGGTAGACTGTCGCCGTGGCCAAGGCGAAGGCACCAACTCGACTCAAGCGGGCCGCAGCCATTGGCCGCACGACGACGACCGTCCGAGTTCGGGCGTCGACGAAGCTGATCATCGAGCGAATGGTCGAGGCAGAGGGCAGCACCTATGACGAGGTGATCGCCCGCATGGCCCGCCACGAGCGGCAACGGATGATGGGTGCCGAGCTCGCCCAGCGGGAACCTACGTCGGTCGACGAGGCCGTGGTCCGAGCCGGTGCGTCCACGGTGTCCCGTGCGGGCCGGTGACCTTGTCGAGATCGACTTCGGATCACCGCTTGGCAGTGAGCCTGCCTTTGTGCGTCCGGCGGTCGTGGTCTCGGCCGATGTCGTGCTCGAGGCTGAGCCGCGAACGTTTCATGTCGTGCCGGTGACGAGCAACGTCGATCGTCGGTGGATGACGGACGTGCCGATTGTCGGCCCGGCTCGTGACAGCGTTGCTCAGGTGCACCTGTTGACCGTCGTCGCGGTCGAGGCGCTGACCGGTGCGGAGTACGGCCATGTGGGATCGATCGCGATGGCGCAGATCCGGGAGCTCGTCGTCGACCTGCTCGACTTGGCGGTCTGAGTCGATCGGCTGCAACCCGTCCGGTTGGCGACGTTCGGCACCCGGCAGAGTCCGGTACCACTCGCCCGCTACACGCGGCACGCGATGGGAGTTGGTGTCTCATAGGAGCCGGTCGGCGACGCGTTGACGGCCGACCGAGAAGACGCATCCGTCGGCGATCTCTGGCCACCGATATGCCGATATGTGCGCGTCTGCCCGCCGTGCCGGACGTCGTTCGGGCGCGTCGTTCGGTGCGGCGACCGCTCACACGGGACTGCGTTTGACGCCGTCAGCCACAGCGGCCACGGGGGCGACGCACGAGCACCTACCGCCGAATCGGCGCGAGCTGGTGTGTATGTCTCCAGACCATCGCGGAGGTCGAGCTGCGGGCTGCGTGCGAGATGCGATGGCTACTTTGCTGACAAGGTCTTGGAGGCGCGGGCGAGCGCGTCGACGGCGAACTGCACTGCCTCTTCCTCGCTCATCGACCGGCCTGGTTCCAGGTGTCGTTCGAACCTGTCGTCACCGAGCGCGCTGCGGAGCTGGACGGCGGCGTCCCGCATGGTGGCGGCGTCGACGCCGAAGGGTGGCGCGCCGGTGCGGGCCGACTGCGCGGCGGCGAGCAGCATCGTGGCGTCCTCGAGGGCGCCGGCACGTGTGAGGACTGCGATCACGGTGCGGATGGTGACCCACAGGGGTGTCCAGGCGCCGGCTCGGTGCCAGCGGCGGACCGCCGATTGGCAGTGTTTGAGCGCGGCGGCGATGTCCTGCTGGCGGCTGCGCGACGCGGCGAGCGCCACCTCGGCCAGGCCGGCGACGAAGCGACTGTCGGCGACGGCGCTCAGCTCGATCGCTTGCCAGAGGTGGGTTTCGGCCGCGTGGGGCTGTTCGCCGGCGAGGATTTCGCCCAAGGCGAAATGGGCGAAGGCTCGGGCCGACGGGCTGCCGCACTGTTCGGCTGTCGTCGCCGCCGAAGCGGCGAGACGCAAGGCTCGTTCGGTGTCGTTCGTGTAGCCGGCCGCGACGGCTGCGCTGCCGATGTCCCAAACTGCCTGCAGTTGGTCGCCGGCGACGAGTGCCAACGCGTACGCGTCGGTGAACTCGGCGCTGGCGCGATCGAGTTCGCCGGCGAGGAGCGCCACGTCGGCGGAGGCTTCGAGCGCGGCCCGCTCCGTGGGCGTCGGCCCAGCGCCGGCTATCGCGGATGCGGCGGCGCGGGCGCTGGCCAGGTCGCCTCGCTGCCACGCTCCGGTCGAGGCCGCCAGCAGCGCTTCGGGGAGAAGCGGTGAGCCGCTGCCGGCCGCCGCTGCGGCGGCGACTTCGGCCCAGCGGAACATCTCGGAGTGTCCCCGCCAGAGGGCGTAGGGGCGCAGCGCGGCGATGAGCCGGAGGGAACCGTCGACGTCGTGGCCGACGAGCCAACGGTGGGCGGCCCGGAGCTCGTCGAGGCTGTCCTCGATCGTGGTCGCCCAGGCGGCCTCGTCGGGTCCTCCGAGGCCGCAAGCGGCGCGTTCGGTTTGGGCGAGGATCCAGCGTGCGTGTCGCTCCGCGGCGCGGTCGAGGCGCCGCTCGACTTCGAGGTGTTCGATCCCGTAGCGACGGACCGTGTCGAGCATCGCGTAGCGCCGCCCCGGTTCCTCGGCCCGCTCCACGAGGAGTGCGCGGTCCAGCAGTACCAGCACGGCGAGGTCGACCTCCCCGCTGTCGAGGTCATGGTCGCTGACGACGGCGCTGGCGGCATCGAGGCCGAATGGACCACGGAACACCGCAAGCCAGTCGAACACGCGCTGCTCCACGGGCGCCAGCAACGAGTACGACCAGTCGATGACGGCACGGAGCGAACGGTGGCGGCGCGGCCTTCCGGCGCCGCCCCGCAGCACATCCGGTCGAACGTCGAGCACCCCGAGCAGCTCCCGCAGGGAGAGACCCCGGACGCGCGCGGCGCCGAGTTCCACCGCGAGCGGCAGACCGTCGAGGCGCCGGCAGACATCGGCAATCACCTCCCGATCCTCGACTGACGGGTGGAACGACGGGTTCGTCGCCCGCGCTCGGTCGACGAACAGCGCGACGGCGGGGGAGTCCGGACCGCCCGCATCAAGGGGTACGACCTCCCACAGGTGTTCACCGTCGACGCCCAACCGCTCCCGGGAGGTCGCGAGCACGTCGACGCCCGATGTCGACCGCACGAGGCGCTGGGTGATGCTCGCCGACGCGTCCAGCACGTGCTCGCAGTTGTCGAGGATCAGGAGCAGGCGACACCCGCCGAGCCGGTCCACGAGTTGTGCCTCGAGACGTCGGCCGCTCCGCTCCTGAACGCCAACACTGTTGGCGATGACGCGGGCGACGTCGCTTCCGGCCGTCAGCGCCGTGAGATCGCAGACGTGCACCCCGTCGCGGTACCGGTCGGCGACCGCGACTGCGACCTCCAAGGCGAGGCGGGTCTTGCCCACGCCGCCGGCACCCCACAAGGTCACCAGGCGCGCCGTGTCGAGCAGATCAGCGACACCCAGCAGATCGGTGTCGCGTCCAATGAAGCTGCTCACCGGGCGCGGTACGCGTCGCCCCGGGATCGTCTGTTGGCCCGTGGTGGCGGTATCGGCGTCGCCGTCGACGGTGTGCCGCAGGATCCGCGCCTCGACGTCTCGCAGCGCGGGGGACGGCTCGAGGCCATGCTCGCCGAGCTCGCGCCGCCACGACTGGTAGACGTCGAGTGCCTCGGTGGCGCGGCCCAACCGGTAGAGGGCCTCCATCAGCAAGGCCCGCGCCTGTTCCCGCTCGGGCTGGTCGGCGAGCAGCGCCTCGGCGGCGGCCACGGTCTCGGCCACGCGTCCCGCGGCGAGCAGCAGCGAGAGTCGCTGCTCACGCGCTGCGCCATGGAGCCCGCCGAGCCGCCGCCGCTCGACCTGGGCGAACGGCCGGTCGACGAACTCGTCGAGCGGACGGCCGCGCCACAACGCCAGGGCATCGTCCAGGAGGCGAAGGGCGTCGTCGCCGGAACGGTGGTCGGCGGCCGTCACGAGCTGTTCGAACCGCCAGACGTCGATGTCATCGGTATCGACGGTCAGCTGGTACCCGCGCGGTTCGGTGACCAGCCGAGCGGCCGTCGGCAGACCACGACGCAGACGTGACACCTGGGTGCGCAGCGCGCCCGCGGGATCGTCGGGGAGCTGGTCGCCCCACAGCTCGTCGATGAGCCGATCGGCGGGGACGGTGCGGTCCGCTTCGAGCAGCAGGATCGTCAGCAGCAGGCGTTGGAGGCGGCTACGAACGCGAACCGTCTCGCCGCCGTCGAGCATCTCGACTGGCCCGAGGATCCGAAAGCGCGGTGCCCCCGCGACGACGCCCTCTTCCATGCCGCCAGTCTCCCACTCGCCTCCACGGCCGTCCTCGCCTCGTCGCCCGGACGTGACAGGTACGAGACATGGACCTGACACGTCGTTTCCGTACCGTCCCTAGCGACGACGAGGAGGTCACGACCATGAACAAGCACACCGGCTCGATACCGGTACCTGACGACCTGCGAGCATCCTTCGGCGGCCGGCTTCTCGAGCCCGGCGACGCCGACTACGACGAGGTTCGCCGGCTGCACAACGGGATGATTGACAAGCGCCCCGGGCTGATCGCGCAGTGCCGGTCGACCGCGGACGTCATCGACGCGTTGTCCCTCGCCCGATCCGCCGGCGTCGAGATCGCCGTGCGCGGCGGTGGCCACGGGGTCGCCGGTCGTGCCGCGACCGACGGTGGGCTGATGATCGACCTCGCGCCGATGAAGGGCATCCACGTCGACCCGCGCCGGCAGACCGTTCGGGCCGAACCCGGTCTCACGTGGCACGAATTCAATCGGGCGGCGGCCGTCCACGGCCTGGCCACGACCGGTGGGGTCGTCTCCAGCACGGGCATCGCCGGGTTGACCCTCGGCGGCGGCATCGGCTGGCTCATGGGTCGTCACGGCCTCACCGTCGACAACCTGCTGTCCGCCGAGGTCGTCACCGCCGCCGGCGACGTGGTCACGGCGAGCGACGACGAGCATGCCGACCTGTTCTGGGCACTGCGGGGCGGAGGCGGAAACTTCGGGGTGGTCACCTCGTTGGAGTACCGCGCCCATCCCGTCCGCGAGGTCCTGGCCGGACCCGTGCTGTACCCGTTGTCCGACGCCCGCGCCGCGTTGGCGTTCCACCGCGAGTTCACCGCGTCCACGCCCGACGACCTGACCGTCGGTGCAGCGCTGCTCCACGCCCCCGACGGCTCGGGCACCAAGGTGGCGGCATTGGTGCCGTGCCATTGCGGCGAACCGGCGACCGCCGACGACGAGATCAAACCGCTGCGCGCCCACGGCACACCGATCGTCGACCTCGTCGCGCCGATGCCCTATCCAACCGTGAACACGCTGCTCGACGCCGCGTTCCCGAAGGGCGCGCTGAACTACTGGAAGTCCGGGTTCCTCCCCGAACTGTCCGACGCGGCGATCGACGTGCTCGTCGACGCGTTCGGGCGCGTCCCGTCGACCATGACGGCCATCATCCTCGACCACCTCCACGGCGCCGCCACCCGCGTCGCGCCCGACGCCACCGCATTCCCACACCGCCAGGAAGCCTTCAGCGTCCTCATCCTCGGCCAGTGGGCCGACCCCTCCGACACCGAGGCAACGATCGGCTGGGTGCGCGAGACGTTCGAGCTGCTCCAGCCCCACCTGAGCGACGCCCGCTACACCAACTTCCTGGCCGCCGACGACACCGGAGTCGTCCGGCAGGGCTACGGCCCCAACTACGAGCGGCTCGCCGAGATCAAGCGCACCTACGACCCAGACAACCTCTTGCACCTCAACCACAACATCGAGCCACGCGCATAGCCGGATACCTGACGCCCTCGTAATCAGCGCCGGCCCGTCGGCCTTGGCACCGCCCTGCTGCTCGCCGACCGCTGACTCGACGTGGTCATCGCCGACCGTGACCCCGCGCCTCCCGACACCGTCGAGAACGCCTGGAAGTGTTGGCACCGTCGGTCGGTCTCGCAGTTCCGACATCCAAACCGAGAGCGTCCACGTACGCAGGATCTGTCGCATGTCGCGTGGGGAACCCGACTGCCGCCCCTTGGGGTCGCCGGCGGCGAGCAGCCCGACGAGCCGTTCCCGGCGCTCGACCGGCTCAGACACCGTCAGAGTCGCGGGCCCCTGTGCCGCGAACGCGGACCTCCTACCCGGCCGTTACCCCACCCTCAAATCCGAAGCGCCCCGAATGACGGCCGTCGGCCGGTTCTTCCGTCTCGTCCCTGCGCCGGAGCGGCGTTCGGGGAGCCCGGCGGCCGGAGCGTTGCGCGCGCCGACGATTCACGCCGAATGACGAAGCTTCGACCCCGAGCTCCCTCTCACACGGGGCACCAGAGCCGGCGTTATCTGTGCTCGCGGGCGGTGGGTCGAGGTTGGGGGACGAAGGCGGGTTGTCAGCCGACGGCTCGGGTTGCGTAGAGGCGGCTCGTGACGGCGGCGCGGACCTGGGCGTCGAACGATCTGACGTGCGCCTCGACGAGGGTGGCGGCGCGGTCGGCGTCGGCGGCACGGAGGGCGTCGAGGACTTCGACGTGCTCGTCGACGGCGTGGGGCATGTCGGTCACACCGGCCAGGTAGAGGTGCCAGAGACGGTCGCTCTGGGCGTACAGCGTGTCGAGCGTGGTGGCGAGGAAGCGGTGGTCGGCGGCGGCCCAGATCAGCTCGTGGCAGGCGCGGTCGACGTCGAGCAGCGCGGCGGGGTCGGCGCCATCACGGTCGGCGAGGGCGGCGGCCATGGCGTCCCAGTGCACCGCGGTCCCGCGCTGGCAGGCCAGGCGGGCGGCGTACGGCTCGAGCAGGGCGCGGGTCTCATACAGCACCGGCAGGTCGGCGATGTCGATCGGGGTGACGAGCATGCCCCGGCGGGGGAGCACGGTGACGAACTCGTCGCGCGCCAGGCGTTGCAGCGCCTCGCGGATCGGCGTTCGGCCAAGGCCCAGCTGTGCCTGGAGCGCGTCCTCGCGCACGACCGCACCGGGCGGCAATGACAGATCGATGATCAGCCGGCGGATGCGGCGGTAGGCGGACTCGCTCAGCGACGTGATACGTTCATGATATATCACCAACCGCCGAGAGGGAGGCACCGACCATGAGCGACCGTGAACGGACCGTGCCCAGCTCGGCGCGCGCCGTGGTGATCGGGGCCGGGATCGTCGGCAACTGCCTGGTCGGGCATCTCGCCCGGCTGGGCTGGGAGGACCTCGTCCTGCTCGACAAGGGCCCGCTGCCCAACCCCGGCGGCTCGACCGGCCACGCCTCCAACTTCATCTTCCCGACCGACCACAACAAGGAGATGGCGCTGCTCACCCTGGAGAGCCAGCGCCAGTACGTCGAGCTCGGGCTGAACACGACGTGCGGCGGCATCGAGGTCGCCCGCGACGAGGGCCGGCTGGAGGAGTTCCGCCGGCGCATGACGAGCGCCAAGGCGTGGGGAATCGACGCCCGGCTGCTGACGCCGGCCGAGATCAAGGAGCTCGTCCCGTTCATCAACGAGGAGGTCCTCCTCGGCGGCTACTACACGCCGAGCGTGTCGGTGGTCGATTCGCTGCAGACCGGGACCGTGATGCGCCAGGAGGCCATCGACAAGGGCGTGCTCCAGGTCTTCGCCTCCACCGAGGTGCTCGATCTGGAGGTCGTGGACGGGACGGTCACCGCCGTCGTCACCGACAAGGGCCGCATCGAGGCCGAGCACGTCGTCATCGCCTGCGGCGTGTGGAGCCCGCGCATCGCGACGATGGCCGGGGCCACCATCCCGCTGACCCCCGCCGTGCACCAGATGGCCGACGTCGGCCCGATCGACGTGCTGGTCGAGAGCAACGCCGAGGTCGCCTTCCCGATCGTGCGTGACATGGACACGTTCTGTTACGAGCGCCAGTCGGCGGGATCGATGGAGGTCGGCTCCTACGCCCACCGTCCGATCTTCCACCACCCCAACGACATCCCGTCGAACGAGGCCTCGGCTCTGTCGGCGACCGAGCTGCCCTTCACGGCCGATGACTTCGACCCGCAGATGGAGCAGGCCATCGATCTGATGGCGATGCTCGGTGACGCCGAGATCAAGTACGCCATCAACGGCCTGCTGTCGCTGACGCCCGACGCCATGCCGGTGCTCGGCGAAACCGTCGAGGTGCGCAACCTGTGGTCGGCGGCGGCGGTGTGGATCAAGGAGGGTCCCGGCATCGCCCAGCTCGTCGCCGAGTGGATGACTCACGGCTACCCCGAGGTGTGCGACCCGCACTCGTCGGACATCGCCCGCTTCTCCGACCACGAGCGCACCGAGCACCACATCTACGCCCGCTGCGCCGAGCACTTCAACAAGACCTACGGCATCGTCCACCCGCGCGAGCAGTGGGCCAGCCAGCGGGGGATGCGCCGGAGCCCGTTCGCCGCTCGCGAGGAGGCGCTCGGCGCCGTGTTCTTCGATGCCCGCGGGTGGGAGCGCCCGCAGTGGTACGAGTCCAACTCCGACCTCCTCGAGCGCTACCCCGACCGCTGCCGGCCCCGCCCGCACGAGTGGGACGCCCGCTGGTGGTCGCCGACCACCAACGCCGAGCACCTCCACCTCCGCGAGCACGTCGGGATGGTCGACCTCACGGCGTTCAACGAGTTCGACATCGAGGGCCCGGGCGCCTGCACCTACCTCCAGGGGCTGTGCGTCAATAACGTCGACGTCGCCGTCGGGCGTTCGGTCTACACGCCACTGCTGACGCCACACGGGGGGTTCCGGGCCGACCTGACGATCATGCGCCTCGGCGAGCAGCACTTCCGCATCGTCACCGGGGCCTTCGACGGCGGGCGCGACCGCTACTGGTTCCGCCGCCACCTGCCCACCGACGGGAGCGTCACGTTCACCGACCGGACGTCGGGCTTCTGCACGATCGGCGTGTGGGGACCGAAGGCCGAGGCGACGATGGCCGCGGTCACCACCGGCCAGTCGCAGCCCTACGACGTCACGCAGGCCGGCTTCCCGTACGGCGCCGTGCGCGAGGTGTTGATCGACGGCGTGCCCTGCACGATGATGCGCATCTCCTACGTCGGCGAGAACGGCTGGGAGGTGTACACCCAGACCGACCAGGGGCTACGGGTGTGGGACACCATCTGGGCCGCCGGGCAGGACCACGACATTCGCCCGGTCGGCATCGGGGTCTACGCCGTCACCGGACGGCTCGAGAAGGGCTACCGGTTGATGGGCGCCGAGCTCGAGAGCGAGTACGACCCGGTCGAGGCCGGTCTCGCCCGGCCCAAGGTCAAAGCGGCGGACTTCATCGGCAAGGACGCCTACCTCGCCGCCCGGGACCGCCCGCCGGCGGCGACGCTGTGCACGCTGGCGATGCTCGACCACACCGCCGCCGACGGCACCGAGCGCTACCCGACCGGGGGCAACGAGCCGATCGTCACCGTCGACGGCGAGCGCATCGTCGACGCCCGCGGCCGGGTGTCGCGGGTGACGACGGCCGGCTCGGCCCCGTCGCTCGACACCTACCTGCTGATGGCCTACCTGCCGCCCGAGCACGCTGTCGAGGGCGCCGAGCTGCGGGTGATGTACATGGACGAGCTGTTCCCGGTGCGCGTGGAGCGGGTCGGTAGCCGCCCCTTGTTCGACCCCGCCGACGACCGGATGAAGTCGTGAGCGCTCGTCACGAGGGTGGGCGAGCGCCGCTGCGCAGCGGCGGCGACGAGCTCGGAGGAGAGGCGAGCAGCTTGACTGCGAGCCGAACCCGAGCATGAGACTGCTCGTCTGCGTGAAACGGGTGCCGGCGCCAGGGGCGCGGATCAACCTGACCGCCGACGAGCGGGCGATCGACCCCACCCACCTCGCCTTCACCACCAGCCCGCACGAGGAGTGCGCGCTGGAGGCGGCGGTCCAGCTCGTCGAGCACCATGGCGGCGAGGTGACGGTGCTGACGGTCGGGCCCGACGAGGCGGCCGAGCAGCTGCGCTACGCCGTCAGCGTCGGCGCCCACGCCGCCGTGCTGATGCCGACCGACGGTGAGGACCCGGACCCGCAGCGCACAGCGGCGGTGATCGTCGCCGCCGTCCGCCGGCTGGAGGAGGGCGGGGGGCCGTTCGACCTGCTGCTGTTCGGCAACGAGTCCGCCGACGCCGGGGGCTTCCAGGTCGGCATCCGGGTCGCCGTCGCGCTCGATCGCCCGATCGTCAACGGGGCCAAGGGACTCGTCGTCGTCGATGACGTGGCCCACGTCGAGCGGGAGGCCGACGCCGGCCGGGAGACCTACGCGCTCGCCCTGCCGGCGGTGGTCGGCGTCCGGGAGGGCATCAACCTGCCCCGCTACCCGACGATGAAGGGGCGGCTGGCGTCGAAGAAGGTCGCCGTCGAGCGGCTCGAGCTCGATGCGCCTGCTGGCGGTCAGCGGATGATCCGCCTCCGCCGCCCGCCCGAGCGGGTCTCCCAGACCGTCGTGCTCGGACGCGGCCCCGACGCCGCGCCGGCCGTCGTCGACCTGCTGACGCAGCTCGGGGTCCTGACGTGACCGCCGCCCGCCCATCCGAGGGCTGGCGTGCATCCGAGGGCTGGGCGCGGGGAGGCCCCGCAGCGAGCCCTCGGATGACCGTGCTGGTGCTGGTCGAGCACGATCGGGGGGTGCTGGCGCCGGCGACGGCGGAGGCCTTGACCGCCGGGCGCGAGCTGGCCGGGAACGGCTCCCTGCTGGCGGTGACCATCGGCGCCGCCGCCGACGATCTGGTCGCCGAGCTGGCCGCCCACGGCGTGCACGATGTCCACCAGATCCACCACGACGTCCTCACCGACTACGCCCCCGAGGCATGGGGGGTGGTGGTCGCCGCCGCCGCCCGGGCCCTCGCCCCGGACGTCCTGCTGGCGACGGGCACCGACCGCGGCAACGAGGTGCTGGCCCACGCCGCCGCCCGCCTCGACCTGCCGTTCGTCGCCAACGTCACCGAGGTGACCGCCGGTGAGCCCGCGCACGTCACCCGGGTCCGCTGGGGCGGCTCACTGCTCGAGGAGGCCGAGGTCACCGGCAGGCCCCTCGTGCTGACGATGGCGCACCACGCCGTCGAGCCCCGCCCCTCGCCGGCCGCCACCGAGCCGACGGTGCACGAGCTCGCCGTCGAGCTCGACGCCAACCTGGCTCGGACTCGGGTGCAGGACCGGGTCGAGCGGGTCGCCGGGATCACGCTCGCCACGGCGCCCGTGGTCGTTGGCGGCGGCCGGGGCGTGGGTTCGGCCGAGGGGTTCGCGACGCTCGAGGAGCTGGCCGGACTGCTCGGCGGGGTCGTCGGCTGCTCGCGGGCGGTCACCAACAACGGCTGGCGCAACCACACCGACCAGGTCGGCCAGACCGGCACCCGGATCGCCCCGACCGTGTACCTGGCGTGCGGCATCTCCGGGGCGATCCAGCACTGGGTGGGTGCGATGGCCGCCAAGCACATCGTGGCCATCAACACCGACCCCGACGCCAACATGGTGGCCAAGGCCGGCTACGCCGTGATCGGCGATCTCCACGAGGTCCTGCCGGCGATCTCGGCCGAGATCCACCGCCGCCGGTGAAGGCAACGTCCGGTGCCGGACGCGTTGACGATGTGCCACTCTCGGGGCATGATCGTGGCATGCCCCGAGTGAGAGTCAGCACGACGGTCGACGAACAGCTCTTGGCCGACGCCCGTCGAGCGTTGAACGGCGAGCCCGACGCCGTGGTCATCGACAACGCGCTGCGCTCGCTGCTGCTGCGCCATCGATCGGCTGAACTCGACGCAGAGTACGCCGCGTACGACGCCCACCCACTCGAGGAGCCCGACGAGTGGGGCGACCTGGCGTCGTTCCGCACGGCGGCTGCGGCGACCTGATGGCCGGTCCCCTGCGAAGCGAGCTGTGGTGGTGTGAGCCACCACAGATCGGGCGTCGACCGGTCGTCGTGCTCTCACGGGATGTGGCCATCCCGCGGTTGCGTCGGGCGCTCGTCGCGCCGTGCACGACAACGATCCGCGGCCTCAGCAGCGAGGTCGTGCTGGAACCGGGCGAGGACCCGGTCGAGCGAGTCAGCGCGGTCAACTTGGACTCGATCGAGAGCGTGGCGATCGCGGTGTTGGTGGAGCGCATCGGACGGCTGAGCGACGAACGAATGCGGCAGATCTGCACCGCCCTCGAAGTCGCCGTCGACTGTCCACGCTGACCGCGTGATCGACCTCGCCCCGGCGGAACTGACCTCCCATGCGCTCGACCGGTCACGTGGCGCGGCGCGGTGGGCAGACTGACGCCGTGGCGCTGCTCGGCGAACGCGATCCGGTCGGCGTCAGGGACTCAGCGTCTCACCGCGTGCCGCTGGTGGCGTCGCTGCTCGCTGTCGGCGCGGGCGTGGTGTGGAGCTTTGGCGCGATCACCGCCAACAAGGCGGACGGGGCCGACACGTTCCAGTACCTGATCTGGCGGTCGGTCGCGATCATCGTGGTCATCGAGCTGATCGCCCGCTGGCGGCGCAAGCCGGTGGCGACGCTCACCGCGCTCCGGGGTGACCGCACGCTGATGCTGGCGTGCGGTGCGCTGCTGCTCGCCTCGATCGCGTTCGTCTACGCCCTCAAGAACACGGCGCCGGCCAACGCCGCCTTTCTCGCCTCGATCACGCCTCTGATCGCCGTGGTGCTGGCCCGCCTCGTGCTCGGCGAGCGGCTGACAGCCGTCACGGTCGCTGCGGTCGCGGTGGCGCTCGCCGGCGTGGCCCTCACCGTGGTCGGCGATCTCGAGGCCGGGAACATGGTCGGCAACATCGCCGCGGTGTCCTCGGCGTTCGGGATGGCCGGGTACACCGTGCTCGTCCGCACCGACCTCCGGCGCGACTGGTCCCCGGTACTCCCCGGCTACGCGGTGTTGATGATCGTGATCTGCGCGATCGTCACGGTGGCCGGCGGCCGCCCCCTGGTGCCGCCGATCGGCGACATCGGGTTGGCGGTGCTCCACGGTGGCGTGTTCATCGTCGTCGGGACGCTGCTGTTCAACCACGCGTCCCGGCAGGTGCCCGCCGGGGCGATGACCGTGTTCGCGCTGAGCGAGATGGTCTTCGTCCCGGCGTGGGCGCTGCTGTTCCTCGATCGCACGCCGACGGCCGTGTCGCTCGTCGGCGGCGTCGTGATCCTGGTCGCCGTGGTCGGCAAGGCGCTGCTCGACGCCCGGCGCGTGCTGTGACTCCGTACGCGTCGCTGGGGATGTACCCGCTGGTGCCGTTGCGCCCGGCGTGGGATCAGCTGTGGGCCGCCGTGCACGAGCGGGCGCCGTGGACGCCGCCCAGCCTGACGTGGACCGACGACGTGGCGGCGACGTGGCACGACCCCGACGGCGTCGTCACCCACGCCTGCGGATGGCCGGTGGTCACGTCGCTGCGCGACGTCGTCGACGTCGTCGGCGCCTTCACGCTCGGCCTCGCCGATGCCGACGGCCATCGGTACCGAGCGGTGGTGCTGGCGACCGACGACGGGGAGCCGGCGGTCGACGCCATCGCCGCGGTCAACGCCGAGGACAGCCTGACGGGCTGGGTCAGCCTGCGGGCCGCCCGCTCGGGCGGCGAGCCCTGGCCGGGCCCCGTCGTGTGGACCGCCAGCCACCTCGCCAGCCTCGTCGCCCTGCAACAGGGTGACGCCGACATCGCCTCGATCGACCCGCTGACCCTGCACCACGTCCGGCGTCACGAGCCCGACCTCATCGCCGGGCTGCACGTCGTCGGCACCGGACCGCTGGTGCCGAGCCCGCCGATCGTCGTCCCGCGGTCGACACCATCCGAGCGGATCGAGGAGCTGCGTCACGCGTTTGGGGCCGCCCTGACCGCGCGTCCGTTGGTCGGGCGGGCGCTCGCGCTCAGCGGGTTCGTCGGGCTCGACCGCGCCGAGTACGAACCCCTTCTCACGCTCGTCGCGGCGCGCTAATCTCCGCACGTTCGTACAGGGAATTCCGGCGTTTTCACGCCGAGAGGGGGCCTGCGGTGACCACTGCTGAGCCGGTGACCGGACGCCGGCGGGGGCGCGCTCGCACGGCCGAGGGCGGTCGCACCGGGCTGCCCGAGCAGCGCCCGTTCCGCCAGCCGAGGATGCGGTTGCGGCCGACGGAGGTCGTGTCGGCCGACGAGCTCGAGTCGATCCACGACGCCTCGCTGCGGATCCTCGCCGAGATCGGGATGAACTTCCTCGACGACGAGGCCCGCCAGTTGCTCATCGCCGCCGGCGCGTCGGCCGACGGCGAACGCATCCGCTTCGACCCGGCGATGGTCGTCGAGCGCATCGCCACCTGCCCGTCGACGTTCCAGCTGCACTCCCGCAACCCGGCCCACACCCTGACCATCGGCGGCGACCACATCGCCTTCGGATCCGTCGCCAGCCCGCCCAACGTCGTCGGGCTCGACGGGGTCCGCCGGCCGGGCACCCGGCAGTCGTTCGACGACCTGCTCAAGCTGTGCCAGGTCTTCAACATCGTCCACTTCGTCAGCGGCTACCCGGTCGAGCCGATCGACGTGCACTGGTCGGTGCGTCACCTCCACGCCGCCCACGATGTGCTGACGCTGACCGACAAGTCGCTGCACACCTACAGCCTCGGCCGCCAGCGCAACCGCGACGTCCTGGCGATGGCCCGCATCGCCCGCGGCGTCGACGAGGCGACGCTGGAGCGTGAACCCTCGGTGTTCACGATCGTCAACTCGTCGTCACCGCTGCGCCTCGACGCCCCGATGCTGCAGGGGATGATCGAGCTGTCGTCGCGCAACCAGCCGGTGGTGATGACGCCGTTCACGCTGTCGGGCGCGATGGCGCCGGTGACGTTGGCCGGGGCGGTCGCCCAGCAGAACGCCGAGGCGCTGGCCGGGATGGTCTTCACCCAGATCGTGCGACCCGGGGCGCCGGTCGTCTACGGCGGCTTCACGTCGAACGTCGACATGCAGTCCGGCGCCCCGGCGTTCGGCACGCCCGAGTACGTGCGCACGGCCTGGCTCGGCGGCCAGCTGGCCCGCCGCTACCGCGTGCCGTACCGCTCGTCGAACGTCAACGCCGCCAACGCCCTCGACGCCCAGGCCGCCTACGAGAGCGTGTTCTCGCTGTGGGGGGCAATCATGGGTGGCGTCAACTTCCTCGTCCACGGCGCGGGGTGGATGGAGGGCGGGTTGCAGGCGTCGATGGCCAAGCTCGTGCTCGATGCCGACCTCCTGGCGATGGTCGCGACGATGCTCGACCCGATCGTCGTCGACGACGACACGCTCGCCTTCGACGCCATCCGCGAGGTCGGTCCCGGCGGCCACTTTTTCGGGGTCGACCACACCCAGCAGCGCTTCCGCACTGCCTTCCACCGCCCGATGGTCTCGGACTGGCGCAACTACGAGACCTGGGACGAGGCCGGCCGCCCCGAGGCCGCGGAGAAGGCCACCGACCTGGCCCGCCGCTTCCTCGAGTCCTACGAGCCGCCGCCGATGGATGACACCGTGCGTGAAGAGCTCGCCGACTTCGTCGCCCGCCGCGTCGCCGAGGGCGGCGTCGAGACCGACTTCTAGGAGAGGGCATGAAGAGCGAGACGCAGGTGGTGGTGATCGGCGGCGGCGTCGTCGGAGCTTCCGTGCTCTACCACCTCACCGAAGCCGGCTGGACCGACGTCGTGCTCGTCGAGCGCAAGGAGCTGAGCGCCGGCTCGACGTGGCACTCGGCCGGCGGCATGCACACGCTCAACGGCGACCCCAACGTCTCCAAACTCCAGCAGTACACGATCGAGCTGTACCGGACGATCGAAGCCCGCTCTGGCCAGGCCTGCTCGATCCACCTGCCCGGCGGGCTGATGCTGGCCGACGACCGCGAGCGCCTCGACTGGCTGCGGATGGCCCAGGCCCGCGGCCGCTACCTCGGCATGGACCTGGAGATCATCTCCGCGGCCGAGGCCAAGGCGATGTTCCCCCTGCTCGACGACCAGTACTTCGTCGGCGCGCTGTTCGACCCGGTCGAGGGCCACCTCGACCCGAGCGGGGTCACCAACGCCTACGCCATCTGCGCCCGCCAGGCCGGGGCCGAGATCTATCGCCACACCTGGGTGCAGGACCTGCGCCAGCAGGCCGACGGAACGTGGGACGTCATCACCGACAAGGGCGAGATCCACACCGAGCACATCGTCAACGCCGGCGGGCTGTGGGCGCGCGAGGTCGGGCGGATGATCGGCCTCGAGCTGCCCGTGCTCGGCATGGAGCACATGTACCTCGTCACCGAGGACCTGCCCGAAGTCGCCGAGCTGAACGCGCAGCTCGGGCACGAACTGCCGATGGCCCTCGACTTCGCCGGTGAGATCTACATCCGCCAGGAGGGCGGCGGGATGCTCCTGGGCACGTACGAGCAGGCGTGCGTGCCGTGGTCGCCCCAGACCGCGCCGTGGTCGTTCGACATGGAGCTGCTGGCGCCCGATCTCGACCGGATCGCCCCGTCGCTGGAGATCGCCTTCAAGCACTACCCGGTGATGGCGACGGCCGGCATCAAGACGATCGTCAACGGGCCGTTCACGTTCGCTCCCGACGGCAACCCGCTGGTCGGGCCGATCCGGGGCGTCCGCAACTGCTGGGTGGCCTGCGCCGTGATGGCCGGGCTGTCCCAGGGCGGTGGTGTCGGGCTGGCGCTGGCCAACTGGATGACCACCGGCGACCCGCAGCTTGACATCTGGGGCATGGACGTCGCCCGCTTCGGCGACTGGGCGACGCTCGGCTACACGAACGTCAAGGTGCGCGAGAACTACAGCCGCCGGTTCCGGATCACGTTCCCGAACGAGGAGCTGGCCGCCGGTCGCCCGCTGCACACGACGCCGGTCTACGACCGCCTTACCGAGCACAACGCGGTGTGGGGCGCCGGGTTCGGGCTCGAACACCCGCTGTGGTTCCAGCGACCGGGGGAGGAGCCGGTCGAGGAGGTCACGTTCCGCCGCCCGGACGCCTTCCCGGTCGTCGCCGAGGAGTGCCGGGCGGTGCGCGAACGGGTCGGGCTGACCGAGTGCTCGAACTTCGCCAAGTACCGGGTCCGGGGTCCTGGCACAGCCGAGTGGTTGCAGGGCCTATTCACCAACCGTCTCCCGAAGGTCGGGCGCATCGCCCTGACCGCGATGCTCAACCCCGAGGGTCGCATCGTCGGCGAGTTCTCGGTCGCCCGCGTCGGTGACGACGACGTCTTCCTGTTCGGATCGCAGGCGGCCGAGGTGCACCACTCGCGCTGGTTCCTCGACCACCGGCCGCCCGACTCGGCGATCTCGTTCGAGGTCCTGGCCCTGTCGCTCGTCGGCCTCTCGGTGGCCGGGCCCCGGGCTCGAGACGTGCTGCAGTCGGCGACGACGACCTCGCTCGCCACGGCCGACTTCCCGTTCATGTCGTTCCGTCGTGTCGAGCTCGGCATGGTGCCGGCGTGGGTCGGGCGGATGACCTACACCGGCGATCTCGGATACGAGATCTGGGTCGCCCCCGAGCACCAGCGGGCCTTGTTCGACCTGCTCTGGCAGGCCGGCCGGCCGCACGGCATGTCGTTGTTCGGGTTCCGGGCCCTGATGTCGCTGCGGATGGAGAAGCGGTTCGGCACGTGGTTCCGGGAGTACCGCCCGATCTACACGCCGCTGGAGGCGGGCATGGACCGCTATCTCCGCTTCGACCACGACTTCGTCGGGCGGGCGGCCGTCGACGCCGAGCGCGAGCGGGGGCCGGAGCGGGCGCTGGTCTACCTGGCCGTCGACCCCGACCCCGACGAGCCGGCCGACGTCATCGGCGACGAGCCGATCTGGCACCGCGGCGACGACGGCTGGCAGGTCGTCGGCTGGGTCACGTCCGGGGCCTACGCCCACCACTCGGCCGTGTCGCTGGCGCTGGGCTACGTGCCCGCCGACCTGGCCGTGGCGGAGGCGGCCTTCGAGGTCGAGATCATCGGCCAACGCCGGCCCGCCCGCCTCCTCACCGAGGCGGTGTTCGACCCCGCCGGCGAGCGGATGCGGGCGTAGACGGTCGCCGCGATGGGTCGCCACACCGACGTCGAGCGGCGCACCGAGCTGCTCGACGCCGTCGTCGCCCACCTGGCCGAGCACGGCCTGGCCGACGTCTCGCTGCGCCCGATGGCCACCGCCGTGGGGGTCAGCGTCAACGGACTCGTCCACCACTTCGGTCAGAAGGACGACCTCGTCGTCGCCGCTCTCCGCCGCGTCAACGACGTCCAGACCGAGGTACTCGGACGCTGGCTGATCCGCAACCCCGGGCTGTCGCAGGCCGATCTCCTCCGGCGGTGGTGGCGGTGGATCAACGCGTCGCCCGCCAACCTGGCCCTCGTCCGGTTGGGCATCGAGGCGGCGGCGATGGAGGCCACGTCGAGCGGTCTGCCCGGCGTGGTGCGCGCCGATCAGATCGCCATGTGGCGCCACGAGATCGAGCAGCGCCTGATCGGCGAGGGCGTGCCGCCGGCCCAGGCTCGATCGGAGGCGTCGCTGGTCAAGGCGATGTTCACCGGACTCGTCGTCGACCTCCTGGCGACCGGCGAGCGCCGCCGGCTGCACCAGGCGCTCGAGCTCGGTCTGGCCCGCCTGGAGCAGATCGTCTGGGCCAGCGCCGGACTCAGCGAGCCGGCGATGCCGGCGACGGGACGTAGGTGAGCAGCACCAGCGCACCGGTCTCGCTGCTGGCGGTGTGCATCGCCCCCGGCGCCCGGACCACGAGATCACCCGGACCGTAGGTCGAGTCCTGGTCGGTGAAGGTCCCCTCGAGCACGTAGATCTGCTCGATCTCGGCGTGCGCGTGGAGCTCGGCCGACGTGCCGGGATCGACCTGCATCAGCCACGTGCGCAGCGGGCCGTCCTCCATCAGCGGGCGGATCCGGAACCCGTCGCTGCCGCTGTGGAGCCATTCGCTGCCGGCGCGGGCACAGGCGCTGCCGCGCGCCGGCAGCCCGATCTGCGCCTTGCCGGTGTGCTCGAACAGCTCCACGTTCTCGTCGCCGGCCATGACTCGACCGTACCCCCGCGGCGTCAGAGGTCCGTGACCAGGCGGACGGATTGGTGGCGGTAGAACTCCGTCGCCTCGGCCGGCAGCGGGGTGTCGCCACGGATGATGTCGGCGGCCTTCTCGGCCAACATCATCACGGGGGCGTAGATGTTGCCGTTCGTCACGTAGCGCATCACCGAGGCGTCGACGACCCGGATGCCGCGCAGGCCGTGGACGCGCAGCGTGGCCGGGTCGACGACGTCGTCGTCGCCGACGCCCATCCGGCACGTGCACGACGGGTGCAGCGCCGTCTCGGCGTCGCGGGCGACCCACGCCAGCACCTCCTCGTCGGTCGTCACCGACGGCCCCGGCGACAGCTCGCCGCCGTCGAATCGGGCGAACGCAGGCTGGCCGAGGATGTGGCGGGCGTGGCGGATGGCCTCGACCCACTCCCGGCGGTCCTGGTCGGTGGACAGGTAGTTGAAGCGCAGGGCCGGCTTGATCGTCGGGTCGGGCGACGTGATCAGCACCGAGCCACGGGCGTCGGAGTACATCGGCCCGATGTGCACCTGGTAGCCGTGACCGGCCGGCGGGCCCGAGCCGTCGTAGCGCACGGCGATCGGGAGGAAGTGGAACATCAGGTTGGGGTAGGCGACGTCGTCGTTGCTGCGGATGAACCCGCCGGCCTCGAAGTGGTTCGATGCCCCCGGCCCCCGGCGGGCCAGCCACTGCATGCCGATCCAGGGCCAGCGCCACTTCGAGAGCGACGGGTTGAGCGACACGGGTTGGGTGCTGGCGTGCTGGACGTAGACCTCGAGATGGTCC
>Ga0136617_10001619_pt1 | contig 19962 bp, 15 predicted proteins | sample AntDrymUQ3222106_2_FD_129672 | JGI IMG/M metagenome (GOLD analysis project Ga0136617, IMG submission 129672) | Polar desert sand microbial communities from Dry Valleys, Antarctica - metaG UQ322 (21.06) | ecosystem: Environmental > Terrestrial > Soil > Desert | place: Antarctica: Dry Valley...
AGATGGCGGCCGATGGGATGGAAGAGAAGTCGCGCGAGTTCCGTGAAAAGGGCAGCGCGATCTACCTCAGGCAGGACTGAAAGGGGACCATCAGCGATTCGATGTGCGGCCGGCGCGATTCTTACTTCGGCCCGGCCAGATTCGGCACGATCTGAATAATGGTGGCGAACCGCGCTGGCTGCGCGCCGCGTCGGGGATTGAGATACCCAGCCGACCCTCCCCACGTGTAATCCTTCACCGTCACGCTCGGCGGAAACGCCATGGTCTCTTCGCGGAACCTGCCGATGTCGAACTGGTGGATCGGTGGCTCCGGAAATACCAAGTCTCCCCGTTGTTTCAGCGCCGTCTTGTAGTACTGCACGATCTCGGCGAATGTCGCGTTCGTGCCGTACAGGTAAAAGCGCTGGCCGCGGCCGGCGTCGAACGACGTGATGAACTGCGCGGACTCGTGGATCGGCACGCCCAGGGAGCCTTCAGCGGGCTCGCTGGCATCCTGCGGCGGTGCCTGCGTGATCCGCACAGGCGCGGGAGTTGATGTCACCGGCGGAGGTGGCGCCGCCGACTGTGGTTGACCCGGTTTCGGAAACGGCTGCGGCACCTGCGCGGCTGCGGCGCGAACGCACACTAGTACAATTACCGCGGCAAGCCTCAGTTCCATGCTCCTATTATAAGGAATGGGCCTGCTGCTCGATTACTGTCTTGCTCACCAGGACGCCCTCCGAAAATCGATCGACAGACTCGTCCAGCTCGAATCTCCCAGCACGGATAAAGCTGCTGTAGACCGCTGCGGAGCCGTGCTCGCGGTGATGCTCACAGAGGCGGGTGCGACGGTCACGCGGTTTCCTCAGACGCAGCGCGGCGATCACCTCCGCGCGGAGTTTCCGGGAGGGTCGCGCCGGATACTGCTGCTCGGGCACTTTGACACGGTGTGGGACGTCGGCCAGATCCAGCGCATGCCGCTGCGGGAAGAGGACGGCCGGCTCTACGGTCCCGGCGTGTACGACATGAAAGCGTCGATCGCACTGTCGATCCTGGCCATGCGTGCGGTCCGGGGAGGCCTGCACGCCGGCTCCGAAGTCCCCACGGTGGTGATGCTCTGGACGACAGATGAGGAGGTCGGAAGCGAGACCTCCCGCGGCTACATCGAGGCGGAAGCGCGCACGAGCGATGCGGTCCTCGTGCTCGAGCCGTCGCTCCCCGGCGGTGCCGCGAAAACACGACGCAAGGGCTGCGGCGAATTTCAGCTCACCGTCCATGGCCTCTCCGCCCACGCGGGCATCGACCCCCGCAAGGGCGTCAGCGCCATCCATGAGCTGGCTCACCAGATCGTCGCGCTCGAGGAGCTCCGCGATCTGGAGCGCGGCATCAGCGTCAACGTCGGCGTGGTGTCGGGAGGGACACGCGGCAACGTGGTGGCGGAACACGCTCGTGCGGTGGTCGACGTCCGTGTCCCCACGATGAAGGAGGCGGACAGGATCGAAGCCAGAATGCGGCAGCTCCGCCCCGTGAATCCTGCCGCCAGCATCGAAGTCACTGGCAGCGTTGCGCGGCCACCGCTCGAACGGACCGACGGCGTCGCGCGTCTATATGTACAGGCGAAGGAGGTCGCAGCGGAGCTTGGCGTCGATCTCGGAGAGGGCAGCACGGGGGGCGGTTCGGACGGGAATTTCACCGCGGCCCTCGGTGTTCCAACCTTAGATGGCCTTGGCCCGGATGGCGATGGTGCGCATGCCCTGCACGAGCACGTGATCATCGACGACCTTCCGTGGCGCGCAGCATTCCTCGCGGCGCTCATGCAGCGAATCAAGGCGCGGTAGACTATTCATATGGCGAACGGACTTAAGACAGCGCTGCTCCTCGGAAGCCTGAGCGGACTGCTGCTCGTCTTCGGTGAACTCATGGGCGGCGCTGACGGCTTGATGATCGCGTTCGTCTTCGCCGTCATCATGAACTTCGGATCGTACTGGTTCTCGGACAAGATCGTCCTCCGGATGTACAAGGCACAAGCGGTCGGCCCCGAGCACCCGCTCCATCAGATGACCGCGCGGCTGGCCCAGCGCGCCAATCTGCCGATGCCGAAGGTCTACATCATCCCCGACCCGTCGCCCAACGCCTTTGCCACCGGACGCAATCCTTCGCACGCCGCCGTGGCTGCGACGCAGGGCATCATGCAGGTGCTCAGCGAGAGCGAGCTCGAAGGGGTGATTGCCCACGAACTGGCGCACGTGAAAAACCGTGACATCCTCACGAGCACCATTGCGGCGACGATCGCGGCGACCATCATGATGGTGTCTCGGACCGCGATGTTTTTCGGCGGCAGCCGCGACGACCGCGACGGGGGGTCGAACCCGATCGTGATGCTGGCGATGCTGATTCTCGCGCCGATCGCGGCGCTCTTCATCCAGATGGCCATCTCGCGCTCGCGCGAATTCGCGGCCGACGCCGCGGGTGCCCAGATCGCCGGGACCCCCTACGGGCTCGCGAACGCGCTACAGAAAATTGAAGCCGTGTCCAAGCGCGTGCCGATGGATGCGAACCCGGCGACGGCGCATATGTTCATCATGAAGCCCTTCACGGGCGGGGGCCTGATGTCCCTTTTCAGCTCTCACCCGCCGACCGAAGCCCGCGTCCGCGCGCTCCTCGGAACGATCCGGTAAGGAAGCCGCGTCCACCTGTGGGTGGGCGCGTATCCTTCCCATCAGACCGCGTCCCTGTGTCTGCTTCCAGCCCCTCTCTGGCAATCCCTCTGTTTTCAATCGATTAGGTCGCGCGGCTGGACTGGCGTGACACTTGCTGTTTCGACTGCAGGATTGGTTGCTGACGGAGGACGCCGTGGAGGACTTCGACATCCCGCAGAACAAACTGGCTGAGTCGGCTGAACGCGTGGTGGACCGCGCTCTCGACGAAGCTCGCCGGCGCGACCACGCACTGCTGACGAACGAGCACGTGTGCCTCGCGTTCGCACAGGTGGAGTGGGACATGTTCGGCCAGGTAATGCGCGACCTGGAATTGAACCCTCACGAGATCGTCCAGGCGCTCGAGGAACACCTTCGGCTGCTCCCGAATACGCCCGGCCGGAACCTCCGCGTGGCGCCGTCAACCAAGCTGCTGTTCAAGCTGGCCTTGCTCCAGGCGAGCCGGCTCGGCCGTCATACCGTTGAAGCCACGGACCTGTTTTCCGCAATCTTCGAGGAGACACAGGGCATACCGGTGTCCATCATCCGCCGCCACGGCATCGAGCCCGAGACGCTCGTGTCACGGCTGACCAACCGCATGCGTGACCACGAACTGCGGGAGGAGCGGCTGAAGAAGCGCTTCGAGCTGCCGCCGTTCCTCAAGCACTTTGCGACCAATCTGAACCAGCTCGCGCGGCAGGACAAGGTGCCGCCCGTGTTCGGCCGCGATTACGAGATGGATCAGGTACTCGAAATCCTCTGCCATCGCGAGCGCGCGAATTCGGTGCTCCTGCTCGGCGAACCAGGCGTCGGCAAGACCGCGATCGCCGAAGGCCTGGCGCGGCGGATCGAGTTCGAGCCCGAAAAAGTGCCGGTACGCCTGCGCGACTCTCAGATTGTCAATCTGCAGATGAACACGATGGTGGCCGGAACGATGCTCCGCGGGATGTTCGAGGATCGGATCCAGAACGTCATCCGTGAGATCAAGGAGCGGCCCAACCTGATCCTGTTCATCGACGAAGTGCACACGATGATCGGCGCCGGTTCGGCGCTCGGCGCGCCGTCGGATGCCGCGAATGTCTTCAAGTCCGTGCTCGCACGCGGCGAAGTCCGCATCGTCGGGGCGACCACCACGAACGAGTACAAGGAGTTCGTCCAGGAGGACGAGGCGCTCGCGCGGCGGTTCCGGACGGTGTTCGTCGCCGAGCCGTCGATCGAAGAAACGCGGACGATCCTTTACAGCCTGCGTCCGCGGCTGGAACGCAATTACTCCGTCCGGATCCAGGACGAAGCGATCGAGACGGCGCTGGAGATGTCCCCCCGCTACATGCGGCACCTGCTGCTGCCGGACAAGGTCATCGGCTGGCTCGACACCGCGTCCGTGAAGGCGGAGATCGGACGTCGCTGGGAAGTGACGAGCGCCGACGTCGTCAACGTCATCTCGAAGATCGCGCGCATCCCCGAAGATATGGTGTTCCGCGACGTTACGGATCGATTCCGCAACGTGGAACAGAGCCTCGGGACGCGTGTCGTGGGGCAACGGAAGGCGATCGAGGCGGTCGCCCGGCGGCTGGTGCTGAACAAGGGTCCTTTGAAGGACGGCTTCGACAGGCCGGACGGCGTCCTGTTGTTCCTCGGGCCGACAGGCGTCGGCAAGACAGAGCTGGCGAAATCAGTCGCCGAGTTCCTGTTCGGCGACGAAAAGAAGATGATCCGTGTCGACATGTCCGAGTACCAGGATGGTGCATTGGCCGTCGACAAACTGATCGGCATGCCGCGCGGCATCGTCGGGTCCGAACGCGGCGGCGTCCTGACCAACCCGCTGAAAGACAACCCGTACTCGGTGGTGCTACTGGACGAAGTGGAGAAGGCCAGCCCCAGCATGCTGAACCTCTTTCTGCAGGCGTTTGACGAGGGCTGGGTCACGGACGGACGCGGAAAGCGCGTCTACCTGAGCGACGCCATCGTGATCATGACGTCCAACATCGGGTCGGAATGCTTCCGGAAGCTGAGCAGCCCGATGGGCTTCTTCTCGAAACAGGTCAGCGTCGAACAGGTTCATGGGGAGATCAACCGTGAGCTCGAGCGCCGCTTCAGCCCCGAGTTCCGGAACAGGATCGACGAGGTCGTGATCTTCCGGCCGCTCACGAAGGACGAAGTCCGCGAGATCGCGTTGCAGCAGATCGCCAAGATCGGGCGGTCGCTGGCGAAGAGCAGCCGAACGCTGACGGTGACCCCCGACGCGCTGGAGCAGCTCGTCACCGACGGCTACAGCCTGGCCTATGGCGCGCGCTTCCTCAAGCGCGTGATCGAGAACGAGATCAAGCTGCCGATCAGTCAGCGCTGGACCGAAGGAACGTCGTTCACCGCTGCCGTGCGCGACGGCAAGCTCAGCATCGAGGTAAGTCAGGGCTCGGGCAGCTTCGAGTTGGCTGCGACGGCGTAGTGTGCTCGGTGCTCAGTGCGCTGGAGGTCGAGGGCCGCTTGCTCGGGTGCGCCGGTCGTCTCTTCGGGTTCTGACGTCGCCCTTCGGCGAGGGGCGACGTCGTATTTCTGCTGCAAAGCGCTGATCATTCCTCTCACCCCCGCGATGTAATCCGCCTTCGCGTACGCGCCGGCGTAGAGGCGACCGTAGCCTTCGACCATTTCGGGATACTCCTTCGCGAGGAATCCCATGAAATGGTCTTTCGTCCCTCCTTTGAGGAACATGACGTTCGCCCCGACGAATGCCGCGCCATGGTCGGCGATCGCCTTGACGGTCGCTTCGAGTTTGGCGGGCTGCGTCGTAAAACCCGGAACGATGGGCGCCATCAACACCCCTGCATTGATGCCGGCATCACGAAGCTGACGGACCGCGCGCAGCCGCTGCAGCGGATGCGCCGTTCCCGGTTCCAACGCGCGCCAGGCGTCCTCGTCCACCGACGGAACGCTCATGTACACGGTGCAGCCCGAAGACTTGCACATGGCGGAGAGAACGTCCGCATCGCGCACGACCATGGGGCCTTTCGTGACGAGACCGATGGGCGTCCGGCCGGCGAGCAACGCTTCGAGGGACCGTCGAGTGAGTTTGTAGTGCCCTTCGATCGGCTGATAGGGATCCGTGGCGGTACCGACGGCGACTTGCTCCCGCTTCCATGCTGGTTTATCGAGCTCCCGCCGCAGGACGTCGACCAGATTCACTTTCACGAAGATCACCGACGAGAAGTGATCGTCCGGCCCGAGCTCGAACTGCGTCTGGTACCGGCGGGCGAAGCAGTAATGGCAGGCGTGCGTGCATCCGCGATAGGGGTTGAGCGTCCAGTTGAACGGCATCCCCTTGACCGCATTCAGGGCGGATCGGCAGGTGACCTCCTGGTATTGCGCAGCGTCGGCGCGGCGCTGCGCGTCATCGAGCGCGGCTTCCGCCCCTTCGTCGCGGATCTTCAGCGCGAGCATCCGGGTGGTCGGCCTCTTCCCAAGATCGAAAAATACAGGCTGTTCAGCCACGTTTCGCTGTTATTTCGCCACACCAAGGCAAGCCTGTCAACCGGAAATGGGGACAGCCACCTTTATTTTGCCGAAAAAGGTGGCAGTCCCCGAATGGGGCGTCCGGCCTAGAAGACGTAGGCGAGCGCGAAACCGATCTGGGCGACGAACATCATTCTGTACATGTGTGCCCAGGACACGTGGTTGGCGTCGAGCGCGAGTTCTTCCGGCTTGCGGAGCATGAGATAGCAGACATAGGCGCCGTAGAGCGACATCACGCCGGCCAGCAGCTGGAGCAGGACGAAGTTGCCGGTGAGGATGCCGGTGAACGATCCGTACGAGATCAACAGGAACGGGACGACAAAGGCCGGCGAGATCATCCACGCCGCGCGGCGAACACCATAGATGATCGGCAGCGTCCGGCATCCGCCACGAGCATCTCCTTCCATGTCGGCGAAGTCCTTCGTAGTGGATGCGCCGAGCAGGAAGAGTCCGAAGATCCCCCCGATGAACCAGGGCTCCAGCCCCCAGATGGTCTTGACGCACGACCATCCGGCCACCTTCAGCAGCACGCCCCGTGGAATCGCGATGGTGACGTTCGCCCAGATGCCCTGCTGCTTCGTCCTGAGTGGCGGACACGAATAGATTAACGTTGCGACTGCCGCAGCCACCACGATCCAGAAACATTCGTGCCGACCCCCTGGCGCGATCATCCAGGCGAGCCCGAGCGCGATTGCGTAGGTGATGCACGTGAACGTCCACGCTTCGCGAATGGACATGCGGCCGCTCGTCAACGGACGCTGCGGCTTGTTGATCCGATCGATCTCGAGGTCGTAGATCTGGTTCAGCGCGTTGTTACCGGCATTCAGCACCGCCGCCATGACCGCGCCTATTGCGGTGAAGGCAATCAGCTCACTCGTCCATGGATCGCGCGGCGCCGCGCCCACAGCGGTAACGGCACCGGAGACGACTCCCAAAGCCGGAGCGACGAGCGTGAATGGACGAGCGAGCTCCAGCCACACCGCGGCCCGCGAAGCGGCGCCGCGACTCACATCAATCCCCAGACCTTGATCGCGACGTAGGCCGCAACCGCGGTGTTGATGAAATTCAGGATGTCGTTGTTGACGACGCCGCGCGGCTCGAGAGTCGCGCCAAGGATGCTCTCGAGGAGGGCGCCGGCGGTCGCGCCGGCAACGACAGGAGCCACCGCGCTCCAGGGTATGAGGTTCAGTCCGGCCGCGAGACTCCCGAGCGCAGCCGCAGCGATCAGCCCCGCGGTGGTCCCGGCGACAGACATCGCGCCCGGCGTCCCGGCCGGCACTCGCCGCCGCGTGGTGATGAGGAACGTCCGGCGTCCAAGTGCCTTCCCGATCTCACTTGCGACGGTATCGCTCCCGCCCGCGGTAAGTGCCGCCGCGAATCCGACCATGGCCGCGTCGTGTCCGTACGCCAGGGCGCTCATCGCGGCCGCGACCGCGGCAGCGCCGGTGTTCGCGATCGCATTGGCCGCGCCACGCCGGCCGCCCCGAGACTCTTCGATGCCGAGCGCCGTCTTGCGCCGCCACCCGACACGCGACGCGGTCGTGGCCGCGCCGAACGTCGCGAGGAGGAGCGTCCACCCCTGCCACCCGGTGGCGACGAAAATTGCTGTGCCGAGCACGGCACCCACGATCGCCCCCGACACGGTCACCGACCGCACGAAATAACCTGCGGCAGCAACAACGGCATTGAGGGCAACGGCGGCCGGAAGAACCTCGGTGGCTTTCGCGACGGTCATGGCCAGCAGATCTTCGCTGACGAGCGACACGATCCACATGACCAGCGCTGCCGAGCCGGCGACGCTGACGTTATCGTCGAACGACACCGGGATGGTCTCCACGGCCGCGGCGACAAGGGTGCCGAGTACGGCGGCGGCGAACGGGTACCACCAGTAAACGGGCGGGATGACGGCTTCACGGCACCACCACATCAGCGCCGCAGCCGCGAGGCTCCCGACCACGACGAAGGCGAGCGTGCCGCCCAACGACTTCGCGCGGTTCCAGGGCAGCGGAAGAATTGGCGCGTGGCGGCCGATCAGCGTCGCCGCGCCATCACCGGCCGCGAGGACGCCCCACGCACCGGCGACGATGTCCGCACGCTCCGGAAGGAGCAGGAGGAGGCCGACGATTGCGGTGGGGTAGAGGACGATGCCGGATTTGAGTCGATAACGTCCGCGTTCGTCGGGGCGAAAAAGGCGCGCCCCGCCAAGGCGATGCAGGGCGAACAGGTTGAACGCCACAGCCATCGACGCCAGCATCGTCGCTTCGAACCAGGTGAGCCAGCGAAGCAGGAGGGCACAGGCCCCGAATGCGATATGAACGAGTTGCCGTGCGTCTTCGGATACTGCTGTTTTCCGTCCTTTATCGGCGGGGCCCCCTGCACCCCGCCTGGGGACCTTCACTCGCTCTCGCTCCGTTCCGGTCGCGGGCTACGAGCGGATACCGCCTCCGCCGCGATCCGGCCGCGCCACCAGTCGAGGAGGTCCGAAAGGGTCCGCTCGATCGGGATTTCCGCGCGCCACCCGGTTTCGGTCTCGATCCGGGACGGGTCGCCGACGACCAGCGGGTTGTCGCTCGGACGCATGCGTTCGGGGTCCTGCTGCAGGTCCACGCGCATCCGCGCCATTCCCAACAGCATGTCGAGAAGATCCCCGACGCGATGCGCGACCCCGGAACAGACGTTGTAGGGTCGCGAAGGCCGGCCGTTCAGCGACAGCGTCTCGTAGGCACGGACCGTGTCGCGGACGTCGGTGATATCCCGCCGAGCATCGAGATTGCCGACGCGCAACACCGCTTCACGACGCCCCGCCTCGATCTCCGCAATCTGCCTCGCGAAGCTCGACGTCACGAACGACGACGGCTGACGCGGTCCAGCATGGTTGAACGGGCGGGTGAGCACAACCCGCGCACCGCTATGGAGGCCCGCAAGCTCCTGCGCGAGCTTGCTGACCCCGTACGGATCAGAGGGTCCCAGGGGGTCGTCTTCGTTCAGCGGAACGGCAGCGGGCCGGTACACGAGCGCGGACCCGGTGACGACGACTACGGATGCCGGACAGGTGCGGCTGACGGAGTCGAGAAGGCGTGAGGTGGCCAACGCGTTCACCTGCAGCGCGCGTGCGGCCTGTGTCCACGACTCCGCGACAAGCGCGAGCCCGGCGCAATGAAAAATGACCGAGGGGCGAAGCGACGCAAGCGCGCATTCGACGGCTTCGGCGTCCAGCAGGTCCACTGCGCTCCAATGGACGCCGTCGACCTCCGCCAGCGGCCGGTTACTTTCCGGATTGGACCAGGCCGCGACCGCGTCGTGACTTCGCCGGAGCCGTTCGAGGAGGTGGCTTCCCGCAAACCCCGCCGCTCCGGTCACCAGCGGAACTCCGGATGGGGCAGCGGTCACGACCGTGTGCGGCCGTACTGCGTATCGTAGTAGGCCCGGAAAGCGGGATCCGCGTCCTTGATCGGGCGCCACCACCATTCGTTCTGGCGGTACCAGTCCACTGTGGCGGCAAGACCGGAGTCGAACGCCATTTGCGGCGCCCAGCCAAGCGTGCGGAGTTTGGTCGTGTCGAGCGAATAGCGACGGTCGTGTCCCGGGCGGTCCGCCACATGACGGATCAGCGAGTCAGGTTTCCCGGCCAGGTGCAGAATTCGCTGAGTCAGATCCACGTTTCGCACGTGGTTGCCGCCGCCGACATTGTAGACCTCGCCATTATCGGCGGCCTCGATGAGGAGGTCGACTGCCCGGCAGTGATCTTCGACGTGGAGCCAGTCGCGCTCGTTGAGGCCGTCGCCGTACAGCGGCACCTGGATATCGTCGATCGCGTTGGTGACGAACAACGGGATGACTTTTTCCGGAAACTGGTACGGGCCGTAATTGTTCGATGCGCGCGTGATGATCACCGGCACGTCGTAGGTCGCCCAGTAGCTGTAGGCGAGCCGGTCGGCGCCGGCCTTGCTCGCCGAGTACGGATTGCGTGGTTTCAACTCGTCGGTCTCGCGGCTCGACCCTTCGGGCACGCTGCCGTACACCTCGTCGGTCGAAATCTGGACGAACCTGCGCAACGCCGGCGATTCACGCGCCGCCTCGAGCAGGACGAACGTGCCGAACACGTCTGTCGTAATGAACTCCCCCGCGCTGAGGATGGAGCGGTCGACGTGCGTTTCCGCGGCGAAGTGGACCACGATGTTGGAATTCCGGGCCAGCGGCGCCGCGACGGCTGGATCGGCCACATCTCCGTGCACGAAGCGGTGCCGCGGATCGTCCATGACGTCGTGCAGATTCTCGCGCCTGCCGGCGTACGTCAGCTTGTCGAGGGTCGTGACGCGCCAGTCGGGATGCGCACGGAGCGCATAGCGAACGAAGTTCGAGCCGATGAATCCGGCGCCACCCGTGACGAGCACTTCAACCAAAGGTGGCGCGCGCTCCTACCGGCGGTCCTGCTGCCCCGACAACGCGCCGAAGAAATTCGGCACGGCACCGATGCCGGCGAGGGTGACTGAGATGTTGAACCGGCGGTCCTGCTGGATGCCGAACCCCGCGTAGCTGCCCTGGAGGTTGAACGTCTGCCACTCCATCGAGACGCCGCAGCACTGTGCGTTATAGAACGCCATGTAACGCCGCTGCAGGAAGCTGTCGCGCTTCAGATCGTAGTTGAAGGAGTAGGTGCCGCCGAATTTGTTCTGCCGCGTCCGGAGCGTCGTCGATGCGTTGAGGTAATGGCTCGAGAGCGATTCTTCGAAGCCGGGGAGGTCTTCGATGAAGCGGCGCACGCTCCACCCGGCTTCAGCCTGGAGCACGTTCGAGCTGTTGAAGGTTCCGCTGGCTGCCACGGTGCGCACCGCGCCAACCTGCCTGTCGTATTCGGCCCTGAAGTTCCCCTGGATTCCGAGCGTCGGGGCAGCCCGCGCCGTCAGTGCGACAGGGCCGAAGTTCGACCGGTTGGCATTGGCGGTCTGGTCGAAGCTGGACTGAAGCGATCGATCGTACTGCGCGGCACGCGCATCCGTGTAGTACGACTGCGACAGGCCGACATTGAGGATCTCCCGGCTGTTTTCCTTTTTCGCGTAAATGCGGTTCGCCAGGCTGTACGTATACCGGGTGACGTTGCCGATCACGTAGTCGCTCCCATCGAGCGAAACGATCCGGTCGAACTGGTCGACCGCCGTCACGCGTTGAATCACGAGCGACGGCTCGATCACGTGCTTGAACTTCTCGGCATACCCGTTGTTGGGCGTGTTCCAGATACGGTTGAAGACAGGGCCGGTGATACGCGACTGAAAGTCGATGTAGGACCGGCTGATGCTCTCGGGGACCTGTACCCGCTGCGCGTTGAGACTCTCGGTCCAGTACGTGCCGCGCCATCCGACCGAGGTGTTCACCGTGAGAAACTGCCAATTGCTGAGCGGGATGCGCAGGGTCGGGTTGACGTCCAGCCTGGTCAGCCCCTGGTCGAACAGTACCACCTCGTCATTGAGCGCCTTGCGTACGAACGTGACGTACTCCCCGGTGACCCCGAAGTACAGCGGACTCTTGCCGATGGGGCGTTCCCCGCGCGACAGGGTGAATCGCGGCAGGTTGCCGTCGCGGGTCAGCCGCTCGGGACCGTCGAAAATATCGCGCTGCTCGAGCGTCGCATTCAACACGTACTCACGCCAGTTGCCGCTGATGTTCCCGCCGAAGCGCCGTGTCCGGTTCGTGGCGTGGTAGACGTTCTGCTGGTTGCGCTGCTGCGATTCGATGCTCGAAAAATAATCCGTGTAGGCGCGCGCGCGAAACCCGCCACCCAGGTTCTGTACCAGATCGCCGGTGATCGTGTAGCTCTGGATCGGGGTCGTCGTGACCGGCGTCCCGTTGATCAGCGTGGTGATCGACTTCTCGTTCAACCGGTAGACGCGCGCGTTGCCCTGCGATCCCGGGCTCATCGCGTACCGGTAACGTGCCCCCGCCCCCTGGCCCGTTTTGGTGAACCAGTCGTGCACGAACATGACGTCGTGGCTGCGGCCGAGGGCCCAGAAGAACCCATTGGTCAACTTCTGTCCCGCGTGCGTTGCCGTGCCGTATTGAGGAATGACGAAGCCCGTCGCCCGGTCGTCCTCCTGCATCGGGTAATAGAAGACCGGCAGGTAAAGCAGAGGCACCCCTTTGACCCGGAAGATCGCATTCGTCAACAGCACGTAGTCGTCGAGGTTGAGCGTCAGCGTTCCCGAGGAGACTTCCCAGCGCGGGGTGGGCTGCACGCACGCGGTGAAACCGCCGTTGACGATCTTGTACTTCGTGGGTCCGACCTTGTGCAGCTCATCTCCCCAGAAAAACGCGTAAGGCTCCTGCTCGCCGGCCGCCTGTTCAGGCGTGCCCTGACGCATGATCGCCGTGCCCGACGCCTTGTAGAACGTCCCGGTACGGGTTCGCGTGTTGAACTCTACGCGCTCGGCGGAGATGCGGTTGGTCCCCGACACGAACAGGACGTGGCCGTCAGCGACGACGCGCCCTTCGCTGCGGAACATCTCAACCTTGTCGGCGAACAGCTGGAGCTCGTCGCAGTCGATCTGCACCGGCTGCTCGACGCTCCCGGTGAGCACGAGGTGGTTCGGCGCCACCTGTGCGATCGTCGAATGGCGCATCTGTTCGAGCTTGCAGCCAGCCAGGCTCTGCGCTGAAGCGGGGATCGCGCCCGCATGCCACAGGACCACCGTGACGAAAGCAATCCAAAGCGAACTGAACGAAGTTTTATTCATGCCGCGGATGAGCAAGGATGGCAGGGTGCTGGCTCAGCGAAGAATACCACGCAGGGGACCCACGAGGAACATCGAGCCGGCAATAACGATGCGGCGCGAGAGGGTGCGCGCCAGAGCGACTGCGCGCATCGGATCCGGCTCGGCGTAAACGGCCGACGGAGGGGCAATCGACCGGGCGATCCTGGCCAAATCCTCGCCGGCGGCGGCCCTCGACCCCGCCGCGGTCGTGCAGACGATGGCGGAGGTGACCGGTGCGAGCGCACGCAGCATCCCCGCCGCATCCTTGTCCGCCATCGCACCAAAAAGCAGGGCGGCTTCCTCCCACGACGAATCCCTGAGGTACTGAGCAAGGGCGTGGGCGCCGGCCGGATTGTGCGCCGCGTCGAGCAGAAACTCGTGCTCGCCGTCGCTCACCAGCTCGAGCCTCGCGGGCCAGAAGACGTGCTCGATCCCGTGGCGCACCGCACTGTCGGGAATCGGGATGCCCCTCGACGAGAGCACGTCCGCGAGCCCCACGGTGACGGCAATATTGTCCTGCTGGTGACGTCCGCGGAGCGCCGGCGTGACTCCCACGAGTTGCCGTCCTTGTGAGACGGGGGCGTTCCGTTCCGCCGCAACGGCGAGGATCTCCCGCTCGGCTGCCGCCGGCAGGGGCCCGAGGACGAGGGGGACGTTCGGCTTGATGATTCCGGCTTTTTCACGCGCAATGGCCGGCACGGTTCCGCCCAGCAGCGCTTCGTGATCGACGCCGATCGACGTGATGGCGGTTGCCTCAGGCTGGATGACATTCGTGGCGTCGAGGCGTCCTCCCAGGCCGGTTTCGATCACGGCGACCGCGACACGCTCCGCTCGAAACAGCACGAACGCCGCCGCTGTGGCGCATTCGAAGAAGGTAGGGGAGAAAGACTCCCCGACCGCGTTCTGCAGGTGGAGGACCGCCTCTCGAACGGCTGTGACCGCTGCCGCGAGGGCCTTCGTGTCTATGGGCGCTCCCGCGACGACGAATCGTTCCTCGAGTCGCTCGAGATGCGGGGAGGTGTACCGCGCCGACCGATGCCCCGCGCGATGCAGCGCAGTTTCGAGCATCGCCGTCACGGAGCCTTTCCCGTTGGTGCCGGCGATGTGAACTGAACGGAAGTCGTGCTGCGGATTCCCGAGGGCCGCGACGAGCCTCGTCATGTTCTCGAGGCCGAACTTCATGCCGAGCCGTTCGAGGCTCAGAAGCCAGTCGATCGGGTCAGTCAACGCTCACGGCCGCTGCTGCGACGGCTGGCGCCACTTCGGCGGGATGCTGCGCCCCAACGGAAAACCTGAGCAGCCGGCCGATCGTGTCTTTCATTTCGCGACGATCCACGATCATGTCCAGCATTCCCCGCTCGAGCAGAAACTCGCTGCGCTGGAATCCTTCGGGAAGTTTCTGGCGGATGGTCTGTTCGATGACACGCGGGCCGGCAAATCCAATCAACGCCTTCGGCTCCGCGATGTTCACATCGCCAAGCATGGCGAAGCTGGCGGTCACGCCGCCGGTGGTGGGATCGGTCAGCACGGACACATAGGGCAGCTGCGCGCGGTCCAGCCGCGCCAGCGCGGCGCTGATCTTGGCCATCTGCATCAGCGACAGGGCCCCCTCCATCATGCGGGCTCCGCCGGATGAGGACACGATGACCACGGGCAATCGCTGTGCGATGGCGCGCTCGATCGCGCGCGTGATCTTTTCGCCGACCACCACGCCCATGCTGCCGCCGATGAACCCGTACTCCATCGCGGCGACCGAGCAGCGGATCCCGTGAATGTCGCCCGTCGCCGTGATGACCGCATCGTTCATACCGGTTGCCGCGATCGTCGTCTCGAGGCGTTGCCGGTACGGTTTCGTATCGCTGAAGTGCAGGGGATCGGTCGATTGCAGCCCGCGATCGTGCTCCTCCCATGCGCCGTCGAAGAACATCGCCAGACGCTCCGCGGCGTTGATGCGGAAGTGATGCGCGCACTTCGTGCAGACGCTGAGACTCGCCGCGAGATCCTTGTTGTAGATGATCTCAGAGCAGGACGGGCACTTGACCCAGAGCCCCTCCGGCACGCGGCTCTTGTCCGCCGGCGGCTCCATGGGTTTCTTCGGTTTCTTGAACCAGGACATCTGATGAGGAGGTTACAACAAGGCGGGAGGATGGCGTTACCGGGGAACGTAGTACCTGGTTCCCTTGCCCATGGAGCGCAGCTGCCGCTCCAGGTCCGCCGTCGCCTCGTCTCCCCACGACAAGTCGAAGTGGGAGGTTTCGACGACGAGGAGGGGCGTGGCCGTGTAATGGAAGAAGAAGTGGTTGTACGCCTCGTTCAACTCCTGCACGTACTCGTCGTCCAGGTGGGGAGAGTCCGGGACGGCCCGCTCCCGCTCGTGCAGTCGTTTTCGCAGAAGATCTGTCGGGCTCTGGAGGTAGACGACCAGGTCGGGTGCGGGGATGTCCTGCGCGAGCAGCTCGTAAAGACGCTGATAGATGAACAGCTCGTTGTCGTCCAGGTTCAGATACGCGTAAATCTTGTCGCGCTCGAACAGATAGTCACAGACGGTCAACTGGCTGAACAGATCGCTCTGGCGGAGGGCCGTTTGCTGGCGATGCCTCGACAGCGTGAAGAACAGCTGCGCCTGAAACGCTGCTCCGGGACGTTGGGCATGAAAGTCAGGCAGAAACGGGTTTTCCGTCTCGTCGAGCACGGTCGCGCCATCGAGCCGTGCGGCAAGACGATCGGCGAGCACGGATTTTCCGAGACCGGCAGGACCCTCGATCGCGATGTAGCGGAAGTCCAAGACTGGGCCTTGTTATAGCATTGTCCAGTGCGGATCGAGCGGATGGAGCTGCGGTTGCTGCGTCTTCCGCTCGTCAGGTTTTTCGAAACGAGCTTCGGTCGTGTGCACGACCGCTTCTTCGTGCTCGTCACCGTCGAGGGAGATGGCGCTACCGGCGTCGGCGAGTGCGTCGCCGACAGCAACCCGTTTTACAGTCAGGAAACCACCCGGACGGCGTGGCACATCATCAGTGAGTTCATCGCGCCGACCGTGCTCGGCCGCGACTTTTCGCACCCACGGGACCTGTACCCGGCGCTCGGCATCATCCGCGGGCACAACATGGCGAAGGCCGCTGTCGAGATGGCTTGCTGGGACATGTTCGCCCGCAGCGAGTCCCAGCCGCTCTGCCGCGTGCTCGGCGGGTCGGACGCGCTGATAAGGACGGGTATCGCCTCGGGCGTCTCGATCGGAATCCAGAATTCGCTCGAAGAACTGGCCGAGCGCGTCGCCGTCGAGCTCGAGGCGGGATATCGCCGGATCAAGATAAAGGTGAAGCCCGGCTGGGACATTGCGGCGGTCGAAACCGTGCGTGCGCGGTTCGGACGCGTTCCGCTGATGGTTGACGCGAATGCCGCGTATCGCCTGGACGAGGCGCCGGCCCTGGCGGCGCTCGACCGCTTCGAACTGATGATGATCGAGCAGCCTCTCGACTACGACGACCTGCGGGACCACGTCCGGTTGCAGCAGCAGATCCGTACGCCGATCTGCCTCGATGAGTCGCTGCACACCGTCAAGATCGCCGAGGAGGCCATCGAAACCGGGGCCTGCCGGATCATCAACATCAAGCCGGGGCGCGTCGGCGGACATCGCGAGTCGATCCGCATGCACGATATGGCCGCCAGCCGCGGCATCCCGGTGTGGCACGGCGGGATGCTCGAGAGCGGCATCGGCCGTGCGCATAACATTCACCTCTCGACGTTGCCGAACTTCACCCTGCCGGGTGACGTCGCGGCGAGCCGGCGATATTACGCACCCGATCTGATCGATCCCGAGATCGAAGTACGGGGCGACGGCACGATCGCGGTGCCCACCGGCCCAGGCATCGGCGTGACGATCGTCCAGGATCGCATCGAAGCCGCGACGGAAGAAAGGGTCGAGCTTCGTCCTACGCATTGAACCCATGAGTCAGCACCCATCGTCCACCGCTCGCCGCTGCGCCAGCGCAGTCTTCGTTGCAACCCTTCTCGCGACGGCGTGCAAGACCACGCCGGAGCCGGCGAAGGGGCCGCACGCGATTCCGTTCGAACAGAAGATGGCCTGGATCCTCGAGCTCGAGGACCGCCGGATTCTGCGCAGGGAGGCACCGCCTGCTCCACCGGTCGAACCCGTCCGCCGTGGACGGTCGCCTCAGGCCGCGCCCGCGCCGCCGGCAAGCGGGGACCTCGTCGTCCTGATCACCGATGTGGACGCGCGGATCCGCCGTCGCGCCGCCCTGGCACTCGGTCGGGTCGGACTCGCGGAGGCCGTGACCCCATTGTCAGGACTCCTGAGCGACACGGACGCGGAGGTCAAACAGGCCGCGGCGTTTGCCTTGGGTGTGATCGGGGATGCCTCCGCGGCCCCCGCGCTCGTCCCGGCGCTCACAGATCCGGCGCCGATGGTACGCGGGCGCGCTGCCGAAGCGCTCGGCCTGATCGGCGCGAAAGACACGGCAGCCGCTGTCGGGGCTCTGGCCGCCGAGTACGCCCACCACCCGTCCGTGACGGGCCGCCAACCGGACGATGAGATGTCAGTGCCGCCTGAGGCGGAAGCGTTCAAGCTCGCGATCTTCGCGCTTGTCCGGTTGGGCGCGTGGGAGCCGCTGGCGGCTGCGGTGCTCGAAGGGGACCGTCCGCTCACGCGCTGGTGGCCGGTCGCGTACGCGCTGCAGCGCATCAACGATCCACGCGCCTTGCCGGCGTTGCGGCAACTCGTCGACGGGCAGGGGAAATACACGACTGCTTTTGCAGTGCGTGGGCTGGGCGCGTTGAAGGATTCGTCGGCCGCGCCGGCGATCGTGCCGCTTCTCAACGGTTCGCGCGGTCTCGAAGTGACCGTGTCAGCGATTCGCGCGGCGGGTCAGATCGGCGCCGAGACGGCCGTCGAGCCGCTCGGGCGCATCGCGGCGGACCGTAAGGCGGATCCCAACCTGAGGCTGGAGGCGGTCACGGCGCTCGGTTCTCTCACGGGCACCGGAGCGCTGGCGGTGGTGCAGGATCTGATCACGGATCCCTGGCCGGTGCTGCGCATTGCCGCGCTCCGCTCGTCTGCGGCGATCGACCAGGAAACCTTCGTGGTGATTCTCGCGAGCCTGGATCCGGATCCTCACTGGACGGTCCGCTCGGCGCTCGCGGGTGTGCTGGGGACGCTGCCGGCGGACATCGCGGTGGATCGTCTGCGCGCCATGCTCGCCGACGAAGACAAACGAGTCGTGCCCGCGGTGCTGCGCGCACTGGTGCGCGCGAAGGTCCCGGACGCCGGGGACCTGCTACTCGCGCGGGCGAAGGATCTTGATTTCTCGGTCCGCGCCGTGGTCTCGGACCTCATCGGCCAGGTGAAGCCGCCAGGGGGAGCCGAGGCGCTGCGTGAGGCGTACAAAGCCGCCCTCCCTGATCTCACGTACTCGGCGAGGACCGCCGCCCTCGACGCGCTGGCATCGTATGGCGCCGGTGACGCGGTAGAGACGTTGAAGACGGCGCTCGGCGATCGCGAGTGGGCCGTTCGGGTGCGCGCGGCGGAGCTGCTCGACAAGCTCGACCCGGCCGGGGATCACCGCCGCGCCATGCGTCCCGTGCCCGGCCCGGCACCCGCGGCGTACGCCGACAAGACGCTCCTTGCGCCCGATTATTCTCCTCACGTCTTCATCGAGACCGCGAAGGGCACCATCGAGTTCGAGCTCGCCGTCCTCGACGCGCCGCAGACCAGCCGCAACTTCCTCACGCTCGCGCGCAAGGGGTTTTTCAACGGCCTGGCGGTTCACCGCGTCGTCCCGAACTTTGTCGTCCAGGACGGCGATTCCCGCGGCGACGGGACCGGGGGCCCGGGCTACACGATCCGCGACGAGCTGAACGAGCGGCGCTTCGTTCGCGGCACCGTCGGTATGGCGCTGTCGTGGAAGGACACGGGCGGCAGCCAGTTCTTCATCGTCCACTCGCCGCAGCCGCACCTCGACGCGAAGTACACCGTGTTCGGGCATGTTGTCGCGGGCATGGACGTCGTTGACCGCATCCAGCAGGGAGACGTGATTCAGCGGGTGAGGGTGTGGGACGGGAGGGGCTGGCAGTAGTACAAAAAACAAGGGGGCGACACGAGGTCGCCCCCTTTCTAGCGGGCAAGGGCTCTTACCGCTTCTTACCGCCCTTTTTCGCGCCGCCCTTCTTGGCAGTCTTCTTGGCCATGCGTATCCCCCCCTTCGTATGGGACTTGTCGCGAGGAGTTCTCACTGCGTTGCAGCGCCGCGGCCATCGGCACGCCGGCCTGCGTTGTCAGCGCTCTCGCCTGGTTGCTTATCCGACGGAAGCGGTGCGCCCCGCCGTGTCGATCGCCGCGCGTTCTATGCGGTGGTCGATCTCAACTCCCGTCTGAGCGGGAGGCCAGCATCAAAAAAATGGGGGTGTCATCTCTCGACACCCCCGGACCGGCAGGCGGCTTAGCGCTTCTTCCCGCCCTTTTTCGCGCCGCCCTTTTTCGCCGTCTTTTTCGCCATTATTCCTCCTTGGAATTGGCAGCTCAGCATTGTTACCGGTGACCGAGGGTTACCATAGGTGGGCTGAGCACTCCACCCTCATACAAGATGTAGATTATGGATGAGAAAATCCGACTGTCAAGCACAAAGTGGTTGAAATGTCAAAAAACCGCACGCCAGTTTTGTCGGTTCAACACGCGTGAACCTGTAGCCACGGGCCACGGTGCAACACTGGTACGTGCTGATCCCGACCGTGTTGAACCGTGTTGCACCGTCGCCCGTGTTGCACCCTGGCCCGTGGCCTCAGCCGCGCGAAGTGCCTGTCGCCGATGCGCCGAGACGCGTGAGTGCGCGCGTCGCCGCGGCACGCGTGTCGGCAGCGGCGCCGGAGAGCGAGGCGGCCACGCGGTAGAGCGAGACCGCCTGCTCTCTGCGTCCGGCGCGCTCGTGCAGCCGCGCCGCCTCGAGGTACGCGGCACCGAGAATCGGCGACGGGCAGCTGCGCGCGCCGCGGATCGCCGCCTCGTACTCGGCCAGGGCCCGCGG
>Ga0136617_10001620_pt1 | contig 19962 bp, 18 predicted proteins | sample AntDrymUQ3222106_2_FD_129672 | JGI IMG/M metagenome (GOLD analysis project Ga0136617, IMG submission 129672) | Polar desert sand microbial communities from Dry Valleys, Antarctica - metaG UQ322 (21.06) | ecosystem: Environmental > Terrestrial > Soil > Desert | place: Antarctica: Dry Valley...
ACCGGGGACTGTCAGCAACTGGCCGTCGCTGCGCAAGGTCAGCTGGGCGATCGACAGTTGCTTGAGAGTCCAGATCAGCTGCGCCGACAGCCCTTGCAGCGACGCCGGACTTCGCTCTCCGAGACCGATCAGGCTGACCTCGATGTCGCGGACCTCCTGGACGTTGCTGCGCAGGGCGACGTCCGGCCCGAACTCGGTCGTCACCGCTGGGGCGAGAAACAGTGACGGCCCGTCCAGCAGTTCCTCGACCAGGGAGTTGGCCCTGGCGACCGACCCGGACAGAAAGAACCGGGGATCCGGCACAACTTTCGTGCCGGTCGGATCCAGGAAGTACAGGTTGTACTGCACGTAAGCCCGGCGAAAGTCTTCGATGGGCAGGATGACGCCCGGCGACGGGTTGTCGATGCGCCACTGTTCATTGATCCGCACGACGCTGAGCACCAGCCGCAGCTGTTCGTCCACGGCCGTGTACACACCGTTTTCGTCGACTCGCCCGATGATCCGGCCGGTCAACGTGACCTCTGTCCCTTCCGGGTTCGGCACGGCGGGGGCGTTCCGCTCGATCACCGTCACCTCCGCATCGTCGGCCCAGGTCTGGGCGGCCTGCGGGGTGAGGTACTGCCGCGCCACCGGCCGGCTGCGGATGTTGCTCGCCGACGCGGCGAGGAAACCGCGGACTACCTCGTCCGGCTGTTGGCCCGCCCGTGGCGCCAGTGCCTCGATCTCGATGCCGGCGTCGGCCAGGGACTCCTCCTCGACCACCGTCACCGGGATCGGGTCGGAATCGGCCGGGATCCCCACGCACCCGGACAGCGCGAGGGTCAGTACGGCCACCGCAGCGGCCATGGCGGCTCGACGGCTCATCGCCGCCCCGCCTCCTGCGCTGCGTGCACCGCGGCGGTGGTGGCCGGCGTTCGCGGCTCCGGGACCAGCGGCAACGGCGAGTGGGTGAGTTCCATCCCCGCTCGGATCGGAAGGGTCAGCCGGAACTGTGCTCCATCACCAGGTTCGCCCCATGCCTGCAGCCACCCGCCATGCAGGTGCGCGTCCTCGAGGCTGATCGACAGCCCCAGCCCGGTGCCTCCCAGCCCCTTGCTCCGCGACGGATCGGCCCGCCAGAAACGGCTGAAGACCTGCGCCGCCTCCCCCGGCTTGAGCCCGATGCCGTGGTCGCGGACGGTGATGGCCGCTGCGTTGTCGTCGCCCGCGACGGCGATCTCCACGGGCAGCCCCTCCCCGTGCTCGACCGCGTTGACGATCAGGTTGCGCACGATCCGCTCGACGCGCCGCGGGTCGACCTCGGCCAGCACGGCCCGCCCGCCGACCGCCACGATGAGCTCGCTGCCCTGTCGGGCAGCCACCGGGTGGGTCGCCACGCAGACCCGGTCGACGAGTTTGCGCAGGTCGGTCGTCTCGGCGTCGAGGACCGCCGCGCCGGCGTCGTACCGGCTGATCTCCAGCAGGTCGTTCAGCAGCGCTTCGAACCGGTTGACCTCGGCCTGCAGAAGTTCGGTCGAGCGGGCGACGGCAGCCGGAAAGTCCTCCCGCGCGGCGTACAGCAGATCCGCCGCCATCCGCACCGTCGTCAGCGGCGTGCGCAGCTCGTGGGACACGTCGCTGGTGAACCGCTGCTGCAACCGGGACAGTTGCTCCAGCTGCCGGATCTGCAGCTGCAGGCTCGCGGCCATGTCGTTGAAGCTCGTCGCCAACACGGCCATGTCGTCCTCGCCGCGCACCTGCATCCGGTCCTCGAGCCGGCCCGACGCCAGCCGCTCGGCGGTCCTGGCCGCAGCGCGCACGGGGCGTACCAGGTGCCGCGCGACGGCAGCCCCGATCGTCCCGACGAGCAGCACCAGCGCGAGCCCCGAGAGGACGACCGTGCCCTGGATCAGCGCCAGGCTGGTCTGCTCCTGGTCCAGCGGAAACAGGTAGTACAGCTCGAAGTCGTCGATGCTGCTCGGGATCGGCGAGCCGACGAGCAAGGTCGTGACCGGCACGCCGTTGCCAAGGTCCACGGTGGCCAGCTGATAGCTCTGCACGCCGTTTCGCACCTCGGCCCGCAACGTCTCCGGCACACTCAGGGCCAGGGCGTTGAGCCCCGCGACCGGTATCGCCTCCTCACCGGCGCCGGTGAACATGACCACGTAGAAGCTGCCGGCCGGCCCGCCACGTTCGGTCAGCTGCAGCCTGGTGCGGTCGAGGGTTGTCCGCACGTCGTCACCGTTGATCGGGTCGACCGCAGCCAGCTGCGATTGGGCGTACCGGATCCCGTTGGTGGACTGGGCGATCGCCGCGGTGGTCTTGACGCCGAGGATCTGGTCACGGATCTGAGTCAGCAGGATCAAGCCGATCACCAGGACGACGACGCCGCAGAGCAGCACCGTCGTGACGGTGACCCGCAGCTGCAGCGACCGCCGCCAGTGCCGGCGAAGCTTGCCCGGCACCGCACGCAGACGAGACAGCGACCCCGCCCGCCGCCGACCACTGCGCTCCGGCGGTGTGCTCGCGATCGACGACGGGCTCACCGACCCCGCCCGCCGCCGACCACTGCGCTCCGGCGGTGTGCTCGCGATCGACGACGGGCTCACCGACCCCGCCCCCGGATCCTGCATGGGCTACCGGGATCCTGCCCGGTAACCCACGCCGCGCACGGTCAACACGACGGTCGGGTTTTCCGGGTCGAGTTCGACCTTCGAGCGCAACCGCTGGACGTGCACGTTCACGAGGCGAGTGTCCGCCGCGTGCCGGTAGCCCCACACCTGCTCCAGCAGTGCCTCCCGGCTGAAGACCTGCCGAGGTTTGCGGGCCAACGCCACCAAGAGGTCGAACTCCAGCGGGGTCAGGGCGATCGGCTCAGCGTCGCGGGCCACCAGATGGCCGGGGACGTCGATCACGAGATCGCCGATGGACAGGCTCTCGGGCTGCTCGCTCTCGCCCCGGCGCAGCTGGGCGCGAACGCGGGCGACGAGTTCCTTGGGTTTGAACGGCTTGACTACGTAGTCGTCGGCTCCTGACTCCAGACCGAGCACCACGTCGACGGTGTCGGTCTTGGCGGTGAGCATCACGATGGGTACGACGGACTCGGCGCGAATTGCCCTGCAGACATCGATTCCGCTGGCGCCTGGCAGCATCAGGTCGAGCAGGACCAGATCCGGCCGCACGTCACGAAACGCGCTCAGCGCGCGGATCCCGTCCCCGACGAATGACGGCTCGTAGCCCTCCGCTCGCAGCACGATGCCGAGCATCTCCGCCAGCGCCGGATCGTCGTCGACCACGAGCACGCGTCCCGTCATGCGCTCATCGTCCCACTACCGACGGTCGTGCAGTGCTCGTCCGGGCGGCGAGTCCAACTCGGCGAGACCGATCGACGGTGAGGCGAGAACTACATCGCCGGCGATGTGGACGGTTTCCTGCTCGGCGGTGTCGATATCGACCAGCTCGTACGCCGACACGTCCAACGTTCCGAGTTCGCCGAGATGCGACTGCACTCCGGTGAGCCGCCACTGCTGGTGCAGGCGACGCGCCCCCAGTACGCCGGACAGCGCCACCAGCCTGACCCGCACCGGATCTCCGGAACGCGGAACCGTCGCCGCCGTGGCGATCAGCAGCGCGGGACTGACGCCGGTGAATCCGCTCGCTCGCTCCCGGTGTTCGGTCGCCTCGGCGGTGCCGTCCTCGGCCGGGCGGCGCACCCACGAAAGCTCGTGACCGGTGCTGCCGCCGCGAAGCGACCAGCCGCCGGAGACGACCGCCAGCCGCAGTTGCCGGCCGCAGGCATCCAGAGTCAGATCGACCGAGCCCATGTGATGACCGTCCGACGTGGACAGCCGGGAGACGAAGCGCCACCCGGAACCGCCGGCAGCGCACTGGAACCGCTCCAGCAGCCGCACCCGGCCACCGGCATCGAGATGCTCGTATGTACCGGCCGGCACGGCTCAACCGCCGTTGCGCCAGGACGTCAGGTACGCCTCCTGCGCCGTGTCCAGGGTGTCGATGCGCACTCCCATCGCATCGAGTTGCAGCATCGCCAGGCCGTCGTCGATCTCCGTCGGCACGTCGTACACCCCAGGAGCCAGCGTTCCTGCGTTCGCGGCCAGCCACTCGACGCAGAGGGCCTGCCCGGCGTAGCTCACGTCCATGACCGCCGGAGGATGACCCTCGGCGGCGGCGAGGTTCACCAGCCGACCCTCGGCGAGCACGAGCAGCCGACGGCCGCCGGCCAGCAGGTACTCGTCTACGTGTGGACGAATCTCGGGGTGAACGTCCACACAGTGTGCGCGCAGCCAGGCGACGTCGATCTCGAGGTCGAAGTGCCCGCTGTTGGCCAGGATCGCGTTGTCCTTCATGACCGCGAAGTGTCGCTCGGCCAGTACGCCGCGGCTGCCGGTGACAGTCACGAATACATCGCCCTCAGCGGCGGCGTCACACATGGGCAGCACTTGAAAGCCGGCCATGGCCGCCTCCAGTGCCCGGGTTGGATCGACCTCGGTCACGATGACGCTGGCACCAAGTCCGCGGGCCCGATCGGCTACGCCCTTGCCGCAGTTGCCGAAACCGGCCACGACGACGGTACGGCCGGCCAACAGCACGTTCGTCGAGCGAAGGATTGCGTCCACTGTGGACTGTCCGGTGCCATGCCGATTCGCGAAGCTCTGCTGGATGCCACTGTCGTTGACGGCCACGACGGGGAAGCGTAGGGCGGACTCCGCGGACATCGCGCGCAGCCGCAGTACGCCGGTGGTCGTCTGCTCGCAACCGCCCTGCACGGCCGGCAGCAGGTCGAGATGTGTGGTGTGCAGCCGGCCGACGAGGTCGCACCCGTCGTCCAGTACGAGATGTGGTCCGGTGGCCAACGCGCGTTCGAGGTGCTGGTCGTAGGTCGCCCGGTCCGCGCCGCGCCGTGCCTGGACGTCGATGCCGTAGCGGTGTGCCAGCACCGCGACGACGTCGTCCTGAGTGGACAGTGGATTCGCCGCAGCCAGGTGCAGGTCGGCGCCACCGGCCCGCAGGACCAGCATCAGGTTGGCGGTTTCCGCGGTGACGTGCAGCGCCGCGACGATCCGCAGGCCGGCCAGCGGCCGGGTGCGCTCGAAACGCTCGCTGATATGCGCCAGGGCCGGCATGGCGCGCTGCGCCCAGACGAGTCGGAGGAGCCCCTGATCGCTCAGGGACTCCTCCGCCGTGCCCACGTGGCCCATCAGTACCGGTAGTGGTCGGACTTGTACGGGCCGGCCACGTCCACGCCGATGTAGGCGGCCTGCTCCTTGGTCAGCGTGGTCAGCTTGACGCCCAGGGCGTCGAGGTGCATCCGCGCGACCTTCTCGTCGAGCTGCTTGGACAGCACGTATACCTGCTTCTTGTACTCGTCGTTCTTGGTGAACAACTCGATCTGCGCGATCGTCTGGTTGGAGAACGAGTTGCTCATGACGAAGCTCGGGTGTCCGGTCGCGTTGCCGAGATTCAGCAGGCGGCCCTCGGACAGCACGATGATCGAGTGGCCGTCGGGGAAGACCCACTCGTCGACCTGCGGTTTCACCTTGATCCGCTCGGCGCCACCCCGCGGTAAGCCGGCGATGTCGATCTCGTTGTCGAAGTGGCCGATGTTGCCGACGATCGCGCCCTGCTTCATCCGGGCCATGTCCGCGGCCATGATGATGTCCTTGTTGCCGGTCGAGGTGATGAAGATGTCGGCAGTCTCGACGACGTCCTCCAGCGTGCTGACCTGGTAGCCCTCCATCGCCGCCTGCAGCGCGCAGATCGGGTCGATCTCGGTGACGATCACGCGGGCGCCCTGCCCGCGCAAAGACTCCGCACAACCCTTGCCCACGTCGCCGTACCCGAAGACGACGGCGACCTTGCCGCCGATCATCACGTCGGTGGCACGGTTGATGCCGTCGATCAGGGAGTGCCGGCAGCCGTAGAGGTTGTCGAACTTGCTCTTGGTCACCGAGTCGTTGACGTTGATCGCCGGGAAGAGCAGGTCACCGGTCTTGGCCAACTCGTACAGCCGGAGTACGCCGGTCGTGGTCTCCTCGGTGACGCCCTTGATGCCGGCCGCGATGTTCGTCCACCGCTGCCAGTCCTCGGCCAGCGATTCGGTCAGCAGGGTCAGGAAGACCTCGAACTCCTCGGAGTCCGCGGTGTCCGGATTCGGGACGACGCCGGCCTTTTCGTACGACGCGCCGCGGTGCACCAGCATCGTCGCATCCCCGCCGTCGTCGAGGATCATGTTCGGGCCGGTATGGCCGCCGTCGGCCTCCGGCCAGAGCAGCGCCTGCCTGGTGCACCACCAGTACTCCGGCAGCGTCTCGCCCTTCCACGCGAAGACCGGTACGCCGCTGGGGTTCTCCGGCGTCCCCTCCGGCCCCACGGCCACTGCGGCGGCGGCGTGGTCCTGGGTGGAGAAGATGTTGCAGCTGGCCCATCGCACCTCTGCGCCCAGCGACGTCAGCGTCTCGATGAGTACGGCGGTCTGCACGGTCATGTGCAGTGATCCGGTGATTCGCGCACCGGACAGCGGCTGCGCGTCGGCGTACTCCTCCCGGATCGACATCAGACCCGGCATCTCGTGCTCGGCCAGCTGGATCTCCTTGCGACCGAAGGCCGCGAGTGACACGTCGGCGACTTTGTAGTCGGTCCCGATCGGTTGGGTCATTCCGTCTCCTACCTCGTGCGGTGGGTGAGCAGGCGCTCGTGTTTTTCTTGCTCGAACCGGAGCCAGTCGGTTTCCGGGGTTTCCTCCGGCCGGGCCGGACGGGCGGTGAACCATTCGTTGACGGCGGCGCCGAGGCCCGGCTCGGATTGCAGCCGGGCGACAAAGCCGAGTTCGGCCAGGCCGATGTCGTGCGTCGTCACCAGGTCGCGCAGGGTGCGCAGCCGCTGCACCTGCGCCGGGCCGTAGAGCCGATACCCGCCCTCGGACCGACGGGGGACAACGAGCCCGGTTTGCTCGATGTATCGGAGCATTCGGGCCGACCAGCCCGTGGTCTGCGCAGCCTCAGCGATCGTCAGCACGTCCATCACGAACAACGCTAGCATGTTCATGTCAATGATACGCCACTGGTCTGGCCAACCTTGACAACTCTATGTCAACTCGGGCGCAGCGCTACCAATCCTGCTGGCTCAGACCACGCCCTGGTGCTCCGATGGCAGCCGTGGATACCGACGCTCGGCTTCCACCGTGTTCAGGCTCAGGTGGTTGCGCATGTACTGATTGCTGCTGTCCGGCAGCGGGACGTGATCCCACGGCTCGTACCGGCCGGTGCGCAGCGCCCGGTCGACCACGCGCCGCGCCCGCTGGCTGTCCACGACCTCGGTGAAGACGCGCTCGGGGTCCCAGTGTTGGCTGATCTCCGCGCGAAACTCCCGTGCCGTTGACGCCGTAGCGGCGTCGGCGGCCGGGTTGGCGGCCAAGTTGTGCAACTCGTCCGGATCTGCGTTCAGATCGAACAGCTGCGGCCCGTCCGGTGCCGACCACACGTACTTGTACTGCTGCCGGCGGATCATGAAGATCGGTGATACCGCGCCCTCCCCGAGGTACTCCCCCAGCACGGTCCGGTCCGGGTCGCTGTCGCCATGGAGCTGGGGCAGCAGGCTCGAGCCGTCGACGACATGTCCGAGGTCGCCGGTCGCGTCACCCCCGCCTAGGTCGACAAGCGTCGGCAGTACGTCGTACAGGGAGACCGGGTCGGACACCGCCGCCCCCCGGCGGGTTCCTGGTGCGGAGATGATCAGCGGAATGCGGCTTGCCGGCTCGAAGAAGGACATTTTGTACCAAAGACCCCTCTCACCGAGAAAGTCTCCGTGGTCGGCGGTGAAGAGCACGGCGGTGTTGTCAGCCATCCCGGTGGCGTCGAGCGTCTCGAGGAGCAGTCCGAGCCAGTCGTCGACGTAGGAAATGCATGCGTAGTAGGCGTGGCGGGCGTTGCGGACCATCTCGCCGGTGATCTCGACGGCATCCATCGCCGACACGTGACGTAACCGGGTGCTGTGCGGATCACCCTCGACGTCCGCCAATCCGATCCTCGGCAACTCGATGTCCTCGTGGCGATAACGATCCCAGTACCGCTGTCGCATTGCGTACGGATCATGAGGGTGCGAAAAGGAGACGGTGAGGAACCACGGCTGGTCCGGCGAGCGGCGCGCCACGTCGCGCAGCTCCCGCACTGCCTGGAAGCCCACCTCGTCGTCGAAGTCCAGCTGGTTGGTGGCTTCCGCGACACCCGCGTTGACCACGCTGTCCATGTTGTGGAACCACCAGTCGAAGCGACCCTCAGGATCCTCCCAGTTGGGAGTCCAGCCGAAATCGGCCGGATAGATGTCGGTGGTCAGTCGCCGCTCGAAACCGTGCAGCTGATCCGGCCCGATGAAGTGCATCTTTCCGCACAGCGTCGTCCGATAGCCCAGCGATCGCAGATGATGCGCGAAGGTCGGCACCGATGCCCGCAGTTCCGAGGCGTTGTCGTAGGCGCCGATCCGACTGTTGCGTTGACCGCTCATCATCGCGAATCGGGCCGGTGCGCACAGCGGGCTGTTGGAGTACGCCGAGTTGAAGACGACCCCGTTGTCGGCAAGTCGATCGATGGCCGGCGCCTGCACTACCGGGTGCCCGTGGATGGGCAGGAACGACGGTGCCAGCTGGTCTGCCATGACCAACAGGATGTTCGGTTGCGCGGACACTGTGCTGACCATCACCGGCTTCAGGCTGCGGAGCTGAGTTTCGGTATGTGAAACATTGTTGCGGACCGCGGGACAGAGCGTACTACCGCAACCGGCGGACTCGTCCCTATACTCAGCCTGCATGCGCCGCGGGCGGTCCAACGACAGGTGGCAGCGGGCGGACAGGGGGACCGGGTGACCGTCTCCAGCTACCTCGAGCGACGGTGGGACGTCGTACTCGGGCTGACTCTCGAGCACCTGCTCGCGGTGGGCATCGCGGTTGGTTTCGCGACGCTGATCGGGATTGCGCTCGCGATCCTCAGCTACCGCAATGACCGTGCTGTCGCGGTACTGCTCGTCGTCATCAACACCTTGTTCACGGTGCCGGCACTTGCCTACTTCGGTGCGTTGATCCTGATCGTCGGCCTGGGCTGGACGGCAGCGATCACGGTGCTGGCCATCTACACCCTGCTGCCGATCGTGCGCAACACCGTCACCGGCCTGCGCGAGGTCGACCCCGCGATCGTCCGCGCAGCGACCGGCATGGGGATGTCCAAATCTCAACGGCTCCTGCGGGTGGAACTACCCCTGGCCTACCCCGTGATCCTGTCCGGCCTGCGGGTCGCCACTGTTCTGATCGTCGGCATCGCGGCGATCGGGGCGTACGTCGCCGGACCCGGCCTCGGAACGCTGATCTTCAGCGGGCTGGGAGCTATCGGATCGGTGCGGGCAATGCCAGAGATCATCATCGGAACGGTGGCCATCGTGCTCGTCGCGCTGGTGCTCGACGCCGTGCTCGCGCTGCTGGGCCGACTGACCACACCCCGAGGACTGCGATGAGCACCGCCCGCGCGGCCAGCGAGCCGATGATCCGCCTGGACCAGTTGACCAAGCACTATCCGGGTCAAGAGGCACCGGCGGTCGACGGAATCGACCTGGCCGTGCCGCAAGGCGAGATAGTCATCCTGGTCGGCCCGTCGGGCTGCGGCAAGACGACGACGCTGGAGATGATCAATCGGCTGATCGAGCCGTCATCGGGGCGGATCTTCCTCGAGGGTGAGGACGTCACCCACGTCAATCCCGACCATTTGCGCCGTCGGATGGGCTACGTCATCCAGCAGATCGGGTTGTTCCCGCACCAGACCATCGCGCAGAACATCGCCACCGTCCCACGCATGCTCGGCTGGGACGACAAGCGCGTCCACGATCGAGTGGAGGAGCTGCTGCATCTGGTCGGGTTGGACCCGGCCCGGTACCGGGATCGCTACCCCAAGGAGATGTCGGGCGGTCAGCGCCAGCGCGTCGGTGTCGCACGGGCGATGGCGGCCGACCCTCCGGTCATGCTCATGGACGAACCGTTCGGCGCGACCGACCCGATCACCCGCGAACGCCTGCAGAACGAGTTCCTGCGCATCCAGGAGGACATTCGAAAGACCATCGTGTTCGTCACCCACGACATCGACGAAGCCATCAAGATGGGCGACCGGATCGTCATCCTGGCCGAGGGCTCACGGATCGCTCAGTACGACACACCGGAGGCGATTCTCACCAATCCGGCCAGTGAGTTCGTCGAGCAGTTCCTCGGCTCGGGCATCCTGCTGAAGCGGCTGAATCTCAGTCGGGTCGAGGACGTCCACGTGGCCACCAGCGAGTGGATGACGATCGGGCCGGACAGCACGGCCGAACATGCCCGCCAACTGCTCCAGCAGTCCGGCCGCACCCACCTGCTGCTGCTGGACGATCAGCGACGGCCGGCCCGGTGGATCGCTGAGATCGACCTCGACCGGCAGGGTGGCTTCCCTGCTGAGCTGTCAGAAGCCGGAACGCGGGTGCAGGCCTGCGTCGACAGCCGTGCCACGCTGAATGACGCGCTGCAGGAGATGCTGCTCAACGCCAATGGTGTGGCCGCTGTGGTCGACCGCGACGGCGCCTACGCCGGCACACTGGACCTCGAGACGATCATCGCCGCGATCCGCGAGATGCGGGCGAAGGCGCTTGACGAGGCCTCGAGCACGGCGGCGCGGGGGGTCACGTGACGGCGGTCGCCGTCGGCGGCCTCGACAGCCGTGTGGTCGGTCGCGAGCGCTCGCTGCTGCGGCGCCTACGCTACGTCGGGGTGCCGGCGGTGGTTGCGATCGCCTGTGCGGCCATGTACCTCTACGTGCAGAGCCAGGAACTCGACAACATCGAGAGCCGCATCATCAACGCCCGGGTCATCCGGACGGCGGCGTTCGAGCAGATCGAAATCGCCCTGTGGGCGACCGCTTTGACCCTTGTCGTCGCCGTGCCGCTGGGCATCGCGCTCACCCGCCCGTGGGCGCGACGGGTGACGCCGATCATCATCGCCCTTGCCAACATCGGCCAGGGCGTACCGGCCATCGGCCTGCTCTTCTTCATCTACATCGTTCTCATCCGCAACGGCTCCACGGCCGCGATCTTGGGGATGTCCATCTATGCGGTGCTGCCCGTGCTGCGCGGCACCATGGTCGGCCTGCAGCAGGTGGACCGCGGCGTGGTCAAGGCCGCGCGTGGCATGGGGATGAGCAAGCGCAGCGTGCTCTTCCGCGTCGAGATGCCGCTGGCCGTGCCGATCCTGCTCACCGGCGTGCGGACCGCGCTCGTGCTCACCGTGGCGACCGCGGTGCTGGCCGCGTTCATCGGCGGCGGCACCTTCGGTGAGTTGATCATCGGCGGACAGGCACAAGGGCGGCCACTCGCCGTGGCCGTCGGAAGCCTCGGTGCCGCCACCCTCGCCATCCTGGCCGACTGGATCGGTGGCATCGCAGAAGACCTGCTGCGGCCGAAGGGCCTGTAGCCGACCCAAGTCAACAAGACCTCGACCCCGAAGGGACCACAATGCAACGCACATCGAACCGGCTTCCGTGGGTGGCGCTCGTGGCTGTGCTCACGCTCGGCGTGAGCGCCTGCGGCGGCGACGAGACGAGCCCGGGCGGAGGTGGGGGTGGACCCACGGGTGGTGGCGGTGGCGGCGACCTGCTCAGCGACCAGTTCGATCTGTCCGACGTCGAGATCCGGATAGGCTCGAAGGACTTCACTGAGCAGCTGATCCTCGGTCAGCTGGCCAAGCAGGCACTCGAGGCCGCTGGCGCAACGGTCGAACTCACCGAGAACCTGCCCAGCCCGGCGGGCGCCCGAGACGCCCTGTTGGCCGGCGAGGTCGACGCCGCCTGGGAGTACACCGGTACGGCGTACATCAACTACCTCCAGCACGACACGCCGATCGACGACCCGACGGAGCAGTACGAGGCGGTCAGGGACGAGGACCTGGAGCAGAACAACATCTTCTGGACCGAACCGGCACCGTTCGACGACACCTACGGCCTGGCCACCCGCCGGGACTTCGCTGACGAGAACGGCCTGGAGACCCTCGCCGATGTCGCCAGCTTCGTCGAGGAGAACCCCGATCAGGCAACGCTGTGCCTGGACAGCACCTTCGGTTCGCGTGACGACGGGCTCGTCCGTTTCGAGGACGCCTACGGCGTTACCTGGCCGGATGACCAACAGACCGTCCAGGAGTTCGCCATCATCTACCAGGCGACCGCGGACGGGGACCCCTGCAACTTCGGTGAGGTGTTCACCACCGATGGGCGCATCCAGTCGCTGGACCTGGCCCTGATGGAGGACGTGGAGAGCGCCTTCATCAGCTACCTGTCAGCGGTGCAGATCAACAACGACTTCAACGAAGCGAACCCGGACGTGGCAAGCGTGCTCGAAGCCATCTCCGCCCCCATCGATGAGGCGCTGATGACGGCCCTGAACGCTCAGGTCGACGTCGACGGTGAGTTCCCCGAGGACGTTGCGGCCCAATACCTGGAAGACCAGGGCTTCGTCGGGTAGGCAGCCGGCTCGACCCACTGTCTCACGCGTGATACAGTGGGGTTGTGCCCGAAGTGACGATTCGTGATCTGCGCAACCGGGGAGCAATGGTCATCGACCGGGTTCTCCGTGGCGAAACTCTGACTGTCACCCGAGCTGGGACGCCGGTGGCAGAGCTGGCGCCGATCGCCAGGCGCCCTTTGTCGGCCGACATCATCCTGACGAGATGGCGGCAGCTGCCCAAAGTCGACCCGGCTCGGCTGCGTGCCGACCTCGACGCTGTTCTGGACCCTTACCTGTGACGGTTCTGCACAGCGTCGGCCTGCTGGACACCAGCACCGTCATCCTCCTGTCACGTCTGCCCGACACAACTGGCCTCCCCGACGAGCCGCGGATCTCCGCCGTGACGCTGGCCGAGCTGTCGGTGGGTCCCTTGGTGACCGACGACCACGACGAGCGCGCGGTACGGCAGGCACACGTGCAGCAGGCCGAAGCCGACTTCGACGCGTTGCCGTTCGACAACCTGGCCGCCAGGGCCTTCGGTGCCGTCGCGGCGTCGCTGCGACGAGCAGGGCGAAAACCTCAGGCCCGGGCGTTCGATGCGATGATCGCGGCTATCGCTGTGGCCAACGGCCTCCCGCTGCACACCTGTAACCCGAGCGACTTCACTGGCATCGACGGGCTCGATGTGGTCGCCGTTCCACATCCTGACCGCGATTAGTTCTGCGCGGGCTCGCCGTCGCGACCCTCGAACCGGCGCCGGCCGCCAGCTGGCCCAAGCCGGTGGTAGCGCGGAAGACAGTGCCCGTGCCGGTGAGGTCCACCCCCTCGCCGGCCGGGACGAAGACCGACTGACCTCGGGCAAACGGCTGGCCGCTGACCGCCAGCGGGCCGTCGACGCAGAGCAGTATCTGCGGCCCCTCGGCAGCGCTCGTGACAGAGCTGTCTTTCAGGCAGGCCCGAGTGAGGGCGAAGTCCACAATGGGCGTCGGATAGCCGCACCAGCCCGATCCGTCCGGGGTCCCGTCGAGCACTTCCGGTACACCGCAGCTCACTTCGAGCAGCGACAGGAGTCCGGGAACGTCCACGCGCTTGGCTGTCAGGCCACCGCGTAGGACGTTGTCCGAGGTGGCCATGATCTCCACGCCCATACCCCGGAGGTAGGCGTGCAGCCGGCCCGGGGGCACATACATCGCCTGTCCGGGCTGCAGCTGAATCACGTTGAGCAGCAGCGAGATGACGACGCCGGGGTCATCCGGGTGGCGCTCGGCCAATTTCAGGGCGCTCCGGTACGACGCCGCGAACGGGCTGTCCGGGGCTGCGCCCCGGACCCGGTCGAGCACCGTCCCGACGAGGCGCCGTGGGTCGTCACCCTGCAGGATTCGGCTGATAATCGTGGAAATCTCATTACGCTCGCCGAGTTCGCCAAGACCGAGTTCGGTGAGTATGGCCGGGATCTCCTCGGCCGGACGCAGGCCGCACAAGGCTTCGAACGGAGTGAGTGCGCAAATCAGCTCCGGCTTGTGGTTGGGGTCGCGGTAGTTGCGCCGCTGGTCGTCCAACCGGATGCCTCGCGCCTCCTCGTCGGCGAAGCCGTCCCGTGCCTGGTCGCTATTTGGATGCACCTGCAGGGACAGCGGCTGATCGACGGCGAGCAGCTTGAGCAGGAACGGCAGCCGGGCACCGAAGCGCGCGACGGTCGCGTCGCCGAGCAGCGCAAGCGGCGCGCTCTCAATTGCCGCGGCCAGCGACTCCTCCGCTCCCTCTCGCACCAGGCGCGACGGGGCCGACGGGTGGGCGCCCATCCAGAGCTCGGCCTCCGGCTCGGCGGTCGGAGCCGGATTACCGAGCAGTTCCGCCAGCACCGACCGGGATCCCCAGGCGTAGTTCTGGACGGGGTTGGCGAGCCGATACATGTCGGGGACAGTAATCGCCATGGGCTCGCGGCCATTTCACCAAAGGACGATAGGGCCATCGGCCGCGGTTGCTGCCGCACTCATCATCGTCGGCTGTTCCAACACAATCATTACCTCCGCACCGCTGCGCGACAACGGTCCGGATCGTCCCACCGCTGGCGGCGACGAGCTGGTCGTCGATGCGCAGCAACTGGATGCACCGCTGGTTCTGGACCCGCTGCCGGCCGGGCTGTCGGTGCTGGAATCGGCCTACAACCCGCCCGACGACGGCTACCCGCCCAGCCAGGCAACGTTGTACGGCGATCCCACTTTCACTGACACCCTCGATGGCCCGGTCCTGCTGGTCGGCAGCAGCAGCGGCTCGGCGGTCATCGGCGGCCCTCCGGGTAGTGCTGAGGACGGCCGGCCGGTCGAATTCGGTCTGGCAGACGGCTTCCTGCTCAAGGAGGGCGACCGCACCTGGGTCAGCATCCCTACAGAAGGCCAGGACTACACCCAGTTCGTGGTCGCCCGGGGAGTGCCCGAGGACCAGTTGGTGCGCGCTGCCCAACGGCGGACTTCAGCACCCAGACGGCGACTATTGCTGTCGACGCGGTTCCGCCGGGGCTGGAGCCGCTGATCGTGGGCAGCCCGCAGGACGGTCCCTTTACCTACAACGTCGGTGAGCGGGTCCGGCACGGCGACTCGACCACTGTCTACCTTTCCGCCGTCCGCGCGGACCCCCGGCTGAGCGCACTGTGGGGATTCTGGGCCGACGATCCCAGTGGAACTATGGTTCGCGGCCCAGCCCGGTTCCGTCGGCGACATGGACGGCATCGGGCTCGGCCAAGACGCCCGTGGCTGGGTCTGGGCGGAGGACGGCATGGTCCTGTCGGTCATCACCTACGGGGGCTCCGACGAGTTGGTTGACCAGGTCGTGGCCAGCCTGCGGGTCGGAACGGACGCCGAACTAGAGGCGATGCGGCTCGGGCCCGTCGCGCGTGAGCCGACAGCCGAGGACGCCGGCTGCCCGCCCGGAACCCCGATAGTTAGCGCACGGAGGGTGACGTGCGCTGGGCGTTCGGACTCGGCGTCCACCCGGAGTATCCCGACGCCGGGCTATTCGTGTATGGCGCTGATCAGCGCGGAGCTGTTCCCCAACTCGGGCAGCGGTAGCTTCGAGTTGCGGGCGCTCGGACACGTGTCCGGATCGACCTTCGGTTTCGGCGGCGTCGAGCCCGCCCCCGAAGGGACCATCGTGGGCGGCGTCGCTCCGCCTGGGACTGATCGGGTCAGCATCCTCGGACCCGGCGGCGCGACACGCGACGCAGTACTGCTGCCGGAGGGGCCCTCGACCGGGCGAACGGATATTCGGTCAGTTCTTCCCCGGTCCGCTGCCGGTGTCCGACGGCCAGTTCGAGATCACGGCGGTCGATGCCGCCGGGGCGGCGCTGGGAACGCTCACGCTCTAGGCGCCGGCGCGGACGTCGGGAGCGCCGAGGCGGGCGGCGTCGGCGGTGCGGTCGTCGGGCATCAGCTGGGACTCCCGCTCGGCGGCGACCCGGGTGCGGTAGTGCTCGATCTCCCGTTCACGCACCGCGGGCGGCCACCGCAACACCTCGCCCATCAGTTCGCAGACCCGATCGGCGGATTCCAGGCCGCGGTGCGGCGTCTGCACCGAGATGCGGGTGCGCCGGGTCAGCACGTCGTCCAGGTGCAGCGCGCCCTCAGCCAGCGCGGCATACCAGACCTCGACGGCCAAGTGGTCCGGGGCGCCGGGCAGTGGCCGAGCCAACTCGGGTCGGTCGGCGATGAGCTCGAGCAGCTCCACCACCCGGTCGCCGTACCGGCGCAGCAGACTCTCCACAGTGGACAGTGGAATCTCGTGACGCTGGGCCAGCAGGCTTCGGCCAGAGCACACGCGGGCGTAACTGCGGGCACCGACCAGCGGCAGCCTGGCAGTGCGGCTGGCGGGTGTGCCGACGAGGCCGGCCGTGGCCGCGTCGACGGCGTCCGCGGCCATGACGCGGTACGTCGTGTACTTGCCGCCGGCCACGAGCACGAGCCCGGGGACCGGCATGACGACGGCGTGCTCACGGGACAGTCGGCTCGTGGCATCGGACTCGCCGGCGAGCAGCGGCCGCAACCCGGCGTACACCCCTTCGATGTCGGAGCGGTCCAAAGGATCGGCGAGGACCCGGTTCACGTGCTCGAACAGGTAGTCGATGTCGGCGGAACTGGCCGCCGGATGCGCCCGGTCGAGGTTCCAGTCGGTGTCGGTGGTCCCGATGATCCAGTGCAAGCCCCATGGGATGACGAACAGCACGCTCGTCTCGGTGCGGAGAATGAGCCCCGTCGATCCCTCAATACGGTCCCGGCCGACGACGAGATGGACACCCTTGGAGGCGCGGACCCGCAGGCTTGTCCGCCCGCCGAGCATCCTCCCGATGTCGTCGCTCCAAACACCGGTGGCCGCGATCACCGACCGGGACCGCACGTCCAGAGCCGCCCCCGTCTCCAGACAGTGGACCCGCACCCCGGTGACCGCCGACCCGGACCGGAGCAGGTCGACGACGCGGGCGCTACTCACCGCCGCACAGCCGTACGCCGCCGCCGTCCGCGCCAGGGCCAGCGTGTGCCTGGCGTCGTCCACCTGCGCGTCATAGAACCGGATCGCGCCGCAGAGACGGTCCGGATGCAGAGACGGGAAGTCCGCAACCGCTGCGCGGCGGGACAAGTGCCGGTGGCGCGGCACGCCACGAGCCGTGCCGAAAGTGGACGAGAGGACGTCGTAGAGCAGCACACCGGCGCCGACGTAGGCGCGCTGCCACACCGGCGCGGTCAACGGCAGCAGGAACGGCACCGGCCGGACCAGGTGCGGTGCGATCGTGCGCAGCTGCAGCCCGCGCTCGACGAGCGCCTCACGGACGAGCGGTAGATCCAGCTGCTCCAAGTAGCGCAGGCCGCCGTGCACGAGCTTGCTCGACCGGCTCGACGTACCGGCTGCCCAGTCCCGCGCCTCGACCAAGGCCACGGACAGGCCGCGGCTGGCCGCGTCCAGCGCCGCTCCCGCGCCCGTGACACCACCGCCCACGACGACGACGTCGAAGACCTGGGTGCCCAGCCGGTGCAGGTCACGCTCGCGCTGCGCCGGTCCCAGCCGCGTGCGGTCATCCACCGCCGGGGACGGACTCGGACTCTGCGGCCACGTTCTGCGCCGCCGGGGACGCCGACGGCCGGCGTAGGTCGGGTTCGAGATAGATGACGCGCGCGATCGGGACGGCGTCACGGATCCGCTTCTCGGTGGCGTCGATGCCGGCCGCCACGTCCGCTGCGGTCACTTCGGCTGCGACGGCTATCTTCGCGGCTACCAGCAACTCATCCGGCCCGAGGTGCAGGGTCCGCATGTGGATGATGCCCTCCACGTCCTCCGTGGCCATGATCGCCGCCCGAATCTTGGCGACGTCGGTCTCGGTGGCGGACTCGCCGAGCAGCAGGCTCTTGGTCTCGATCGCCAGGATCACCGCAATGATGACCAGCAGCAGCCCGATACCCATTGTGCCGATGCCGTCGTAAATCCCGTTCCCGGTGATGGCCGAGAGTCCGACTCCGAGCAGGGCGAGGATCAGCCCGATCTCGGCGCCGATGTCCTCCAGCAGTACGACGGGGAGTTCCGGCGCCCGGGAATGCCGGATGAACTGCACCCACGACTGCGAGCCGCGAACGTGGTTGGACTCAACGATCGCGGTGCGCAGTGAGAACGTCTCCAGGGCGATCGCGACCACCAGGACGACGATGGCAACCAGCGGGCTCACCAGCTCGCTTTCCCCGTCGAGTACCAGCTCGATCTTGTGATAACCCTCGTAGAGGGCGAACAGCCCGCCGAGACTGAACAGCACGATGGACACGATGAAGGCGTAGATGTATCGCTCACGGCCGTACCCGAACGGGTGCTCAGGAGTGGCGTGGCGCTTGGCCCGTTTCCCCCCGAGCAGGAGCAAGGCCTGGTTGCTGGTGTCTGCGACCGAGTGCACCGACTCGGCAAGCAGCGAGGACGCCCCCGTGATCAGGAACGCGACAAACTTGGCGATCGCGATCCCGGCGTTGGCGAGCATCGCCGCGATGATCGCCTTGGTCCCGCCCGCTGTGCTCATGCGCCTATCGTTGCAGGTTCTGCGCGAGCCCCAGGTAGACGCACGTGAAGTCGGTCAGGGCGATGAGGGCCGCGAGCCGGCCGATGCGGTCCGTTCCCTCCGTCGCTCCTTCGGGTACCAAGTCGCTCACCGGTACGCCGGCGTACTCGGCCCGGCGCAGCAGTTCGCGCATCGTCTCGCGGGCCCGCCCGTCGGGCGCCGGTTCGTCGCGAACGGTGACCACGCGCATCGCCGGCGGGGCGTCATCCAGGCGGTCCCGGAAGATGTCCCGCTCCCCGCTGTCGGGCGCCCAGATGCCGGTGAGGTACGCCGAGGCGTCCTCGATGTCCTCCGGCAGCAGGGCCAGCGTCGACGGGATGCCGGCGCGGCGAGCCAGCCCCGAACGCAGCCGGTCCGCCACGACGGCTGTGGCCGGGGAGTCCGAGACAAGCACCGGCAGCGTCGCTCCGAGCTGGAGCGCGAGCAGCTTGGCGGGGTTGACGAACGACTCGCCGTCGGGACGACACAGGTCGGCCGTCGCGTCGAGGGCCGCGGCGCTGCCGGCGAGATCGTCGTCAGTCAGCCGCAGCTCGCCGGCCAGCAGCAGCATCGGCGTCAGCAGCGACCACAGCGCGCTGCCCTCGGACCGCTCGGCAGGCACCGCGACGAACGGCGCCCGGGCCCACGTACACCGCTCGTGCAGCGCGCTGCCGGCCCTGCCGACGCCGAGCAGCGCCGTTCCGCGCCGGGCCGCTGCATCGGTCAAGATCGCCAGTTCCCCGTCACGGTCCCGGTCGAGGCCGGCCACGACGACCAGGTCGGCGGCGCCGATCCAGTTCGGCAGCACACCCGATCCGAGCCGCAGCACGGGACAACTGCTGTGGCGACCGGCCAGCGCGCTCAGCAGCGGCGCGCCGTAGCCGGCCTCGCTGTCCCCCGCGACGACCAGCGACCGCGGCGCTCCCCCGGCGGCCAGCCGCAGCGCACCGGACTCAGCGGTCAGCTCGACCATCTCCCGCACCTGCGCTCCCGCGGTCGCGGTGGCCCGCAGCAGGCCACGGGTGTCGCGGGCGAGCAGCGCTACCGGATCGTCGAGCAGGTCGTCGTTGATCGGAGCCCTCTCCCGGGCTAGGCCGGCGGGGCGCTGCCGCGGCGCCTCGCGTCGTCGATCAGCATGTTGGGGATCCCGTCGGCATCCACGGCGTAGGCCCGGTCGCACTCGGTGCAGAGCAGTTCGCTCGCCGCCTCGTCGTACTCCAGCGGCGCGTGGTGCTCGGTCGGGCAGACCAGTATCTCCAGGAGCAGCGGATCGAGTTTCATGAGCGTGCCTCCGACGGTGAGCACACAACAGGAGCGGAGCCGGCGGAGGCGCGCGGGGTCACAGTCATGAGCGTGCCTCCGACGGTGAGCACACAACAGGAGCGGAGCCGGCGGAGGCG